>ERZ778022.4894-NODE-4894-length-11227-cov-4.510383_pt1 | contig 11227 bp, 8 predicted proteins | sample MGYA00375752_ERZ778022 | MGnify/ENA primary metagenome ERZ778022 (study PRJEB29350, sample SAMN05389826) | bioreactor metagenome | isolation source: Thiocyanate bioreactor | place: South Africa: University of Cape Town | collected 2014-04-04 ...
CTTCGTGCGGTGCGGCGATCAAGGCCAATGGCTATGGGCTCGGCGCGCGCGACGTGGCGGCCCGGCTGGCCGAGGCGGGATGCCGCGACTTCTTCGTGGCGACCTGCGGCGCGGCGGCGGCGCTCGCGGGCCTCGGCGTCCCGGTTTCGGTGCTGCACGGCGTGCGCGCCGAAGACGCGCTCGACGCCCCCCATGCCCGGCCGGTGCTGAGCACGGCGGAGCAGGTGAAGCGCTGGAAGCCGACGGGGCGGCCGTGCGACGTGATGGTCGATACCGGGATGAACCGGCTCGGCGTCTCGGCCGAGGAGATCGGCGCGGGCCTGCTCGACGGGCTGGCGATCGAGACGCTGATGAGCCATCTTGTCTCGGCCGACGAGGACGTGCCGCTCAACGCCCGGCAGCTTGCCGCCTTCGGCGCGCTCAAGGGCAGGACGCCGGCGAAGCGGATGAGCCTGGCCAATTCGGCGGGCATCGCGCTGGGGGCCGACTATGCCTTCGATCTCACCCGGCCGGGCATCGCGCTCTATGGCGGCCGGCAGCGCCCCGGGCACGATGCGATCCGGCAGGTGGCGACGCCGGAGGCGCAGATCCTCCAGCGCCGCCGGGTCCGCGCCGGCGAGAACGTGGGGTACAACGCGACCTGGATCGCGCCGGCCGATACCGAAGTGGCGATCCTCAACCTTGGCTATGCGGACGGGTATCTGCGCTGCTTCTCCGGCAGGGGATCGGCGATGGTGGCGGGCGTCGGCCTGCCGGTGATCGGTCGCGTCTCGATGGACCTGACTGCGATCGACGTGACGGCGCTCCCCGAACTGCGCGAGGGCGACTGGGTGGCGATGTCCTATGGCCTGCCGGAGACGGCGGCGCTGAGCGGCCTCTCGCAATATGAGCTGCTGACCGGGCTCGGCGGGCGCTTCGACCGGATCTGGGCATAAGAAAAGGGCCGCCCTTTCGAGCGGCCCTTTCCGGTTTTCAGGAGCGAAGGATCAGAAGCGAACCTGGGCGCCCGCATAGAAGAAGCGGCCCGTGTTCGGGTAGATCGCATCGTTGCCCGTGCCGGTCGCATCGTACGGCGGCAGTTCATTGGTGAGATTGTCTACGCCGAAGTACAGGCGATAGTCCTTGGTCACGTTCACGCCGACCCGCACGCTCTGGTAGATGATCGGATCATAATAGATGAACGGACGCGCATCCGGGTTGGTGGGCGTGCGGCCCTGCGACGGGAAGAAGGTCTCGTAGGCGAGCCCGGAGACGATCTGCTTGCCGACATAGCGCGCGTTGTAGTTCCCATCGACGCTGCCCAGCTTGCCGTGGGCCGTGAACGGGCCCTGCCACTTCGGATCGCCCAGCGTGCTGTCGATACGGTCGTAGCGGTTCGGCTCGGTGATGTAGCTGTAGGACAGGCGATCCATCACATAGCTTACGATGGTGCGCAGGCTGATCGAGATATCGTCATTGAACTTGTGGTCATAGGCCACGTCGATGTCGATGCCGCGCGTTGCCAGCTTGGCGAAGTTGTAGGGCTGGTTGATGAAGCTGTTGCCGTTGCCGGCAAGCGCCAGGTTGAAGGTCGACTGGTCGATCTGACGATTCGACTGGCCGTTGAAGGTATAGTTCTCCACGGCGTTGGAGCTGCTGCGACGGAAGACCGCGGCGCAGAAGATGTTGTTGATGCCGCTGGGATCGTCATAGCAGCGATTGATGATCGCCTGGCCGGTGAGGCCCGAGATGACGTTCTTCACGCGGACATTGTAGTAATCGACCGAGATGCTGAAGCCCGGAGCGAATTTGGGCGTGAACACCGTGCCGACCGTGAAGCTGTAGCCGCTTTCCGGCAGCAGGTTCGGGTTGCCTGAGTTGATGCCCGCCAGGCCGGCCGTCGTCTGGTTGGTCCAGGGACGGGTCAGCACGTTGCCCGAGACCGGATCGGTGTAGGTGATCGTGGTCGGGATGCCGGCCGCGGCGCAGTTCTTCACGCGGTTCGGGTTGGTCGTGATGTTGTTCGACGCGTTGGTGCCGCCGGCCTGATCGCACGGATCGGTGAAGCTGTTCTGGAAGGTGGTCGCCGCCGTCGCATAGAGGTTGCTCAGGTTGGGCGCGCGGACCGACTTCGAGAAGGTGCCGCGGAAGCGCAGGTCGCGATGCGGAGCCCAGATGACGCCGCCGTTCCATGCCCAGACCGAACCCGTGGTGCCGCCATAGTCGGAGACGCGCGCGGCGCCTTCGAAGGTCAGCTCGCGGATGAGCGGCAGGTTGGCGAGCAGCGGGATGCGCAGTTCGCCATAGGCTTCCTTCACCTTCACCGCGGGCGGATCGAAGGTCGCCGCCGGGTTGAGGAAGGTCTGGCCCGACGCGGTGACCGCGTCCTGGCCGGAGAAGGCGTCCTCACGGCGATATTCGCCGCCGATCGCGAAGCCGACCGGGCCGCCCGGCAGGCTGAACAATCCGCTCGAATCACCCGACACGAAGGCCGTGAAATCGAGCTGCTCGGCCCATTGGTTGCGAGTCGAGGTATGCAGGATGTAGTTCAGCGCGCGCTGGTCGTAGCGCTTCTCGCCGAACAGGTTGATCGGATAGCAGGCCGCGTCGTCATTGGTCGTGATGGCGTCGGCATTGACGCCGCAGCCCACCTTCTGGCCCGCATCGTTGAGCACGAAGTTCGAGCCCGTATAGCCGGCCGGTGCAAGCCCCGCATTCGCCGCGCGGTTGAACTGGGCGACCAGCACGTTGCCGCCGGTGCGATAGGAGTTCTCGGTGGGGCCATAGTTGGCGGCGATTTCGTAACGCAGGTTGCCGGTGTCGCTGAGGTCGCCGCCAACGCCGATGACGCCGCGATAGGTCTTGCGGTTGTGGAACTCGGCGCGGGTGCCGAGGTCGTTGTTGAAGCGGTTGAGCGTGAAGCTCGTCGCCCCGGGCGCCAGGATGGTCGTGAGCGTGTTGCGCGCGGCCGTCGTCAGGAACGGGTTGTTGACGCTGAAGGTCGAGCTCAGCGTGCCGCCGGTGAAGCTCGGCTGCACCGATTGCTGGTGGACCTTGACCTGCGCATAGGTGAGCTCGACGAACGGCCGGAAGGCGCGCGAGAAGTCACCGTTGATCAGCAGGTTGCCGACGATGCGGTCCTGGCTCGGCATGAGCATCGCGCCTTCGACGCCCGAAGCCGACTTGCCGAACAGGATGCCGCCGCCGATCGCGCGATTGTCGGTCATGCCCGTGGTGGCGGGCGAGTCCTTGATCAGCGAGCCGTCGGGCTCGAACATGTAGTTATAGGCGATCGGGCTGCCGGTCGGCGAATTCTGGCCGGTGCAGATCGCCGCGCGCTGTGCCGCATTGGCCGTGGTCGCGGTGGACGGGCACTGCGTGATGACGGTGCCGCCGATCGAGCGGTTGCCGAACACGACGCCGCGCGGAACGAAGGCGGTGTTCGGAATGCCGTCGAAATTGCGGTTCGGCGCGGTGGTGATCTGCGAGGTGATGAAGCCCGGCACGCCGCCATAGGCACCCAGATAGTCGCGATCGGCATAATAGAGCTCGTTCGCGTGGGTGTATTCGGCCGAGGCAGTGACGTTCAGGCGGCCGTCCATCAGGTTCTTGCCGGCGAGCGCGCTGACCAGATAGGTGCCGCGGTCGCCATAGGTGCTGATGCCGCTCTGCGCGCGGACGCGCACGCCGTCATAGTCGCGGCGCAGGATGAAGTTGGCGACGCCCGCGATGGCGTCCGAACCATAGATGGCCGACTGGCCGCCGGTCACGGTCTCGATGCGGTCGACAAGGTCGTAGGGAATGGTGCTGACGTCGGGCGTGTAGCTGCCCGGCACGGCCGACACGACGCGGCGGCCGTTGATCAGGGTCAGCGTGCGCGAGGTGCCGAGGCCGCGCAGATCGAGCAGGCTGAGGCCGGCGGTGCCGATCGAGCCGGTCGAGTTCGCCTGGCTGAAGGTCGAGCGGAACTGCGGCAGCTGGTTGAGCGCGTCGCCGAGCGACACGTCGCCACGGGTGCCCAGCAGCTGCGTCGCCGTGATCGTCTGCACCGGCACGGCGGCGTCGATCGTGTTGCGGATGCGGATGCGCGAACCGGTGACGACGATTTCCTCGTCCTGCGCCTTTTCGGTCTGGTTCGTGGCCGGCGCCTGCTGCGAATCCTGGGCGAAGGCTGGCGTTGCCAATAGCGACCCGGCGAGCGCCGTCGCGCTCAGCAAGTGAGAGATTTTCATTGGTTCTTTTGCCCCTCGGGCGGAATGCCCGAAGGGAGGAATGAGCCGGACGTGTTTCTGCACCGCAAGGGCTGGAAATATTAGCCAGCGCAATTGTGTCCGCGGTGTTGCAAAAAAGAGACTATCAAGCGCGCCAAATTTCAAACTGGCGCGCGTTAATGTAATATTCAGAATGTGCCTTAGCGTTTCAACACGCTAAGGCCCCATCCGCTAGAAACATTTCGTAACGCGACGAAAGCCGCTCAGCGCTCGACGCACATGGCGATTCCCATGCCGCCGCCGATGCAGAGCGTGGCCAGGCCCTTCTTCGCATCGCGCTTCGCCATCTCGTAGATCAGGGTGGTGAGCACGCGGGCGCCCGAAGCGCCGATCGGATGGCCGATGGCGATCGCGCCGCCATTGACGTTCACCTTGCTCGCGTCCCAGCCCAGTTCCTTGCCCACCGACAGCGCCTGCGCGGCAAAGGCTTCGTTCGCTTCGATCAGATCGAGGTCGGCGATCGCCCAGCCGGCCTTTTCCAGCGCCTTGCGCGATGCCGGGACCGGGCCGATGCCCATGATCGACGGGTCGACGCCGGCGGTGGCCCAGCTGCGGATCGTCGCGAGGATCGGCGCGCCGCGCTTCTCGGCCTCGGCGCGCGACATCACCACCAGCGCGGCGGCGCCGTCGTTGAGGCCCGATGCGTTGGCGGCAGTGACGGTACCGTCCTTCTTGAAGGCGGGGCGCAGGCCCGCGACGCTCTCCACCGTGGCGCCGGCGCGGATATATTCGTCGTCGGCGACGATGGTGTCGCCCTTGCGGCCCTTGATCGTGACCGGGGCGATCTCGTCCTTGAAGCGGCCGGCGGCGCGGGCGGCCTCGGCCTTGTTCTGACTGGCGACGGCGAACGCGTCCTGCTCGGCGCGCGTGACCTGATATTGCTCGGCGAGGTTCTCGGCGGTGATGCCCATGTGATAGCCGTTGAACACGTCGGTCAGGCCGTCCTTGATCATCGTGTCGACCAGGGCGACGTCGCCCATCTTGGCGCCGGCACGCAGCGCCTGGGCGTGGTTGGCGAGCGACATGCTCTCCTGGCCGCCGGCGACGACGATGGTCGAATCGCCCGTCTGGATCGCCTGGGCGGCGAGCGCCACGGCGCGCAGGCCCGAGCCGCAGACCTGCTGCACGCTCCATGCGGGCACTTCCTTGGGCACGCCCGCGGCCATCGAAGCCTGGCGGGCGGGGTTCTGGCCCTGCGCGGCGGTGAGCACCTGGCCGAGGATGACTTCGCTGACTTCCTCGCCCTTCACGCCGGCCTGTTCCAGTGCCGCCTCGATCGCGATGCGGCCCAGCTCGTGCGCGGGGGTGCTGCCGAAAGCGCCGAGGAAGCTGCCCACGGGGGTGCGCTTGGCGGCGGTGATGACGACGTCGGTCGGGCTGGTCATGGAAGGACTCCTGCGGATGGTCTTTGTCGTTTGGCGGCTATCTAGTGTGCGCTGCGGCAAGAAGCCAGTCGCGCAGCGGCTCCCACACCATTGCGCGCGCGCGGCCGCCGACGATCATGCCGACATGGCCGAGGGCGAGGCTCCGCCGCCCGGCCAGGCCGGCGGCGGTGGCGGCGGGAACGATGCGGTCGGTGGTGGAGAGCAGCTCCAGCGCGGGGCAGGCGAGCCGCGCGGGGAGGATGCGCGTGCCCTTCACCCACCAGCGGCCGGCGCCCGGCCGGTCGGCGCGGAAGAAGCGCTCGAACATCTCCTGCCCCGCGGCATGGGTGAGCGGCGCGCCGGCATTGGCCCAGTCCTCGAGCGCGACGAAGGCGCGGGCCTGGTCGCTGTCCGGCGCCAGTCGGGCGAATCGCTCGAACTTGGCGATCGTCCTGGCAGGATCGAGTTGCCAGAAACCGGCCTGGAGCACTTCCATCGGCACCAGGCCGAGCTGGGCGCAGGACGGTTGGGCGGCCTCCCATTGCGCCGCAATGGCTGCGCGCGCGAAATCGCCATAGCGCCGGAAGCGCCAGGGGGCGGCAATGGTGACGAGCCCGCGTGCCGGCCGCAGCATCGCCGCCGCCATGGCCAGCGTGCCGCCCAGGCAATAGCCGGCGAGCAGCGGCGGTTCGTCCAGCGTATCGAGCAGGGGGAGCAGCAGCGCGGCGATGTGATGATCGATGCCCTGGCTCCGATCCTCCGGCGCGGGCGCGCCCCAATCGACGAGCAGCGGCCGAAGCCCTTGCGTCGCCAGCCATTCGAGCAGCGAATTGCCCGGCGCGAGATCGAGGATGAAGGGCGGATTGATCAGCGACGGCACGAAGACGACCGGCGGACCGCTTCCGCCATAGTCGCGCAGCGCGGCGCGACCGGCGGTGGCGATCGCGGGCGGCAATATGCGTTCCGGTGGCCTTTCCGCCTGCTGATAGGCCTTCAGTCCGGCAAGCGCGGCGGCCCGGCGCTCGGGCGATGCTGCGGTCTCGCTGCGCAACAGCGAAAGGAACAGCGGCAACGGGCGCGGTCCGTGTTGCGCCGCAGAATGAAACGATGATAGATATGTTTCACTCACCTGGGGGCCTTAGATGAAGAAGAGCGCTGCTGGCACCGGTCCGGTCATCATCAAGAAGTACGCGAACCGGCGACTCTACAACACCGAAACCTCGTCCTACATCACGCTGGACCATCTGGCCGCGATGACGCGCGAGGGGCGCGATTTCAAGGTCGTCGATGCCAAGACCGAGGAGGACATCACCCATAATGTCCTCACCCAGATCATCATGGAAGAGGAGCAGCGCGGCCAGACCATGCTGCCGGTCAACTTCCTGCGTCAGCTGATCGCCCTGTACGGCGATTCGATGCAGGCGATGGTGCCCGGCTATCTCGAGGCCTCGATGGAGAGCTTCCGCCGCAACCAGCAGCAGTTCAAGTCGGCAGTGGAAGGCGCCTTCGCCAATTCGCCCTTCGCCGAGATGGCCAAGCGCAACATGGAAATCTTCGAAGCGGCGACTCAGGCATTCAAGCCCGGGACGGCACCGGGCGCGCCGGGGGCACCCGCGGCTACTCCGGCTCCTGCGCCCGCGCCGAGCGGCGAGGACGACGTCGCCGCGCTCAAGGCCGAACTCGCCCGGCTGCAGGACAAGATCGAGAAGCTGGCCAAATAGCTTCCTCCCCTCCCTTCCGGGGGAGGGAAGGAGGATATCACCCCCGCGCCCGCAGCACGCCCAGCGCCGCGCGGATCTCCTCCAGCGTGGGCATCTTCTGCTCGATCACGCAGCGCAGGCCCAGCCCGCCGAATCCGTGATAATCGGTGGCGCTGGCGAAGGCGATCGTGTTGTCGCCGCGCACTTCGGCGCCGCGCACCGCATTGGGCGGCAGCATGACGTGCTCGCCATGGCGCTTGCCCGCCGATGTGGCGACGATCCGATCCTGTTCGTCGACGATCGAAATGCTGGTCCGCCCCCAGTCGCGCTCGCTGAAGAGCGACAGGTCGGAGATGATCGCGGGGATGTGCCCCTCCCAGTCGAACTCGAGATAGAAGGCGCCGAGCGGCCGTCCGTCGCGGCCGCGCGGGCGCACGCCGGTGACGAAGACGAGCACCGCGCGATGGTCCGAATAGGGGTTGAGCCACACTTCGTCGGTGAACCATTCGTCGCGCCGGTGGCTGCGGATCGCGTTCAGATATTGCGGAGCGCTCGACAGGTCGACACCGCGCACGCGCGCATGCGGATCGGACGAGGCGATCACCTTGCCCGCGTCGTCGGCAAGGAAGGCGTTGACGTAATAGGGAGAAATCTCGGTGAGCAGCGCCAGCCTGGCGTCCGCCGCGGCGATCGTCTCGGGGCTTGGATCCTCGAGCGCCGCGATCACCTCGGCATCGGTCGCCATCACGCGCAGATCGATGCTGCGGCCATAAAGGTGGCGGGAGACGTTCTGGATCAGCGCCTGGGCGAGCTCGACCAGGCGGGTGCCTTCGATCTCGCTCACCATCTCGTCGGCGATGCCGGCGCCCATGGCGAGCCGCTCGCGCACTTCGGAGCGGAACTCGATCGAGGCGCCGCGCGCCTGTTGCGCCAGCGCCTTCACTTCCTGCGCCACCACCGAGAAGCCGCGCCCGGCCTCGCCCGAGCGCGCGGCTTCGATCGCCGCGTTCAGCGCAAGCAGGTTGGTACGCGCGGCGATTTCCTCGCTGGTCGCGGCATAGCTGTCTACTTCCTCGCGGAGGACCGACAGAAGGGTTCGAATTCGGCGTGGCACATGTCAGTGATAAGACGAGACGGTTAATGCCTCGTTTAGCACGAAAAAATCAGGGTTTCCTGAACTTTAGCGTCATCCGGTCGCTCTCGCCGATCGCGGCGTACTTCGCGCGGTCGACGTCCTTGAGCGTATAGGTGGGCGGCAGCGTCCATACGCCCTTGGGCCAGTCGGCGGTGTCGCGCGGATTGGCGTTGACCTCGGACGCGGCGACGAAGACGAAGCCGGCCTGCTCGGCCAGGCGGCGGACGGTGGAGACCTTCAGATAGCCGCTGGTCTTCTCGCGCGCGTCGCTCGCCGCTTCGGGCAGGCGATGATCCTCGATGCCGAGCGTGCCGCCCTTCTTGAGCATCGCGAACATCTGGCGGAACGCCTCGGGCGCATAGTCCTGGTCGCCGCGCTTGTAGCCCATCCGCCAGTTATGGACGTTGCGGAAGGTGAGGACGATGTCGGCGGTGCCGTCGGCCACCTTGGGCTGGCCGGCTTCGGCGGGGAAGGCGACGAGCTTGGCAGGGCCGTAGAGCGCGCGGTCCGTGGCCTTCAGCGCATCGACCGCCTTGCCGCCATTCGGGAAATCGGGGCCGACCGCGGCATAATATTGGCCCTTGGCGCGAGTGAGCGGCGCGAGGATCTCCGTATACCAGCCGCCGCCCGGCCAGATCTCGACCACGGTGTTGCCGGGCTTCACGCCGAAGAAGTTGAGCGTATCGACCGGATGGCGATAGGGATCGCGCGCGACATTGGCCGGCGAGCGGCTGGGCGAGGCGACCGCTTCGGCGATGGCCGAGCGCTGGGTGCGCGGGGCCCCGGTGGCGACGCTGGCCACGGCGACGGCAGTGGTGAGCACCGCAAGAACGGTCAGGGTCTGGCGCACGCGAATTCCCTCCCTAGATGTCGTCCGCGCATGTGGGGGTTCTTCGGTTCGATGCAACAACAATTATGGTTCGGTGCGGCAGGCGCGGCGGCGATTGCGGTGGTCAGTGCGCTGGGCGAGCATCGCCGCCGTCGGCGCACGCGGATCGACGATGTCGGCTATGTGCCCTGGCAGTTCCTCCAGGTGATGGCGATGCTGGGCGCGGTGATCCTGGCCAGCGTGGCGCTAAACCTGCGCTGAGCCCCGCCGGCCTAGGGTGCCCCGGCCGGGCAAAGCGCGACGCTGGAGGAACGCTGATCGACGAGCAGGGCGAAATGCTGCAGGGCATGGGCGCCCACCAGAAGCTCGGGATATCTGTCCGAAACCCGCACCGTCATGTCGGAGAGAGTCGCGGATCCGATCCGGAACGGGCCGCGCAGCGTGGCGCTGCCGGTCTTCACGGCCGTGTTGCTCAGCTTTCCGTCGCCCGCCGCCGCGACCGTGCCGCCGCCGACGCGATCGAAGAGCGGCTTGGGCAGGACGAAGCTTACATTGGCGCCGGTATCGAGATTGCCTTCGGTCGAAATCGCGCCGATCGTCACGGGCACGCGGAAGGCGCGCTCATATCCGAGCACGCCCGCCGTGCCGCGCGCCAGGCCCGGGCCCCTGGTAAAGGTGAGCCTTCGCTTCGGATAGTCGATCACCAGCAGCCCGTCGGCGAAGAAGGCACGCCCCAATATCCCGGCGAACGCCGCCTCGGGCATCATCCTGCTGCTATAGTCGCGCGTCATCACTTCGATGTCGCGGCGAACCAGCCCGCCGAGCTCGACCGAAGCCAGGCGGACGGTATCGACTCGCGCGGAGGCAACGGCATCCGAGGTCTCGGCGGCTCCGGTGACCGGCAGCTTCAGCTTCGCGACCAGGCTGGCATCGGCGCGGCCCATGCCGCTCGCGCCCGTATCGACCGCGAAGCTGTAGGGCCCGCCGCCATTGACGCGCGCATCGACATAGATGCGCCCGTCGACGACGCGGAAGGGCACGCTCAGCAGGGCATCGGCACCCGCCTTCTCCACCAGCGCGCAAACCGGCGGCCGCTCGGGGCCGGCAAGGGCCGCGCTCGATCCGATCCCCGCCACGGCGATCGAAGCGGCAAGGTTTCGCGCCATTCTCCAGCCCATGATTGCACAACCCCCTCCCAAAGTGTGTTGCTGATATAATGCACTATATCGATTGCGGGTCAACGGGCCTGGCGGTGCCCGGCCCCTGCATGCCCTAGTAGAATTGTCGCAGCGTCAGCATGCGCTCGCTGCCGTCGCACAGCGTGAGCGCCACGGTGCGGCCGGGCGCGCCTGCGCTCCATTCGATCGGCCGCCCGGCGACGGGCACGCCGTCGGCGGCGCAGATCGTCTCGCCTTCGTGCCAGCCCGATTCGGCGGCGGGCGAGCCGCGCATCACGTGCAGCACGCGCAGATGCGTGCCCTCGGCACCGAGCAGCAGCCCGCTGGTCGAGCGGAGCACCGGCGCGGCGGCCATGGCACCGGGCTGGAGCACCATCCGCCCGGCGCGCGGATCGAGCAGCACCCGGTAGCGCAGCAGCAGCCCGGTGCCGATCCGGCCGGCAACGCCCGCGGCGGCGGAATAGCCGCCCTCTCCCTCGATGCGCAGCTCGGTCTCGGGCAGGGCGGCGCCGCCGAGCGTGAAGCCGTTCACCACCGCGACTTCGCTGACCAGGGGGCCGCCGATTCCCCAGCCCAGGGTGGTGGAGATGGCGGCGCCGCGATAATCGGCACCGGCCCAGGCGGCACGGCTCAGCGTCACCGAAGCGCCGTCGCCGGTATCGACGATCATCGGGCGCAGGCGCGTGCCGGCCAGGCGGATCTCGGTGACCGGTACGCCGGCGTCGCGCTGGAGCGCGAGCGGCGCGGTGGTGCCGGTGAAGGGCAGGCGGC
>ERZ778022.4900-NODE-4900-length-11222-cov-5.363929_pt1 | contig 11222 bp, 7 predicted proteins | sample MGYA00375752_ERZ778022 | MGnify/ENA primary metagenome ERZ778022 (study PRJEB29350, sample SAMN05389826) | bioreactor metagenome | isolation source: Thiocyanate bioreactor | place: South Africa: University of Cape Town | collected 2014-04-04 ...
ATCCCCCACCCCACCACTGGTGCAGGCCTGGGCATCCCGCTGCAGTACCTGGCGAGCCAGTTCCCGGACGAGTACACGCGGTGGCAGGCGTCGCGCAATAAGGCGCGACATCGCATCACGGGCGGCGAGAGCTTGATGGACGTGGCGGAGCGGCTGACGCCGTTTGTGATTGAGGTGGAGCGCCAGCGCCTGCCCGTCGTCGTCATCTCCCACCTGTCCACACTGCAGGTGTTGGTGGCGTATTTCAAGGGCGTGCCGGTGGAGTCGTGCGTGTCGCTGCCGTTCCCCATGAACACCGTCGTGGAGTTCACGCCGCACCAGTACGGCTGGCTGGAGCGGCGGTACACCTTCCCTGCCGCCCCTGCGGACGAGGGCATCACGCGCTCCGCCGAACCGTCTGGCGACTCTGGCCACGTCGTGTGGTGACCCCTTTTACTAATTAACTTAACAGCTTGTGACCCGTGTGCATAGTTATCATGATAGTTTGTATTATGATACCCTAAGTACCCTCCTTGTCCCGCCGTGCCCTTGCGACCTTGCGTGAGTGCACCTACATCGCTGTGAACCTCTAATAACGATTCAAAGTATCGTAGGAAGGGAGACGGGGCACACGCGCGCACACCTGGGGTCACACACGCAGCAGCAGCCTGCCGCGCCACATCAAGTTAATTAACTTACTGCCCGAAGGACAGCGGCCGCGTCAGCGCCAGCAGGCGCTCCACGGCATGGATGAAGGAGGGCGAGGTGGCCGCCACGACGCGCACCGCCTCCTCTGACGCGCGCGGCGCCAGAGCGTGGCGGGCGCTGACGTGCGTAATGCAGCCGTCCTCCAGCGTGCCGCTAAAGGCAGGTAGGGGTGCCGATGCCGGCCGGGGCGGCACCGCCGGCGTGGCAGCTGCCACGGGCGCATCAGAACCGGCGCCGCCGGCAGCAGGCGGCATGCCCGCCTCGCCACCCAACGGCACCGCCGGCGGCTCGGTGGCGGCAGTGGCGGAGGCGTACAGGGTGGCGTAGTATGCCCGCCGCCGCGCATCCACGGCGGCGTTGAACGCCGCCTCGCCTTCGCGCTCCGTGTCGGCCACCAGGGCCGCCCGCATGTGCGATGGCACGTCGGCGTCGGCAAAGAATGCCACCTGACGCCACCGCGTGGGGTCCAACAATGGCGCCGCGTCACCCGTCGCTGCCTCCGTCACCGCCTCCTCGGCCGTGCGCAGCGCCGCCTCCGTGCCCGGCACCAGCGGCGGCAGCAGCGTCTCGGTGGCGCGCACGACGGCGGTGACGTCGGGCGTGGAAGGCAGCGCGTTCCACTTGGATGACGCAAACGAAAACACGCCCGCCAGGCGCGCCATATCAGCGTACGCTGCCGCCTCCAGCTCCGGCAGCTTGGGCACCACAGGTAGGTAGGCAGGCAGGGAGGCCAGGCGGTCGACGGGGGAGCCCGCCTCGCCCATACTGCCGCCCCCCTCACCACTGCCCTCCCCCTCCAGCCCACCCTCGCCGCCCTTGGAGTCGCTGGCGCTACCCTCGGGGCTTGGCAGCGCAAATGCCACCCGCCCGCCCTTGCCATCATCCAACCCGCCACCCTCGCCGCCGCCACCAGCGCCAGCACCACCGCCAGCGCCGGCGCCGCCGCCACCGGTGCTGCCATCCCCACCCACGCCGCCACCGCCACCGCCGCCGCTGCCGTCGCCGTCGGCAATGGACGCTGCCGCGGCGGCCGCCGCCATGGTCGCGTTACGATCCAAGTTCAGCAGGTGCGCATCCACGCTGGCGGGCACCAGGTTAATGCCGCTGCGTGCCAGCAGTAGCAGCAGCTGGCCAGGCGGCGCCACCACGGCGTCTGCCCCTGTTACGACGTCGGTGCCAATCAGGTGCCGCAGCTCTGGCACGCCGGACGGGCCCACCACGCGTGCCGTGCCGTCATCGTGCACCATGATGGCCACCGTGAAGCGCGACGTGCCAATGCGCAGCACGGCAGCATTGTGGCGCGCTGGCGCACCACCCCCACTGCCACCGCTGCCGCCACCGCTCCCGCCGCCGCCGCTGCCGCCACCGGCACCATCCTCCCCATCGTCCCCGTCTGGCGATCGGTATGAGCTGCTGTCGTCTGCGTCGCCAGACGACTCCCGGCTTGCTGCCCGCTCCCGCCGCGCGTTGCCGCCGCCGCCGCCACCACCCAGCAGCGCGCGTGGGTCGGTGCTGGGGTCCAGCGCCAGGCCCGACCGCGTGGTGCGCACGCCGTCCGCCTCCCCAGCGGCGCTGCTGCTGCGCCACACCTCCTCCGGGTGGTACACCGGCGTCAGCGCCCAGCTGGTGTACGGCATGTCAAAGTGGCGCGGCTGCACCAGCGCGTGCGCGCCCATGTGCAGCGTGCTGAACGTCAGCACGCGCGACGCCTCGTCGTACACCACATCCAGCGTGTCATCACACCGCCAGTAGCCTGCCGATGCGTCGGTGTCGTCGCCGATTGCCGCCACCGGCAGCTTGGCAATGGCAGCCATGGTGTCTTGCCGCGCATCCGCCACGCCGCCGGCACTCGCACCATCTGCGTCGCCTCGCGCGCTGCCTGACACACTGCTGGTACCGATGGCGCCATCGGCAGCTGTTGTAGGTGCCGCACCGCCGCTGCCGCCAAACGATAGCGCCGCACGTGCCGCGGCGGCAGCCATGCGGCGACTGCGCGGCGAAAACTCCACGTCCAGCATCACGTCACCTGGCGCGCTGCACGTGGCGTCGGGCGCCACCGCCACGGCAGCATACTGCGCCGTCAGTGGGTGGCGCGCCGACAGGCGCACCCACCGCGCTACGCGGCGGCCCGCGGGGGGCGGCACCACCACGTGCTCGGGCACTCGCACGCGCATCTTGATGGCCTGCGCCACAGCACTGGCGCCCTGCCCCACTGCGGGGTGCGGCATGCGGTGCACTGCGGACACCGGGTGTGGGGGTGGGGGCTCGTGGTGAGATTGTGCAGAAGCAAGGGGGTTATATGCGCGCTCGCGGCGCACGTACCACAGAAGGGCGGGTGCAGCGCAGATGACGTCTTGGATAACAGCCAACCCTTCACAACGGTGGGTGGCGTGGGCAGCGCCAGCAGCTCCACATGCACCACGCCGCCCACGGTGCGCAGCGCCGTTGCCAGCAACACCTTGTCCGCCTCCGCCGCCGTCAACGAGGCATCTTCTTCCACCTGCGCGCCACTGCGTGCAGTACGGCCGGCCAAGGCGCGCCGCTCGCCGCGCCCGCCCTCCTCGTCGCCATCGCCGTCCTCATCCTCGTCATCCTCTTTCCCCTCCTTCTCCTCGCCGTCATCCTTCTTCTCCTCGTCGTCGCCACCCGCCTTGCTGCCATCTGCCGCCGCCGCAGCAGCCGCTGCAGCACCGCCGCCGCCATCTGCGGAGCGTGCCGACGAGTGCGCCCCCCGCGCGCTGCTCCGCCGCCCAGCCGAGCTCAGCTGCGAGCTGCTGCGCGCGGACGCGCCGTGCCCCGCACTGCGGGATGTGCGCGTTGCGGATGCGGGCGCCACGCCGCCGGCTGCCACGTCCTCCGGCGCCACGCCCGGCGACCGCGCAATGGCGTCCTCCTCCGCCGCCACCGCGTCCGCCACGTGCGCCGCGTTGTCGTACTCGGTGCGCACCACGCGCAGCGCGGCGTGCAGCGACGCCACGTGCTTGTGCAGGTCGGCGCAGGTGGAGGCGTTGGAGTCGGCGTCCTTTGGCACGATCTTGTCGCGGATGAACAGGTTGCGCACCGTCTTGGTGCGCAGCACCTTGGCCGGCCCCAGGTTGGCCCACACCAGCACCTCACCAGCAGTGCGCGCCGCGGAGAACGCGCGCCGGGCGGAGTGCGCCGCCGCACCGGTTGTCGCCGCGCCTGCGCCGTCACCAGCATCCAATCCGCCGCCCCCACTGCTGCCGCCGCTGCCATGATGATGCCCCAGCTGGCTGCGTGCCACTGTGGAGGTGCGCAGCGGCAGGACGTCAAAGTGCGAGAAGGCATGCAACTCCCGTACGCCGTCCTTCAGCTCCACCGCAAACTCGGACGACGCCTCCAGCAGCTCGTCTGCGGCGGCGGGATCCGTGGGAGGAGTAAATTGTAATGTTTAGGTACGGTGGCAACGTGGTTATAATTGCCCTCCGGACCCCCCATACGCACATGAGATGGCATCCACGCGTTGCGCAATGAGGTCACGCATCTCCAGCAGGGAGCGGTGCAGGCGGTGCGCGCCGGTGGCGTCGCCCACTTCAGCGGCGTCCGCGATGGCACGCTCCGTCTCGTCTGCCAGCGTCGCCAGTGCCGTGCACGCTGCCAGGCCGGGCGAGAACGGCGACACCACCTCCTCCGCTGCAGCAGGTGAGGAGGGAATGCGTGGGGGTGGAGTGTGCCGTGTGGAGCGAGTGGACAACATGGCGGCAACAAGTATGCGCACCAATGCGGACGACAGGCACGGGCACCATGGACGGCATGTTGGGCGGCCGGATGCCGACACCCACTGACACCGGCATGGAGGTGGCGCCGCCGCCGCCGCCGCCGCCGGGCGAAGAGATGCCAAACAAGCCGCTGGCGCCGCCACGCATCGGCGACGTGGGGAAGCCGCCCGTGGCGGTCAAGGCAGCACGCATGGTGGGGCTGGTGGGTGAGGAGGCGCCAGGCGTGGTGGGGTTCAGCGTCACGCCGTACACCTCTGCCAGCGACACGCGCGCTGCGGTGGGCGCTGTCGTGCTGCCCACGGGCGGCAGCGGCATGTTCACCAGCGCCGGCGGCGCCAGCATCGTGCCCGTGCCCTCCAACACGCGCGCCTTGGCCGCCTCGTCCGCGTCGCGCAGCTGCGTCAGCGTCGCCGCCAACACCGCCTCCAGGCTGGCCACCGTGCGCGCCGCGCCCACGCGGTACTCCTCCCACGCTGCGGCTGCCGCGCGTCGATCGCGCTGCGTGGGTTGCGGGGGGCAAATCGGTGGTGGTGGGTGCGGTTGTTGGTGGCACTAGCACTGGCACCCAACAACCAAACGACAACGTACTGCGGCAGCAAGTCGTGCATTCTGGGTGTTGATGACCTCCGTCTCTGCCTCGCAGTCTGCCGTGAGGCGGTCGATCTCCTCGCGCCGCAGCCTGCAATAATCGGTGGGGAGGGGTGCAGCTTTGGTGGTGCGCCGCTACGTGGGTGGGCGGGCGGGGTTTGTGAAGGGCATTGGCACGTACTGCTGCGCCCGCGCCTCTGCGGCAAGCCGCTCCTCCTCGCGCTTCTTGGCTTCCGCAATGGCGCGCTCCTCCGCCGCTGCACGTGGCGGTTGTGGGTTGTGGGTTGTTGTGTGGGTGCGATTGGACTGTGGCTGCCTGTTGCTGCCATCGTCGTCACGTACCCTTGCGCTCTGCCTCTGCGGCCGCCTCTGCTGCCGCCTTCTCGGCTTCAATCTGCGCCTTGGTCTTCTTCACCGCCGCCTTTGCCGCCATCTCGTGGGCGTGGGAGGAAGGAGAGGAGCGGTTGGCGGTTGGGCGGTTGGGGGTGTGGGAGGGAGAGGCAGGAGGGTAGAGAGATGCAAATCAAAGTTGGTAAATAAAAATCAAATCACAAGATTACAAATGGCAACACGCCCCTCCGTGTAAATGCCGGCAACGCTGAAAATTGCGGCGTGTGGCACCGTTGGCATTGCATTGTACCCATGATGGCAACACCCGTTTGCCATGGACGTAACGCACCGCCAACGGCTGCTGGTCGCTGGTTGGCAGTGGGTGCTGCTGGCGGCCAATGACCGGCGGAGCGGCGGAGCGGGCCGGGAGCGGCGGAGCAGTGCCGTCCGTAAAGACCATCACCGTGGGGCTGCTGAAGGGTCTGGCTGCTGTCCGAGTGCTGCTGGGGCGTCGGAGCTACAACTGGCCACCCGTAACTTGCGGCGCTGCCGGCGGCTGCCGCGCAGCGGCTCAGGCCGCGGCCGTCACGACGGAGACGTGGTTGTCCGCTGCTGCGCTGCTTAAGCCTGCTGGCCGACGGCCGACCCGGCCGACCGAAGCCAGCCCTGATGGGTAGAGCACGATAGGAAAAGAATTGAAAGACATGTAGGTGCATGCATTAAAGGCGGTTCAAGGAAGTTGGTATTGTGTGCACGTTGCACGGGGTGGATGGCAGGGCGCACGCCCGAAGGTGCGCCGGGTGCGTGCACGCGCCCCTGCTTACGACGTGCTGGGAACACTCGCTAGCAGACGGCAGACGCCTTTCACATCTTCATCTTCAGAGTGACGCACTGCCACCTGCTTTGCAAATGCCTGCACGCCGTCGCGCACGAGTGCCTTGCGAGCATCGGCTATCGTGCACAGGCAGAGTAGCATGTTGCATGCATCTTGCGCTACCTCCACGTCTCCGACGTGGGCCCGCGCCGCCGCCATCACCACCGTGTGCGCACCATCACTCACCAGCGGCATCGCGTTGTCGTCTGCAGTCGCCATGTTGAGCAGTGCGGCACAGGCAGCCCGCGCTACCTCCACGTCGCCCGCGTGCTCCCGCGCCGCCGCCATCACTGCGGTGTGCGCGCCGTCGCGCACCAGCTGCACCTCAGTGCCGACTACCGCCGCCAGGTACCACAGCACGTTGCATGCAGCCCGCGCCATCACCACGTCGCCGGTGTGGTCCCGCGCCGCCGCCATCACCGCCATGTGCGCGCCGTCACGCACCAGTTGCATGCAGTTGTCGGCTGCTGACGCCAGGTTCTGCAGCGCGCTGCATGCCCACCGCGCCACCACCACGTCGCTGGAGTGCGTCCGCGCTGCCGCCATCACCGCCGTGTGCGCGCCGGCTCGCACCAGCGGCATGCGGTTGTCGGGGATAGTCGCCATGTGTTGCATGGCACGACACGCGGCGCGCACGACTACCACATCCTCTGTGAATGCGGCCAGCGCCTCCAATACCGTGCTGCAAGCCTTCACTCCCACATCATGCACACTCAAGAGCTCAGTAAGCACTGACAGGATCCCTTCCCTCACTTCCTTCATTTGCCGCAGCGAGGTCACAAGCGCGGTGAGCACTGGGGGTGGAACAGCAACTGGATGTAAATACGACGCAAGGGCAGCCACCACGGCCGCCATGGTTGGCCGCATTGCGACGTCCGCAGCCCAGCACTGCTGGATCATGTCAATCACCGTGCCGGGCACGCCACGCTCTGCCAGCACCCCGACTGGCGGACGCTGGCCCGCCGAGCCGCACACTTGCGTGTGCAGCGTCTCGATTGCCGCTGTTTTGGTCATCGCAGCCGTACCAGCCAGCTCCGCCTCGTATGGCACGCGACCGGACAGCACCTGCCACGCGGTGATGGCCCAACTGTACACGTCGCTTGCCGGCGTCGCGCTCTCACCGCCCAACACCGCAGGATCCACGTACGCCAGGTAGGTGTGCGGCATCCGCATGTCGGGTGGGGGGTTGCGTACCAGCGTGCATCCGCAGTCGGCGACCTTCACTTCCGCCTTCACCTCGTCAACAGACGACAGCATGATGTTGGTTGGCTTGACGTTGCCGTGGGTGATCCCTGCCGCGTGCAGCGTCGCAAGTACCGCCGCCGCCTGGCTCAGCCAGTACGCCCGCCGGCAGGTGTCAGCCCCTGCCAGCACGCCACCTGGCGTCGACACCAACGATCCCAGACTGCCGGCCATCACTGGCATCACGCTGAAGAACCGCAACCACGGGCCACTGTCGTCCATCACCACGCCGCGCAGGGGCAGCACGCCATCAATGGAGACGCGGCCCTGCAGCCGTGCCTCTGCTATCCATTCATTAACTTCCGCGGCGGTTGGTTTGTTATTCCAGGGGAACGCTTGCTTGATTGCCACCGCCTCGCCACTGTACCGGCCACCAAACACGGTGCCAAACACGCTGCTCCCCAGCACTTTCTTCTGACCGACCAGCAGCAGCGCGCTGGTGGCGGCGGCGGCAGCGTCAGCCATGGTTGTCCTACTCACGCCGGCCAGGCCACCACGACACAAACCGCATAGTCACTTGCAATTCTGCAACACATAAACTTGTGCCCCCGCCGCGCATAATTGCGCGTGCGCTTCCCGGTGGGCGCGGGTGCCCCCATTGTTTATTGCTGGAAGAAAAACGAACTTGAAGGTAGTGACTCGGGGGCAGCAGGGCGTTGCGCCGTTCCGCCGATCGCCCCCGAGTTGGCCGCAGGCCGCAGGCGGGACCGCACCATTGCAGTGCTACTGAGTGCACTATCAGACTGTGCAATATTGCAGGGCATTGTGCCTGTGGATCCAACTGCAGCGCCGCATCGCGGCGGCGGGATCCGGAGGGTTCCGCTCGCACATTGTGTGTCCCGCGCGGGCCGGAGCGGCAGGTTACAGCAGCGCGGGTAACAGTCGCCACACAGGCAGAGTCGTCGCTGCAAGCAGTCACGCACAGTCATCGTGATGGACTATGCGCGGGGCTATTCACGACTGCCATCCTTCCCGCTCTGTACAGCATCCACGTTGCTGCACGGCTGCAGCAAACTGGTAGAGCCCAGGTGGACGCGCAGCTGCGCGGCGGTGCAGCGCGCCGGCCCGGACACTGACCACCTGCCCACCGCCTCCGTGTGCTTCCACATCCTGCTGCTGCCAGAGTTCGCCACCACCAACCACGCCGGTACTAGGACCCTAACTACTTAATTACATAATGGCCCCCAGCAGCGCTGCCACCACGATGGGGATGGTGACGTTGTCGGTGCCGTGCGGCGAGGCCGCCTCCACAAGCGTTGCAAACCCCGCTGCGATGGCGGCGTACAACGCGAGGGAGGGCGGCGGCAGCGGGACGGCAGAAAACGACGCGGCGTAGAACGGCGAGCCGGGCGGCGCGGTGTGGCACAGGTGCAGGCTGGCAGCCACGGCAGCAAACGAGACGGCAAACATGGCGGCGGAGCCCTGCAGCGAGCGGGTGGACGACACGCCGGGAATGAGGCGGTAGCGGTGGCGGCCCAGTCGCACGCCCACCAGCGCCGCCATGGCATCGCCAAACGTCATGGCAGCAATGCCCGCCAGCGCTAGGTGTACGCGGTTGGCGGACGACCCGGGGCGCCACAGGAGGGCAAACAGGCCGGTGATGACGACGGCAAAGTACACGGTGCCGGGCGACCGGTCGGGCGAGTCAATGGCGGACACCCATCGTGTGGCGTACAGCACCGCGTTCACGGCAATGAAGGACGCAAACGGTACGATGCCCACCTGCCACGAATCAAACAGCGCCACCACCGCCCAGCACCACGCGCCGGCCCCCATGTGTACCAGCTTGCGTGTCACATCCTGCGGCACGCGGCCCACCGACCGTGCCGCCTGCGCCGCCGCCAGCAGCGCCACCGCAAAGATGTACGACGCCGCCAGCGCCCACGCGTCATTCCGGCTCACTGCCACACCGCCCACCACCGCCACCACCGCCGCTTGCCCCATCTTTGCTGGCTGCTGGCTCCCCGGCCGCGCGTGAAGGCGGCTGCGTCTGGCTGCGTCTGTTGGTTGGGTTGGGATGACCGCCGTATCCACAGCTAATTACGGGCACAATGCGGCCGCGCCAGCAACAAACTTGCCTCCTCCTCCAGGCATCAAGCGCATGGTCCCTCTTTTTCGCCGCTAATGCTACTAATCCATGCACGCCCTGCAGTTTTGCACCCACTCGTGACCCATGCCACCACCACATCTGTTGACAGCCGTTGGCCGCCTCATCCCTCTCTCCCTAACTTAGTAGTACAGCGACGGGCCGGGTCAAACCCACCAAAGCAAAATTGCAAACGCGACGATGCGCGCAAAAGGTGTGCGCAGCAATTGCAACATATCATTGGTTATGGCGTGTTTGACGTAATAATTGTATGATTAACTGCTGTGATCGCGTGATTCATGCGCGCCACCCTCTTCGTGGTAGCAGCAGTCCCACCAGCACCACACAACAAGTACCAGTGGTACCCTACAGCAACACAAGCAGCGGCGGCGCAGCTCAATCGGGGCGTGGTGTGATACATGTGGCTGCGCTGCAGCTGGGCAGTGGCGGCCGCGCACAGCAGCGTACTGCGCAGGATGGCTGCTGCCACACCAGCGGTGTCCGCAGCTGCTGCCACATCAGCTGCCACACCGGCGGCCGCTGCCGCCTCCGCGCCGCCGTCACGCAGCCAAGCGGATGTTGACGGCCTGGAGTCGGCGGAGCAGCGTGCACCGCGCGCCGTGCTGGCTGACACACCGCTGCCCGCCGTATATGACGGGCCCGGTGTGCTGGTAGTGAACAAGCCGTTTGACGTGCGCATGCGCGGTGACTTCGACGTCACACTGGCGGCGCTGGTGGCGGACCGGTATGGGTCACGCACCAGCCCGCCCACCGTGTACTGGCCCGCACACCAGCTGGACTACGCCACGTCAGGCATCGTGGTGCACACGAGCGCGCCGTGGGCGGCGGCGGCGGCGCAGACGCTGTTTCAGGAGCGGCACACGCGGAAGGAGTACTTAGCGCTGGTGGAGGGGCATATCACGGAAGTACCAGTCGCACCTGGCGTGACGCCGCTGGCGACAGTGGCAGCCGTGCTGGCGGGCGGCGCGGCGGCGGCGCCGCTGGAGGCGTTTGTGGCTGGCATCAAGCCGGCGAAAGTGCGTACGCGGCACGGCCGGCGGACCGACATCCCTGAGCCGCGCAACCACTGGCACTGGTACCAGCATGCGGTTGGTGTGGCAGCGGCTCTTACAGCGGGGGACACAGCACCCACCGCGGCGGCGGCGGCCGCGTGGCACACGCTGCTGGCCGACAAGGGATGGCACATGATACGCGACGCTGCCAAGGCGCAACGTGGCGCTGGCGCCGGCCCCGCGGCGACGTCCAGCGCTGGCGATGACCGGTGGCGCGAGTTGTTTGCCGTGCCGCCCGCCGACGAGAGTTGGGCGGCGCGCGTGTTTTCTGCCTGCGCCGATGCGTCACGCGACGACATTGAGCGGTACCGCCGCGATCGGGAGGCAGCGGACGCCGCTGCCGATGCGGCGACGGGCGCGGCCGTTATTGTGGAGCAGGCGGCGCCCCTGCCAGCAGTCGACGCCGCCGCATGGCCCGCGCCAGCCGATCGCCCCCGTTTTGTTGTCAGCGTGCCCATCATTGAGCACGACGACGAGTTCAAGGTGCAGCTGGCCACCGGCGGGTCAGCGGCGCGGGTGCGTTCCGCGGCATGCGCCCGCGCGCGCGCGTGTGTGTGTGCTGTTGCCCCCGTCGTGCCGGCTTACCCCCCCCCCCCCCCCCC
>ERZ778022.4901-NODE-4901-length-11220-cov-6.600627_pt1 | contig 11220 bp, 10 predicted proteins | sample MGYA00375752_ERZ778022 | MGnify/ENA primary metagenome ERZ778022 (study PRJEB29350, sample SAMN05389826) | bioreactor metagenome | isolation source: Thiocyanate bioreactor | place: South Africa: University of Cape Town | collected 2014-04-04 ...
GCTGACCATGGTCGGCGATGTGGGGGCATCCACCGTTCAGTGCTAGGCTAGTGGCTGTGGCGGCGTCGTACAATATGAAATCAGGTGAAACGACCACAGCCGGCGCACAAGCTTGGAGGGAGTGCGCCGGCTTAGGTGACCGCCATTGATGCTACCGCGTGTGGAGCCTAGCCGAACTGACAATTCCCGGCAACCGAGAGAAACGAACCAGCAAACGTTTGCCGGTTCGCGCAAAAAAAGCCCCGCCAAGGCGGAGCCAAGTTGTCTTTGATTCATGCAACTCGAAGGAGTGCACAGAAGCAACTTACATGCATTGGTCCGACAGGAACACAAAAAAGCCCCGCCGAAGCGAGGCAATTTTTGGGTAAGGAAAATAGGAAGCCAAGACCGGAAAGGGGGTGCAAGTGCCTAGGCCGTGTGGACGGATTGGAGCAAGATGAAGCCGGCGGCGAGAGCGACGAAGGAAGCGAAGTTTCGCTTTGTCTTCTCGCACCGTAGCGCGATCCGCTTGAAGCGTTTGATTTTGCCGACGGCCTGCTCGATGCGAGCGCGGCCTTTGTAGAGTGTCTTGGCGAAGAAGGCCGGCTTGTCCTTCTCGTTGGCCTTGTGTGGAATGACGGGAACAATGCCGCGGTCTCGCGCGGCCTGGCGATTGGCCTTGCTGGCATAGCCCTTGTCGCCGATCGCCGCGCGTGGATCGACATCGGGGCCGAGCCCGAGCAGGATGGGAAAGTGCGGTGCGTCGCCTTTCTCGCCGCCGGTCAGGTCGAAGGCGATGGGATGGCCGTCGAAATCGGTCTTCAGATGGATTTTGGTCGAGAAACCGCCGCGCGAGCGGCCGAGCGCCTGGCCCTGCTGCCCCCTTTTGCGCCGGCGGCCGAGACATGCGCACGCACCACGGTGCTATCGAACATCTGCACCAGATGCGCTGACGATGAGAGCGCGGCGAGGTGGTCGAATAAGGTTTCGAACACACCCGCCTTGCTCAGCCGGTCGAACCGTTTCCAAACGCTGTTCCAATTGCCGAAACGCTCCGGCAGCGCCCGCCAGGTGATGTTGTGGACCGAAAAATAGTGCAGAGCCTCCAGGAATAGCCGGTCGTCCCGGCCCTTGGCTCCACGCCGCGGCAGCGAGGCCCGGAACACCTCCAGCGCCACCGCCCAATCCGTTTCCGTCATCTTCGTGGACATCGCCGACCTCCAGAATCAGTCGGCAATCCATGAATCAGACTCGATTCCTCGGCGGAACCCTCAAACCTTTACCTGAGTCAATTCGTCCACACGGCCTAGCTCCAGTATGACGGCGGTGATCAGTAGGGTCGGCGTTACAAAAAATAATGGAAGTGTTTTGCGCCAACTTCCCTCAGGTCGTGAGAGTGTGCGCAACGCACCGAAGGCACTGCCCCCGAGCGTCAGCATGAGCACGAATTTGAACAGTACGCGCACTGTACCGACGGCGGCCACAAAATCCGGCCTCGGTTGGACCGTCACGTGGAATACGACAGCGGCAAGCGCAATAGCCGCGCCCATGGTGCGCCACCATGCCAACGGCAGCGGCGTTCTCGGCCGCCCGACATCCGCCGCAAGCGCGTTTATGAGGTCGCTTGTGTCCATGTGGGCACTGCCTGAACTGATTGTCGGCGATCGCCTATCAGGCCTCGGCGAAGCAAAAGACGAATCTCTGATCGGCTCATCCCACGACTAACCACCTTACTGATTACACATCTCTGCCCAGGACAATGCCGCACGATGAAGAACCCGCTTTTGCGTTCCAGAACGTCGCCTCGTTCCTACTTCGTTGCTAGATGGTCAGTTGTTACGAGACCTGCATATTTTTTGTTCTCACTATGGCGGAGATCGGCCACACCCTCCTTGCGTCTATGCAATATCTGAAACTGTGGCCGCAGCGAATGAACATCCAAACCGACGTGTACCTTCATCTGCCAAGCACCGTGGGGCTGGATGCCAGCGAATATACCGATCCTTCGAACTGGATCGCCATGATTGGGCCAAAATCCGACGGCAAGGCCATCGGAACAACCGCCGGGGACTATGCATAACACCAAAGAGATTGTCGCCGCGCTCGGCAACCAGCCCCCGCTGATCGCGGACGGGCGAAGCGGTCCCCCGGACCGCCGCGAGATTTCGGCCCGTTGGCTGTCCGGCACCTTCCTGACGGGCATCACTTCCAGCGTGCTGATGGGCGTTGCGTTGTTCGCCGCCCTGGACGGCCGCCAGCAGCTCGCTACGCCTCCGGAAATTGCAGGGATAAGCCATCACTCTACCGGCTCTAGTGATGAAGGAGACGTCAAGACCGAGCGGCTGGTGCCGCTGCGCCAGATCGCCAAGGCGAAGGACCGCCGCCGCATGGAAGTGTCGATAGTCACCAAGGTAGGTGACCGCGATGTCATCCACACTATGCCTTTCGTTCAGATCAAGATGACGCTCGCCGCCGGGCACAGTACGAACCGCTCCTATCCCCGTTTTGACCCCATGCAGGTGTTCGGCGATGCCGATGCCGATGTCGAAGCCGCCGCACTCACGCCCGCCGGACAGATATATGGTGCCAAGATCGAGAGCGAGATGAGTCTCAAGACAGCGGATTTCCCACTCGAAACGGCCGCTTTCGACGAAAAGAACGACCTGTCCACCGACGAGGTGGAAAAAGTAGTGCGCGAGACCGGCACCAAGCTCGACGACGGCGCCGTTCAGGTAGCCGCTCTGCACTATGTCGACCCACAACGCTTCGGCGATCAACTCGCCCAACCCATGGCCGGTTCGTATGGCGTGCGAATCGTGCCCGAGAACGTCTCCGTGGCCGCGCGCGCGGAGGGTCAAGACCAGGCACCCGCTTTCGCCGAGGAGATCATCCCCTTCACCAAGGACCGCAACATCGCCGATGCCTTTGCGGATTCGGGGTATACTGGCGTGGACGCTACGGGCATGGCGGAGGCGATCGGCAAACTATTGAACGCTACGGCGCTAAAGGCCGGCACTGTGCTGCGTGTAGGGCTCGAGGTCCGAGGCGATGCCGCCAGCGTGGTGCGCACCAGCGTCTACGACAGAACCCAGCATATCGTTACCATCGCGCTGGACGACCGCGGCCAGTATGTGCCGGCCCAAGAGCCGGAGCCGAACCCCGCACTGCTGACGGCGTTCGACGATTCGCCGCCGATGGTCACACGCGGCAACCTGCCAAGTATCTATGACGGTATCTACCGCGCCTCCTATTCCTACGGCATGTCGAAGAAGATGACACAGCAGGTCATCAAGCTGCTCGCCTCTGACGTCGATTTCCAGTCGCGCCTCAACCCTTCCGATCGGCTAGAAGTCCTGTTCTCGCAACCCGACAGCGACGGCCAGGCGTTGGACGACTCACAGCTTCTCTATGTATCCGCAACAATTGGTTCAGTAACCCGCACATTGTACCGCTTCCAGCTGCAGGACGGCACAATCGACTATTTCAATGAGGAAGGCCGAAGCGCAAAGCAGTTCCTGTTGCGAAACCCAGTCCCTAACGGCCGGTTTACATCCGGCTTCGGCGCCAGGCGCCACCCGGTGTTGGGCTATGTCAAGATGCACACCGGTACTGACTGGGCCGCGCCCATCGGCACGCCGATCATCGCCGCCGGCAATGGCGTCGTCGAGAAGGCCGGCTGGGCCGGCGGCTATGGGAATCAAACCCTTATTCGTCACCCAAATGGCTACGAGACTTCGTACAACCACCAAAACGCAATCGCCAAGGGCATAGCGCCGGGCTCGCGCGTGCGCCAGGGTCAGGTCATCGGTTACGTCGGCAATACTGGGCTCTCAACAGGCGCCCATCTGCACTACGAGTTGATCGTCAACGGCACCAAGGTCGATGCCATGCGCGTGCGCCTGCCAACGGGTCGGGTGCTGAACGGCGACAACCTCGTCGCTTTCAAGCAGGAACGCGACCGCATCGACGATCTGATCAAGCAGCAAGATAGCGATTTATTAAAGGTAGCGAGCACGATCAGTCACGTGCAATAGTATCGAAAGGATTCGGGACCTAAAATCTCCCTTACCCTCATTGATGAACGTCAGCGCGGTGATCCGATGAGTCCTCACAACGTGACCCAGGTCGGCCATGGACGTGCCTAACTCGAAGAAAAACCGGCGCGGAATAAACGGATGGTCGTTGCTGAATGAGCCACGACGGGCGTTTACCGTGATGACGCTGGCCTTGTTGCTTTCCGGTTGCGTTTCGACCGTGCTGGAAGTCGAAAACAAATCCATCCAGCCAATCCCGGCAGCTCTCGTAAGCGACATGACCAAGAAGAACATGTCGCCTGCCGATCCAATTTTGATCCGGATATTTAAAGACGAGAGCGAACTGGAGATTTGGAAGCGCAGCCGGACAGGCCGCTACGAACTTGTCAAGGCTTATCCGATGTGCCGTTGGTCCGGTAAACTTGGACCCAAAACGAAAAGTGGCGACCGTCAGGCTCCGGAAGGATTTTATAGCGTGAATTCGGGGATGCTTAACCCTAACTCACAGTATTACCTGTCATTCAACCTCGGCTACCCGAATAAGCTCGAAGCTGCGCTTGGCTACACAGGCGAAGCGATCATGGTACATGGCGCCTGCTCATCATCGGGCTGTTTCGCGATGACGGACCAGAACGTTGCGGCTATCTATGCTGTGGCGCGTGAGGCGCTCAGAGGAGGTCAAGCGGCTTTCCAGGTTCAGGTGTTACCGTTCCGCATGACGGCCAAGAACATGGCCAGGAACCGGACCAACCCAAATTTTGCGTTCTGGACCAACCTCAAGCAAGGTTACGATATATTTGAATCGCAAAAGCTGCCCCCAAAAGTATCCTTTTGCGGTCGCCGTTATGTCTTCAACGCTACGTTTCAAGAAGGCGAGCCGGCCGACCCGCTGGGCCAATGCCCAGCTTCGATCGACCAATCGCAAACGATAGCGTCCTTGGGGCCGGAAATTGCTCCAAGCCCGCTGACATTCGAGACGGAGGCAAATGTGGTATCGTACCACGCCTATGAAGACGGCGGGATGAATGCAGTATTCCGTCGGATGTTGAAGAACCGAGGGGCGAAAGAATTGTCGAAGATGACATCCCTTACCGCCGTTCCGGTCAGCAGGCCGGAGGCGGCATTGGCCGATCCGCACAATCCCGGCGAATGACTCGCTTGCCACAGCCTGCGCGTTCCGGCAACGCTCAGGCACCGCTCGCGGCAAAGCGCTTGAAATGAAGACAGGGTGGATTGCGGTTTGGCGAGCTATCCCATCAACCTTTTCTGCAAAGCGAAAGCTCCCATTCCGGATATGAGGCCAATCAGGGTCGCCAGCATGGATACCCGCGGTTGGGATATGTTCTCTGACGTAGAAGCCATGTGTACCGAGGTACATTTACCGGGATGGGTTCGCGGAAGCGCTTCGTTTAGCGTCGCAAAGCACCGAGTGATTTAGGACAAACTTCGTAACCTGGTCGCCTTGGTTTTGCCCCCTGCTCGAGGCAATGGGAATTCAGCGCCATATCCCGGTGAAAACCAACACGAATATGAAGGTAGCGAAATGACATCGGAAAAGAGTGAAATCAGTCGACGAACCGCCTTTTTTGTTACGATAGCGGCAGCGGCAACGATGTTTGGCAGTTCGTCCCGGGCGGCGAGCATAAAATTCAGGACGCTGACGAGTTTTCAGCTGGCAGAAATGTTAAAGAAGAAGGACTTCCTCTTTATAAACGTCCACACGCCTTATGAAGGCGAGATCAAAAATACCGACGCTTTTATTCCGTTCGATAAAATTGCAGACGATCTTGACAAGTTGCCGAAAGAAAAGACTGCCAAGATCGTGCTCTATTGCCGCAGCGGACGTATGAGCGAGATTGCAGCGCGAAAGCTGGCTCAACTCGGCTTCAATCAAGTATTTCACTTGTCGGGTGGAATGATCGATTGGCAAAAGAGCGGCTATAAGATCCTCGAAAGGTAGCTCTTTGGCTGGCACGGCCGAAACCCGCATCATGACATCGTGATGGGCGTTCCGTCCAGAGCGTCCCGGATTTTGCGGACGTCGATCGTTTGAGCCCGCATTGCGTCATCGATCCAGCGCATGCTCCCGATACCAGCGGCGCAAGGCGAATGGCCAAGGCAACGAGGCTCGCTGCTGCCCTGTTGGCGCGGAGGTGTGGGTACACACCGACGAGACAGCCGGTGGCAGACCGTATGGAAAGCGCGCAATGAACAGCATGGCCATCGGGCCTTTCGTCTTCGCTTCAGAGCATGCGGCTGGCCATGGTTGCCATAGGCACTGATCGCGGCCCGTCTTAACCGACAGCGATGTTCGACATGGCCGGATCGGGGATGACGACAACCGGGCTTCCATCCCTGACTTCACCATAGAGGTGGATGATATCCTGATTGAGCAGGCGAATGCAGCCGGACGACACCGCCTTGCCGATGGAAAAAGCCTCCGGCGTTCCATGCAAGCGATAAAGTGTGTCGCGCCCACCTTCATGGATATAGAGCGCGCGTGCGCCGAGCGGATTGTTCAGGCCCGGGTCCATGCCGCCATTGGCAATGCTGTAGGGTTCCAGCGAGGGGTTGCGCGCCACCATGCTGTCGGGCGGCGTCCAGCGCGGCCATTTGCGCTTGTAGGCGACAATCGCCCGGCCGGACCACGCGAACCCTTCGCGTCCGACACCGATCCCGTAGCGGATTGCACGACCACCCGGCTTCACATGGTAGAGATATTTGGCTGGCGTATCGACAATCAGTGTGCCGGGCTTTTCATGCGTGGGATAGTCGATCTCGGTGCGCCAGAATTTCCGGTCAAGCTGAGCGATCTTCACCGCCGGAATCGAAAACTGCTCATCTGGAACTGCCGCATACATCAGGGGGGTAACTGGCTGTGGTTCCGCCACTGGTGCTACTGTCGGAGCCGGTGGCTGCGTGGAAACGCAACCTGCCAGCGCCATGGTGCTGGCACCGACTAGGAAGGAGCGCCTTGTTACGGCATTGAAATATCTCTGCTTGCTCACCGTTTCCGGCCCTCTCATTGATTGCATTCGATTGACTCAAGAGCCAGGATAGACCTTAAGCTAGCCTTAAGTTTGAAGGAATTTTTATGGTGACTTCCAGCTGTGCCCAGATAGTGCACCGAGAGCTTTTTGCCTCGTTAAGAAAACAGCTCCCAAACCGCTTCGCATCCAGCAGCTCGAAACAGCCCCATTGACCGAGCCTCATCCTAGGAATGGAAATGATTTCTTAACCAAGATGCTATTCATCTCAATGTCGGATAAGGCTGGCGGCGTGATTGTGGACCCTTGGATAAATCCCGTACCTTGCTAGGGAATCGTACAGTTGGCGGTGAAGTCGAATGTGTCAAGAATAGGCCTCTTTGATCTTGGCAAAGACGTCGGGGCGCCGATGACCAGCCTCAAAATGTGCAAAGTATAAACTTGTCTGAAAGTCTACAAACCGCGCAGAACAGTTTCCACGGCTGGATGCGGTTTCATGCCATTCTGGTTGCGCTCCTTTGCATGGGCGTTACCAGTGCGTTTGCGGAAACGCGCTCCCTGAAGATTCATCACCTTCATACAGGCGAGAAGGCCGAGATCGTTTTCAAGCGCAATGGGCGCTACGATCAGGCCGGCCTGAAGAAAATCAATGTCATCCTGCGCGATTGGCGTCGCAACGAGCCGATCAAGATGGACCCGCGCCTGCTCGACCTGGTCTGGCAAGCCTATCGTGCCAGCGGCTCAAGCGACTACCTCAAGGTGGTCAGCGGCTATCGTGCTCCGGCGACCAACGCGATGCTGCGCAGCCGCTCGAAGGGCGTCGCTCAGAAAAGCCAGCATATGGTGGGCAAGGCGATGGACTTTTTCCTGCCCGACGTACCGCTGAAGAAGCTGCGCGACATCGGCCTCAGGATGCAGGGCGGCGGCGTCGGCTACTATCCGACCTCGGGCTCGCCCTTCATCCATCTCGACGTCGGCAATGTGCGCCACTGGCCCGGCATCAGCCGCCAGGAACTGGCGCGCGTGTTCCCGAACGGCAAGACGCTGCATGTGCCCTCCGACGGCAAGCCGCTGCCGGGCTATAATCAGGCCCTTGCCGCCTATAATTCCAGGCAGACGAGCGGCGCTCCGGCCATCGCACTGGCAAGCGTCGGCGGCAACCAACGCAAGACACGCGGCTTGCTGGCAACGCTGTTCGGCGGTGGCGGCGAGGACGAGGCTGACGATGTCGCTGACGTCGCCAGCGCTGCCCCCGTGCCACGCAAGACGGTCAAGGCAGCCCCTGCGCCGAAGGTGGTGGAACCGGCGTCGCAGCCGGGCATCGCCATCGTCTCGCCGGACAAGGCACAGCGTGCCGAAATCCCCGTGATGGTGGAGCAGGCGCCCGAGGCGAAGCCGGAAGCGCCCGAAACCGTCGTTGCAGCGCTGACAGGACACTCCGTTCCGCTGCCGGAATTCGCGCCGCGCCGGACTGCCGAGGCCACGATAGCGATCCCTATCCCGGCACCTGAAAACATGCCGTTCGGCATTGCCGAACCTTCGCAGGCCCCCGTGGAAATGGCGCTTGCCGGTCCGGCCCCGACCGCCGTGCCTTTCGACCATGCGGATACCGCGCCGGCTCCTGCATCCACCGCATCGGATAGGGTGGCCATCAACGTTCCGCTGCCGACGAAGCGGCCTGAATATCGGGCAACCCAGGTTACTGCGCCGGCAGCGCTCAAATCTCCCGATACGATCGGTGCATTGCTGGCGATGAACCAGTCCAACGACGAACTGGCCGACAATGAACTGGACCGCCTGTCTGGCCAACCGGTTTTAATGCCCGTAGCAGCGCTCGCTTCCGTGCCGGTGCCGACTTCGGCCGATCGTGTCAGGACCAGCCCGAAGACGGCTCGTGTCGAACAGCGAGGCCAGCAACTTGCCGCTGCGCCAGTCGTCGTGCCGGCACCGCAATTGCAGGCAGGTTATTGGCCGCTTGAGGTCGATCGTGGCGTTACCGGCGCTATCGCATCGGCAAAAGCGCCGCGCCTTTCCGCCAGCTTCATCCGCACCGCGCCGTTGCAAGCTTATGTGGATGGCTTCAATGCGGACCGCACACCGGTCGACCACAAACGTTTCACCGGCACGGCTGTCAATTTCCTGCCCATCGCCCGATTCAATTAAGGCCGGTCGCGCACCACCGGCCTTAACTGGCTCTTCCGGCGCGCGTCTCGGCGATTGCCGCCGTCAGCGCCTTCTCTTCCATGACGCCATGGAAAAGCTTGGTGCCGACGATGAAGGAAGGCGTGCCGCCAAAGCCGAAGGCGGTGGCCTGGTCCATGTTGCGGGCCAGAATGCCGTCGATGCGCTTCTGATCCTTCTTGAACGCCGCTTGCATAGCGGCCAGAACGAAACCGGCACCCTTCAGCGCGGCGTCGATCTGCTTGTTGGTGAGCCGCGCCGGAGTTGCCATCAGGGCATCCATGGCTTTCTCATAATCGCCCCCGGCTTGCGCCAAAACCATGCTTGCGGCGTGGACCGAAGATGCGCCGAAGATAGGCCAATCCTTCATCACCAGCCGCACGTTTCCGTCCTTTTTGACCACCTTCATCAGTTCGGGATGGCCGCGCTTGCAGTAGGGGCACTGATAGTCGAAATATTCGATGATGGTGACATCGCCCTTCGGGTTGCCGAGCACCGGGATTTCCGCATCGAACAGGACTTCTTCCACGGATGGATAGTTCTGTGCGCTGGCGAAGGAGGCGGGCAGCGCAAGTGCTGCCGCGCCGGCGGCGGAAGCGGTCAGTAGCTGGCGTCTGTTCAGCATGTCAGATTTCTCCCTTTCCGGATTGCTCGGGGCCAAGCACCACCACGCGCGAGCCTCTGGGCACGCGCTTGTGCAGGTCGATGATGTCCTGGTTGAGCAGGCGGATGAGCGCTATCGCCACAGCACCTGCGGGCCAGAAGGACCCGCCCTGCCAGAAGGCCAGGATACGCAACGGCTCCTGGATAAAACTTTGCCAATGGATGGCGACATGGCCAAGGCGTGCCGCCACGATGCCGCCGATCACCACCCACCACGACCAGCGATGGAAGGCGGGATCAACCCGGCGTGCCAATATGCCGGTGACGATGGAAAACAGGAAGATCGCGAGCACGACCGCGAAACGGTCGGCGGCCAGAACCAGCGGACCTATCGATACGGCATCCATCAGATGTCGTCCGTCATAGTGGCCGAACGCTTCAGGCTATGGACCGTGACGTCGCCGACGAGGCGCGTTCCGGCCGCCTCGCGGCTGGCACGGTCGAAGAAGACCATCGTCGGCGGACCGGCGACACCGAGTTCTTGCATCAGTTCGGTGTTCTGCTCGGTCAGGTCGGAAAGATCGGCCTTGATCAGGGTGAAATCGCCGAGCCGCGCCCGCACGGTGGTGTCGGTCAGCACCGAGCGCTCGATGGTGCGGCAGGTGACGCACCAGTCCGCCGTAAAGTAGACCAGCGTCGGTTTGGTGTCTTTCGAACGGTCAAGCCTCGCCTGCAAATCGCGGATCGAGTTAGTATCGGAGAAGGTGAGTGCGCTACTGGCGGCGGCCGGGCCGCCGGTGAAGGCCGCCAGCGGTTTCAGAGGATCGGTGCCGCCCGAAGCCGCGCCGACCATCAGGATGACGCCATAGATCAGGCTGGTCGCGCCGAGCGCACGGGTCGCGACACGTGCGCCTGCCCATTCGGCATTGAAGAAAAAGCTGGCGACGCCTATCAGCAAGGCCGCCCACAGCGCGAGGTCGAACCCCACCGGCAGCAGCGGCGTCGCCATCCAGATGGCCGAACCCAGGAATCCAAAACCGAACAGGCGCTTGGCGTTTTCCATCCAGGCGCCGGCGCGGGGCAATGCACCACCGCCCATGGTGGCAAGCACGATCAGCGGAATGCCCTTGCCGATGCCGAGCGCAAACAACGCGGCAGCACCCAGCGCGACATTGGCGCTCTGGCCGATATAGAGGAGCGCGCCGGCCAAAGGCGCGGTGACGCAGGGGCCGACGATGAGCGCGGAAGAGAAGCCAAGCACGGCGGCCGAGCGCTTCGAGCCGCCGCCACCGCCCGTCCTGGCGACGATGGCGTTGGTCCATGCGCTTGGCAATTGCAACTCGAACAGCCCGAACATCGACAGGGCAAGCACGGCGAAGACGGCGGCGACGACACCGGCGGTGATGGGCGATTGCAGTGCCATTTGCAGGTTCTGG
>ERZ778022.4904-NODE-4904-length-11213-cov-4.378921_pt1 | contig 11213 bp, 12 predicted proteins | sample MGYA00375752_ERZ778022 | MGnify/ENA primary metagenome ERZ778022 (study PRJEB29350, sample SAMN05389826) | bioreactor metagenome | isolation source: Thiocyanate bioreactor | place: South Africa: University of Cape Town | collected 2014-04-04 ...
CGGCATTAGTTCTATTTGTCTTTTGATTACCTATCCGCAAACGAATAATTGGTGGCTCTATTTATCCATGGGTTATGTATTTTTATACTTATACCTAAGCTTTTATCGTACCTATTATCCTATGATTCGTGCCCGAATAACTGCACAGAAAGATTAATTTCTGCCTGTGCCTAGACATTGATTATTTTATGATTACAATAGCACGCTTAAATAATATTTGAGGTCATTATGTCAGGGTTTAGTCGTATCAATAAGTATATAATATGTTTCATGAGTTTATTGGCAAATACCTATGCAGCTGACTCATTTCCCCGAGGTTGCGAAGTTACTGGATATGGATACAGCCAAAATTATCTTTTATTAAATGAGACCGGTAAGCAAGCATATTATTTGATTCAAAATCGTTCTAACGTTCGTATAGAATTAGAACATATAGCAAATGCAGAAGCATTTATGACGCCTCAATTACGAGCAACACTTGATCCTATGGCGTGGGGAGCTTTTGCTGCTGATGTTAAAAATCTCCCATTTAAATGCAGCCAACCATCGGGTGAGTCAAAATATCCTGTAGACTGCCGTGAAGTTTTAGATATTTGCCAATATCCACGCGTTCGGTTTGCCTTAAGCAATATGGGTAGTTACTGGGTTTCGATTAATAAATCTCAGGCGGGAGTCATCCAAGACTCGGTGGCAAAGGGAATTTATTTAAAATGGTGAGTTTGTGAGCCATCTGTTTCAATACAGATACTACTTATTGGGGATTATTGGATCACTGGTGGTCCTCTATGGGACTACTCAATGGTCTCCCCAGCTCTACTATATATTTGGAGCCTTTGCGTTACTAAGCACAGCAGTTCACTATCGCCTTGTATTCTTTATTGCTTTAGAACTCATTCTAATTGCAGGTCATGGAGCAATAATACTGGGTAGTGGCCCCTATACTCAGATAGCCTTACCTATATTATTAAGCGTTCAATTATTTGCTTTTTATTATATTTGGAGCAAAGAAAACTTTTTTTTCGTTCTCTTGGGTGTGAGTGGTATCGCGTTACTCTCTGTAGGCTTTTCCTATCAGCAACAATGGATTTTCTTTTTTGGCAGTTTATTCATCGCTTGTTACGCTTATTTTTTAGCTTATTCAGGGTGTAAACCTGCTTACATCTGGGCTATCCTAAATACTTTATTCGTCTTCCTGACCTTATTTAAGGTATTTATCCTTTGAAGAGATCATCCATACGGTTACTAAATAAACCAGGCTTAGCTTTAATTAAGCAAGCTAATCCGACCCCCATATTTAAACCAGTTTTTTCAATAAAGAATTGAATATCGGCATTATTGGAATTTTGTAGCCGATGATATTGTTCTGTATTAATAAAAACGCCACTTTGCGATTCAATGATATACTCATCTTCGGGATTATGAGCATGATAATGAAAAAGTTTTAATAGATGACGTAAATATAATTTGTCGACTGACGAATACTTATTATGTCGCGTCGGCTGCAAGTACTCTTTGAAAAAACGACAAGCATGAGCATACGCGACTGGACCAGTTATATTTTCAAAAATATCAATGTCTAGATCAGGATATTTTTTTAAAAAAAAGTGGCTTGCTTGTGAAAATGCGTAAGGAACGATTCCGCTCGGCTGGTATGCGGGCAACACACCCATATAAAGCTTAAGCACTAAACGCTCAGACTTTTGAAAATTTATTTTAAAAGCGCTAATAATATAAAATCCCACTATTTCCTGTTGCGAATTGCGTGCAATAAAAATTAATAAATCTGCCTGCTGAGGGTCATAAAACAATTCCTGCCATTGATTTATATTTCGTCCTACAAATAAATTGCGATAGACCGCATAAGTCTGCGTAACTAATTGTTTTTTGACCTTATCTTCCAACTCATCCCAACGATAGTAACAAAGAGAGATGTCATTATCTGACTTTAGAGTACTTTTTTGTTCGTTTAAATAGCTCTTAAGAATCTCTGATTCGTTCAAGGACGCAACTATTTCAACCGCCTCAGTTGAACCTGCATCTTTTGAAAACTCTGTTCGCAATAGCACTACAGGTAAATTTACTAATCGTGCTGCAACAAGTCCTCGTGTAGAGTCCTCAATAGCAAGACAATCTTCCGCTAGTTCGTCTAGAACTTTTAGAGCATGTTGATATACTGTCGGATCAGGCTTCACAGCGCCATTACACTCATCAGCGGTGATTAAATAGACCTCTCCTGGTTGCAAATTTTGGGTGTTGTCTGCGGCGACGGACACATTTATTTGATTCAGCAGCAGCCGCGAAAGTCGATTAGGACTATTAGTAGCAACAGCAATTTTTTTTCCCTGTTGCAGCAGTACCAATAAAACTTCAATTGAAGCTTCGATAAAGTGATTTTTTGAATAGGTAAATTCCTCCGCCAGGATTTGATAAAACAGATCACTCATTTCGTCAGAATAAGGCAAAAATACGGGGTAACGTTCAAATATGATTTGCTGCGCTTCAGCAAAGGGTTTATCACGAATTTCAAGCATTAATTCCGCAGGGACTGGAAGTAACACATCCAGGTTATGCTTTTTTTTAGTACTTAGCAGAATCTGCATAATCGTTTTAAAATACACTGGATGGGTATCAAATAAGGTTCCATCCAGATCAAAAAGAAACGCCTTAATCATAACTGTGATACCTTTTTATCGATACAACTCGTTAATATTTCAAGTACAAAATTATTTTGTTCAGGTCTTCCCAAAGTGAAACGTATATAATTTTGTAGTTTCGGTGTTTGTAGATAAGATAATAAGATCCCTGCAGCGGTCATCTTTTCTTGAATTAAAGGGAGTAATTCTAATTCAGGCTTAAGTAAAATAAAATTGGCATCGGATAAATAACTAGCAACTCCTGAATCTGGCGTAAATACCTGATAATAAAATTCTTTAGTTTCTTGATAATCTCTATTAAGTTTAGAGAAGTACGCGTAATCCTTAAGTGTTGCCAGACCTAGGGCTAAGGTTAAAGGTGAATAACCTAAATAGCGCTGAAGGTATTTTTTTAACGAAAAAAAATTATCCCCCGCTAGCACATAACCCAAGCGTGCCCCTGCCAGACCAAAGAATTTGGAAAAAGTGCGCACAAAGATGACATTTGGATATTTTTTAATAAAATAGTGGTGTTGTGCTAAGTTAAGCTCAGTAAAACCCCAATAGGCCTCGTCAACGACCACAAGCGAATTTTTGCAAAGATTAAAAATTTTCTCCAATAATTCAAGTGCAATAGAATGCCCCGTCGGATTATTAGGTGATGCCAGCAATACCATCCGTGGGCTATTTTCATGGTAAGCTTGACTAAAGAGTTCATAATCAAAATGAAAGCTATTTTTTTCTTCAACTATTTCAAAGTATACAGGCCGTGCTTGAACCTCTGTAATTATTTCGTGGTAATACCACCATGAACGTTCCGGGACGAGCACTACATCATTTTTTTCTAAAAAATGATAGGCACAGGCTTTAAGTAACTCTTCTGAGCCATTCCCCAGAGCAATACAGGATGGTGAAACTCCCAAAAAATGGCTCAACTCATCAATAAAGTGAGTATAAGTAATCGTCTCATCTGAGGAATATTGCGTAAAATAGGTCGGTGTGAATTGTGCTAACACCTCTTTACAACTGGGAGATAAATCATACTGAGACTCATTACGATTGAGATATATTACATTTTTCATAGTTACTGCACTGCACAAAAAATAAGCTACTTACCTTTCAGTGTAGGTTAGATAAAAAATTAATCAAAATTTTTTTAAATAAGGAACCTTTAAATGACATGATGCATCTATTTAACGCCAGCAAATCTCCTTATTGTGCTTTTAAAAAAGAGTTTGGGAATCAAACTTTATCAACCTGTATTCGGTTTAGGTGTAAGAAACCGGCGATTAGTTTTTATCGGATAGCCGGGAAGCTTAACTCGTTTTTTAAAAGGTAACACCGCGAATGTCAATGGAAGTCATTGCATGGTTTTTCAGCTAACTTTTTATTTCTATATACGACATTGCATGTTCACTTAAAGCTAAAATAGATAATGCAGGATTTACCCCTAAGTTTGCGGGAATGATCGAACCATCACAGATATAAAAATTTTTATAACCAAAAACTTGTTGTTTACGGTCAACCACGCCCTCTTTTGTATCTCTGCCTATGACACATCCCCCTAATATGTGAGAGGTTGTTGGTGTATTCAAGAATATCTCAGGCACTGAATTTAACGGTATGCCATCAATTTCAGCTGCCAGATGGCGTGCAAAATTATTTGCCTCAGGTATATATGCAGGCGAAGGTTTATTTCTGTTTGATGTTGAAATAAGCATCTTTGCAAATGGCCAAAACCATCGCCGACCTAATTTCAAAGTAATTTCGCTTTCAAAATCTTGCATCACGACCAACAACATGGTCTGTCGAGTAAAACCTCGAGGGTTTAAAGCGTGGAGAAAATCCCGCGGATGGCTTACAGTTTTGCCCAATAATTTTAAAATTCTGCCCCATCGGCTATAACCATCTACCATTAATGTGGTTAAATTAGCAATAGCATCTGCTCCATCCGAATATCGATTCAATTGTATTTGCGTATGTTCATTTAAAAAAACACTGGATGAAGCAGCTGTACCACGATCAAATCGAGCCTGTTTTTCGCGGGTTCTTACGGCAACTACATTCTCATTATTCGTCCGCACATGGGCTCCGAGCTGTGAAGAAATATGTGGTAAATATCCTTTACTCTGAGACCTCAGCAATAGTTCGATGCTCCCTAATACCCCTGCAGCTAATACTAAGCCCTTGCATTTAATATTCTTTATGGACTTTGGGGATGAAATTGTAGGCTCTGTTTGCAGTATATATCCGGAATCTCCATGTTCTGATAGCGGAATAATGGCTATGACTTTAGTTTCGGGTATAATTTTACAGCCTTTTTTTTCTGCAAAATATAAGTAGTTTTTATCCAGCGTGTTTTTGGCGTTGTAACGGCAACCTAAATAACATCCCCCACAAAAAACACATCCTGAGCGTTTCGGACCATTGCCGTTAAAATAAGGATCTACAAGCTCTTGATTACCAAAATAGATTCCATTCGGACTCGCCATAAACGTAGCACCAGGATAGTTCTTAATGGCAGCGTCACGTAAGTGAAAGTCACTATCAAATAATTGCGGATTGGTAGCGACTCCCATCATCTCCTTTGCCTGCTGATAATAAGCATTCAAATCTTTTCCTTGAGCGACATACTGCATGATGGGTGTATCAAAAAACGTATTCCCCGGAGTTATCAATGTATTTCCATAAACTAAACTACCACCCCCAACCCCAATACCTCGGATGACCAAAACATGCTTTAATAATTTAAGATTAAATAATCCGTGGCATTTAAGTTTGGGGTACCAATAGTATTTCCTATTTTCCCAATTCGTTTTTGGAAAATCCTCTGCCACCCAGCGTTTACCCTGCTCTACAATACATACTCTATATCCTTTTTCCGTTAAGCGCAGGGCAGCAACTGCCCCACCAAAACCTGAACCAATTATCGCGTAGTCGTACTCATCAGTATCATTCATGATTTTTTTTAAATCAAATTGTCTTTAATTTATTATGAAATGAATTTTTAAAACCGCAAGTAGAAATCGGAATAGGTGGGAATAATCAAAGTTTGATTGCTAAAAATAAGTTGTTGAAAGGTAATTCTGCTAAAAGTGATTATTTTAAATTAAATAAGTCACAGCTTGATTTTGATTTTATTATACTCAGAGCGATATTAAGGGGATAGAGCGGGAGCCAAGGATCTAGCTCCCCAATAATGAAATTATTTTGCAGGAACAATTTCAATTTGTAAATTAGCAATCACATCGCTATGAACATGTACTTCAACTACAAAGTTACCTATTGAGTGAATAGGACCTTCTGGCATAACGATTTCGCGCTTACTCACTTCAACATCTTTTTGAGCCAAAGCTTCTTTAATCTCGTTCACGCTCACTGAGCCGTACAATTTACCTTCATCACTCGCCATGGCGCTGATTACTAAATTAATATCATTCAGGCGCGCTGCACGTTGCTCCGCTGATGCTAACGACTGTTGCGCTTTTTTCTCAAGTTCAGAACGGCGCTTTTCAAACATCTCAATATTATGCGCTGTGGCAAAAACTGCCTTATTTTGTGGAATTAAAAAGTTACGGCCATAACCTGGTTTGACCTCTACTTTATCGCCCAAATTACCTAAATTTCTTACTTTTTCTAATAAGATAACTTCCATCTTAATAAACCTCTTAAATTGTTTCGCCTACCCGTTCGGGTAAGTAAGCTCTAAAATTAATAAAACTATCCAAAGTACCCATAATGATATAAGCAAATATCACAAAAGTTGGTCGCAATAATATGAGCAGAACCATAAGCAACAAAATTCGGAATTGGCTTTTACGGGATAAAACAAAAAATACCAACCCAAAACCCGAGGCAAAAAGATAACAGAGCACCATGGGTAGTAGATTAATAGCTAAGGGTATTTGATAATAAGCCCCCAGTGATGTTGTGAACAGCATCAATACCCCAAACTTCCCGCTTCTAAATGTAAGTACTTCATACTTGAAACCACCAGGCACAAATAAACGGGCCTGGATCGCACGAGCACAAAAAAGCGATAATGATGAGGAAATAACTACACTCAGAATTTGTAAGCCGAAAAACAGTTGAGCTAAAACAGGAACACTCAACCCGTCAACGCTGTTATTCATCAACTCCTGATACTGAACCAGTAAGCTGTGAATATGTTGATACTGCAGAGTGATAAAATCGGGATAAAAATACTGAACATAAACACAAATACCTGCCGCTGTCATAAACCACGCACCAAAGACTATTTGCCATTTTTCACTACGCCTTAGAAGGAAAGCAGCAAAATAGACAGGCAGGTAAGCAATTGATGCATGAATTAAAGCAGTGGACCAAGGCACTAATATCATCAAGGGAGCTGAGTGAATCACCAGTGCAGGCACCAGTACGTCAAATCCGGAACGGCCACCCTTACGTAGAGTTATTAAAGCTACGAGAGCAACAGATAGCCAGGACGTAAAGGGCAAAATTGCAAAGACAATTGCATAAGCAATTGCCAACTGTCTGTTATCCAGAATTTTTTTGCAATGTTTTGCTATCCGATCACTGGTGTTCATAACGATTAATCGTGGTTATCACAATAAGGCAGCAGGCCGATAAACCGTGCGTGCTTGATCGCTTTAGCTAATTGTCTTTGAAAACGTGTTTGAGTACCTGTAATACGGCTAGGTACGATTTTACCAGTCTCAGAAATATAATTTTTTAATAGGTTGATATCTTTATAATCAATTTCATTGCCGCCTTCAGCACTGAAACGACACATTTTTTTTCTACGGAAATAGGCTGACATGTTTCATTCTCCTCTTAAGCAGCTCTCTCGTCTTTCTCTTTCTTCTTCAAAACAGATTCAGTAGTAATTGCATGCTTTTGAAGCGTAATTAAGTTTCTCAGGATGGCATCATTAAAACGAAAAGCAGTTTTAATTTCTTCTAATGCCTCTAAAGAACATTCAACATTCATCAGGATATAATGCGCTTTATGAACATCATTTATAGAATAAGCTAATTGACGACGACCCAAATCCTCTTTACGATGGATTTTACCTTCGTGTTTACTGATAATCCCTTCATAGCGCTCAACCATTGCTGGTACTTGTTCGCTTTGATCCGGGTGCACAAGAAACATAATTTCGTAATGTCTCATGATTTCTCCTTGTGGATAATAGCCTTCTGTTTCATAGTGACAGTAAGGCAAGGTTTAAAAAACCGCCAATTGTAGCGCTTTTACACCCCGGTGACAATGCTGCGGCTCTTTTTTGTAGAAAATCGCTGATAACCTTGTAGAAATAAGGCTTTTTTAAACTTTGTTTGTAATTTTTCGTGACAAGTATCCATAAAGTAGGTTAACTTTTAGAGATATCATTGACTTATAGCGCCTACACCGATTAAGAGGTTTTTTTGATGGATATCGTTTTGTTGCAATTTGAAGAACCGTTAATGATTAACATTAACAATACCATGGTTAAAATTTTAGCGTTTAAAACTCAAGAGCATGGAAATATTAAATTTGGTGTCGAAGCTCCCCGCTCCATTAACGTACACCGTGAAGAAATTTTTCATGCGATCAAACAAAAACAAATGTTGGAAATCACCGATTAGCAATCTATGTCCGCCTCCTGTTCACGATGCATCCTGATACTTGCTGGGTTAGCTATTCTACTCTCTACAACCATCCAAACAATAAATCTCATTTGGCACCATTATCCTGGAAATAATTATTTTCCGGATAATGTAGGATGGTTGTTTTTTTTGTTATTGTTAATATGGATGGGGTTAAAGCTATCTTTCTCCCAAGAGAGCACTATTCCAGCAAGAGGTCGAGAATTAATTTATTTTTTTGCGATCATGTCGCTGATTGCATTCACTACCAATGCTGTGCAGCTCACGCCATTCCCTACAATCGATACTCAAATAATTACGTTTGAGCAACGATTGCATATCGATATGGCAAAAATTATTGCATGGACTCATACCCATCCGCTGATAAAAAGGCTGCTTGAGTTCAGTTATGCAAGTATCGATTATCAACTTAGTTTAATTCCTGTGGTTGTCATCTTATCCGGTCATATTTCCTGGCTCAGAGAGTTTTATTACTTTCTGATAGTCACGGTGCTCATTGGTTTTAGCTTTTACTATATATTTCCAACTACCGCGCCCGCGAGCAATATTCTTAGTCCCTTGTTTGGTGCGGATCAATTAGCAACAGGTTTAAAATTTACACAAATTCATCAGCATATAATACCAACAACCAATGAAGGTGGATTAATTGCCATGCCCTCCTTCCATGCGATTTGGGCTATTTTATGTGTTTATCTTATAAGAGAATGGCGTCTAGCAGCCTCATTGTTGGCATTGAATAACCTCTTATTATTACTATCGTGCGTTTTGTTAGGTTGGCATTATCCTAGTGATCTTATTGGTAGTATACTGGTTTTAATTCCAGCTTTTGCGTGGAATCGCTGGTGCCAAAGGGGTTAACGACCTTAAGGTTTTTTATCTATCACGTGAACTAAAGTCCCGACAGGAACACGTGTGTATAATTCTTCTATATCTTGAGCAAACATACGGATACATCCAGCACTTACATTCATACCAATACCGTAAGCTTGATTTGTACCATGAATCAAGTATGCAGACCAACCTAATCTCAAAGCGTATCGTCCCAGAGGATTATATTTATTACTGGGCATATAATCGGGCAATAATGCCCCCTGACGTTTTGCTTCTGCATGTAGTTTGCGTGTTGGGCGCCACTGCGGGTTTCGTTGCTTTGCCACTACATGTGTTCTTCCCAGGGGTGTTTGCCAGCCTACTCGTCCGATACCCACAGGGTAAGTGAGCACGATATTTTCATCTGAGGGAAAATAATAAAGACGATATTCTGCAAGATTGACGACAATACCTTGTCGTATGGATGGAAGCCGGAATCGTCGTGGGATCATCAAAGCTCTGTCTTCGGGTAAAATATGAGCTGAATCAATCCATGGATTGGCCTTCAATAATTCGTTGAAGCCCATATCCACCCGCTGGGCAAACTCGTAGATACTTTCCCCAGGCTCAGCATAGATGTATTCAACTGAACCCACATAGCCGCCGCCTGCGGGAAGCACAAAAGTTGAGGCAAAACCAGCTACGTTGTAGGATAAAAGAACTTTGGCAAGCACCGCTTGCCAAAGAGGAAATTTATAAGCTCTCATCAACTTTAAAGCGCTCTCCGTATTTGCTTTGCAGAGTAGTAAATAAATGTTCCAGATTTTCTTTACCCAAATCATGCGCATAGTTCATGGGGCCACCACGAAATGGGGCAAATCCTGTGGCAAATATCATTCCTGCATCAAGCAAATCGGCATCGGCTACTACATTTTCCCGCAAGCATGCGGCTGCTTCATTGACCATACGCATAATCAGACGATCGGCAATATGTTTGTCTTTCACCGTCGGATGAGTGTTTTTCACGGGTTTGCCATTTTTATATTTATAAAAACCTTCACTCGTTTTGCGTCCCAACTTTCCTGCCTGCACCATTTCTCGCAGTTTTTGCGGTACCGTGCCCCCATAGTGGGCAGTTAAATTCTCAGCAACCGCAAGACAAACATCCATGCCTACTGTATCAGCTAACTCTACTGGCCCCATAAACATACCGAAAGATAAAGCAGCTTCATCAATCGTTTCAGCGGTATATCCTTCTTCGAGTAATTGCACACACTCCATTAAGTAGGGCATGAGCACCCGATTCACTAAAAATCCGGGACTTGATTTAACCGGTAGTGGCAATTTCCCAATTTGACCGATGAAAGCACAGGAGTCCTGAGCAACTTGTTTGTCAGTAAGAGAACTACTAACAATCTCCACCAACTCCATTTTAGCGACTGGATTAAAAAAGTGAATACCGACCAAGCGTTGGGGTTGCTGCATTACTGTACTAATCTCATCTAAAGGAATACTGGAAGTATTGGTGGCAATTATGGCTTCTTTTTTTGCTTTCTGCTCCACTTGACGCATAATTTCCTGCTTAACAGCCAGGTTTTCAAAAACAGCTTCAATGATCACATCAGCTTGCGCAATACCATGCCCTTCAGGGTCTGGAATTAAATTATCCATAGCTGCTTGTATGGGCCGTGGCTTGCGTAGTTTTTTCTTGTAAAGAGCATAGGCACGCCCCATGGCGGGAGCAATACGTTCGTAAGATTGGTCTTGTAGGGTTACCTTGATACCTCGTAAAGCACACCAGGCAGCGATATCACCGCCCATAACACCTGCGCCAATGACGTGTACATGTCGGGTTTTGTAGTGGCTTTCTTTACTAAAACTCTTTAAGCGTTCACGTAATCCAAAAGCGCGTATCAAATTTTTAGAGGTAATGCCATGCGTGACCAATTGCTCAACCGAATCCACCTCTTTAGAATATGCACGCTCGCCGACGGCCCCTTCTTTTTCCCACAAATCAATCATCGCATAAGGCGCGGGATAATGTTCTTTTCGCACTTTTTTGGCAACATTTTTACGTATAAGGGAGGCCAGGGGTTTACGTAACCAGGAAGCATTGGTTAAGCCCTGCCAAAATGAGGGT
>ERZ778022.4908-NODE-4908-length-11209-cov-3.807513_pt1 | contig 11209 bp, 9 predicted proteins | sample MGYA00375752_ERZ778022 | MGnify/ENA primary metagenome ERZ778022 (study PRJEB29350, sample SAMN05389826) | bioreactor metagenome | isolation source: Thiocyanate bioreactor | place: South Africa: University of Cape Town | collected 2014-04-04 ...
GCGAACAGCGCCGTGGGCGCGTTCCTCGAGAGCCGCTTCGGCATCGAGCGCACACGTCAGTCTCAGATCGTCAAGCTGTGCGAGGCTGCGGTACTGCTGGCCCTCCTCTTTGCCGCGCTGCCGCTTCTCATGATGCAGTGGGGCTTTTCCGGCGCGGATATACGCGACTGGGCAAAAGCGCTGTTCTTCGGCTTCGAGATCGGGCAATTCCGCATTTCATTGATACGGATCCTGATCGGCATCATCCTTTTCATTGCCCTGCTGTTTCTGACCCGCATCACTCAACGCTGGCTGCGTGAGCATGTTCTCGCGCAGGATCGGATGGACGCCGGCGTCGCGAACTCGGTTGATCTGGCTGTCGGCTATGTGGGCGTCAGCGTCGCCGTGCTCATGGCCGTCTCCTACGCCGGCCTCGACGTGACAAATCTTGCGATTGTCGCCGGTGCCCTCTCGGTTGGTATTGGTTTCGGCCTGCAGTCGGTCGTGAACAATTTCGTTTCGGGCCTCATTCTCCTCGCCGAGCGTCCGATCAAGGTCGGCGATTGGATCGTGGTGGGAGATCAGCAGGGGAACGTACGCCGGATATCCGTCCGCTCGACAGAAATCGAGACGTTCGATCGGGCCAGTCTCATCGTTCCGAACTCCGAGCTCATCTCCGGGCGCGTGCTCAACTGGACGCACCGCAACATGCTCGGTCGTGTCGTGATCAAGGTCAGCACCGACATGAAGGCCAGTCCCAAAGCCGTGATCGAGATCCTGGAGCAGGTTGCGCGGGGCCAACCCAACGTTCAGGAAAAGCCACCGCCGCTGGCGGTCTTGGAGACGTTCACGCCCGACAGTCTGATGTTCTCGCTGAGCTTCACGCTCTCCAACGTCAATGCCGGCGGGCGTGTGAAGTCGGAGCTTCACATCGCCATCCTCGATGCATTCCGAGAGGCAGGCATCTACGCAACTCTGCACTAGATGCCCTCGGCGTACAGCGCTCGATCGACATTGCCGGGATAGTCGATATCGACCCCGTCAACTGGCAGCCTGTTGGCTTCCGCCGACGGCTGCGGGTGCGCGATCGTTTGCAACGATCTCGCCGATCGGTCCGGCGCGCCCCAGGCGATCGACCGACAGCTCGACGCCTTCGCGCGGCACGAGCGGGAAGACCAGCTCGGCGAAGCGATAGGCCTCCTCGAGATGCGGGTAGCCTGACAGTATGAAGGTATCGATGCCGAGAGCCATGTACTCCTTAATGCGATCGGCGACCTCCTGTGGATTGCCGACAAGCGCGGTGCCGGCACCTCCCCGCACGAGCCCCACACCCGCCCACAGATTGGGGCTCACGACGAGCTGGTCACGCTTTCCACCATGCAGTGCGCGCATCCGCTGCTGGCCAACGGAGTCCATGCGCTGGAAGGTCTCCTGTGCCGCCGCGATCGTCTTGTCGTCCAGGTGCTGAATAAGCTCATCGGCCGCGCGCCACGCTGCCTCGCTCGTCTCGCGCACGATAACGTGCAGCCGAATGCCGAACGTGAAGCGCCGCCCACGAGCCGCAGCCACGATCGCAGCGCGCTCGATCTTCTCCGCGACCTGTGCGGGAGGCTCGCCCCAGGTCAGATACTTGTCGACAGTTTCGGCAGCGACGGCGATGCCGGCGTCGGAGGAGCCGCCGAAGTAGAGAGGCGGATGAGGGCTCTGCACTGGCGGAAAGAGAAGGCGCCCATCCTCTACGCGAATATGCCGGCCGGTGAAATTGACGGTCTCGCCGCTGAGGAGCTGCTTGTAGACAGTCAGGAACTCATGCGTGACGGCATAGCGCTCGTCGTGGGCGAGAAAGACGCCATCGCCCTTGTTCTCCACCGGATCGCCACCCGTGACGACATTGATGAGCAGGCGCCCCTGCAGTGTGCGGTCGAGCGTCGCCGTCATGCGTGCGGCAACGGTTGGTGACTGGGGCCCAGGTCGAACGGCGACAAGAAATCGCAATTGCTCAGTCAGGTGCGCGAGCGAGGACGCCACGATCCACGAGTCCTCGCAACTCCGCCCGGTCGGAAGCAGCACCCCGAAGTAGCCGAGCTCATCAGCCGCTTGTGCGATCTGGCGCAGGTAAGCCGGACTCGAAGCGCGACCGCCAATAGGTGTGCCGAGGTAGCGGCCATCACCGTGTGTTGGCAGAAACCAGAGAATGTTTGCGCGCTGTGCCGGCGTAGGCGAAGTCATGTCTCTCTCTCCGTCACGTGCCATCTGTGCAGCACTCTGCGATCCATCTGTCTGCACGTGAAGGAGCTTGCGCCTCTCGTCCGCGTTGCGGAACGTCGAATATCTTCGTTGCTTATGCCGAAGAGCGAAGTTGTGGGTTCATCCGGGGTGCGAGCTCGGCTACGAGTAGGCCCCACCCATCTCTTCGTCGTTCGCCTCGAGCGCGGCATCGACGCCGGCGGCCTTGAGGACTTTCAGCAAAGCGATCGCGCGGCGGCGAAATTCCGCCGATGTCGGCTCCACGCCGGCACAGACGCCTTCGGCGAGCATTGCCGTCGTCAGGCGAAAGCCGGCTGCCTCCGGGTCAGCAGCCTCGTGCAGTGCGACGGCCGTGCCACCGGCGACCGTCGCTCCCGTGAGCGCGTCCACGAGGACGAGCGCGCCGGTCCCCTTGTGATCGGCGAAGCGATCAAGAGCGACCGGGCGCCGCAGCGTGATCGCAGCCAGAACGACGTCATTGTGCACGCAGTCGGAAGCCTCGATCTCGGTGAGTGTCTCCAGATCGAGCCGCGCGGACACGCGAACAGATGAAACGGGGACGAGGTCGGTCGCAGTGCGCAGGAACAGGCGGCGCTGAAGATCGAACGGCGTCTCCGACATCCAGACGAGCCGCGCGTCGAGGCGCTTGGTGCGAATGGCGGGATCGTCGGGCGTTGCCAGAATGGCACCGCGCGCAATATCGAGATCCGCATCGAGTTGGAGGACGACAGCCTGGCCGCAGTGCGCGGCTTCGAGATCGCCATCCATCGTCGCGATGCGGCGGACGGCAGCACGACGTCCGCTGGTGGTGTCGATAACCGTCTGGCCCACCGCAATCGAGCCCGAAGTCACCGTTCCGGCGAGTCCGCGGAAATCGGGTGGACGCCGCACGACGAGCTGCACGGGCATCCGGAAGGAAGCGGCCTCGACACTGCCGCGCGGCGGCGTCCGGTTGAGCTGCTCGATCAGTGTCGGGCCTTCGTACCAGGTCATTGTCGAGGAGGATCGCGCGACGTTGTCGCCTGTGGTCGCAACGACCGGGATGGCCGCCGCTTCCTCGAACGCGAAGCGCGCCGTCAACGAACGGAAGTCAGCCTCGATCTCTCGGAACCTCGCTTCGTTGCCACCGACGAGATCCATCTTGTTGACCGCGAGGATCACGCGACGCACGCCGAGCAGACCGAGGATCGCGGCATGTCGGCGCGTCTGCGGCTTCACGCCATGTCGGGCATCGACGAGCATGATGGCAACATCGGCGTGCGATGCGCCGGTCGCCATGTTCCGCGTGTACTGCTCGTGGCCGGGGCTATCGATGATGACATAGCGCCGCGCGCCGGCATCCACGTAGCGCCACGCAATGTCGATGGTGATGCCCTGCGCGCGCTCCGCCGCAAGGCCGTCGACGAGACGGCTCAGGTCGATCCGCCCATCCGGCAGCAAAGTCTCGGCGACCGACGCGCGCGTATCCTCGGGAAGATCGGCGACGTCCCAAAGCAGGCGGCCGATCAGCGTCGATTTGCCATCATCCACGGAACCGCAGGTGAGAACGTGAACGATCGCTTGCGCATTCTCATCACCTGTCGTGATTTCAGCGGACGAGCACAATAGCTCCTTGGCGGCCGCCCCCGTCGCCGGGTGGTCCGCATCCTTCGCCAAAGCTGCCCCCATCAGAAATAGCCTTCCTGCTTTTTCTTTTCCATGGCGCCCGCTTGATCGTGGTCGATCAGGCGGCCTTGCCTCTCGGATGTTCGCGCTGCGAGCGTCTCGGTGACGACAGAGAGAAGATCCGCAGCCTCGGATTCGATCGCCGCAGTCAGCGGCCAGCAACCAAGCGTTCGAAAGCGAACGCGTCGCGGCACGACCTTCTCGCCCTCTGCAAGCCGCATGCGATCATCATCGAGCACGAGGAGCGTGCCATTGCGCTCGATGGTCGGACGGATAGCGGCCAAATAGAGCGGCACAACATCGAGCTTCTCACGCAGCACGTAGCGCCACACGTCGCCCTCAGTCCAATTCGAAAGGGGAAAGACGCGCGCGCTCTCGCCCGTACCGAGACGGCCATTGAGCAGGTTCCACATCTCCGGGCGCTGGTGGCGCGGATCCCAGCGATGCTCTGCCGTACGGAACGAGAAGACGCGTTCCTTGGCGCGGCTCGCTTCCTCGTCGCGTCTCGCGCCACCGAACGCCGCATCGAAACCATGGCGATCGAGCGCCTGGCGCAGCGCCTCGGTCTTCATCACGTCAGTATACAGCGACGGCGCGTAGTCGATCGGATTGATACCCTGCGCGCGGCCCGCCTCATTGACGTGCACGATCAGGTCGAGACCGAGGTCGCGCGCCGTACGATCGCGGAAGGCGATCATGTCGCGAAACTTCCACGTCGTGTCGATGTGAAGCAGCGGGAATGGTATGCGCTGCGGAAAGAAAGCTTTGCGCGCCAGATGCAGGAGAACCGTGGAATCCTTGCCGATCGAGTAGAGCAGCACCGGCTTGCGGAACTGCGCTGCGGCTTCGCGGAAGATATGAATGCTCTCGGCCTCGAGAACGTCGAGGCGGCTGATCGGTTTTGTCATGCTCATGAGCTTTCAGCGATCGGCCTGTTGTGCAGGCCGCACTCCTTGCCATCTTCGTTTTCCCACCACCATCGTCCCGCCCGCACATCCTCGCCGGGCCGAACGGGCCGCGTACATGGCTGGCACCCGACGGAGGGATAGCCGCGCGCGTGCAGCGGATTGATCGGGATGTCGTTCGCAGCGATGTAGGCCTCGACCTGCTCCAGCGACCAATCGGCGAGCGGGTTGAGCTTGAGGAGACCGAGGTCCGTATCGATCTCGGCAAACGGAATGCTGTGGCGTCCGACGGATTGTCCGCGCCGGAGGCCGGTCACCCATCCTCTCGCGCCAGCAAGCGCGCGCTGCAATGGTCGCACTTTGCGCACGTCGCAGCAGGCCTTGCGCGCATCGATGGATGAGCGGAAGCCGTTGATGCCGTCTCTTGCAACCAGACTTTCGAGATCGCGACCGTCCGGCGCAATCAGCCGGATCCGCAGAGCGTATCGCTGCTCGCTGCTCTCTATGGTGTCGAGCGTTTCGGGGAAGTGCCGGCCCGTGTCCAGCGTGAAGACATCGATTGCCGCGCCGGTTGTCGCAATGGCATGGAGGATCACCTGATCCTCAACGCCGAGGCTCGTCGAGAATGCAATTTTCCCCGCGACGGCCCGCGCGATAAAGCCGATGCGCGCCTCAAGATGCGTCAGCGCGGCCAGCTCGCGAGAGATGATGTCTACTTGGGACAGTGATGCTGACACGTGCGCCGACACAGCGAGGAAATTCCAGCGGGGCGCCCATCAAAGGGCTTTCCATAGAAATATATCCTACAACTGCGCGCGTACATGGCCTGCGCTTAGAACATTATCGCGCATGATCATGCCTCAATGGAATAAGCAGAGATCGCATCGACTTGGTGAAGGGGCCGAGCCTTCGTAGCTCCATCAAGCGCGTCCAATTGAAGCTTGATCTCACGCGCATCCGGCACGCACTCGGCAGATGAGGCACGCAGAAATTCCGCGGCCCGGAAGCAATTGGTTTTCCTTCATCCCGAGCCGCGCGAGCAGGCGGATCCTGCGCCAGCCAAGACATCGAGGTGCACGTTCCCGCCGAAGTGCATCACCTGCAAAAGAGCAACGGCGCGCGTCCGCCGACCTCCACTAAGCAACGCAAAAATTGTTGGTTTGGCTTGCGTCAGGTCCTGCCTAGCTTCGCCGCATGTCATCCATCTTATGGCTGTGGAGCAAGAAATGACGGGTCATTCACGCAGACAATTCCTGGGAGCCGCCGCGTCTGTCGCGGGTGCAGCAAGCTTCCCCGCGATACTGAGCGGGCGCGCCGGCGCCTCGACGCCGAAGGCACCCAAGGAGTTCAAAGTCGGCTGGCAGAAGGGCACGGCGATCCTCGTGCTCGCCAAGCACAATCAGGTATTCGAGAAGCGCCTGAAGTCGTTCGGTGTCGAGAGCGTGAAGTGGGTCGAGTTCCAGTTCGGGCCACCCCTGCTAGAGGGCCTCGGTCTCGGCGCCGTCGACATCGGCGCGGTTGGCGACACGCCGCCCATCTTCGCGCAGGTCGCGGGAGCCAAGCTCGTCTATGCGGCGACGACTCCGGCGGGGCAGAACGCGATCCTGGTGCCGAAGGACTCGCCCATCAAGACCGTCGCCGATCTCAGGGGCAAGCGCGTCGCATTCGGCAAGGGCTCGAGCTCTCACAACGTGACGGTGCGCGCCCTCGCCCATGCGGGCCTGACGCCCAAGGACATCACCGAGGTCTATCTCGCGCCTGCTGATGCGACGGCAGCCTTCAACGGCGGCCGTGTCGATGCCTGGACGGTCTGGGATCCCTACTTCGCGATCGCCGAGCAGAAGTACAACGCGCGCGTCCTGATCGACACCAAGGCCGACCACCTCAAGAGCCATTCCTACTGGCTCGCCAATCGCGGATTTGCCGAGAGCTACCCCGCTGTGCTGACCGCAGCCTTGGAGGAGCTGGGCAAGCTGGTCGCCTGGGCCGGCAACAACCGCAAAGAATTCGCGGAGTTCTACGCGAAGGAAACCGGTGTGGAGTTGGAGCCGATCCGGGCCGCTTTCGAGCGCGCAGAGTATGCCTGGGGGCCATTGACGGACGTGCACATCAAGTCGCAGCAGGATCTGGCAGCGACCTTCCACGGACTTGGCATCGTACCGAAGAAGGTTGATCCCAGCGAGATCGTGTGGAAGGCGCCGACGCAATGACCACGACCACAACCAGTGTTCTGCCAGTCGAGGCGCGGCGAGACGAAGCCGCGCCTCGACGGGAGGTGCCCGCTTGGCTGAAGGGTTCGCGCCGCTGGCTTGCCGACGCAGGCACGGGCTGGCTGCTGCCCTTCGGTCTGCTCGCAGTTTGGGAGGCGGCGGCGCGCCTGGATTTGCTGGCCGAAACCATCCTGCCTGCGCCGAGTGCCGTGTTGCTTGCGGCCTGGACGCTGCTGCTGAAAGGCGAGCTCCTTACGCACATCGGCGTCAGTGGTGCGCGAGCGCTGGCCGGCTTCGCGGTTGGTGGCCTGATCGGCTTCGGCCTCGGCCTTGCCAATGGCCTGTCGGCAGCAAGCCGTACGCTCACCGACACGACACTGCAGATGATCCGTAACGTACCGCACCTCGCGCTGGTGCCGCTGGTGATCATCTGGTTCGGCATCGACGAAGGCGCGAAGCTGTTTCTGGTGGCGCTCGGCGTATTCTTCCCGATCTACGTCAACACGCTGCTCGGCATCCTTACGGTTGATCCACAGCTCATCGAGATGGGGCGCGCCTACGGCATGTCGAACACCGCCCTGTTCCGCCGCGTGCTGCTGCCCGGTGCGCTGCCGTCGATCTTCGTCGGCGTGCGATATGGCCTCGGCATCATGTGGCTGACGCTGATCGTGGCGGAGACCATCGCAGCCTCGTCCGGCCTGGGCTACATGGCCATGCAGGCGCGCGAGTTCCTGCTCGTCGATATCGTCGTGCTGGCCATCATCATCTATGCCTTGCTCGGCAAGCTTGCCGACAGCGTGGCGCGTGCGCTCGAGCGTCGCTGTCTTCAGTGGCATCCCTCGTTCCGCAGTAGCTGAGGAAGCAACCCATGAGCGAAAATCAACAATCACGCCGCGGCGCGGCTTTGCGCCTGACCGGCGTCGGCCGCGACTTCGGTGCCAATACCGTGTTGCGCGGTGTGGACCTGCAGGTTGCCGCCGGCGAATTCGTCGCGATAATCGGCCGAAGCGGCTGCGGCAAGAGCACGCTGTTGCGCCTTCTTGCCGGACTGGATCAACCGACCCGCGGCCGCATTGCGCTCGGCACGGGTGAGGCCGCAGGCAGCGCGCGCATCATGTTCCAGGAGCCGCGACTGCTTCCTTGGGCGCGCGTGGTCGAGAATGTCGAAGTGGGCGTGTCGGAGGCGGAAGCGCCTGCGACGCGTCGGGCGCGTGCGCTGGCGCTGCTGGGCGAGGTCGGTCTTGCCGATCGCGCGGAGGAGTGGCCTGGCGTTCTTTCGGGCGGGCAGCGGCAGCGCGTCGCGCTCGCGCGTGCCCTGGCCAGCCGGCCGGAGCTGCTGTTGCTCGATGAACCGCTCGGCGCACTGGACGCCCTGACGCGCATCGAAATGCAGCGCTTGCTGGAGCGCATCTGGCAGCATCAGGGCTTCACGGCCGTGCTTGTGACGCACGACGTGAGCGAAGCGCTGGCACTCGCCGATCGCGTCGTTCTGATCGATCGCGGGACCATTGCACTGGACCTGCGCGTGGACGTGCCGCGCCCGCGGCGGCGGGATCGTCCCGAACTCGGCGCCATGGAAGAGCAGATCTTGGATCGGCTTTTCGACGGAGCCACCACGGGCCCAGCCACAGCCGCAGCCTGAGCTTCGGCAGTTGTCAGTCTGTCCGACAGTGAGCCTATCGGCCGATGGACGTCAGCTCCCGGAGCTGACGTCGAGCGCTCTGGACCTGCTCTGAAACGAGCCGCGAGCGCATCCATCTCCAGAAACGCACCTGCTAGTCAGGCGCACGCCAAGCCCGGCGTGCGCCGCATCGGCGTTTCGAAGCGCACAGCTCGATTGCATTGACGTTAGTCGCCGCCATTCTCCGACATATTGGCCTCGAAGCATCAAAGCGATAAAGGTCGTGCTTGCGCTCCGGCGAAGAGATCGCGGCAAGGCTCAGGGGGAAACAGCATGAAGATTACAAAAATAGAGACGATCGCCTTGACCGTGCCGCTACTGCGCCCGGCGGTGATCGCCAGCGGTTCCGCCAGCACCGGCTTTCACGTTCTCATCCGCATCCACACGGATGCCGGCCTCATCGGCCTCGGCGAAGCCTCCCCCATTGCCTCGACAGACGCCGATACTCCCGGCTCCATCGTCGAGGTCATCAGCAAACGTATCGCGCCGCGCCTCGCCGGCTGCGACCCGCGACGCATGCAAGAGTGCCTCGCGCTGATCTACACAGCCATTCCCGGAAATCAATGCGCCAAGGCCGGCGTAGACATCGCCCTTCACGATCTCGTCGGCAAGGCCCTCGGCGTACCCGTCTACCAGCTTCTCGGCGGGCGCTGCCGCGACGCGATCAATGTCATTGAAGCCGATATATGGATCGACACGCCGGAGGCGATGGCGACCAGCGTCTTGTCCTTCAGCTTGTGCTGCGCGGTGTGTCAGCCTTCGAGATCAAGATCGGCAAGGACCCCGCCGTCGATCTGCGGCGTGTTGCGGCAATCCGAAAGGCAGTGGGCCCCGACGCCCGCCTGCGCATCGACTGCAACGAAGGATATGCCGCGGGAACCGAACTCAGAGTGCTCCGCGCGATGGAGGCGCTGGACCTCGTCTACATCGAGCAGCCTGTGCCGAGGTGGGACATCGACGGCATGCGCCGTCTCGCCGATGCCTTGGATACGCCGATCTGCGCCGACCAGGGCGCCTACACACCACAGGACGTCATGCGCCTGCTCTCGTGCGGCGCGGCCGACCTGATCTGCATCAAGATCCCGAAATCCGGCCTCTTCCATGCCTCGACGATCAACGCCATATGCGAAACCGCGGGCGTCAGATGCACGCTCGGGAGCATGCTGCCGCTTGGCCTCGGCGCAGCGGCCATCCACCACTTCGCGATCGCCATGCGCAATGTCGACGTCGAAATGGGCGGCGTGTACGGGAGCCCGCTCGACTATTTCGTCGACGATATCGTGCAAACGTCGACGGTCGCGGCGGACGGGGCGATCCGCCTCAGCGATGCGCCCCGGCTCGGCGTTTCCGGCGACGAGGAGAAGATCGCCCGTTACCGCCGTACGTGATCCATTGCCGCGCGGTTTGGGCCGCCTACGACGACGCGCCTAAAGTGCCGCCGACAGCTCCTTCAGGCGCCGCGCGATCTCCACGTGCTGCGGCAGCACGGCCCTACCCGCGACGGTGCGCGATGCCGGCCGCGTGGGATCTGCCGCGGCATTGGCGCCCAGTATCTGATCGGCCCAGACGAGCTCCTCCTCCGACGGCGTGAAGACGTCGTTCGCGACGTCGATGAAGGACGGATGATAGAAGTCCACGCCATCAAACCCGAGCCAGCGCGCCGCCTCGGCGTCCGCACGAAAGGCATCGACGTCGGAAAGCAGCTTCGGCCGCAGCGCGTCGATCGCCGAGAGCCCGTAGGCGCGCGCCACGGCGAGCACGTGCTGGCGCATATAGAGCAGATCCTGGTCATGCAGCGGCAGGCGCGAAGCCGCACCGACCGGAATGATGGATAGGCTGTGCGTCTCGCTGGCGTAGTCGAGGCCGCCCGAAATCAGCCCGTTCGTGCGCGGACTGGCCTTGACCATCTCGTGCAGATTGAGAACTGCCGCCGGCGTCTCGATCAGCAGCACGACGCCGAGAGTGTCCGGTGCACCGAAGCTGGTCAGCGCGCGCTCGACGACCATCAGGTCCTGCGCATCCCGCACCATGGGGACAACGACCGTCTCGATCGGCAGCCGGACAACGTACGCCAAGTCCTCCATGAACCACTTGCTGTGCGGCCCGTTGATGCGGATGGCTCTCTCGCGCGTAGCAAAGGTGGATGATGTCAGCGCCTTCTCCAGGACCGTTCGCGCGCGCGATTTCGCTTCGTCGGTGTTCGGCACGCCGTCTTCCAGATCGAGCATGAGGACGTCGACGGGGAAGCTCCGCGCCTTCTCCACCATGGCTTCGACATTGCCGGGTGTCGGCACGAGCGAGCGGCGCACCCGCAGGCTTGCGTTCTTCATTTCTCAATCCTCTCTAGACGGGAACGGTTTCGCGAGCAGGCCACCGATCAGATGATCTTCTGCTCGCGCAGATGGCGAAGCTCATCGGCCGAAAGCTCGAGCAGGCCACCGAAGATTTCGTCGTTGTGCTGTCCGAGATCCGGTCCGAGCGACCGGATCGTTCCAGGCGTCTCCGAGAGGCGCCGCAGCACA
>ERZ778022.4909-NODE-4909-length-11202-cov-3.504710_pt1 | contig 11202 bp, 8 predicted proteins | sample MGYA00375752_ERZ778022 | MGnify/ENA primary metagenome ERZ778022 (study PRJEB29350, sample SAMN05389826) | bioreactor metagenome | isolation source: Thiocyanate bioreactor | place: South Africa: University of Cape Town | collected 2014-04-04 ...
ACCCCGAGCACCACACCCAGCGCCAGCGCCCCGGCCAGCCAGCCGATCACCGGCTCGGCCACCACACCGGTCGCCCGCAACACCAACGCCGCCACGCCGGGCGCGACGATGCCCGCCGCGCCGAGCACGGCCTTGCCCGCACCGGCGGCCGGGCGCAGCAGCGCATACGACAGCGGCACCATCAGCACCACCACCGACGCCGGCACCAGCACCGACCAGATCCCGGTCACGGTGGCGATCAGGCCGATCGCGGTCAGGCTCGCGGCGATCGCGGCCAGCAGCCGGCCGCCCTCGCGCACCAGATCGCGTTCTTCCTCCTCGAACGGGCGCAGCTTGCGCGGGTCATACAACTCGTAGCCGACATCGCGCAGCGTCCCCAGGATCCGCTCCGGGGAGACCACGGTGGGGTCGTAGTCGACCAAGGCCTGCTCGTGGGTCAGGCTCACCGACACCTGCCCGACCCCGTCCATCCGGCCCAGCGCCTTCTCGATCGTTCCAGTGCACAGCGAGCAGTGCAGGCCCGCGATCCGCGCCCGGATCCGCTCGTGCCCAGGGGTGCTGCTCGGCTCGGATGCCCACAGCTGAGGACGCTGCGGGGTTGCCGTGGTCATCGCGGCACCTCCTCCACCACCCGGTAGCCGGCGCCCTCGATCCGTTCGGCGAGCACGCCGCGGTCGGTCAGCTCCGGGCCCACCCGGATCTCCACCCGCCCGCAGATGTGGTCGGCGACCACCCCGCGCACGCCCTCCACCCGGCGCAGCACCTTATTGATGCGCTGCTCGCATCCGGTGCACGACATTCCTTCGACCTGCAGAATCAGCGTCTCCATGTGACGGCCCTCCCCGCGTATGACCTGCTGCAATCTCCGCCGAATCAAGGCTAGAACCTTGCCCTCGGGGTAAGGTCAAGGACGAGTGACGGCGTAGGAGGAACCACCGTGGAGATGACCGTTGGTGCGGCTGCCGAGGCCGCCGGGGTGAGCGGAAAGGCGGTGCGGCTGTGGGAATCCAGGGGGCTGTTGCCGCCGGCGCAGCGCACCGAGGCCGGCTACCGGCTGTTCACCGAGGAGGACGTGGGCGTGCTGCGGTTCATCCGCCAGGCCAAGGCCCTCGACCTGTCCCTGGCCGAGATCAAGAACATCCTGGACCTGCAACGCGGCGGCGCGACCCCGTGTGGCCGGGTCACCGAGCTGCTCGACGCGCATATCGCGGAAATCGACCGCACCCTGGCCGACCTCCGCGCGCTGCGCCGCTCGCTGGCCACCGTGCGCCGCGCCGCCAGGGAGAGCCAGCGCCGCGGCGAGGACGCCGTGGTGTGCCAGATCATCGAAACCGCGACACCCGACACACCCTGACCTGCCCCCGCCGACCCTGGCGCTGCGGGGGAATGAAGCGACCGGGTCAGGCTGTGGCCATCGCCCGGCACTGCTCGGCACATCGGCGGCACGCCTGCGCGCACACGCAGTCCAGGCACAACCGCGCGCACTGCGCCATCTGCGGAGGTCCGTTTCGCGTTCATCAAATCCACGCAGCATCTCGGGCTGAGCCTCGAGGAGGTGCGAGAGGGGCTGGCACTCCGGAAGGCGGGCCGCGCCCCGTGTCCTCGGGTGCGCGCGATGCTGCGGGACCACATCCGCGGCATCACCCAGCGGATCGGCGAGCTTCACCGCCTACGGGACGAGCTGCAGGCACCTGAGGCAGTCGTCGATGACATCCCGGACGACCTGGCGGCAGTCTGCCGCACTATCGAGCACCGCACCGGACACGACGCATTCGAGGCCTGCGTCAACGAGACGAAGACGGGCGCCGCTGTGGAGCCCCGAGCAAACGGACACCGGACGCTCCTTAGGTACTGAGACATTGGTTGCCCGCTACTGATCATAGCGACGGGACGGCGACGGGGGCCGACAAAGGCAGACGCCACAGCGCAACCGGGGTGGGGCCGACGACGCGCGCAGCGTCCGGCCCACCGCAGACGGCGGCCAAGAGCGCCCATTCCGCAGGAGGGCGACGGTAACCGTCCGTCGATTCTCGATCGGGTGAACGCGCCGCCGTCTGTTGACCCTGCCCTAGGGGCAGGGTTCTAGCGTGCGCGGGCGGCACGACCACCTCGCGCGCTCGGCACCAAGGCCGCGGCCGCGGGTCGTGCGCTGCGCACTGCAGCCGTGTTGAGGGAGACCCCGGGATGGATCAGACAGCGTGAGTACCCGTGCCGGTGTGGCGAGCATCGTCGGTGTGACGTCGTTGGCGACGTTGCTGGCCAACCTCAGTTCGACAGTGACCTACTTGGCGGCGCCGGAGATCACCGGGTCGTTCGGGGTGGCACAGCCGGCCGCGATCGTCAGTGTGATCGCCTACCTGGTGCCCTTCGCGGTGGTGATGCCGGTGATCGCCAAGGTCGGCGACGTCTACGGGCACAAGCGGGTGCTGCTGGCCGGGCTCGGGCTCTACACCGCCGGCTCGCTGGCCAGCGTCGCCGTCTCCGCCTTCGATCTGTTCCTCGCGCTCCGGGCGATCCAAGGCCTGGGCGGGGGCATCATGTTGGTGTCGATGGTGTTCATCGTCCGGCAGGTGCCCGAACAGCGGCAGGGCACCGGGTTGGGGGTCTGGCGGGCCGCGCTGCTGGCCGGCACGGTCGCCGGGCCGCCAGTGGGCGGCTACCTCGCGAGCCTGTTCGGCTGGCGGGCCATCTTCTGGGCGACCGGCCTCGCCGGCGTGGTGGCGTTGGCGTGGGCGGCGCGCTCGCTGCGCGAGCTCCCCCGCCAGGCCGCAGGCCGGTTCGACTGGGTCGGGGCGGTCGCGTTCACGCTGGGTTTCTCCGCGCTGGTCGTCGCGCTGGCCGCGGCCGGGTTCGGGCGCACGATGGGCGGCGGCATGACCGGCGGCCCGCTCGGCGCGCTCAGCGCGCTGGCCCCGCTGTACTTCGCGGTCTTCGTCGTCGGGCTCGCGGTGCTGCTGATCAACCAGCGGGTGCGCCAGCAGCCGTTGTTCGCGGCGTCGCTGTGGCGCAACCGGCAGTTCCTGCTCGCCAACGCGGGCACCTTCCTGGTCTGCGTCGGCATGTTCTCGGCGATGATGTTCACCTCGCTGATGCTGCGCAACGTCTTCGCCTTCCCCCCGGTGAACGCCTCCAACGCACTGCTGCTGATGGCCGCCGCCGCCGTGGTGTTTGGCATCTGGGGCGGGGGCCTGACCAGCCGGCTCGGGCCCGCGATCCCGTGGGCCACCGGATTCACGCTCACCGCCGCGTCCTTCGTCGCGCTGGCGCTGCTGGTGACCCCAAGCGGATCGGCGGTGTGGCTGTTCGCGCTCGCCGCCGTCTCCGGCGCCGGCCGGGGCCTGCCGCTGGCCCCGACGGCCGCGGTCGCGCTCGCCGACGCACCACCCGAGGCAGCCGCCGAGGCCACCGGCTGGTTCGACTTCTCGCACAACGTCGGCCGCGCGGTGGCCATCGGCGGCCTCGGCGCGCTGTTCGTCCCCGGCGACCCCGGCAGCTACACCACGATCTTCTGGGTCAGCGCCGCGCTCACCGCACTCGGTGCCGTGCTGGTACTCGGGCTTCGCCGCGACACCCGCGCCGCCGCCCGGGCCGCGGCGAGCGCCGTCCCGTCCACGACCTGAGCGAGCGTGTTCACCGAACGGAGAAGCATCGCTCGCCGGGACGGAGCCCCTCGCGTCGACCACGCGACCCGCCGCGCCACAGCACGACCACCCCGACGATTGGGATTAGAGATGCCTGACCAGCCGAAGCCGCCAGCCGCGCCCCGCGGGCTGCTGGCCCTGCTCACCGCCGCCGCGTTCCTGATCTTCGCGCAGGCGTTCATGATCGCGCCGATCCTGCCGCGGCTGGCCGAGGTGTTCGGCACCAGCCCCGGCGTCGTCGGACTCGCGGTGCCGGCGTACCTGGTGCCCTACGGGGCGATGACGCTGCTGTGGGGGCCGCTGTCGGATCGGCTCGGACGTCGGGCGGTGATCCTCGGCTCGCTGGCGGCGTTCATCGTGCTGACCGCGGCGACCGCGTTGGTCGACAGCACCGCGGGCTTCATCGGCATACGGCTCGCCACTGCGATGGGCGCCAGCGGCGTCGTTCCGATCGCGCTGGCCCTGATCGGCGACCTGTTCCCGTATCAGCGCCGTGGCCGGGCACTCGGTTGGCTGTTCGGGGGGATGGCCGGGGGAACGGCGTTCGGCGCCGCCGGCGGAGCGCTGGGCGAACCCTTCGTCGGGTGGCCCGGGCTGTTCCTGATCGCCGCCACCGGTGGGCTGGTGCTGCTCGTCGTCGCCGTCGGCGTGCTGCCGCGCATCCCGCGTCCGGCCACGGTGGTGCCGCTGCGGGCGGTCGCCGCGGGGTACCGCGCCCTGCTCGGGACCGCCCGCGGGCGCCGCACCTACGGCTATGTTCTGATCAACGCCATGCTGCAGTCCGGCGTGTACACCTGGCTGGGCGTCTACCTGCACCAGCGCTTCGGCCTCGACGAGCTCGGGATCGGGCTGGCGCTGCTCGGCTACGGCATTCCCGGGTTCCTCCTCGGCACAGTCATCGGCCGACTCGCCGACCGTCACGGCCGTGCACGGATCATTCCCGCCGGCGTCGCCGTGGGCGCCGCGTGTGCGTTGGCGCTGGCCGCCCCGTTGCCGCTGGTTGCCGTGCAGGCCGCCATCGTCACGCTGTCCCTGGGATACGACATGACCCAGCCCCCGCTCGGCGGAATCGTCACCGACCTGCCCGGCAACCGCGGCCAGGCTATGGGCCTGAATGTGTTCACTCTGTTCACAGGGTTCGGCCTGGGCGCCCTAGCATTTCAGGCGCTGCTGCCCGCCGGTTTCCCCGCCGCGCTGCTCGTGTTCGGCGTCGCCGTGCTGGTCGCCGCAGCCCTGGCCATCCCCTTGTTCAGTGCCGAACGGCCCCGCCCCACCGTCCCATCCCTGCCGTGAGCAGCGACGGGCCAGGGACGTTCAGAGCGGGTCCGATCGACCGCGCCGAGACGCGCGACCTCCGGGACCGGGCAAGACAGGGGCGGCCGCGATGACCTGCTCGGCGCGGGCCCGGCCGACGACGACGTTGTCGGCGGCGATGTCGGGGTTGCCGCACGCCGCGTTGCACAACAGGATGACCGCCGGACGGCCGGATCGTCGACGTCGTCGAAGACATCCGCCCTTGCGCGGGTCGTACAGCTGGTAGCCCAGGTCCCGCAGGGTGCCGAGGAGCCGGTCCGGGTCGATCCGGTTCGGGTCGTAGTCGACCAGGGCCTGCTCAGAGGTCAGCGACACCGCCACCGTGTCGACGCGCGGGCAGCCTGCCGATGCCCTTCTCGATCGTGCGCGCGGGCAAGGTCAAACCGGTACCCGGAACCCTCCGCGGTAAACCACCCAAATAGCGCATCGCTGCTGGCTGCCCGCGTCGGCATCGCCGCGCGCTACACCCGGCGGCGCCCTGCTGGGCCGCCGCCGGCTCATCGGCTGCGCGCCGACTCGCCCAGCATGGTCATTTACTGACGGACCGCCCTCGCATAAATGACCAGTTGTGAGAGTTCTGCGAACAGCTCGATCCGGGCCACGTTCGTGCAGGTCGAGGTTCGCACAACACCTCGCACAACCTCCAGGTTTTGCGAGAACCTTTCTGCGAGGATTCGAGGATGGAGCTGACCCCCGAGCAAGCCGCCGCGGCTGTCGAACGGCATCCCTGCCCGAAGTGCGACGTCCCGGCGGGCAGCCCGTGCCGGACGCGGGCGGGCAAGGTCGCGGCGAAGTACCACACCGCCCGGTTCATCCTCGTGCCCGCGCTGCGCGAGGACCTGGCCGTCGCCGCCCCGCCCGACCGCGGCCCCGGCACATCATGGAAACCTGGCCCGCCAGTCGAGGTCGCCGCGACGCCACCGGTCGGTGCGCCGATCCGGATCGGCTACGCGCGCTGCTCCACCGCCCAGCAGGACCTGCAGATCCAGCTCGACGCACTCGAGCGCGCGCACTGCACGCGGATCTTCTCCGAAAAGATCTCCAGCCGGATCAAGATCCGCCCCGAGTTCGACAAGGCTCTCGCTCTCGCCCGCGACATCACGCAGGCCGCGCCGGGCCAGCCGGTCATCCTCACCGTCCACGAGCTCAAACGGCCAGCCCGCAACGCTGCCGAGCTCATGGCGGTGGCCGCGGCCCTGGAATCTGACGGTATCCAGCTTGAGCTGCTCACCGGGCCGCTCGCCGGGGTCTACGACCCCAACGGCATGGGCGCCATGCTCTTCGCCGTGCTCGCCGTCGCCGCCCAGCTCGACCGCAACTACATCCGGGAAAAGACCCTGGAAGGCCAGCAAGCCGCCGCCGCCAGGGGCAACCACGGCGGCCGTCCCAAGGTCATCGACGCCGACATGCTGCTCTTCGCCCGCGCACTCAAGGACAAGGGCACCCCGATGCCCGAGATCGCCCAGAAACTCGTCATCGAGACCGGTAAGAACGCCGGCCACCACCCCTCGGTCGCGTCGCTCTACCGCGCACTCGCCGACACCGAAGCCAGCTGACCAGCACCTCCACGGCTAAGCGTTGTTTTTTCGGCGCCTGCTACCGGCAGGCCGAGTATCCCCGCTGCTCACTGCTGGTCCAGGTCGTTCGTCCTCGCTGCGCTGCGGGCGCTCCACCTGGACCAGCAGTTCGTCAGCGGGGTGCTGGCCAGGACGAGCAAGCCCGGCACTCGTGCCCGGGAGACCTCGTTTGGTCGCGACCGTCGGCGGGCGCCCCTACCATCGTGGGTTGTGCCGTGACCGCCGACATGGAGGAGGCACCACCATGCCGGTGGACATCACCCCCAGGGACTTCGACGCGAACGACCCGGACGACTACCTGGCCCGCCGGGTCGCGGAGCAGCAGCCGGCGCCGGCCGCCGAGACGACGTCGCCGTGGGTCGAGCCTGACTACGCCTCGATCCCGTCCGACGGCGAGCTGCCGTGGGATCAGGAGGCCCGCGACCTGGTGTGGCCGGGCCCGGCCATGATCATGCCCGCCGGGCTGCTGCCGGACGGCAAGCCGTACAGCCGCGACGAGCGCGACAACGCCTCGCGGATCTGCGGCGAGGTCGTGACCCGCGGAGTGGAGGCCGACGCGGTGGTCAGGGCCTACGACCGCCAACAGGACGCCCTCCGGGATCGGGCTGGGCTGCCGCGGCCGCACTGGGGTGAGAAGAGCTTGGAGGACACCCCGGAGACGTTGCGGGCGATCGAGCAGCTGCACCGCGACGAACGCGCCCGCCGGCAGCAGGTGCACCGCCGGCGCTGGGCCGGCTGATCAGTAGCCGAAGTCCAAGCCTTGGTCTTCTGACTGCACGAGTTCGATCTGCGGTCCGTCCGCGGCCCGGGCGCGCTCGCTGCGCTGCTCCTGGGCCCGCTCGGCCGCCTTCGCGGCCTCCTGCGCAGTGTGGTCGCGCTCGACCTGGTCGCGCCGGGTCCGGTCGGCCTCGACCTCCTGCGTGGCCTGACGGCGGCGCTCCTCGATGCGAGCCGGCTTGCCCGCCTCGCGCTGCTCCCGGATCGCCTGCGCCAGCCGGGCCTGCTGCCGGGCCTCGGCCAGGCTGACCCGCACCTCGGTGTCGTCCTGGCCCTGCTCGACGTCCTGGCCGCGCTCCGGGGTCTCGACGCGCAGCGGCTGCGCGCCCACGCGGTCCTCGTCCGAGAGCTCGAACAGCGCCAGCTGGTTCTTGTCCTCGCGGTCGGGCTCGGCCAGGGCCCGCTCGTCGCGCTCGCGATCGGCGGCCGCGGCCCGCTCCACCGTCCGGTCCACCGCCCGGTCCTCGATCCGCTCGGCCGGCGCGCGCTCGGTGGCCGGCTCGGCCTTCTCTCCGGCCAGCTCCTCGGCGGCCGGCTCGATCTCGGCCGGCTGGAACCGGCTGACGATCTGGTCGCGCCACCGCTGCCACCAGCCCACCGACTCCGCCGGCTCGGCCTCGACGCCCGGCCGCGGCTCGACCTCCTGCAGCTCGACGGCTTGGTGCTCGACCGGCTCGACCGGCCGGCGGCCGTGGTCGGTAGCCGGCTCGAAGTCGGTCGTGATGCGGAACAGCTCCAGCTGCTCGGGCTCGACCGCGGCCGCCGGAGCCGGCTCGACGACGCCGCGGCGCTGCAGCTCCTCCCCGGCCAGCAGGTCACGCACCCGGGCGTCCTCGGTGGCCGCGACCCACTGCTGGCGGGCCTCGTGCACGGTCTCCAGCTGCCGGGCCCGCTCGGTGTAGTCGACGGCCAGCCGCTCGGCGCGCTCGACGTCGAGACGGGTCGACTCGTAGTCCGGGCTGTCGACGTCGAGGGTCTCCAGCTCCGCGGCGTAGATCGCCGCGTCCTGCCGGTAGCCCTCGGCGACCGTGTAGGCGGCCGCCATCTCGTCGGCGACCCAGGCCGGCGCCCAGGTCTGCTCGCGCTGCCAGCGTGCCCGGACCTCGCGCAGCTCGGCGTCGGTGGCCGTGGCCAGGTCCAGGGCGTCGACCGGGCGCCCGAGGGCGGCGTGGGCCTGCTGCCACAGCGCGCGGCGGAACTCCTGCTCGCGCGCCGGCGCGACGCCGATCGACAGCTGGTCCGCAGGCACCGCCGCGAGCTCGCGGTACGCGGCGACGATCCCGGCCCGGCGCACCCACTCCTCGCGCTGGCCGGGCTCGGCCGGCGGCGTGCCCAGGTGGTCGACAGCCCACCGGGGCAGTTCCTCGGCCACTCGCTCGCCGAGGTCGTACTGCCGGTCAGTGGCCAACACGGCCATCTCGTGCAGCCACTGGCCCACCGGGCCCTCGATCGGCGGCCCGAGCGTGGTCCAGTCCCGGGCGTCCACCTGCTGCTCGGGCAGCCGCTGGTCGGCCAGCAGCCGCACCCGGTAGCGCAGCACGTCGGTCACGCTGTCGGCGTCGTCGAGGCTCCGGGCGTTCACCGCGGTGGTCAGCACCTGCTCGACGTCGTGGCCGGCCAGCTCGGCCTCGCGCAGTGTGCGCATGAGCCGGCCCCACCCGTGTTCGCCCTGTGCCGCCTCGACCGCCGCGGCGTCGTCGAGCAGCCCGGCCAGGGTGTCGCTGTAGCGGTACTCGGCCCATTCGGAGGCCACGAGGTCCCACTGCGTGCCGATCCAGGCCAGGCTCTGGCCCTCCTCGACGGCGGACCGGTGCTCGAGCTCGGCCGCGCGGCCCGGGTCGGAGTTGTCCAGGATGTTCGACAGGGCCGTGACCGGGTCGACGGCCAGCCGCTCGGCGTCGTGGGCGTCCGGGGCCCGCTCGGTGGTCAGGTACGCCGTGTTGCGCTCCCGACCGCGGGTCAGGGCGACGTAGGCGTCCTCGCGCGACGACTGCACTCCGAGCAGGTCGTGCGAGGTGTCGACGGTTCGGCCCTGCGCGGAGTAAATCGTGCCGGCGTAGCCGAGCGTTACATGTTCGTTCACGTAGCGCATCGGCAGGTAGGCCGTGGCGCCGTCGCGGGTCTCCGCGATCAGCCGGCCCTGCTCGTCGACGCCGCGCACGGTGTAGACCTCGCGGTTGACGACCATGCCGCGCCCGCCGCGCACCTCGATGTTGTAGTCGTTGCGGCGAGCCTGGATGACGTCACCGACGCCGATCGGGACGCCCTTCTGGCCCCGTGCCACTGTCTCGCTGCCGACTCGGCCGAGCGCAACCAACTCCGCCCGCACGCGGTTGGACAGGTCTCGCGCTTCCGGGTTGGTCCCGACGATGAGCAGGGAGTCCAGGCCGGCCAGGGTGTCGGCCAGGTAGCCGCGCACCGCGGCGTCCTGCATCTGCTCGACCGTGCCGCCGAGCAGCCGGCCCCGGTTCTCGTACTCCGCGAGGACGCTCGTGTCACCGACCCGCAGCCGGATGCTGGCCTGCTTCTCCCAGTCGGCCCGGAACCGGCGCACCGCCTCTAGCTCGTACGCACCGTTGTCGGTCGCGAGCAGGTCCAGCATGCCGCCGGCCTGCACCGCGGTGAGCTGGTGATGGTCACCGGTGTAGAGCAGCTTCCCGCCGCCCGCCTCGACCAGCGCACTGATCCGGGCCAGCTCGACCGTTCCCGACATCCCGGCCTCGTCCACCACGAACAGGTCCCCGGCGCACACCCGGTCGCGGACCGCGCCGGTCTCCGGGTCCGGGGAGAACCGCATCAGGAACTGCGTCGTGTTGATGGCCTCCAGGCCCTCCTCGTTGAGCACGTCCGTCGCGCGCTGCGAGGTCGCCAAGCCCATCACCCGGCCGCCGGTGTGCTCGCTCCACACCTTCGCCAGCGTGGCCACGGTGAAGGACTTGCCGGTGCCCGCCGGCCCGATCAGTACGTCGCCGGCGCGACCGGAGGAGACCACGCCGAGCACCGCGGCCCGCTGGTCCTCGGTGAGCGTGGTCGCCGCGAGCTCGACCCGCAGCAGCTCCAGCTCGGGCCCGCTGATGGCCGGCGCGGTCAGCTGCCGGGCACCGACGACGATGCGCCGCTCGGTGTCCAGGTGCGCCTCGGTGGTGTACGCCTCGTCGATGTGCGGCCGGTAGATCAGCCGGCCGTCCTCGGACCGCTGCAACGCCACCGGCACGTCCACCGGGTCCGCCGCGGTCAGCCCGAGCACCCCCAGGGCGTTCCCGGCGTGCCGGGCCTCGCGGGCCATCTCCTCGATGTAGGCCGGCCGGTCCACCGCCGCGACCAGGTTGCCAAGAGTCCACGTCGGGTACCGCGACTGCACGTCCTCGACCGCGGCCCGCAGGATCGCCGCCCGGTCGGCCTGGTCCGGCATCACCCGGGCGTCCGGGTGGCCCTCGCGCGCCACCATCTCCGCCGCGGCGTCGACCTGGTCCAGCATCTCGACCAGCCGCGCCGTGCGCTGCTCGCCCCACGCCCGCAGCGCCGCCGGGCCGGCCTCCGGGCCCTTCGCCTGCCGGGTCTCCAGCGTCGCCATCTGCGCGATCGCCTTGCGCGCGGCCGGGCTCGGCTCGCGCCCGTGCCGGTCCACGTACGCCTCGATCAGCTCCGCGGCGCGCTCCTCGACCTGCGCGCGCCGGCTCGACGCCTCGGCGACCAGCGACGGGTCCACACCCAGGATCTCGCGCGCCTTGCCGTCCGGGCGGGTGGCGAAAGCAACCCCGAGCTCGGCGGTCAGCTTGTCCTCCAGCGCCCGCTCGTAGGCGACCGCCACGGCCTCCTTGATCGGACGGAAGCCCTTCGCGTCCAACGCCCTCATCTGACCGTCACTGGCCGTCTCAGCCCCGTTCAGCACC
>ERZ778022.4912-NODE-4912-length-11189-cov-4.330699_pt1 | contig 11189 bp, 9 predicted proteins | sample MGYA00375752_ERZ778022 | MGnify/ENA primary metagenome ERZ778022 (study PRJEB29350, sample SAMN05389826) | bioreactor metagenome | isolation source: Thiocyanate bioreactor | place: South Africa: University of Cape Town | collected 2014-04-04 ...
CATTCGCAACCCCTATGCGGGCCGGTATGAGCCCGACCTTCTGCCGTTCATGGCCGAGCTGCGCAGCCTGGGCACGACGCTCGCCGAAGAGCTGGTGGGCGTGCTGGGCAAGGACAACGTGCAGGCCTACAGCAAGGCCGCGATCGTGGGGGTGAACGGCGAACTGGAACACGGCGCCGTCTGGCATGAAGCCGGCGGCTGGGCGATGCGCCAAGTATTGGGCGAGCCCAAGGCCATCGTGCCGTCGGCCAAGGTCGTCGCGGCGACGGGCTACCGCTTGATGGTGCCGCTGCATTACATCCACGCGGCTTATGTCCGCAGCCATTTCAACAGCGCCGAGGTCGGCATCCAGGATGCACCGCGCCCCGACGAAATCCTCTTTGCGCTGGTGATGGCCGATGGTGGTCGCATTCATGCGCGTCTGGGCGGGCTCACCCGTGAGCAGGTCTCCGTGCACGACGGCCAGCGCTGAGGGTCAAGATGGCGATCTCTTTCGAAGGCTCGATGAAAGCCGTGCAGTTGCAGGTCCCAGGCGGCCCGGAAGTCCTTTCCTGGATCGATCTGCCCACACCCCAGCCCGGGCCGGGCCAGGTGCGCGTGCGAGCGCACGCCATCGGTGCGGGCGGCCCGGACGTGCTGATCCGCAACGGAACCTACAAATGGATGCCGCCGCTACCCGCCATCCCCGGCAACGAGCTGGCTGGCGTTGTGGACGCCGTGGGCCCGAGCGTGGCTCGGCTGCAAGTGGGCGATCGGGTGCTGGTGAGTGCGCGAGAGTTGCCCCAGCGCGGTGGCTGCTATGTGCAGGCGATCTGCGTGTCAGAGTCGGTGCCTTTTGTGCTGCCCGCAAGCATCGCTTGGGAAGATGCCGTGAGCCTTGGAAACTTCCAGTTGGCCCTCGCTCTGCTGGCCAGCAACGGCAACTTGCCGGCCCAATCCATTTTGGTGCCCGGCGCCGCCGGTGGGGTGGCTACAGCGCTCGCCCAGGTTGCGCGCTCGCGCGGCCTGCGGGTGATCGGCACCGCCTCCACGCCTGAGAAGCGGGCATTCGCCTTGGAGAACGGCGTGACGGACCTGGTGGATGGCGACGTGCAGGCGCTGCCGCAGCGGGTGATGGAGCTGACCGGTGGCCGTGGCGTGGACCTGGCGTTCGACCACGTGGGCGCTGCGCTTTTCATTGCGTGCCTGCGCTCGCTCGCGCCGTCGGGCATGGCCGTGTCGTACAACATCCTGGCCGGTCCGCCCTCTGCGGACGTGTTCGACGAGTTGCGCAAGCTGCTCGCCAAGAGCCTCGCCATTCGCACCTTCTCCATCCACGCGGTGGATGCCGATGTGGCGCAGCGCCGTGGGTTGATGGAGCAGGCCATCGCCCTCATGGCCAGCGGCGAGGTGCGTGCGCCGCGCGCCATGTGCATGCCGCTGGCAGAGGCACGCCGGGCGCACGAGCTTCTCGACAGCGGTGGCACGCTCGGCAAGCTGGTCCTCATCCCCTGAACCCCTGGAGTCCGACACCGTGAACCCACCCTATACCGCCAACCTTTCCCACTGCGGAATCTTCTGCCGCGACCTGGAGGTGATGAAGACCTTCTACACCGGCGTGTTTGACATGCAGGAGACCGACCGGGGTGAAGGCGTGACTTTCCATTTCGAGATCGTGTTCCTGAGCGGACGTGACGATCAGCACCACCAGCTGGCGCTGGCCGGAGGCCGCGCAGCGGATACACCCAGCACGGTGATGCAGCTGTCCTTCAAGGTCCAGACCCTCGACCACCTGCGCGAAGCCCGCCGCCGTGCGCTGGCCCTGGGGGCGACAAAGATGCGCGGCCTGAACCATGGCAATGCGATCTCCATCTACTGCATGGACCCGGAAGACAACACGGTCGAGATTTACCTGGACACCCCCTGGTACGTGAGCCAACCCCATGGCGACCCGCTGGACCTGGATCAGACCGACGAAGCCATCTGGGCCCAGACCGAGCGCGTTGTGCGTTCGGACCCCAGCTTCATGCCGATGACGGAGTGGACGGCGCGGTTTGCGCAACGCAATGCGGCTTTGAAGACGAGGGGAATGTAAATAAGCTGCTTCTTGGGATGCCTCGTAGTTTGCTGGTGGAGCATCGTTGCTAGCCCACCTCGCTAAGGCCTGCTTGCACTACTGCTGAGGGCTTTTAGATCGCTGCATGTTGATTTCCACGCAAAGCTGACCCACCGGGGGTCACTTCTGCGTGGAAATCAACACGCTGCAACCGCCTTCCACACAAGTGCGAAGGTAAATGTAACGTGTCTCCATCAGGCAAGAATAGCTGAACGTGCGACCTGGATAAACTGATCAGACGCAATCCGAACGGGTGCTGGGCGGGTCTATGGCGTCAGAATATGTCCCGTTGTCCCGTTGTCCCGTTGTCCCTTTTGGACTGCTCTTGCTCGTAGCTGTCGTTCCATAACTGCTGCCTGAACGACGGCTGCCAGCCTCAAGCTGACCACCCTGTACAAGTCCAAATGCTGATTTCCACACTAGAACGGGGCAGGTTTGCGTAGAAATCTGTTCATTGCGCGCCAACGGCTTGATTGGGGTGGATTGGGGTCTGGTTCCGCGGATTTCCCAATCAAAATCGTTGATGCGTCGGCTGTTGAGCCCAATCCATTGGGGAATTTGCCGATTCTTTGGGGGGGTAGTTCGTCTGGTGCGAGAGCAGTGATGTCGCTGAGAGGAGCGGCACCTCGCCTTGGACGACGTCTCCTAACGGCGATGACTGACCGCCCACTTGCCCTTGATTCGGTGATGCGGACTCACCAGAGTTGCATCTATGCTCGTATCTGTGCCCGCATTGGGGGTGATGAGTTCGTGGTGATCTGTACCCAGTTGGAACAGGCCAATCAGGCTGGAAATATCGCCATCAAGTTGCTGGAAGAATTGATCGCACCCATTTCTGTCGAGAGCACGAGTTTTGTTCTGGGTGACAGCATCGGCATCAGCCTATATCCTCTCCATGGCAACAGCCTTGTGGAGCATGCTTGAGCATGCCGATAGCGCCATGTACCAAGTTAAACGCTCGGGGAAGAACGGCTACCGGATTTACTCACATCCCTGAAGGCAAAGGTGGTGGGGCTCTGATTAGCCGACTATGAGTGCTGATGTGAACGAAGCCAATCAGGGGGCGGGTGTGCGGGATTGGCGGCAGGGTGGAGACGCTATTGAGATGCGCGATCAAGAGGCTCTAGCAACCTGCGCCGTGACGTGGTCTTGACTACATGTCTATGCGCCGCTGCCTTGCCAGCGCAGATGCAGGGCAGAGTCGTACCTGGCCGTCATAGACAAGTTGGATTTGAAGGCGAGCCGCTTACTATAGCGTCGCTTCTCGCGGCACTCGTTCATGAAGCAACTACGTTCTTTACCTCCCGAGGCTCGCCTCGCGGTTTCGGATCCGGAAATTCCGACGGTTCTTGAGTCCTCAACGCTCAAGGAACTGGCGGCTGCGGAAGTCATTGGTGCTGATGTTGATCGCCTGATGCGTTTGCGCATGACTGTGGCCACGAGCAATCAGGAAGATCGGGCTATGTACCTGTGTCCTGAGTGCTTCGTCCCTCTGTCCATTGTGTGCAGAAAAGACTGCCGCTCATTCTGGTTCAAGCACACTCTGGAAGATGGCCGGTGTAGTGCTGTGACACGTGGTGAATTGACTCGCGAAGAAATCAACGCCAAAAAATACAACGGCGCCAAAGAAAGCGTGCTTCACCGACAGATGAAGCAGTGGTTGGTCGAATCGCTGCACGCATCGGGCATGTTCACGGAGATCGCTCAAGAGAGACGCTGGAATGGTCCCGTTTCAGGTGCTTGGCGTCGCCCTGACGTGAGTGCCAAGTTGGGTGGTGTGGTCGTCGCTTTCGAGGTGCAACTGTCCACCACTTTTCTGAGCGTGATTGCAGAACGGCGCAGTTTCTATCTCCGTGAAGGCGGTCTGCTGTTCTGGGTATTCGCGAACTTCAATGAGGACGGACGACGCCTCACGATGGACGACGTGTTTTACAACAACAATCAGAATGCCTTCATCGTCTCCAAGGCCACGTGCGAAGAATCTCGTGCCACGGGGAGGTTCGTCCTGGACTGTGCATGGGTAGAGCCAGGTTATTGGAACGCTGCCCCTCAGTTTCGTCGGGAGCGTGTGGCTTTTGACGAACTCACACTGGATTTGGAAAAGCAGCAGGCATATTTTTTCGACTACGCGGGCTCTGTGGCGCAGAGAGATGCCGACGAGACCAAGGAAAGAGCCAGTTGGCCCAGCCGATTCGAGAACTGGTGGCTTGACGTGGCAAACCGCCAGTCATCACTTGCGGACCAGGAGGACGAACTGCGCGGCTTCCCGAGCTGCGCTCCACGAGATTGGAACGATTGGGGCATGCTCTCGTTGACCCCACTCCGCTTTTATGGCTCAGAACTGCGCCTGCCGATTGCTATGTTGGACTGCTTCTATTCGGCCAAGCACGGCAGGCCCATAGGCATCAAGCGCAAGCATTTGATTGAGATCGCTCACTATCTTGCTGAGTCCTACCCCCGGTATCTGCTGTGGTTCCGCAAGGCGCTTCAGGTCTATGAGCGCGGCGACCTGCTCGTAAAGCAGGACAAGTCTGGGAGTTGGTCGAAAAGAGTGAAGGCCTACAAAAAAGATATGCGCATGAACCCAGAGAGGTATGGGTCCGACCAACGACATCAGGTGCTTTTTGAGTTCTTGTTCCCCGAGTTGAAACCGTTGCCGGAGTGGCCGTCGGATGTGTTGCCGCAATGTTGAACCGGTACTCGACTTACTGGCGATGTGCTGATCCCAGTACGACAAGCCAAGAGGCCTGTCGAAAGTAGCTGGAGGAAGTCTCTGCTGAGTTGCTTTTTTAGGCGCCCAGAAGGCGAGTGCGAGAGCCTTTCAGTCGTATAAATTATTGTGTAGTCGCAAAAATTATTGTAATTCACAGCCACCGCCCACCAGCGCCACCGCGCTGGCCGTGTGGTGGGGCTGGCCCGTGGGGCGCACGCCAAACGCCTCGGGCCTGAAGCGGCCTGCCAGGCTGGCAATGGCGGCGCTCTCCAGCGCTTCGTCCACCGTCATCGCGGGCAGCAGCCCGGCAAAACGCTGCGCCAGCATCGACTTGCCCGAGCCGGGTGGCCCGGCCATCAAAACGCTGTGGCCCCCGGCCGCTGCAATCTCCAGCGCGCGCTTGGCACCCGCCTGGCCCTTCACATCGGCCATGTCGGGCCCGGTGGTGCTGGCGGCGAGCGCGGTGGCCTGCAGGCGGGTCCAGCCGTCGTTGGCCACGTCGGCATCGCCACCGGCCGTGCTGCCGGGTGGCAGGAACGCCCGTACCACGTCCAGCAGGTGGCGGGCGCGCACCACGCGTGCGGAGGGCACCAGGGCGGCTTCTTCGGCGCTGCCGGGGGGCAGCACCAGCTGGGCATCGATCTGCTGCGTCTGCAGCGCCAGGCTGGTGGCCAGTGCGCCGCGCACCGGGCGCAGCTCGCCCGACAGCGACAACTCGCCCGCAAACTCGTAGCCCGCCAGGCGGCTGGCGTCCACCTGCCCGCTGGCGGCCAGGATGCCCAGGGCGATGGGCAGGTCAAAGCGACCCGAGTCCTTGGGCAGATCGGCGGGGGCCAGGTTGACGGTAATGCGCTTATTGGTCGGGAACTCCAGCCCCGCGTTCTGCAGTGCCGAGCGCACGCGCTCGCGGGCTTCTTTCACCTCCACCTCGGCCAGCCCGACCAGCGTGAAGCTGGGCAAACCGTTGGCCAGATGCACTTCGACGGTGACTGCAGGCGCCTGCAGCCCCAGAAGGGCGCGGCTTTGCACCAAAGCAAGACTCATGAAGCGATTTCTCCCCAGATGGGTGCGTTTTGTAGGTTTTTAGCGCGGCCTGCGGGGCGCCTGCACCAGTTGAGTGCGGTGCTCCGAGCGCGGTCACCGCCACTGTACTGGGGATTGTTGTAACGCAACGCAACCTTGCAGCGCGCCGTGCACCTTGGTGTGGCACGGTCCGTGCTTAAAGCGCTTGTCCCTACTTTGTCCAACCGGAGGAAACATGACCCGCGCCATCATAAAGACCCTGGGCGTTGCCCTTGTTGCAACCCTTCCCATGCTGGCCAGCGCCCAGCTCACCGCCAACGTCAGCCTGACCACGAACTACAAGTTCCGTGGCCAGGACCAGGACACGTCCAAGGTCAAGGCCGTCAAGCCCGCACTGCAAGGCGGCTTTGACTACACCTTCGGCGAAACCGGCTTCTACGTGGGCAACTGGAACTCCAGCGTCAACTGGCTGTCCGGCAACTCGCTCGAATCCGACATCTACGGCGGCTACAAGTTCAAGGCCGGTGACGTGGACCTGGACGTAGGCCTGCTGACCTACATCTACCCCGGCAACAGCGCGGGCAACACCACCGAAGTCTATGGCGCTGCCACCTTCGGCCCCGTGACGGCCAAGTACTCGCACACCCTGTCCAAGGATTACTTTGCCTACGCAGGTCCTGGCATGAAGGGCCGCAACACCGGCTACCTGAACCTGGCGTTTGCCCAGGAAGTGGCCCCCAGCACCACGCTGAAGGCGTCGGTCGGCTTCACCCGCTTTGGCGGTGACATCACGGCCCCCAACTTCATGGACTACAGCCTGGGCGGTTCGTACGACTTCGGCGGCGGCGTGTCCCTCGGCGCTGCCGTGGTTGGCGCCACCAAGAAGGCCTTCTACGGCCCGGTCAACAAGTCGCGCGTGATCGTCACGCTCACCAAAACCCTGTAAGTCTCAATGGGCGCCGGTGGCGCCCATTCCGGAGGATCTGAAAATGAAAATGGTGACAGCCATCATCAAGCCCTTCAAGCTCGACGAAGTGCGCGAAGCGCTCTCCGACATCGGCGTGCAAGGCATCACGGTGACCGAAGTCAAAGGCTTTGGCCGCCAAAAGGGCCACACCGAGCTGTACCGCGGTGCAGAGTACGTGGTGGACTTTCTCCCCAAGGTCAAGATCGAGGCCGCTGTGGCCGACGACCTGGTGGACCGCGTGATCGAGTCCATCGAGACCGCAGCGCGCACCGGCAAGATCGGTGACGGCAAGATTTTCGTGACCCACCTGGAGCAGGTGGTGCGCATCCGCACTGGCGAAACCGGCAAGGAAGCCCTGTAAGGGCGAGGCCGCATCCCATCCAAGAAGAGAAACGCCATGAAAAAACTGCTTGCTTCCTTCATTCTGGGGCTCGGTCTGCTGACCATGGGCAACCTGTCCATGGCCCAGGCGCCTGCCGCCACCGAGCCCGCCGCCGCAGCCCCTGCGGCTGCAGCACCCGCCGCTGATGCTGCAGCGGCTCCTGCAGCTCCCGCAGCCGCTGCCGCGCCTGCCGCCGAGGCGGCGGCCGCACCGGCAGCCCCTGCTGCCCCGGCGCCCAAGGTCGATTCCGGCGACACCGCCTGGATGCTGACCTCCACGCTGCTCGTGATCCTGATGACCATCCCTGGCCTGGCTCTGTTCTACGGCGGCCTGGGCCGCAGCAAGAACATGCTGTCGGTGCTGATGCAGGTCTTCGTGGTGTTCTCGCTGATCTCGCTGCTGTGGGCCATCTATGGCTACAGCTTGGCGTTCTCGGGCGAGGGCAAGTTCTTCGGCGGCTTCGACAAGATCTTCCTCAAGGGCGTGACCCAGGAGACCTTTGGCGCGCTGACCACGATTCCCGAGTACGTGTTCTTCGCGTTCCAGGGCACGTTTGCCGCCATCACTGTGGCGCTGATCGTGGGCTCGTTCGCCGAGCGTATCAAGTTCGCTGCCGTGCTGATCTTCTCGGTGCTGTGGTTCACCTTCAGCTACGTGCCCATGGCCCACATCGTGTGGGGCGGCGGCCTGCTGGGTGCTGACGGTGCTCTGGACTTTGCGGGTGGCACCGTGGTGCACATCAATGCCGGTATCGCTGGCCTGGTGGGCAAGCGCATCGGCTTCGGCAAGGAAGCCATGACGCCCCACAGCCTGACACTGACCATGGTCGGCGCCTCGCTGCTGTGGGTGGGTTGGTTCGGCTTCAACGCTGGCTCTGCCGGTGCTGCCAATGCCAACGCTGGCCTGGCTTTTGTGAACACCGTGCTGGCCACTGCCGCCGCCACGCTGTCGTGGATCGCTGGTGAAGCGCTGCACAAGGGCAAGGCCTCGATGCTGGGCGCTGCCTCCGGTGCGGTGGCTGGCCTGGTGGCCGTGACGCCTGCTGCAGGCTTCGTGGGCCCCATGGGTTCCATCGTGATGGGCCTGATCGCTGGTGTGGTCTGCCTGTGGGGTGTGGGTGGCCTCAAGCGCATGCTGAACGTGGACGACGCGTTTGACGTGTTCGGCGTGCACGGCGTGGGCGGGATCCTGGGTGCCATCCTGACCGGTGTGTTCGCTTCGCAAAGCCTGGGTGGCACGGGCGGCCTGACGCCTGACACCTTCGCCATGGGCGCTCAAGTCTGGGTGCAGGTCAAGAGCGTGCTGTTCACCATCGTCTGGTCCGGTGTGGTGGCTTTCATCGCCTACAAGATCGCCGACCTGCTCGTGGGCCTGCGTGTTTCGGAAGAAGCCGAACGCGAAGGTCTGGACATCACCTCGCACGGCGAAACGGCGTACAACCGCTGATCGCTCTGCGCCCCACGCGCTGCGGTGTCTGGTGGCACCGTGGCGTCGCAATAAGAACAAGCGAGTTACTCCTCTGGTTATTTCAGCCCGCCGACCACCGGCGGGCTTTTTTCGTACCGGTGGGTAGCGAGTGCGTGGGGGTGTGGGACTGGCGGGGACAAACGCGCCCCGTGGCATCCGCCAGTCCTTTGCACACCCGCTGTTCAAAAAATTCACGCTCCTCCCCTGCCGTGTGGCCGACTGCTGCCGCTACGATGCACGGATGGACTTTTCCCTCGCCCCGATCACTGAGCGCGTGCGCGCTGCCGCCGCCGACCAGACCCCGTTGCGCATCCGTGGCGGGGGCACCAAGGACTTCCATGGCCTGGCGCTGCACGGCGAGGTGCTCGACACCCGGGTGCTGCGCGGCATCGTGAGCTACGAGCCCAGTGAGCTGGTCGTCACCGTGCGCGCTGGCACCCCGCTGGCTGAGCTGGAGGCCGTGCTTGCCGAACAAGGCCAGTGCCTGCCCTTTGAACCCCCGCATTTCGCCAAGACCCCTGCAGACGCCGCCACCGTCGGCGGCATGGTGGCGGCCGGCCTGTCGGGCCCGGCCCGCGCCAGCGTGGGCGCCGTGCGCGACTACCTTCTGGGCGTGACGCTGCTCAACGGCAAGGCCGAGCTGCTGACCTTTGGCGGCCAGGTGATGAAGAACGTGGCGGGCTATGACGTCGCGCGCCTCATGGCCGGCGCCTGGGGCACGCTGGGCCTGCTGACGGAGGTGAGCCTCAAGGTGCTGCCCGTGGCGCCCGGCGAGGCCACGCTCCGGTTCGAGGGCATCAACCAGGCCGATGCGTTGCGCAAGCTGCACGCCTGGGGCGGCCAGCCGCTGCCGCTCAACGCCAGCTGCTGGGTGCACGACGAAGGCGCAGGCACCCTGTATGTGCGCCTGCGCGGCGCCGTGGCGGCGGTGGAGGCCGCGTGCAAGACCATGGGTGGCACACGCATGGACAACGCCACCGTGGCCGCCGACTGGACCGCCTGCCGCGAGCAAACCTTGCCGTGGTTCACCGACCGGGCCACGCGCCCCGACCATGCCCTGTGGCGCCTGTCCGTACCCGCTACCGCGCCGGTGCTGGCTTTGCCGGGCGGTGCGCAGCCGTTGGTGGAGTGGCACGGGGCGCTGCGCTGGGTGCAGGCCCCCGAGTCGGCAGGCGACGCCCTGCGCGAAGCCGCCCGCGCAGTGGGTGGTAGTGCTTCTGTTTTTATAGCTCCCGAGGCAAATAAAACCGGCGCTAGCGGTGCTTTTGACCTGCAATCCAAGGCACTGGAGCAAATTCACACCCGCCTCAAGCACAGCTTCGACCCCGCAGGCATCTTCAACCCCGGCCGCATGGCGCGGGCCTGGTAGGCAGGGCAACAGCCATCCATCCTTGCCATCCACGCTTCCTTGCCCATGCGACGCCTTTTTCACCTCACCGGACACCACCGGACGGTTGCAAGCAACCGGATGCTGGGCCTGCTGCTGGCGTTCAATGCCGGAGCGGTGAACGCGGGCGGCTTTCTGGTGGTGCACCTCTACACCTCGCACATGACGGGTTTCCTGTCGTCGCTGGCCGACAACCTGGTGCTGGGGCAGATGAAGCTGGTGCTGGGCGCCGTGGGCGCGCTGTGGGCCTTCATGTCGGGGGCGGGCACCACGGCCATCATGGTCAACTGGGCGCGGCAGCGCAAGCTGCGCAGCACCTACGCGCTGCCGCTGCTGCTGGAGTCCGTGCTCATGCTGCTGTTTGGCCTGGTGGGCGCCATCACCCTCAGCTGGCCCACCCCGTTTGCGGTGCCGCTCACGGTGCTGCTGCTGTCCTTCATCATGGGGCTGCAGAACGCCACGGTGACCAAGATGTCCTCGTCCCAGATCCGCACCACCCACATGACCGGCGTGGTGACCGACCTGGGCATCGAGATGGGCAAGGCGCTCTACTGGAACCGCACCGGCACCGCGCCCGAATCGCAGGTGCGCGCCAACCAGGCGCGGCTGCGGCTGTTTGCCGGGCTGGTGGGCATGTTCCTGGTGGGGGGCATTGCGGGTGCGGCGGGCTTCAAGCATGTGGGCTTTGTGTTCGTGGTGCCGCTGGCGCTGGTGCTGCTGGCCCTGTCGCTGCCCCCGCTGTGGGCCGACCGCGCCCGGCTGCGCCAGCCTTGGCGCAAAGTGCTGGCGCTGCAGACGCCGCACGATCCGCCGCTAGACCCGCCGACAGCGCGTTGAACCGGCCCCCTCCTTTTTTGTTTCTTCGCCCAGGCATGCCCCATGCAAACCCAGCTCTCCCCTGAATACCGCTCCCGCGCCGATGGCCTGGAGGCCGAATCCATCCTGCGCAAATGTGTGCACTGCGGCTTTTGCACTGCCACCTGCCCCACCTACCAACTGCTGGGCGACGAGCTGGACGGCCCGCGCGGCCGCATCTACCTCATCAAGCAAGTGCTTGAAGGCGCCGAGCCCACGCGCAAGACCCAGATGCACCTGGACCGGTGCCTCACCTGCCGCAACTGCGAAAGCACCTGCCCGAGCGGCGTGCAGTACGGC
>ERZ778022.4914-NODE-4914-length-11188-cov-2.961466_pt1 | contig 11188 bp, 2 predicted proteins | sample MGYA00375752_ERZ778022 | MGnify/ENA primary metagenome ERZ778022 (study PRJEB29350, sample SAMN05389826) | bioreactor metagenome | isolation source: Thiocyanate bioreactor | place: South Africa: University of Cape Town | collected 2014-04-04 ...
GTGTTCGAACTTCCCATTGGGCCACGTCACGTTTTGGTTCTGGGTTTGTCTGAGATCGTCTTGATCGACAAACGTAAGTGGCCTGCGCGGTCAGTACTTCGGTTCGACCTGCAAGAGATCTTCGCCCGGGCGGACCGCGACACGCTGACGGTAATGGCGTGTCTAATTTCGCGCGAGTCGCGAGTGCCCGAAAACGGGGTGCCGATTTCCGACCGGCTTGAGGAAGAAGCGCAGCGAAATGCCAATGCGGTCACTACATCGCTGAAACGGACGGTCCGGGACGCGATCGAAATTCTCGGCCAGGAAGTGCTGAATATCACGGCAGGCAAATACCCTACGAGCTTCCCGGACGCGAGCCGTCGCGGCGTCTGGATCGACGGCCCGGATCTGTCGCGCGAATGCCTCCGCTACATGTATCGGCTGCTGTTCCTGTTCTACGCAGAAGCCAATCCGCGCCTGAACCTGCTCGACCTCAAGAATCCCATCTACGCGAGCGGATATGCCCTCGAGGCTCTACGTGAGCTGGAATCGGCCCCGCTCCGGACGACCGCCGATCGCGAAGGGAGCTTCCTTTGGGAAAGCCTGCAGAGAACACTTGGTCTCCTTTATACGGGGCTTGACCTGCTTGATCAGGAAAAGGGGGCGGGCCTGCGCCTGCCGGCAGTAAAGGTTTCCCTTCTCGACCCCGAGAGCACCCCACTCCTCAACGGATTGCGATTGCGGAATGAGGCGATCCAGAAAGTGATCCGGCTTCTGTCGCTGCGGTCGACGGGCAAAAGCACCGGACGGATATCCTACGCCAAGCTCGGGATCGGTCAGCTCGGCGCCGTCTACGAGACGCTGATTTCCTTTACCGGGGTCGTTGCGAAGACCGACCTCATCGAGCTCAAGCCACGCAAAGGACGTTCGGCTGACGATGCCGCTGAGGATGATGTCGGCGAGGATATCGAGGACGCGGATGACACCGAGGACGAGGAAATTGCGGACAACTCCGAGGCCGCCCCTGACGACGAGGTCTTCCGCCGTGACAAAGTCGATCCTCTCGCGCCGAGCTGGTTTGTCCCGCGCAGTCGGATCGCCGAGTTTGCTCCCGAGGAAATCGTTTTCAAGGGGCCAGAGGCGCTGGTCTATCCCAAGGGATCATTCATCTATCGGCTCGCCGGGCGGGACCGTGAAAAGTCGGCATCCTATTACACGCCAGAGCCCCTTGCGCGGCTTTTGGTGAAGCACGCGCTCATGGAGCGGTGCCGTGAGCTTACCGCAGACCAACTGCTCGACCTCAAGATACTCGAACCTGCGATGGGGTCAGCGGCATTCCTCGTCGAGACAACAAACCAGCTTGCCGACCTCTACCTTGAACGGAAACAAAAGGAGACAGGCAGGACCATTCCGCAGGACCAGATTGTCGCCGAGAAGCAGAAAGTCCGGGCCTATATCGCGGACCGGAACTGCTTCGGGGTCGACCTCAATCCGATCGCGGTCGAACTTGGCGCCATCTCGCTCTGGCTCAATGGTCTGCATGCCAGTGATTTCTCGCCCTGGTTTGGCGACCAGTTGCACGCAGGGAACTCGCTGATCGGCGCGCGTCGTGCGTCTTATCCTCAGGCCCTGTTGACCGCAAAAGCGCAGGCAGATCTTTGGCTGAACGCCAAACCGCAGGAAATCGGCTGGCGCAAACGCCTGCCCGAGGGGCACGTCTGGCAATGGCTGCTTCCTGCCAAGGATATGGCCAACTTTGACAAGGACAAATCGATCGCGCCCTTCGCAAAGGAGCCACAGAACGAGATCAAGGAATGGCGGAAGGCTGGCTTTTTCAAGAAGCTCGAGCGAGGTTAAGCTCGTGCAGAAGCTCAGCATGATCGCGGAAGCGCTCTTTGATCAGGTGGCTGTGGACCTGGCTCGCACCAGGTCTGCCGCAAATGACGCGATCACCCTCTGGCCCGACAACGTGATGCCAGGCAACACGGGACTGGACTTCCGTGAAAAAGCCCGTCTCAACGATCGCCTGACCGGTGCGGACCACGCAACAAACACGCTTCCTTATAAGCGCCTGAAGACTGCGATGGATGCATGGTGCGCGCTGTGGCTTTGGCCGCTCGATAAGGTGGAGCTTCTTCCCAGCCGGGCGGAATTCCTTCAAGGGATGGCCATGATCGTCGAAGGCGGATTTACTGCCGACGGATCTCTGGCTGCACCAAGCGTCATAGAGTTCGCCGATCCAAACTCAGACTTCTTCGACAGGCTGGAGCCTGAAACGCCCGCCGGCGACTTATTTAAAGATGCCAAGAGGCGGCAGGAGGGCCTATTTCGCGAGACAAATGTCGAAGCTCTCGTTGAGAGCTTTGACTGGCTCCAAGTCGCAGCAGAAGTAGCAGAGCGCGAGCGTTTCGTGCATTTCGACCTGATCTTTGCCGACGTAATGAACGCACGCGGTGGGTTCGATTTGATCGTCGGAAATCCACCATGGGCGAAACCCTCGTGGAACGAGGGACTGGTGTTGGCGGATATCGATCCGCTCTACGCGGGGCTCTCGGCGTCGGATGCGAAGAAGGTTCTGCCCGAGGCGCTGCCAAAGGCCCCGCCCGTTCGGCGCGAGGGACGGCTGGTTCCGGCGGTCGAGGCCTTCCTTCACGAGTTCGTGTCGACCCGAGGGGCGATGGAGGTGACTTCATCCGAAGTGATGAACCCCTTCGCCGGTGGTGGATCGAACAACCTCTATCGCTGCTTCATCGACCTCTCATTCCGGCTGGTAGCCCCGGATGGATATGCCGCATTGATTCATCAGGACGGGCACCTGCGAGATCCTGATGGCTTTAGTTTGAGGGAAAGCTGGTACGGTCGGATTTCCAAGCATTTTGAATTTAGCAATAAAATAACTAGCAAAAATTTTTCGGAGGTTCGCGATCAACGAAGATTTAGCATGAACGTATATAGAGGGGCTGTTGGCCCGGTGAATTTTGAGCAGTTCACCAATGCCTTCTTGGCCTCCCAAATTGAGGATAGCTATTCGCATGATGGGGCTGGGAAAATACCTGCAATTAAGAACTCAGATGGAAAATGGGATACAAGGGGGCATCTTCACAGACTAGTGACGATCGATGAACCCTCGCTTAAAAAAATCAATTCTCTATCAGAGCCCGCGGGCACGCCAATTTTACGTACCCGTTTCATCCAGCCATTCTCAGCGAACACACTCGAGGTTTTCGAAAGGATGGCGCTCGCGCCGAAACTCGACTCGTTTGTCAAAAAACAGGAAAAAGGTGGCGACACCTTGTACCCGTCATCATGGCAGGCATCAGGATGCTGGCATGAGAGTGGGGCGCAAAAATCCGGAATTATTCGTCAAGGAACAAAATTTCGGCCGGCTGCTGAATCAATTATTCAGGGCCCGATATTCTATGACGGAAACCCATTAAATAAAACTCCAAGAGAAAGGTGCAGTCATAATAGCCATTACGACTGTATTGATTTGCAGAATTTGCCAGAGAATTACGTCCCTCGGACGAATTTTGGACCATCCATATCCATTGACGATTATAGAAGTAATTTCCCAATATGTCGATGGGATTCTACAAGGTCTCACTGCGACTTCTTTCGAGTTGCTTTGCGTCGAAGGGTTCCTCTCAACAGCGAGAGGAGCCTAACTGCCACAATAATTCCTCCAGATATTGCCCACATTGATAGCGTACAAAGCATATCGTTTTCACGTGAAGAAAATGTACTAGATCTTTCGGCGGCACTTTTTTCCATACCACTTGACTTCTTGATTAAGTCTTCCGGCCTTACCGACATTTACGATGCGGATATTGCGCGGTTCCCTTGGGTCGAATGCTCGGAAGCGGCGCGGCAACGTGTTCTGCGTCTGGTATGCATTACAGAGGCTTATGCTACTCTCTGGAATAAATTCCGTTGTGGGTCTGGCTTGCAGGAATGGGCTTCGGATGACCCACGCTTGAACCGAGAGGGGCCGTTCGAGGGCCCGGTGACTTGGGATCGTTCGGCAGCCTTGCGCACTGAATTCGCCCGCCGGCTTGCGCTGGTAGAGATCGATGTTCTGGTCGCGCAGGCACTGGGGCTGAACCTTGAGCAACTAATCGAGATCTATCGGATTTATTTTCCCGTTCTACAGGTTAACGAGGCAGGAACCTGGTACGACCAGAACGGGCGGATTGTCTGGACCTGCTCCAAGGGCCTTCCTGGCGTAGGCTGGCTCGACGATCGCGGTAAGAGCCCCGGTCGTGCAGCTTGGGAAAAGATCCTTGCCGAGAATCCCTCAGAACTGATCTGTACCGCCGTCGACGATACGTTGCCCGGCGGTCCTCGCACCGTAGCCCGCCACTTTATCGGACCGTTTACGCGCTGCGACCGGATTGAGGACTACGAACGGGCTTGGGCACATTTCGAGCAGCATATAAAAGAAGTGGCGGCCTAATATGAACCCGGTCCTTTTGGCGCGACACGTCGAGGAAGGCCTGCGCGAGCTCGTTCACACTACGCTCAATAGCTCAAGTCACGCTGTCGACGGCATGGTGGGTCGGTTCCTCGAAGAACCTGCAAACTTTATCAAGGGCCCCTGGATCTCGGTCGATATGCCATTTCGGCAGATCGAGGGCGCGGAAACTGGGACTTGGGCGCAGCCTTTTCCGGAGGTTCCCCTCCGTTTCGCGCCCTACCAGCATCAGAGGGACGCCTTTGCGAGGCTCAGTGACGAGATTATGCGCTCGACCCTCGTTGCCACGGGTACGGGCTCGGGTAAGACCGAGTCCTACCTTTGGCCGATTCTTGAGCATTGCCTCCGCAACAAGGGCAAGCCGGGGATCAAGGCGATCCTGATCTACCCGATGAATGCGCTGGCGACCGACCAGGCGCGGCGTATTGCTTCAGCTCTGACATCTATCCCTTCGCTCGAGGGAATTCGAGCAGGAATCTACGCCGACGCGGAACCGAAGAACGCCACCCATGAGGTGTCGGCAGACAGCGTGATCACGCATCGCGAAACCATGCGGCGCAACCCGCCAGACATCTTGCTCACCAACTACAAGATGCTCGACTATCTCCTGCTCCGCGGGCGCGATAAACCGCTGTGGCAGCAAAACGATCCGGACACACTTCGATTTCTCGTGGTGGACGAGATGCATACCTTCGACGGGGCACAAGGGGCAGACCTTGCACTGCTCCTGCGGCGGCTGAAGCACAGGCTGGCCACACCAGAACAACACCTCGTTTGCGTCGGTTCCTCGGCCACGCTTGGTTCCGGTGACGAAGCCGCAACTGAGCTCCGCAGCTATGCTGAGACCATATTCGGGGAGCCTTTTGACAGCGGCGCAGTTGTCCGAGAGACGCGAAAAACCCCCAATGAGGTTTTCGGAGATCCAGAATATCTGGACCGACCGAACCCGTCAGAAGTCCTAGCCGCGCTGGATGAGGCCGAGAACCTAGATCAACCAAGCGCAGCTCGCCGGCTGGCCCTCTGCCTTTTCCCTGATGTCGAGGACACGGACCTGGCCTTTCTCCATGCTGGCGATCCATCGGATGCTAGGTGGCGGATAGCTTTGGGAACGCGGCTACTACAGCATCACCTTTGCCAGCGAGTGCTGAAGATTATCGCAGAAAACCCTGGCCCTGCTTCTCTGGAAGCAATCGCTGCCGGTCTTTCGCACGTCAGAGTGCTTCGGGACTGGTCGCCAACAGACCATCATGCTCTTGCCGAACTGGTGGTGGCGTTGGTCGCCTGGGCTCGGTCTGGCGCGCCCGAGAGCCCGCGCCCACTCTTTAATGTCCGACTTCAGGTCTGGGTCAGAGAAATGTCCCGGATGGTAACCAACTTGCCGCGGATGCTTTCCAGCGCGGAGCGGTCTGAAATCAACCTTTTCCACGCGCTCGACCTCGATCGCCACGCGCTGCGCCGCAACCTTCCCATCGTCAACTGCAACCGGTGCGGCGCCACGGCGCATGTTGGCCGGCTCAATTCGGGCTCGAAGTCCTGCTGGGCACCACTTGATCAGCTCTACGAAGAATTTTTCGATGACGCCGGCGGGGAGCGGATTCGCCTTTTCTTTCACGATTCCATTGACCGCATGGTGCAGGCCAGTGCTGGCGGGGGCCAGATCGTCAAGGGGCTCCTCAACTCTGAGACGGGAGAGTTCACGCCAGCCGATCACGATGGCCTCGAGCAAGGTCCGAGCGCACCTGTCTGGATGTATAGCCCGACCGATGATCAGGGCCGGATCGACCGGACCTGTCCTGCGTGCGGCCAGGCGCGGGGTCTTCTGCTGTTCGGGATGCGGGCCGCACGGCTCACTACCGGCGTCACCGGAACCCTTTACACATCAGAACAGAACGAGGAAGATCCGGACGCGAAACCACGCTTCCTGATGTTCTCAGATTCGGTTCAGGATGCGGCTCACCGGGCGGCCGTTGCCGAGACGCGCAATGCGCTTTCAGTCTATCAGAAGTCGCTGTTTGCCGCTTTGGCGAGTGCCGAAAGTGGTGCCCTGACCCTTCGAGAAGTGATCGAGCAGGTCCCGGCAGCCAATCTCGACAGGCTCGGTCCGGACGACTTTACAGCACTCTTCATTTCAAAGGAGCAAACCTGGCGACATAGATACCAGGATCTCGTCCGCGAGGGAGTGTCGATCACTGACCCCGTCTTTCTTGAGCATATGCGTATCAGGCTGGGCTGGGAGTATTTCGTCGATCTGAGCTACAGGGCCCATTTCAGTCACACGCTTGAAGTGAACGGAATGGCGGTCGCCGATGTTCCCGTTGTCCGGTTGCAAGCGTCAGCGGAACGGCTCTCGAGCGAGCTGCGCAACGCCTTTCCCGGTGCGCCCGAGGTCGATAGCCATTCACTCACGCAGTTCCTGTCTGGCGTGGTTCAACGAATGCAGCGGCAGGGATCTGTCGCACATCCGTATATCGTGAGTGCCGTTGCAACTAGCCAAGCGGGGCGCGGGCTCAACTGGTTCGCAGCCGCCGCGCAGATGGGGCTCGGCAGAACCGGAACACTTCCGGCACCTAACCATCGGCGCGGTCTGGCTCCGATCCCGATCACCCTGCAAAGCGGCCCGCCAGGGTTCGAACGAATAACCCGCAATCAGGGGTCGAATTGGTATCGGGACTGGTTGTTCCGTACGCTCGGCCCGGTTGACCTGCATCTCGGTACGGATCCGGATAGCGTATTACCGATGGTGCTCAACCGTCTGGAAGCTGACGCGATCATCCGGAGAGTGAATGGACCGGAAGGCCAGAACCGTCACGCATGGCTGCTGGAGCCAGAACAGGTCACCGTCTCGATAGCCGTCGCAAGCCATGTCTGCGGCTCATGCGGCCGCCGTGAAACATCGCTCGCCGAGAACGCCGAGATGGTTCTTGGAACTCCATGTACCCGGATCGGCTGCAACGGCCAGCTTGAGCCATCGGGCCAGCCACAGCGACAGGCCCTTCGGCGATCCCTGACATCCGACCGCAACCATCGTGTCGTAGCTCGTGAACACACCGGAATACTCGAGGCAGACGAGCGGCTGCGCGTGGAAACCGGCTTCATCAAGGGCGAAGCCCGATGGTCACCTAATTTGATCTCTGCCACACCGACCCTGGAAATGGGGATCGACATCGGCGACCTGTCGACGCTTCTCCTGAGCTCCGTTCCCCCCGAGGAGGCTAATTACGTACAGCGGATGGGGCGGAGCGGCCGTCGAGACGGGAACGCGCTGAACCTGGTGCTTGCCAATGCGCGGCCTCACGACCTGCAGTTCTGGGAAGATCCGACCCCCATGCTTGCAGGTCAGGTGCGCCCACCGGGTGTATTCCTTGCTGCTGAGGAAGTGCTCCTGCGGCAGGAGAATGCCTTCCCGCTCGATGCCTATGTCGCCGCCTCGGTCGAGGTCGCCGATTATGGCAAGGTGCGTGACGTTCTTAAACGTCGCACGAGCGAGGCAACAGAAGGATTTCCCATTGAGTGGCTGGAGCTCGTCAGGGAGCGCGGGGCGCACCTAGCCGATGCGTTTCTTTCATGCCTTCCACAGGAAGTTCAAGCCCGCGCAGACCTCGTCGACCGGGTGCGTTCATATCTGACTGGAACCGATACCCGCTCGATAGGCTGGCGCGTCGGAACTGCCTTTGACGAAGCAGCCGAGGAGCGGGCCCGTCTCCTGCAGAAGCGCGAGGAGGCGACACGCGAGTTGGAACGCCTCCGGCGGCGGCGGGCGGAGCTGACAGACGAAGAGTTCGAAAAGCGCGAAGCTGAGATCGCGCGGGACCGGACCGAGATAAACCGGCTGATCCGGAGCGGCATCGACGATGTGCCAGTGATAAAATACCTGACAGACAAGGGTATCTTGCCGAACTACGCGTTCCCCGAAGAGGGAGTGAAACTGACATCGATCCTGTCACGCCGCAATGACAACGCCCGTGACGAAGACGGCCTTCTCTATCTTGAATATTCGCGACCAGCGAGCTCCGCTTTGTCCGAGTTCGCACCCGGTCAGTACTTCTACGCGAATGGCCGCCAGGTTCAGATCGAGCGGATTGAAATCGGCAAGGAAGACCTCACAGCTTGGACCTTCTGCCCCGCCTGCTCGCACGTCGCGAGACGGATCGAAGAGACCGAAAGCAGGAATTGTCCGAGGTGCGGCGACGAAATGTGGTCCGACACCGGGGCGCACCATGACGTGGTTCAGCTCAAGGCTGTCATATCGGTAGACAGCGAGGAAAAGGCAGTCATTCGGGACCTTGATCAGCGCGATCAGCGACAGTTTGATCGCGTCCTGATGCCATTCCACGAGCCGGGTGATATCATTGTTTCTTGGTTCACCCGGCGCGATGGGGGGGCGCCGTTCGGGTTCGAATTTATCCCAAGCTGCACCTTCCGGGATTTCAACTTCGGACAGAAATCAACCGCACCGACCGGACCGAAGATCGCCGGCGAACGGCGCGCAGCACAACCGTTCCGGATTTGCCGGCACTGCGGCACCACTCAGATGCCGCCGCGGGATGATGACGACTCTGGAACACATCCGCCGAGCTGCCTGGTCTCACGCGAGCAGGGTCTAGCGCGCGAGAAGTGGGAGACCGAGGTTTTCTTGATGCGCGGGTTCGACACCGAGGCGCTTCGGATCGTGATCCCGGTTGTCGGGGAAGCCGACGATGACGATCTAAAGAGTTTCGTGGCCGCGATTAACCTGGGGATGCGCCGGCACTTTGCGGGCAAAGTGGATCATATCCGCTCGACTGTGTTCCAGGCGCAGCTCGATGGCATGGCCACAGTTCGAAGCCTGTATCTCTATGACTCCGTCCCTGGCGGGTCGGGTTATTTGCGCCAGATTGCAGAGCATCCGGATTCGATGCGGGCGGTGATTGAACGTGCGGTAGAGGCCCTGCGCGACTGCCCCTGCAATCAAGAACCGGACCGAAACGGTTGCTACCGCTGCGTCAAGCCATACCGGTCACAGTTCGGTCCCGGGGAGCCGGACCGAGACCGCGCGCGTTCGATGATGGAAGCAATCCTGCAGAAGTGGGATAGCCTGACACGAACCGATCACGGCATTGATGACTCCATTCGCGGCGCGCTGGTGGAAAGTGCGCTCGAGAAGCGACTTCTCCGGATTCTCTCCGAGATTTACGGCGAAGGCGCGCTGACTCCGCAAGTGCTCGCAGGCGGACGACGGGGATTCGTGCTCCGTGCCGGCCGACCGCATGCACCAAAGCTGCGGACCATCGCGCCGCCAGTTCAAATCGCCGCGCGGGTCCGCGGCCTTCCGAAGAAACGGATCGATTTTCTGCTAACGCGCGTTGGCCGTGCCGGAGTGAAGCCGGTTGTGATCGAGATGGACGGGATCGAGTACCACGCCGCCACCGTCGCCCAGGATCTCCTCGATCGCCTGACAATGATCAGGTCCGGGGAGGTCCGGGTCTGGACGCTTGCCTGGAAGGACCTCGATGCAGATACGGCGGGACCGCAGAACCCTCTCGCTGAAATAAGCCTCGGCGCGGAAAAGATCGGGCGTCTTGGCCGGGTCCTCGCACACCCGAGTTTCTCTCCCTTTGCAGATGCAGTGCGGGCGGTTCAGAATGAAAGCGCGCTCACTGGGCTGCGTCGTCTGCTTGATGGGGACGAGGAAGATGCAATTGTCGCCCGGTCAGTCCTGATCCGCGGCTTGGTTGCGACAGGGCGGCCGCTGGACGAGCTCCCTAGGGCGGCTGCCCTTTCGGAGGAAGGGCGTGGTTTTCTTCTGACGCCCGGTCTCACCGAGCATGTTGGTGAAGGCGCACTGGACCTCTACCTTGCCTGCAAACAGATCTCCCCGACCGAATGGCTAGAGGCGCATCAGGACCTGAGGCTCCTGCTCCGTGCCTCGCTTCCCGAACCCGGCGTCGCCCCTGCAGCGACGGCGACTTATACCGACGCGTGGCGCGGCTTGTGGCGGGGGGTAAATCTGTTTCAGGGCGTGCGAGGCTTCCATGTCGAAATTGACGGACTGGATACGCTATCTCCTCCAGACACGACCGCCCAGTCAGATGCAGTGAACGGTGGAGCAGAGGCTCTCGCCTGGGCTGAGGCACGGGCACTATGTGACGAGGTGTTCCACCCGCTCATCGACGCCTTGGTCGCAGCCGAGGCTCCGGGGCCAGACCGTTTTGGCGACGACCTGCTCGTTGGTGGGCGCGTTGTTGGCATGATGGAATTCGGCTGGTCCGAAAAAGGCATCGCGGTATCCGAGAATGCCTATGATGGGGTGAGCTGGAATTTGATCGCGTTCAATCCCGATACGGACAGCCTAAGCGAGACCGTTACCAGAATTCTACAGATGCTTGAGGGGCATAACCCGTGACTGACCATAATACCAAGCGTGTCTCCTACGACATCGGATGCATGAAAAGCCTGCGCAAGCTGCCGGATAAAGTCGCTGTCAGGTTCATGGATATGATGACGCGCTACATGACCGACCCGTCAGGTAACGGACTTAACCTCGAGACTGTTGAAGGTGCCAAGGACAGCGCGATCAAATCTTTGCGTGTCGACCAAGGTTACCGGGCAATCGCCTTTGACATCGGTCGCGACATCATGTTCGTCCACGTCAACGAGCACGACAAGGCATACCGTTGGGCCGAAGGACGGCGGATCAAACTTGACCCGAACACCAACCGTATACGGGTAATCGAAGAAGTCGCGGCCGAGACGGTGAAC
>ERZ778022.4915-NODE-4915-length-11185-cov-4.626864_pt1 | contig 11185 bp, 4 predicted proteins | sample MGYA00375752_ERZ778022 | MGnify/ENA primary metagenome ERZ778022 (study PRJEB29350, sample SAMN05389826) | bioreactor metagenome | isolation source: Thiocyanate bioreactor | place: South Africa: University of Cape Town | collected 2014-04-04 ...
TGCCCGCCCCCCACCTGCCGCTGCACCAGCTACTGCTCCTCCTACTGCTACTTCTCCTGCTAGTAGCGCCTCGTCGGTGGTTGCGTGGCGCAACCAGCAGTGGCACACTGACTGAGCTGGTACTGGTACGGTAGGAGCAGAATGTGGGGTACGGAGGGAGGAGGAGGAGAGGGGGGTAAAACTTGTAAGAATAATGCACTGACAATCCGTGTGCAGAAAATAAAGCAGCCAATCAACACGAGGTGATACGTAGATGCGTCTCCCGTCATAAAATACCTGCGTACGCCGCCCCCATGCCAACATTCCGCACCCCTATCCCGCACGACTGGTGGACTCCTCACACCCCCTCTCTTCTTTCCTCTTGTCGCCTACTGGAGTGGTAAGTAGTGGCCCAACGGCTGGTGACAGTATCAGTAGTAGTGGGTGGTTGTAGTAGTGGGTGCGAGTGGAGAGGCGGCAAATGTAGTGGGGGAGAGGGGAGAAGCACGGCAGGGGTGTGGGTCGTGGGTGACGTGCAGTTTGTTTTGTGGGAGCACCGGTGGAGCATTTGATAATAGTGACCTGCATTTGTAGGTGGTGACGTCACAGCTGGTAACTACCGCTGGCACCTGGTGGAAGCTGGCAGCTAGCTGGCAACTAATTTGTAGCGAGTCCCAGCAAGCTGAGCAGTCAAGTCGTGTGACACGATAGTGGCGGGTGCTGTGGCTGGAGCTGGAGTGGGTGGACGCGCTGCCGCCCGACTTGCGCAAGGATGGTGCGTTGGCAAGCGGCGCTTAGGCACAACAACCGCCACCGCCCACACCCACCGCCACCCACCCACCACCACCCACCGCCACCCACACGCCGCAGTCGGCCCTCTTTGACTTTACCAGCCTGCTGACCGTCATCCTGTTGTTCATTTGCACCTGCGCGTACTACCGCGCCGGCACGTTCCAGGCCAACAGCGAGGCGCCCACGATCCTGGACCGGCACAAGCACGGCTTCCTCAGTTTTGCGTGGAAGGCGGCGCGCATTGGAGAACGCGCCAGCCCCTGGGTGGCTGCCGGCTGCGTCATTATGGCGGTGCACACCCTGTTTTTGAAGTAGGCGCCCTATGTTGGATTGCTTTGGTACATGCGCAGCGGTGGATACGCTGCCTGGCGGATACCAGCGCACCGTCGTGCAGGGTCCGACTCCCAAAGTTGCAACCTGTACAACAAACAACAAAACACAGCAATTATCACAAATAAGAGCGCAGCGATGCGCACAAGCTGGTGCCTCCCTTGCCACACACAAACAGGGATGGCGAGCGGTGGCGGCAGCAGTGGAAGGAGGTGGGGGGCGGCGGCCTCCACCTCCACGCCGCGGCACTACTGCGAGTACTGCAGCTCGTGGATGGCGGGCGACGTGGCGAGCATCAAGAGCCACGAGGCAGGCAAGAAGCACGTGGAGGCGGTGCGCAACTACCTGGCGGATCAGCGCCGTCGGAAAGCTGACGGCGCTGCCGCCGCCGCGTCCACCGCCGCCACCCTTGCTGCCATTGACGCTGCTGCACGTGCCGCCGTCGCGCGCGACATTGCAGCGGGCACCGTGTCTGCTTCTACTTCCCGGGCCTTTGCACCAGTGCCACCACCACCGCCGCCCCCACCGCCGCCCCCACCGCCACGCCGGGCGCACGCCCCGCCCCCCCCCCCCACCCAGCCAGCCACTGCCAGGCAATGCGCCGCCATCACCACCACCGCCACCGCCGCCGTCGCCGCCACCACCGTTGCCGCCCTCTCCGCCGCCGCCGCCAGAGACGGATGTCAACACGGGGCTAGGCGTGTGGATGACGGTTGCACGGTATGACCTGTCGGCGCCCGCATCGACTGCGGCTGCCGCCACCGCCGCACCTGCTGGCGTGGATGCTAGTGCCGAGCTGACCAGCGGCAACAAGCGGCGACGCGAGGAGCCAGGCGGCTGGCATAATGACGGTGGTGGTGACGGCGACGGAGACGGCGAGGATGATGCCAGCGGCGATGACGCTGATGACGCCCGCTTTAGATACCACCGCGGCGGCGGCCGCAGCTACTATCGCGGCGTGCGCCTGGAGGACACCGACGACGAGGATGAGGTTGGGAGCGGCGTCGCCCGCACTGCACCAGCGCTGCCGCCGCAGCAGCAGCCTGGAACTGTGAAACAGCCACAGGTGCCGACCGCGCCCGCGGTTGTGCCCCCTGTCGTAGCAGCGCTGCCCGCACCACAAGCACCACCACCGCCGCCACCACCGCCGCCGCCGCCGCCACCACCGCCACCGCCGCCGCCGCCGCCGCCGCCGGTGCGGCTGGGCATGAAACCCATGGCAGTAGAGATCAAGAAACGGGTGGCAACCGCAGACCCGCGTGCCGCCACGCGCGCCGGCTTTGAAGACGACTAACTATTGTATTAGTTTAGGTGCACCGCAATTCAATCATGCGGAGGCGCAAGCAAAACAACCCCCAGCACGGCGCGTGGCGAGTGCAGCAGCAAACGGGAGCACCGCAGGCTGCGCCAGGCACGTGGCGGGGGCAGCTCGCCAATCACCACGGGAACGCGGGGGTCATGCGGCGGGAGTGGGGTGACTGGAAGATGGCGCTGCTGCCGACACCGCTGCCGTAATAATCAGAGGCCCCGACGCGCGGGCGCGGCGGCGTGACACTTGGGTACCCAACGCCGCTGCCACCGCCACCGCCGCCGCCGCCACCACCACCAACCCCGATGCCACCCCCACCCCCACCCCTCCCCCCCCCGCCGGCACCGCCGCCCTCCAGCAGCGCCACGGCGGCCTCAAACACGGCAAAGATGTCGCCGGCACGAAAATCATTGTCCACCAGGTTCACCAGGAAGTAGGAGTCGTGGATGTCGTGGATGAGGTCGCAGGCGGGCGAGTCGGGGTCGTAGGCGGTCGCCCAGGCGGACAGCCACAGCGCGAACGCCTCCTTCTTCCACTCCAGGAACGCGTCGGGGTCCACCACGGTGGGCTGGATGATCTCCTTGGCGGGGAACACGCCCCACGTCACCGCCTGCGCGCCGCGCGTGCGGTAGTTGGAGTACGTGTTGCCGGCGGCGTCCACGGCGTGGAAGGTGACGGAGGGGAAGGCGGCGACGGCGGTCATGAGCGCCGCCAGGTTGGCGGGCGGCGCAAAGCACTCCACGTATGCCTTCTGGTACACGTAGCCGCCGGGGCCGCCCCACCCAAAGGTGGCGTCGTCGCTGCGCGCGCCGTTCACGCGCGGCTGGCTGTTGATGGTGAGGAAGCCGGCGCGGTTGAGGCGCGACAGGGCGGCGGAGATGGTGGAGGTCTCGGGGTGCAGCGTCACCTCGCACCACGGCAGGCGCGGCACGCGGCCCTCCACGTACCGCGCAAACACCTCCCACACGTCGCCCTGCCGCACCGGGTTCTCAAACCACATGGCGCGCCGCTCCTCCACTGTGTCCACCACCGCCGCCTCCACCAGCTCGGGTGCCACCTCCACAAAGGCGCGCCCGCCGCCGCCCGCCGCGTCCGCGCCGCCCCACCGGCCGGACGGGTACACCTCCCACCCGGCGGTGCGCTGCACGTAGGAGGCGGGGCGGTTGGCCCAAAAAATGGGCCGCACGTCCTCCCCCCGCCGCGCCGCGTCACCCGACGGCCGCCACGGCAGCTTGCGCCGCGCGCCGGCGCCGGGGCCGCACAGGCCCACGTCCTGCAGCACGGAGCGGATGACCGCCTCCAGGTTCAGCGTGTGCAGGTGCAGCACCGGCACACCCGCCGCCACCAGGTCGCGCATGAGCGCCACCACGTGCCGGTTCCCAAACTCCCGCACCGCCTTCTTGTCCTCCGCCAGCGACGCCAAGGTGGAGGCGAGGGAGGGCGGCAGCGGCACGCCGGCGTACGCGTTCACCTGCAGGAAGGTGTCATACGACTGCACCGGCATGACGCTGGGCAGCACCGGCACGCCCATGCCCGCGCGCGCCACGCCGTCCCGGAAGTCCAGGAAGGTGCGCGCCTCGTGCACGTGCTGCGCCAGGATGAAGTCGGCGCCCGCCGCCACCTTGGCACGCAGCGCCTCCGCCTCCGCCTCCGCGCTGCCGTACTCGCCGTGCCCGCAGGGGTACCCCATGACGCCAATGCAAAACGTGGCGCCGTACTCCGCCCGTATCCACGCCACCGCATCCGCCGCGTGCTCAAAGCCGCCCGGCGTGGGCACAAACGCCGGCCTGCCAGCCGTGGCTGGCATGAGCGGCGACAGCGCGGGTGTGGAAGCAGTGATGACGCCAGGCGGCAGCGCCGGCCCAGCCGCGTGCGCCAGTGTGCCAGCCCGCAGCGCCGCCTCCAGTGCCGTACCGCCGCCGCCGCCGCGGCCCGGTGGCTGCGTGGCGGCATTGGCCGTGGGCAGCGTGGGACGCGGCGGCGCGGGTGGCGCTGCAACCACTGGCGCTGCACCCACCGGGGGTGTCGCCTCCGACACGCCGCGCTCAACCAGGATGTTGAGCACGCGTGCCCCCACCGCCTCATTCAGCAGTGCGCGCGTGTCCTCCACCGTCATGTCGGCGCACGTAACGTGCAGCATGGCCGGCACGCCGTCCACCTTCTGCGTGTGCGCGCACCGCCGCCGCGCGCGCCGCGCCGCCGCCAGGCCGCCCACCGCCACCACATCCACAAACGCCGGCTCGGTAGACGCCAGGCGGTCCACGCGCGGCCGCAGGTCGTCCAGGCCGTCGCTGGTGTCCGGCACAAAGAACTCAAACGAGAACGACACCTCGCCCGACCCGCTCAGCTCGTACAGCCGCCGGTGCACCAGCATCTCCCTGTTCCCGCTCTCCCCGCCCTCTGCCCCCCGTCGTGTCGCCATCCTGCCCCTATTGATGCTTTCATTGCCCTCCCACCACTAATTCTGCCCCTTTTGGTTTACAACTTGTGCAGCGACTAATAAGTAGGGGAGGAGGAGGTGCACTGCAGTTGGGCCCGTATCTGCGCGTTCTGGTGCAGTGCCGTATCCGCCGCCTTCAAAGTTCCAACCCCCATGTGTGAACTTTGAACTTTCACAACTGCAGACCACCAGTTTCACACGCCAGGCAGCGACTAGGTGGGTGTCAACAAAGTGTGGCGCGGTTGCGGGCGCGCAGATTGCAACGCGAAGGGATCAGCTTAATTTGATCAGGCGCATTCGACGCTTGGTCTGCCCCCTTTTCCTGCTTTCAAAGGGTGCGTTTTTTTGCTGCTGCGTTGTGGGAAGAGGAAGGAGAGGAGAGAGAAGAGAGAGGAGGAGAGGAGGGACGGTACCCACACCCCACCCCCCACCCACCCCCCCCCCCCCCCCCCCCCCCCCCCCCCCCCCCCAACCCCCGCTGCAGCCACCCCCCGTTCTTCCCCCCTCTCCCCCAGGCGCTCCAGCCACCACCCCCCACCACCAGGATGCCGGTCTCGGACAAGAAGCGCGCGTACGGCAGCAAGATGCACCGTTTTGTGGATGAGTTCAAGTCGGTGTTCATTGTGGGCTGCGACAACGTGGGCTCCAAGCAGATGCAGCAGATCCGCTTTGCGATGCGCGGGCAGGCTGAGGTGCTGATGGGCAAGAACACGACGATGCGCAAGGTGCTGAAGGACTTCCTGAAGAAGAACGAGGGCCACCCCGTGGAGGTGCTGCTGGAGTACCTGCGCGGCAACGTGGGCCTGGTGTTCACCAACTCGGAGCTGCCCAAGATCCGCGACGCGCTGGTGAAGAACAAGGTGCCCGCGCCCGCGCGCGTGGGTGCCCTGTCGCCCATCGACGTGTTTGTCGAGCCCGGCCCGACCGGCTGCGACCCCGGCCAGACCACCTGGTTCCAGGCGCTGAACATCCCCACCAAGATCAACAAGGGTCAGATCGAGATGATCTCCCGCGTGCACCTGATCCACGAGGGCACCAAGGTGACGGACTCGCAGGCGGCGCTGCTGCAGAAGCTGAACATCAAGCCGTTCTCGTACGGTCTGGTGGTGAACTACGTGTACCAGGACGGCAACGTGTTCGAGCCGGAGGTGCTGGATGTGTCCGAGTCCGACCTGCTGGGCAAGTTCCTGGGCGGCGTGTCCACCTTCGCGGCTGCTTCCCTGGGCCTGGGCCTGCCGTCCAAGGCCACCGCGGTGCACTCCATCAACGACGCCTTCAAGTCGCTGCTGGCCATCGCGCTGGGCACGGACTACAAGTTCGCGCGCGCCACCCCCTTCGTCGACTTCCTCGCCAACCCCGGCAACTTTGCGGCGGCGGCGGCGGCCCCCGCGGCGGGCGGCGCTGGCGGCGGCAAGGCGGCGGCGGCCGTGGAGGAGAAGAAGGAGGAGGAGGAGGAGGAGGTCGGCGGCGCCGGCGGCCTGTTCGGCGACGACGACGACTTCTAAGCGCCTCGTCGCCCGCCACCACCGTTTTGCTATGGCGCGCCGCGCATGCGCGTCACTGGCAGCGGTGGTGGCGGTCCCCCAAAAAACGTGGCAGCGGCCCCTTGACATGCATGCAGACGCGGCGTCTGCCGTGACACCGTTTGTTAAAGTGAGGTGCTATAGCCCCCCATTCATTTCATTTCCACACACACACACACACACACACAAATACGATTTAGTTAGTTATACAGCAGGAACGCGAGTGAGCGGGCAGGTTGGGTACAATGGCGCACGTGCACGCCACAGGAACATAATGTGAAGCTGACTACCGCGGCGCATACTTCTTGGCCTCCATGGCGGCGCGGATGGCCAGCGCCTCCTGCCGCCGCCGCGTGTACGCCGCCCTGCAGCCGGGTGGTGTGGTGTGTTGTTGTGTTGGAAGGGTGACGAGACAGGCAGGCAGGCAGGCAGGCAACAAACGCAAGACGTACGTTTCGCGCAGCTGCGCCGGCACAAACTCGGCGATGCGGCGGTAGCGTTCGGCGAGGGCGGCGGTGGGGGGTGGCAGCTGCCGCTGGTAGCCGCCCGTGTGCAGCGCCTCGTAGATGCGGCGCAGGATGAGTACCACCTGCCCACGCGCGCTGATGGGCGGGATGGAGTTAAGGGACAGCGCCGTCCAGGCGGGCGCTTCCGGCCCTCCCGGGCTGCTGCCGCCACCGCCGGTACCGGCAGCAGCGGTGGTGGCTGTCGTGCGCCCCGCGCTCGGCGGCGTGACACGCGCGGCTGAGGCACTGGGGGACGGCGCCCGTGCGCTGGTATCGGAGGCGCCACCACCACCGGTGTCATCGCCCCACCGGCCAATCAGGGCGGCGGCCATGGCAGCAGCGGCGTCTGCACCGCCACCAAACCACACCTCCTCCCGCCAAGCCGCCGGCAGCGCCTCAGGCAGCGACCGCAGCGGCTGCGGCAGCCACGGTACGACGCCCAGGTTGGTGGCAGGCACGCCGCTCTTGCCTCGGAACACGCCTGCATCATCCGTCTTGGCCTCGCCGTCACCCCCGGCCGCTGCCGCTGCTGCCGGCGGCGAGCTAGCCGCCGTCCCTGGTGGCGGTGGCGGCGGCAGCGCCATGCAGCTGATAAGCGTCATGGCCTCCGCCGCAGCGGTGGCGGCGGCAGAGGCGGCGTTGGTGTGTGCCTCCGGGATAGCGTCCAACGAGATGCGGTTGGTGACGGCGTTGAACTCGGCGCGCGTGAGCGTGGCGGGTGGCGGCAAGACGGCAGCAGCCACCTCTGCCGCGGTGGCGTCCGCCTCCTTGCCGTCGGTGGTGGTAGCGGCGGCACCCGCCGGTGGTACGCGCAGCGCCAGCACCTCCTTGAACCGCTCCAGCAGCCATGCCTCATCGGGCGCCGACATGCAAAACGCGTCTGTCACCACGTCGCCCTTGATGGTGCGGTCCAGGTCGCTGTCGCTGTGCAACGAGCAGCTCTGGTTGATCTCCAGCAGGATGGGCCGCGGCTGGCACCGTGCGCGCCCCGCCGGCCACGCCCCCGCCGCCGGCCGCGCCGTCACGTTCTGCATCTCGTCGTGCGCCGCGCAGGTGCAGTGCGACATGTCCAGGATGACGTCCAGCCCCATAAGCTCATAGCACCGGAACCCCTGCTCGCCGTCCTCCTCCAGTGCCGCCACCTCCGCTGCCGCCGCTGCCGACGTCGCCGCGCCCTTCTTGCGCTTGGGCAGCACCAAGCCAGGCGCCGTGCTGCTGCTGCTGCTGCTACTGCTGCTTGCCATCGCGCCGCCGCTCGTTGCCGACGGCGAAGCCCCAGGCGCCGACGAGGCGGCAGAGACGGACGACGCTGCAGCGGCGGTGGCGGACGTGCCAGCTGAATCTACCGACCCGGCATCGCTGCCGCCGCCGGCAGCAGGCCGCTTAAATGACGAGCTGTGCGGCAGCGGCGGGCGGCGGGTGGCCAGCGCCACCGCTCGCACCATGGAGCCGCCCTCCATCGCCGCCACCGTCGGTGGCACAGTGCGGGTGGCCAGCGGCGCGGCGCTGCCCATCAGGCCAAAGTCTAGCGCCGGCGCGCCCGTGCCACCGGGCGCCGCTGCTGGTCCCCCACGCCGGCTGCCACCCACTCCTCCTGCCCCCGCGCCGCCGCCCCCCGGCGCACCGGCGCCACGCCCTGCACCCGGCCGGTTGGCCACCAGCGTCACAGACGTGCCAGAAATGCCAAACCCCACACCGCCACCAAAGCTAAACCCGCTGCCAGGCCCGGCAGCGGCAGCGGCAGGTGGCGCACTGCCACCACGCCCCGCGCCAGCAGCGCCGCCCGCCAGCACGCCAGCTAGCCGTGCGGAAGGCAGGCCGCTGGCCAGCGTGGGCACAAAAGCGGGCCCGCCAGCAAAGCCATATTGATCCGACGACAACGTGGCAACACCGCCACGTGGCGACACAGCGGAGCGGGACCGCCGGCCACCCGCCTCCCCAAGTGACGCCATGAGCGCCTCCTCGGCTGCCGCCGCCGCCGCCGCCGCCGCCGCAGCCGCTGCGGCATCGGCACCACCATCCGGCAGCGCGGGTGATGACGCGGCGGGTGACGAGGTGGGCAGGCGCGCTGCACGGCTGCCGGAGAAGGAGCGGGGTGCGGCAGGCAGGCGCGGCGGTAGCCGCTTCTTGGGCTGCGGCGGCGGCGGCTCGCGGCGCAGCTGCGGGCGCGCAACCTTGTACTTCTGTGCCAGCGACGGCCGGATGGCCAGCATGGTCTTGGCAATAATGTCCTTGATGCGCTCCCACAGCGTGTGCGTGTCCACGCCCTGCGCCGCCAGCGACGCCAGCAGCGAGTCCAGGCTCCACTTGCAGCCGTCACGCGCCGCGATCAGCTCGTTCTGCCGTGCCCGCGGCGGCATGCGCGGCTCGCGGTGCGACCCGGACGCCTTCTTCACTTCCGTGGGGCCGTCATCCGCGTCCACATCGCCCACGTCCGGCGCGTCGGATGCCTCCGACTCGTCGTCCGGCACGTCGTCAGGCAGGCCCGCGCCCGCGCCGCCCTCCGTCGCCTTGTTCACGGCGTAGTTGGTAAGGAACATCTTGCGGTGGCTGGCGTTGGCGGGGTTGGGCGGCGAGTAGTCCTCGGTGGCAAACCGCACCAGGCCCTGGCGGTAGATGTACAGGCGTAGCGTGGGGTACGAGCCCGTCACCAGCACGTAGATGCGCAGGTCAAACTTGCGGCGGTCCATCAGCAGCGGGCGGGGCAGGTAGGTCTGCACTAGCGTCAGCCGCTTTACCTCCTCCGCCTCCTCGTCGCTGCTGACGTCAGCACTGCCAGGCGCTGAGGCAGTGGCGGCGGCGGCAGCGCGCTTTGGGGCACCTGCGCCACCGCTACCCCGTGGCCCACGATCATCGTCCCCACCGCCGCCGCCACCACCACCCGCGTCCTCCAGCTCCCGGATGTCTGCCAGCGTCAGTGCCAGGTAGATGCCGTTGCCACGCGAGCTGGCGTCCGGCTTGATAATGTACACCAGCTTGTCACCTGCCGCCGCCTGCGGTGCGCCCTGCGCGCCCGTGGGCGGCCAGCACCCCGCTGGCGGCGGTGCCAGCTCACCGGCGGCGGCACCTGCCGTGCTGGCGCCCGTGGCGCGCGTCCACGCCTTGCTCAGGTACGCCGCCGCGCCAGTGGCAGTGGCCAGTCCGCCCGCCAGCAGGGTGGCAGTGGCGGCAGCGGGCGCCGCCTTCCCCGCGCCGCACCCTGCCGCGGTCGAGTACGCGGCGGCATATTCCAACAGGCGGTCGCGGTCGGTGGGCAGCACAAACGTGACGGGGTGAAAGTCGTAATCCAGCGGGAACTCTTGCTTGGCGCGGTTCAGCGACCGCGCCAGGCTGCACTTGGACGACACGTCGCGCATGCCCGCAAAGTGGCCCACCTTGGCTGGCCGCAGGTTTGACATGTCTGTCGCGTCCCACTTGTCCAGCCACAGGATGGAGGCGTCCTTGTCGCGCACAATGTCCCACCCCAGCTCCCGCGCGATGCGCCGGATGACGCGGTACTTGTTCCGCCGCAGCGTGATGGCGTGGTGCGGCACGATCTTCAGCCGCTCCAGCAGCAGCCCCGTCAGCTCTGCATCCGTCAGCACCGGCCGCTGCGGCCCCCCGCCTCCCCCTCCTGCTCCTGCTGCTGCCGCTGATGTGGGGCCAGCCGTTGCCACCGACGACGCCGCTGACGGTGCTACACCGCCGCCATCCTCCTCCTCCTCCTCCTCTTCCTCACCAACCCCGCCCTCCCCGCCCTCCCCCTCCGTCTCCTTCCATTCCCGCTCGCCGTCCGCCATGGCCCACCACCCCCACCAGCAGCAGCGGTGGCAACCAAGGTGTCAGTGCCACAGTATGCCGTGTCAGTGGGTCAGTCGTGGTGGTGCGGTGGTTCGGACCGGTGAAAGAAAAGCAGGCGGCAGTAGCAGCAACGCAGTAAGCTATGGATACGTTAACACCACATGAATGCATGCACACTACAATTGCCGCTCTCTCATCGACGGCTGCGTCCGTTCAGTGATGATGGCTGTTGTAGTAACAACTGTGATAGTAGGGTGTAGCCGATGTGGCAACGGCTGCTTTCTTCCTCTCCTCTCCTCTCCTCTCCTCTCCTCTCGCTCGCTCTCGCCTCGCAGGTGAGGGAAGAGGGTGAAAATGGATAATGGGGCGGCGATGACGGCACGAGGGCACAAAAATGCAATAGCGGGAGTGGGGAGCAGTGCCTACACCATTGCGACTGGCGGGCTTGTTTATTGCATTGCTTGATGGTGCACACATTCATTTTTGATCCAACTCGCTCTCTCCCCTCTCCCCCCCCCCCACACCC
>ERZ778022.4921-NODE-4921-length-11170-cov-5.624112_pt1 | contig 11170 bp, 2 predicted proteins | sample MGYA00375752_ERZ778022 | MGnify/ENA primary metagenome ERZ778022 (study PRJEB29350, sample SAMN05389826) | bioreactor metagenome | isolation source: Thiocyanate bioreactor | place: South Africa: University of Cape Town | collected 2014-04-04 ...
CTGCCGTGTACACCCGGCGCGGCGTAGTTGGCGCGCCACCCTCCTCCCCGCCGCCACCGCCGCCAGTGTCGCCGCCATCGTCGCCCGCCATTGGTAGGCTGGGGGGTACAGTGGCAGTAGCGGTGGCGGTGAGTGCCGGTGACCCCTCCACGTCGCTGCCACTGGCGCTGCCGCCCTGGTTGCCGCGCGGCGGTTCGCGCACGGTGGCGGTTATGCGCAGTGGCAAGGCGACCAGCGCACCGGCGCGCGCCTGCCGGAACACCTCCAGCGCGGACATGGTGTCGTGCATGCGCGCTGCCAGCGGCACACGCGGCGCGTCCCAGCCGTCGGACTCCAGTGCCACGCCCGCGGAGGCGGCGGTGGTCCCCGTGGCGCCGGCGCGTAACGCGGGGCTGTCGCCGGGCGGCGTGTTGCCAGGGATGACCAGCAGCGGCAGCACGTCAGCGATGGCGCCGCGGCGCGTGGGCAGCACGGAAACGAGAAGGTTGGCGGTGCCACCAGCGGGCAGGACGACGGCATGCGGTTCCACAAACACGGACGCCACCTTGCCCGCCTCCACCATGAGCGGCAACGAGCGGGTGCAAGAGGCAATTGTGACGACGGTGTCGCGGCGATCGCCCAGCCCCACTGCTCCAAAGTCAACGCCAGGCACTGACACGTGCACAAGCGGCCGCTCTGCCACGCCATACACAATGAACGGCATGTCCAGGTCCAGCTCATTGACGCGCAGGCGGATGGTGGCCACCACCGTTTCTGCCGGCAGCGCCGGCGCCGACGTCTCTGTCGCAATCTGGTACGCCGACAGCTGCCGCATGACGCCGGCGCGGTTCACGGCGTCGGCATGCGTCGCCATTAGTGCCGGCTTGATGTCGGTGCGCAGCAGCGGCCGCGTGCGCGGTGCTGATGGCCCGCGACTGGGGCTACCGCTTGACGGCCCGCTGCTGCCAGCTCCACTCCCCGCCGCCGGCAGCGTCGCCGCAACGCCGGCAGCCCCAACCCCACCGCCGCCTGACAGAGCACGGGCGCGACCAGGGGAGGTGACTGCCGGTGGTGCACCGGTGGCGGTAGGGGTCAGTGCGCCGCGGCCAGGCGAGGGCAAGCCGCCGAAGCCACCGCCGCCGCCGCCGCCGCCACGCGACGAGGCGCCCGACACAGAGGCGGAGGAGCCGCCGCCGTCACCCATCGTCACCGCCAGTACGGACCGCACGCCGCCCTCAATGTCTGCCAACGACATGTCGTGCGCCACCTGGTAGTAGCCGCCGTGTGCGCGCGTGGTGGCAGAGGGGATGGGGATGTGCAGCGGGCCAGGCGCGCCGCCCACTGTACCTGCCATGGGCTGCGACAGGTCCAACGAGGCACCCAGCAGGCGGGAGAGGGTGGGGTCGGCAGCGGGCAGACCACCAATGATACCGCCGGGGTGCACGCCGCGCCGCGCCGTTGACCGCTCGTGTGCGTCAGCCAGCGCGGCGGCAGCCTGCGCGCGAAAAGCAGGCGCGTTTACTGCGTCGTGCGGCGCGAAGGTGACGGTGAGCGTGACGCGGGAAAAAGGTGGCAGCGTGCCCTCACGCGGTGACACCCGGAAGTGTGGGCTGGCGACGGGTACCGGCGGTGCTGCACGCGGCGCCGTGCCGCTGCTGCTGCTACCGCTCCCCCCTCCCGCCCGGCTGCTGTCGCCCCCCAGAGTGGCGGTTCCCAGCCGCGCCGTGCCGCTGCCACCCACACTGCTGCCGCCGCCGGCGCCGCCGCCCGTGCTGGCTGCCGTGCCGGCGCGGGTGGAGGTGGCGCCGGCGGAGCCAGGCCGGCGGCCTGCCGCAAGCGCGGGTGCCGCCAGCGGCGGGTTTTTCAGCGACGTGATGCGCGACAGCGCGGCGTTGACGGACGCGATGGCAAGTGCGGTGGCGTCGCGCTTGGCGGCGATGGCGCCATGTGCTGTCACAATGCTGCCGCTGGTGGACAGCGACAGCGCGTCGTCGCTGCCGCCGGTGGCGCCCACCTCCGGCAAGCCGTCATGCGCCGCCAGGTTGAAAGTGACGGGCGCGGGGCCGTCATTCAGCAGCGTGACGGTGGTGACGGCAGACTGGCCGTAAAAGATGGTGCCCACCTCCACCGGCCGCGACAGCACAATGTCGTCATCGCGCGCGTCGCGCAGCGTCATGATGTGCTCCGTCACGCGCGCCCGGAACGGCAGGCGCAGCGGCGGGTGCAGCGGCGCCTCCACCACCAGGTCCACCGCCACCGCACCCTCATCCATGCCCTTGCTGTCCAGCGTCACAGTCACCGTGCGGCTGTACCCCGCGTCACCACCGCTTGAACTGGCGGACGCGCCGGGCGCCGCCGGCGCCAGCGTGAATGACGACGGGTGAATGTGCAGGTTGGGCATGTCGGCGCGGCCGGGCCGAATGGTGACGGCGGCGTCGGTCGTCAAGCTGGTATTGGTGAGTGTGAAGGTACCCACGCCAGCGGTACCCACCACCACGTGCCCAATGTCCAGCACCGGCGGCATCGCCAGGAGGGCAGGCAGCGGCGGGAAGGCGCGCACGGGGATGCGCAGTGCCGCACCACCGTCTGCTTTGATCAGCAGCGCATCCGCCACGCCACTGCCCAGCCCCGCGCCAGGCGGCGTGGTGAATGTGACGGTGGCCAGCACCTCCATGCCGGGCGCCACCGGCGCCTCCTGCCCCAGCCGCACCGCCCAGCACGCGGACGCCGGCGGCACGATGCGGATGCGGCGGCTGCGCGACGCCATGTTTTGGATCGCCACGGACGCGGTGTAGGCGCACCCCGCCGCCACGTCGTGCAGCTCCACCACGGCAGGGAACACCTGCAGCTCGCCGCCCACCGCCACCGTCAGCGCCTCATGCGGCGCCGCCGGGATGGGCATGGCAGCTGCAGCTGCAGCAGCGGCGGCTGTAGCGGAGGCGGATGATGCCATGGCGGCGGTGGCTGCTGGCGGTGCAGCGGCCGCTGCAAGCATCGGCGACGTCGCCATGGCCATTACTGGCCGCGATGTCGCCACAGCGGCTACGACAATGACCGCAGCAGCTGTGACACCAGCAGCGACAGCAGCAGTAGCAGTACCAACGATAGGGGCAGTGATAAAGCAGCAGTAGCAGCAGGTAGTAGCAGGTAGTATCAAGTATCAAGCAGCAGCAAGTATGTAGCTCTAACAGTTGTTGGCTACCAACCGACACACTACTGCTGAAAGCTTGCAATCACAATCAGAAAGTTATAACAACAACAGGGGGCACGCTGCCTGCCCACTGCCAGTCGGTACCAGACCCAGCCGATACCACCCCCAGTTCCAGCGCCAGTACCAGATTACTTGGTGCCAAGTACCAACAAGTAGGTAGTAGGTGGCCGATTTGTCCGTTGGCGGCCCACACCTCCTCTTGACGCCTACTGCCGCGTACGTTACGACAGCCACAACGCGCAGCGGCGCATCTGCAGCAAATCAAGACGTGCCACAACAATGGAATGCACACCGGGCATGCAGGTGCGCGGCGGGTTGCACAAATTATTGCGGGCGTCGGGACGCAGGCGGGCCAACGTGCGCAGCTGCAGTGTTTGCTACTTGGCCGCTTGGAAAAAAATCGCACCGCCGGCTTTTCCTATTTTATTGGCATCACGTTTTTGGTTTAATCAAGCGTCACCGCACATGACCCATTCCACCTGGTGTTGCATTCATAAGGATGGCCCGCTGCAATGGTTGGTAGGAGGCGTGAAAATCGTCGGCAAGTTTTCTTGGAAAAAAGCGTTTAACCTCTTCTTCACGCAAAAGAAAGGAAAGAAAGTCAGCTTCTCTAATGCGCCCCTTCACACACAGTTCATTACAAGTTGCCGGCAGGCAGCGGGGCGGCGGCGCAGATCACGGCGTGGAGGACACACTTAGGGGTACGTAGCACGCCGTTGCGCCAATTTCGCATTTGTGAGTGGCTGGCGCTGGTTCGTCTTGTTGCTGAACGTTGGACGTTGGTGCGGCAGTAGGAGGAGAGAGAGAGGAGGCCACCTTGAAGTGGCGTGTAAAGTCTGGCTCCTCTTCTCTCCTCCTCTCACTTACGTCTTGCTACTTGCTGGTTTTATACCATGCTACCGCCATCGGTGGCGCCGCCAATAAGCTGGCAACGTACGCAGTGATTGTTTCCTGCGTGCGGCCATTTGTGGATTGTGCAGCAACGCGGCAGCCGTGGCGTGGTGTGTTGGAGTAGCGGCGGCAGTTGATAATAGAGGAGAGGCGAGAGGAGAGGGATGGCGAGCGTGCTGGATGACTGTGTTATGCTGTGCGCGCTGCGACGGCGACGTGTGAATAGAGCAATGCAGCGTGTGGATGTTGTAGCTGGCACTGCGGTGGGCTCGTGGTGCGGCGGTGCGGTGCGGGCTGGCGTAGACATTGAGCAGAGAAAGCAGCCATGATCGGAGCTGGCTAGCAGGCATGCAAACGCCAATGGCATTGCACCTGGCATGGTCGCTCTGTTGCTGACAAGCACTGACCATGAAGCAGCACCGTAGCAGCAGTAGCAGCGGCGGCGGTTGTGCTGGTGTGGCTGCATACTGTTACTTCCTCCCCAAGCAACGCTGCCCCCACCCAACCACACACCCACCCACCACCCCCAACACACACACTGCAGGCGTGTTCCTTGACCAACCGGTACCATGGGCCGCGTGATCCGCAACCAGCGCCGCGGTGCGCCCGGCGGTGTGGTGGGCCGCACGGCCACGACGGCGCGGCACGGGCCTGCGCGCCTGCGCAAGCTGGACTTTGCAGAGCGAGAGGGCTACCTGCGCGGCGTGGTGACAGACGTGGTGCACGACCCCGGGCGTGGCACGCCGGTCATGAAGGTGGCGTTCCGCAACCCGTACGTGCACCGCAAGGACGAGGAGGTGATTGTGGCGCCGGAGGGCATCTACACGGGCCAGTTCCTGTACTTTGGCAAGAAGGCGACGCTGGCGGTGGGCAACGTGCTGCCGGTGTCCTCCCTGCCGGAGGGTACCATCGTGTGCAACTGCGAGCGCTACCCCGGCGACCGCGGCAAGCTGGCCAAGACGTCGGGCGAGTACGTGACGATCGTGGGCCACAACGAGGATGCGGGCATCACCAAGATCCGCATGCCGTCCGGCTCCAAGAAGAACATCGACTCCACGTGCCGCGCCATGGTGGGCCTGGTGGCGGGCGGTGGCCGCACGGAGAAGCCGGTGCTGAAGGCCGGCCGCAACGCGCACAAGTACCGCGCGAAGCGCAACGAGTGGCCCAAGGTGCGCGGTGTGGCCATGAACCCCGTGGACCACCCGCACGGTGGTGGTAACCACCAGCATCTGGGCCGCGCCGGCACGCGCCGCCGCGACGCGCCGCCCGGCCAGAAGGTCGGTCTCATTGCCGCCCGCCGCACCGGCCGCGTCCGCGGCCGCGCCACCGTCAAGGTGGACGCGGAGTAAGGTGGCAGTGGTTGTGGTGGTGGTGGCGGGCGGGCGGGCGCGTGGGTGTCGGCGGCGGCAGACGCGGCGGCGGCAGCGCCGCTGTGGTGCTGCTGCCCCCTTGCCGCCGTCGTGCGCACACCGGACGCCGGCGGGCACTGCCGCGCGCCCTCCGCCCGTGCTGATGCTTGTTTTGAAGTGGCAGGCGTAACTGTACCCTTGTCCTTGTTTTTGTGGCGATCAACTTGTGTTGTGGGGTGATAAGTAGGCAGGCATGGTTTTCTTGGCTGCTACATTTTCCCCTGACAAGGTGACACGTTTGAGGGGGCAAGACCCAGAGGAGGGCCAAGAAGTGGCGCCATAAAACGTGGAGCACAACACGCGTCGAGCGCCACAATCCGGTTAAAAGTTCACATTACTTACGCACGCCATACCTGCTCTCTGCCACCCCGTGCCACCCGTGCATTGTTAATTTTCCCTCCATTAACTTGGTCCACTCTCTCTCTCTCTCCCCTGTCCTTTTCACCCCCTTCTGCTTGCTCCTACTACTACTACTGCTGGGTCGCTACTGCTACTGCTACTGGGTCGCTGCTGCTGCCCCTACTGCCCCAGCTGCTGATGGCCGGCTGGTGCTGCTCCTGCTGCCCTTGATCCTGCCCTGCTGCTCCTCCTGGTGGTGGTGCTACTGCCCACTGGCCAACAACCTCCAACCTGGGTCCAACACCTAGTGCTGGGTCCAACAACTAGTGCTGCTGCTGCTGCTGCTGCCAATCTGACACTGGGTGCAACGCTCGTGCTGGGTGCAACGCGCCTGCTGGGTCCACCCAACCTGCACCTGCGCTGCCTGCTGCTGTGTCCTACCACCTGTGCTGACCCCCGACTTGACACCTCGACCCGGCGCGACGAGACACGATGGCGGAGCGCGGTGCAGGGCACCGGTCTGCCGGCATCTTACCTGCCGCCGCCGCACCTGCCGCCGCGCCTGCCGCCGCGGCGTCCTCTGCGGCACCTGCTGCCGCCGCGCTGGCCGCCTCGCCGCCGCCTGTGGCCACGCCAACGCTGCCCCGCGCAGCTGCGCCTGCTACTCTGCCAATCGCGCCGCCCGTGGCGCCCGCCGCACCGTCGCCATCCTCGGCGTCGGCATCCTTTCGTGGCGCTGCACGTGGTGCGGGTGCGGCGGGAACGCCCACGAAGAAACCTGTACCACAGGCGAACACCGCCGTCATGATGGCTGCACTGGCGACACCACCAGCGGCACCGCGAGCACCGGCACCCGCACCGCTGACGCCGGCGGCAATTGCGTCTGCGTCGCTGGCGGCGATTGCGTCACATGCGGATGACGGCGCTGCGGTGCCGGCAGTGGCTGAAGGGTCAGCAGTTGAGGCGGCGGCGCCTGCAGCCACACTGGCCTCACCGCAGCCCCACGGTCGCGCCCTGTCTGCCGCAGACTCTGCGCCCCCGCTCCCGCGATTGCAGAGCAGCTCTGGGGACGAGAAGTGGCCGCGGGTCGTGCCATTGGGCGACGTGCTGCGGATGTACTTTGAGGGTGGCGTCGAAGTGGACAAGCCGCGGGAGGTGACCAACGTGGCTACGGGGCGGCGCGTGGCGGCAACCCTGGTCGACATGCCCACCGCCTACGCGTCATTTTACAGGGTGGAGGACAACTCCAAGGGCCTGCGCGCGTGGCACGAGCGTGCGCCAGGCAGCGCACGGCTGGCGCCGATGGAGATGCACAAGGTGTACGTGCAGTGCGGCAGCCACGGCTCGGCCGCCGCCCAAGCAACAAGGGGTGTGCGCGCTTTTGGCATGCGTCCTCGCGCCTTTATGGGGCTCTCGACCGCCAACACGGCGGTGGATCGCGAGACGGACGCGCTGAGCAGCTTCCCGCGCGGGGACAACATGCCGCCTACCATCGTGGATGTGCTGGACGTGCTGGAGGCGACGGGCCCCGACACTGACGCTGACGGCAATCCCATCACCCCCGACCGCATTACGGTTATTCGCATGGCGTACGCGCAGGGCGGCAGCCTGACAACATGGCTGGACGACGCGCTGAAGAAGGTGGGCATGCCAGGGATGGCGTTTGGAACGTATGCGCTGGAGCTTCCGCTGGTGCGCACGATTGCGCACCAGGTGCTGACCGCCCTCGCGCTGCTGCACGGCCAGGGCACACTGTTTGGTGACATGTGGCCGAGCAACGTGCTGGTGCTGAGCCCGCCGCTGGCAGATGCCGCCACGGCGGCCGAGCGCGCTGCGCGCTGCAAACACACTGACGGCATTGTGACGCTGCAGCACATGCCCAGTTTGTGTGTGGCGCTGTGTGACTTCAACGCATCAAAGCGGGATGATGTTGGGGCTGGTTGTACCGTGCGGCCCGACGGTGAGAGCCGTGCGCGTATGCTGCCGCCGGAGCAGCGCGGCGTTGGCGGCCGCGACATAAACCACCTGGCCTCGCGCGGCGACGTGTGGCAGGCGGGGTTGATGATCATGCGCCTGCTGGGCGGCTGCCCAGATAGCGCTGCTGGTGCGTTTTGCGATGCTGCTGCGGCGGCATGGGAAGCCGAGGCGAAGAGAACGACGGTTGCGCCGCCGAGTGAGGAGCTGGCGGGCGATGTGGTGCCACCGCCGCCGCTGGGTGCGCCGTGGAAGCTTCCGGCCACCACCCGCGCGCCGGAGCACGCCAGTCGGTTGCCAATGGATCTTCCATGGCACCTACAAGTGCAGGTACCAGCCGCGCGGAAGCCGCTGGATCCAGGGACTCTGGCTGCCGCGGTAGACCTGCTGGTGTGGATGCTGCAAGTGAACCCAGCGGCCCGACCCACGGCGCTGCAGGCGTTGGCACACCCGTTCTTTGCTGACGAGGTGACCCTGCCGAAATCTGGGCAGTATGATCCAGTCAAGAAAACGGCCCCCGTTCTCCGCCCCGCACTGCACGCGGAGTACGAGGTGGTGACCGCGCCGCCAACTGCCATGCCCGCGCCGACCACCCACCCTCGCCTGACAAAGGCGGCGTCGATAGGCATGTCCGATGGGGGCGCCGTATCGCCCAAGTCCAGTGGCACGGCTTCCACCGCTGGCTTCAAGCCACCGGCGGCGGCAGGGGGCGCCGGTGTGCCCGCCCCCTCGTTGCCGCTGCTGCCGGCTACCAGCGGCGGCGGGACGCCGATGGGAGGCGCGGAGGTGCAGCGTACCGCGTCGCTGCAGTCGCCGGCGGTGGATGTGCGGGTGCCGTACACGCAAGCGACGGTGTGGCTGCACGGTGAGAAGGTGTTCCTGCCGGGCAGTGTGGCACCGGAGGAGGTGCAGCGGCACGTGCAGCGGCGCGCGGTGCTGTACCAGCGGCTGGCGGGCATGGCGCGACCTGCCAGCCAGCGGCGCGCGTGGAAGGGCGCGGGCGCGGCGCACGCCGAGGATGGCGTGCCAGTCCCCGTGAGCATTCGCCTGTACGACGTGCCTAGCGTGGGGGAGGAGCATGCGACGCACGCGCTGCTGAAGATGGTGGCGGCGGTGCAGGCGCTGCAGGGCAGCGCAGCGGCGCGCGACGACGGTGGCGTGATGGCGTCGGTGCCACTGCTGGCGGCGTACCGGCAACACATCTCACGGTACCGCGACGGATTGGCGATCAACGTGGCGCTGGTGCTGCCGGCGGACGAGCCGCTGCGGCTGGAGGCGGCGCTGGCGAGTGCCGTCCGCGGCGCGGCAGGTGGCGCTGGCAGGCTGGTGGAGGAGGGCGGCGCAGACAACGTGACGGTGCCGGTGCCGTGGGCGCGCGCGCTGGCGGACGCCGTGCTGCGCGGGGCGCGGCGGCTGGAGGCGGTGGGCATGCGGCACGGCAGCATCATGCCGGCCACGATGGAGCTGACGAGTGTGCCGCCGACGCGGCTGGGCCCCTTTGTTGAGCCCGTAGGCGAGCAGGTGGCAGCGGCAAAGAGTGCGGTTGCCGATGCCAATACAAAGTTGGCGGCAGCAAACCTGGCGGTGGAGGCTGCCAAGGCGACTGAACGGGTGCTTGGCGAGACTGCGCCGAGCTCTGTACACCTGGGCAAGCTACTCGTGGCAAGTGCCAATGAGGCGAAGACGGCTGCTGTAGAGGCGTGCGCTGCTGCGAAAAGCATGTTTGACGCTGCAATAGCGGCTGTAGCGGAGTGCAAGGTCAGCGGCAGCGCTGTGAGTACCTACCTGCGCACCGTCGGGTTCAAGCAGCCACCAAAGGGTGTAGGGCTTGCTTGCTATGACAACCGCGTGGTGAGCGTATCTGCATCGTCGCTGGTAACCTCACCCGCCGAAATCGATGCCCGCCCAGAGTTGTTTGGCGTCGCTGCCGGCGCCGCGCGCATCCAGCCGCTGCTGACGGACTTTGGGTGGTACTACTTAGCTACCGCGTCGGCTGCCATTGAGCAGTACCAGCGGCCGCGGCCGTGGCTGCCGTCATCGTCCTTCCGTGTGAAGGAGGACGTGCTGGAGGCGATGAACGTGGCGTACCTGTCGCCAGAACGGCTGCAGACAGTGGTTGGGGACGCTGCGTGCGCGGGCTACCTGCAGAGTGGTCGCCGCACCGACTGGCACGTGGCGACGTTGGTATTGGCACCTGCCGCAGGCACTGTAAGTGACGCAGCGTCGCGGGCAGCGTCGGCGCGCAAGGGCACGTACTTTGCAGCGTTCTCGGCGGCTGCCGCCGCTGATGTGCTGGTGCCTGCGGACGGCAGCAGGTTGCCGACGTGGGTGGAGGTGCAGGCGATGGTGGCGGCATGTAGCGCGCACACTGTGGTAGCGCGTGAGGCTGCAGAGCAGGACACGGCGGCAGCTGCCACCGCGACGGCGGCGGCGGAGGCGGCGACGACGGCAGCAAAGGCTGAGGCGAAGGCAGCGGTGCAGGCTGTTAAAGACGCGGCGGGCGCTGTTGGTGGCGACTGTCTGGCGGTGGTGGCGGAGGTGGCACACCGGCTGGTACAAGCGTACGCGGCGGCGTCGATTGACCGGCGCGACAAGGTGGAGACAGCGTTGCTGGACGTGCTGCAGGGTGCAGCGCGTTTGACGGTGGCGCGGACGGCGACAGTGGTGTTCCCGCAGTGGCGGCTGTGTGATGACGGCACGCTGGAGGAGGTGGCAGCGAGGTCCGCGGCGGAGGTGGTCCTAACTGGCGACGCCGTGGTGTCGGCAGTGCTACGGTACCGCGCGCAACGGTTTGGCGGCGCCACGCTGTTGCACGCCGCGGCGCATAGCCTGTGCGTGCCGCTGTTCCGGCACTGTGCACACTTGCTGTCGGACGACGACGTGCTGGCGGTGGCGCCGGGCGGCCCGCTCAGCCTGCTGTCGGTGAACGTGGTGGGCATGCTGGAGCTGGGCGTGCTGGCGGGCGTGGCGGCGTCGCCGGGCGCAGGGGAGTTGCTGCGCGCGGCACAGGGGGACATCGTAGCGGTGCTTCGGCGCGCGACGCCGTGGGCGGTAGAGTTGACGCAGCTGTTCTCGCCGTGGGGGTGGCTGGCGAGTCTGCCTGCGTGGAACAACACGCCGCGCACACCCAAGCTGTGCATCCGCGGCGCGGAGCCAGCTGGGGTTGCGCCCGTGGTGTCGGTCGGCGCTGCCGCTTCTACGTCCGCAGCAGGCGCATGCGACGAGCTGGTGTTTTGGTTGCCGCAAACGAAAGATCTGAGGCCGCTGCTGCTTAATGGTGGGCTCGGCGTTGGCGTTGCATTGCGGCACGCTGTGGTGTTGATCGCGGCAGTGGAGCAGGCCATGCGGCTGTGCACGGTGCTGGCAC
>ERZ778022.4925-NODE-4925-length-11166-cov-3.548105_pt1 | contig 11166 bp, 4 predicted proteins | sample MGYA00375752_ERZ778022 | MGnify/ENA primary metagenome ERZ778022 (study PRJEB29350, sample SAMN05389826) | bioreactor metagenome | isolation source: Thiocyanate bioreactor | place: South Africa: University of Cape Town | collected 2014-04-04 ...
TCATGGTAAGTATCCCTGTAGTTCATGCTTCTGATGAAGGCGCCTGGTGCAGGGTAAGTTCTTTGGATGCCGGCAAGGAACGAGGTATGTTTTTCCTGCCCGAGGTTGATGATGAAGTAATCGTCGGGTTTATTAATAACGATCCGCGGCATGGGGTGGTTTTAGGCATGGTCAACAGCAGCTCTAAACCCGCGCCGCTAACAGCAAGTGATGACAATCATGAAAAAGGTTACCAGAGCCGCAGTAAAATGAAGTTGATGTTTAATGACGATAAAAAGATCATCAATATAGAAACGCCGGGTGGCCATAAAGTACAGATTGATGAAGACGCAAAAAAAATTCACCTCGAAGACATGAATGGTAATAAAATCACGATGAATGAGGATGGTATTTCAATTGAAAGCGGGAAAGAAATAAAAATAAAAGCCGGTACGGATATGAAGCTCGAAAGCAACAACATGAACCTCAAGGGAAGTGCGCAAACAAAGGTAGAAGGGAGCAGCGGCGCCGAATTTTCAAGCGGCGGCACATCAAACATAAAAGGAAGTATGGTGAATATTAACTGATTTGATCAACGCATAAATAAAAAAATATGCCTTCAGCAGCAAGAGTAGGAGATATGCATACATGCCCGATGAGCACGGGCCCCGCGCCTCACGTAGGCGGGCCCGTAATGCCGCCGGGCTGTGTAACCGTTAACATCGGAGGTATGCCTGCAGCGCGTGTTGGAGATATGGCCACTTGTTCGGGGCCGCCAGACACGATAGTTGCGGCTTCTTCCACAGTTATGATAGGAGGCATGCCTGCGGCGCGAATGGGCGATAGTACGGCGCATGGCGGTTCAATAGTGATAGGTTGCCCAACTGTAAATATTAATTAAAAAAGTAGTATGGTTTTCGATATTCAAAATGATTTTTTAGGAAAGGGATGGAGTTTTCCGCCCACGTTCAGCAAGCAGCAAAAATCGGTTGTAATGACCGAAAAGATCGAGGATATTGAAAATAGCCTCCGTATTCTGCTCACGACAACCGTTGGTGAACGAATCATGCAACCCCGCTACGGTTGTAATATGGAAGATTATTTATTTGAATCCTTAGATACCGGTACAAAAACAAGAATTATTGATCGAATTAAAACTGCGATCCTCTTTTTTGAACCGCGCATCGATGCAAAGAAAATAGAATTGAACACAATGAATGAATTAGAGGGTGAAATTATTGTTGAGATTGAATATACCATTCCGGCAACTAATTCGCGCTACAATTTCGTTTTTCCTTTTTATAGAAATGAAGGCACTGAGTTGGATTTGTTAACAGGGAACCATCCTTTAGGAAAATAAAAAATGGGCAATTGCAATCATAAGAAAAATCCGCTGCAACGAAGCGGCACCGACCAGAAGGAACGGCTGCTACCGGGCATGCAAAAAGGTTATGTGGCAGTTGATGAAAAGGAATTTCCTGATTGGATTGTATTTGCTACACAATTTTCAGCATATCTCAAATATTATGAACTAAATGGCGCTTCTAATGGCGACTGGGCGATATTTTTTAACAATGACATTTCTGCAATACTTGGCACCATTGCCATACAGGACGTGGATGCATATAAAGATGCGATTAAAGAACGGTTCGATTTTTTAAAGGATGTTGAGAATGCTCCGGAAATTGTAAAAGCAAAACGCAACCTGAACGAACTCTTTGGTATTGCGCTTACATTTTATAAAGCCGTTGATGATATTTTAGTATCACTTCCCGCTGCATCTTCTACTGCGGGAGGCATTACAAATCTTATTAAGTCCGGCCTCTCAGTTTCTCTGAAAAGATTATTGCAATATTACAAGGCAGCGCAGGATTTGATTTTTTTACACGCAGGCAGCACCGGTTTGAGTGTTTTAGGTAAGCCGGTGAAAGAAGCTTCCGAAATTGTAAACGCCGGGCTGAGCGAAGTTTGGTGGAACCGTGACGCATCGTCCACTACCTGGGAGGATTATTACAATTCAATCACCGCCGAAAAAAGTATTTTCGGGAACGAAGTTCTCCTTCCGGAAATCATGCAGATTAACCACGCGGCTAACCATAATTTATTTGCAGGCATTTTTGATCAGTTGTTAAAGTCTTTCGGAAAACTTGTAAATGATGCTGAAGCGGCGCTAATGTTGAGCATCGAAAAAAGTAATGAACATGCCCCACATTACGCGCTGTTCCTGGCTTTCCTGCATCTGTACAAATATGTTCAGAAAGATATCAATGCGATTTCTCAGCGTCATCTTGATTTTTATTATAAGGAAGTCCTGCAACTCAGGCAAAGAAATGCGATTGCCAACAGCGCTCATGTTTTAATGCAGCTTTCAAAACCTGTTAATGAACTCTTACTGGCGAAAGGCACTGGCTTTAAAGCGGGCAAAGACAATCTTGGAAAGGATGTTACCTATGCTTTAACCACCGAAACCGGTTTTAACAAAGCTAAAGTTGTTCAGTTAAGGTCGGTATATTTTGGAGATGCGGTTGACGATAACGGCGTTGCGAATAAATCTAACGGGCGCTTATTTGCCGCTCCGGTCATCAATTCTGCAGATGGGGCAGGAGCCGAATTACTCTCTCCTCAAAAAGAATGGCATCCCTTTGCCAACCGTTTGTTTATTGAAGGCAAAGTGCAGGACGTGCTGATGCCAAAGGCCGAGATTGGATTTGCCGTTGCGAGCCATTATTTGTTTTTGCAGGAAGGTCAAAGAACGATCAGGATAAAGCTTGCAACTACAAATGACAACGCTCTTTTGAATAAGCATTTTGAAATTTTTCTAACAACCGAAAAAGGCTGGTATAAAGTAGCCACTACAATCGCAACAGAAATTTCAAAATTAGATGATGGAACCAATTGCGTTGATTTAATCTTCACATTGCGCGGTGATGAACCGGCTTTAACAGATTATAACCAAAAAATTCATGAAGATAATCTGGGCGTTGAGGTTCCTGTCGCAAAAGTTATGTTGCTGAATAGCGAAGCGGCTCCTTATGAATACCACGGCCTGAGCGAAATTCGTTTGAATAAACTGGAGTTAGCGGTTTCAGTGGGTATGGCGTATTCCGGTTTCAATCAGGAAGGCTTAAAGCAACTGCTCGTGAATACCGATGCAGGAATTGTGGACACTTCAAAACCATTTATGCCTTTTGGCTCGCAGGGAGTGAACGATACGGCAATGGTAATTGGAAATAGAGAAATATTTACAAAACAGAATACTAATGTACGCGTAAATATAGAATGGGCAAATATGCCGGGAAGCACAAGTACCTTAGCTTATGGCAATGCTACTCCGCCAGGGGCAAGGGTTCGGTTTTTAACGAAGGGGGTTTGGGAAAACATCCTTGATCTGGATTATATGCAGATTTTTAATCAGGGTAGCCTGGCTTCAATAGCGTTCAACATTCCAAACGAAGTGATATCTGTCTATCAAAACGCCTACACAGCCTACAACCAGGCATCGGCTCAGGGATTTATTAAACTGGTTCTTAACGGCGATTTCGGTTATAAAGATTATCTCAGCAGTCTTTCTGTTTATTTGATTAACAAGGCAAACGAGGTTGCTGACAGCGATAACCCCGTTCCGGTTGAACCGTATGCACCGCTTATAAAATCAATTTATGTAAGTTATGCTTCTACAAGTAAAGTGGTCAACCTGGGTAGTAATGATGCAGCCGCCTATAATGCAAAACCGGTTTCGCTCTTCCACGTTTATCCTTTTGGTGATGCCGAGCAGCATCGGTTTTTGTCGGGCGGCCAGGATATGCACCTGCTGCCGCAATTTCAACATTTAGATGAGAACGCCGCAATCACACAGCATCAGGGTGAGTTTTATATTGGGTTTGAAGACCTTTTCGGCAGGCAGGTGGTAAACGTTTTATTTCAAGTGCTTGACGGAAGCGCCGATCCTTCAATTACAAAACCTGAGGAGCATGTGAATTGGAGCTATTTGAGTAATAACAAATGGCTCGGTTTTGATAAGCAGCATATAAATGACGGAACGGGTCAGTTGATTCAATCGGGAATTATAAGTTTTATCATTCCTGCAGATGCAAACAAAAATAATTCCATTTTGCCGGCAAACCTAATTTGGGTAAGATGCGCGGTGAAGGAAAAAGTGAACGCTGTGTGCAAACTCATCTCGGTTGATGCACAGGCAGCAACAGTAAAATTTGCCGATAATAACAATGCTTTGGATTTTGCCGGCAATATGCTGCCCGCGGGTTCCATATCAAAACTAAAAATACCGCAGGCCGCTGTTAAAAAAGTGGTGCAGCCCTACCCTTCATTTGGCGGAAGGCCGATGGAATCAGGTGAAGCATTTTACGTGAGGGTAAGTGAAAGGCTGCGGCACAAAGCAAGAGCTATTACGATCTGGGATTACGAGCATTTAATTCTTGAGGCATTCCCGCTGATTTATAAAGTAAAATGCCTGAACCACACCAAAAGTATTGACGCGGACTATAACGAAGTAGCGCCGGGCCACGTTACAATAATAACGATACCCGATTTAAATCAACGTAACGATATAAACCCGCTAAAACCCTACACAAGCCAGGCCGTTTTGAAAGCAATAAAGGATTTTTTAACTGCCCGAATTTCCTGCCACGTGAAACCTCATGTAGTGAATCCTGTGTTTGAAGAAGTGCAGGTAAAGTTCAAACTAAGGCTGGCAAAGGGTTTTGATGATTTTACAATGTATTCCAACAAGCTACGCGAAGAAATTACAAACTTTCTTTCGCCCTGGGCATTCAGTAATGATGTTCAAATAAATTTCGGTGGCAGTATCAGCAAATCGGTTCTCATCAATTTTATTGAAGAACGGCCTTATGTAGATTTTATTACGGACGTGGTATTAAATCATATTTATGAAGACGGTGCAATGATCGTTCCCGACGTGGATGAGGCCACAGCTTCAACCGCGAAAAGTATTTTGGTTTCGGTGCCCGCGTCAAAACACGTTGTGGAAGAGATACTGCCCGGTTCGATAATCGAAATTCCCGAATGCGATTATATAAATCAAACAATGCATTTCAACGAGTAGAATATCATGCAGGAAAGCATAACCATACAAAAACACCCGCAGTTGCCCGAAAGCAGCGATTATAATTTTCTTCGAAAGAAAGGGCTTGATTACATTGAGCAGTTGAGCAGCGCCATCTGGACGGATTATAATATTCATGATCCCGGCATTACAATTCTCGAATTGCTTTGTTATGCTATAACTGATTTGGGTTATCGCACCTCGCTGGATATAAAAGACCTTATTGCTGAAAAGAATAGTGAAGATAACGGGGCATCAGCTTTACGACAGGGGTTTTTTACTGCGGCTGATATTCTTACCATTAATCCCTGGACGGGTGCAGACTATCGTAAACTTTTGATCGACGTTGACGGTATTAAAAACGCCTGGCTTCGTTGCAAACAGTGTGCCTGTGAAGATATGATTGTTTACGCTAATTGTACCGAAAGCAAATTGCAGTACGAGCAAACCGCGGCCTCAAAGCCCGTGATCGTAAAAGGGTTTTATGATGTGCTTGTTGAATTTGAAACAAGGGAAGGGTACAGTGACCTGAACAGCGGAAAGATTAAATATAATTTTATTTTTCCTGTAGCCGGAAGCTTTTCAAACGCAATGATTGAAATGCGTTTGCCTTCCTGGCAGGCTATCCATTCAGGTGCTGTTAAAGATGATTATTTCGCGGGCGACAACAACCGGTATGAAACGTTTTTAAAGTTTATAAATCCGGATGTTACCATTGTTGACGTATCATTTGGTTCAGCCGGTTTTATATCGGGTAACAGGTTGGATAATGTTGATATGCCTGAAAGCAGGAGGATTTCGGTGTTGCGTAACCCGGTTTATGCCACGTTAACCGTCACATTCCAATCGGCGGGCGATGCTGCAATTTATTCATTGCTATTTTCTGACATCCCTTTAAGAATATGGTTTCATGACGATAACGACCGGCGCGAGATTAAGCTGGTTGATATTAAACAGGGCATCGGCGATTCGTCGGCATCCGGTATTTTTTCGCAGTATCACGCGCTCATTCAGGAAGCGAACGCAGTAATGAAAACAACTTTTGCCACGCTTCATCAACACCGGAACCTGAGTGAAGATTATTGCAGCATTAGCGCTATCAAAGTTCAGGATGTTGGAGTGTGTGCCGATATTGACGTGGAACCTTACGCCGATATCGAAGCGGTTCTGGCGGAGGCCTATCTGATGATTGATCAGTATTTGGCGCCCGACATCAAATTTTATTCGTTAAAGCAGCTAATGGATGAGGGTGTTGCCGTTGACGACATTTTTGAAGGGCCACACTTGCATAACGGCTTTATTAAAAATGACGAACTCGAAAAAACAGGCCTTCGTTCATTTGTGTATTCTTCTGATATTATTAATCTTTTAATGGACATCCCGGGTATTAAAAGCGTACGAAATTTTGTGTTGACGAATTTTGATGCAGACGGTCGGTTAACGAATAACGAACAATGGGTGCTTGCCGTGCTGCCAGATCATCAGCCACGGTTGTACCTGGAAGCGTCAAAAATACTAGTGTATAAAAACGGCCTGCCGTTTTTGCCCGATAAATTTGAACTGAACGACACGCTACAGGTTTTAAAAGGCCAGAACTCACAGCCGAAATTTTCAGAAGCCGAGAACGACCTGCCTGTCCCAGTTGGGAAATATTATGAGTTGAACGATTATTACCCGGTGCAATATTCACTGCCTGTAACTTATGGTGTGAGTGAGGCAGGCTTGCCTTCCACGGCAACCGCTGAAAGAATAGCGCAGGCAAAGCAACTCAAGGCTTACCTGGTCTTTTTTGAACAGATTTTAGTGAATTATCTTGAACAATTGTCAAACGTTAAAGAACTTTTTGCACTTGATAAAAATGTAGCAAGAACTTACTTCACAAAATATAATGCATCCATCATTGCGGGTGCAGCCGAAATTTTTAACGGTTTAGATGAGGCCGGCTTGCAAAGTCTTTATGAAACCCGGGAGCAATTTGCTGACAGGCGCAACCGGTTTTTGGATCACATGCTGGCAAGGTTTGCGGAAAGTTTTAATGATTATGCGCTGATGCTTTATTCTTACACTACCAGCAAAGCTCATGCTGCTGATAAGCTCATTAGCGATAAAATCCGTTTCTTAAATGATCTGCCATTTATGAGCGCCAACCGCGGCAGGGCCATCAATTATAAAGACACCTGGGCTGTTTGCAGCACAGAAAATATTTCAGGGCTGCAACTTCGCATTCAGCGGTTGTTAGGATTAGAGGCGGCCAATGCCGGGTTTGAATTATATGAAGAAACAGATGCGGACGGATTTTCATACGAACGGCGTTGGCGCCTTAGAGATGAAACGGGTAAAATTCAGTTGAGCGCGAGTACCAGGTACGTGGATGAAACGCTTTCTGTTAGTGAGGAAAAAGCCCGTGCTGAAATAAAAGAAGTAAGAAGATACATTACCGACATAAACCGCTACGAAGTAAAAAAAGTGAAGCAATGGGTGGTGAACCTTACTGATGAAACCACCGAAGTGATTGCCACCAGGAAGCAGCATTTTAAAACAAAAGCCGCCGCAGAAGAAGCGCGTGATCAGATCATCGAATTTGGGAAAAAATTATTTGCTGCCGATAAAGTTTTTGTGGTGGAACATTTGTTGTTGCGCCCAAGAAATCTACCCTCAACTGAAATTGCTGACGGCGACCCGCTTTTGACGATTTGCATTCCGCCCGGTTGTAACAGTTGCGGCGATCATGATCCCTATTCATTTCGCGTAACAGTAGTCTTGAGCGGTGAAAACGGCATTGCCAACAGCGGTATTGAATTTAGAAGGTTCGCCGAGCAAACTATCCAGCAGGAAATTCCCGCGCATCTTGGCGTTAAAATCTGCTGGGTTTCGAATAAGCAGTTAGTGGAATTTGAACAAGTGTATTGCGCCTGGCTGGCCGAACTTGCAAAATCACAACCTGATAAAATACAATTGCACAATAAACTGAAAGCCCTGTTGGAAGTGTTTGAAAAACTGAAAAGTGTTTATCCGCCGGCGAAACTACACGATTGTGTTGATGGCGACGACAGCAACAGAGTTTTTCTTGATAACACCATTATTTAACCATTCCGCGGCATGCGGCCATAAAAATTTTAAATTATGCTACCGGTTCAAACTGAATTTCCCAAATTCGTCCCAGATCAGTTGCTTACTTCGGAAGACCTCAATAATGTGTTCGGTTATCTTGATGAACAGAACAGGATTACCAGAACCAACCTCGTGGGCATTGGCATTGTTTGCGGGCTGCAGTTGCAGGTAAATAATGCACAATCCACTGTTACTATTACAAAAGGTTGCGGCGTTACCTCGCTGGGGTATTTGATAGCGGTGGAAACAACCGGTTACACATTGTTTAGAAAATATGATGTGGAAACACCCCGTGCCTATGAAAAATTTAAAAAAACAGTTGGTAGCGCTGTAGTTCCTATTGATGTGTGGGAACTGCGTGAAGCAGGCAGCACTGAAACTGATACCGCACCTATTGATGCAGCATTTTTAAAAGATAAAGCCATTTTGCTTTTTGTTGAATTAAAAGAAGAAAACAATAAAAACTGCGACCCTGATTCCTGCGATGATAAAGGGGTTAGCGTAACTGTAAGTTTCCTTCCAATGGCCGTAACCACGGCCGATGCACAACTTTTAATGGGAACCACGGCTGCAAATTTTGGATTGAATACCCATTCGGCTTTGCCGGATATGAAAATGAAAAGATGGGATGTGCCGAACACTGCTCCGGTGTACAGCTCAGATATTTTTGCCGCTTACCTGAAGCTGCTCGATAAAAATTTTATTGATGCGGTTGAAAATAATCTTAAAAATGTTTATCAGGTCTTTGGCAATATTGTGGCACCCGGTGTAACCGCAAACCCTTTTAACGGGCTATCGCAAAAGTTTAGTTTTTTATATGATAACACTATTGACCTGAACAAGATTGTTAACCTTCAGTACTATTATGATTTCTTTAGTGACTTAATGCTGGCTTATGATGAATTTAGAAAAACCGGCACCGAGTTACTAAGCATTTGCTGCCCGGATGGTGATTGGTTTCCACGCCACTTATTGCTGGGCGAAGCAGTCGCATCTGTGCAATCAGGAACACTCCCGCTTCGGCACCACTTTATTTATTCGCCGCTTTTTGGCAGGCAAAACCTGGTGAATGAATTGCAAAGTTTGTTTGAAAGAATGGTATTGATGATTAGCAACTTCTTCGTTCCGGCTTCGCAGGTTTCGCAGAATAAAGAAGATGAAAATATTCGCATTACTCCGAGTATGGTCTGGAACGTTCCGCTTTCATCAAAAGCCATCCCTTTTTATTACCAGGTGAACAATGGTGCAAAGCCTCTTTATTTAAAATGGAATTACAACAAAACATTGCTGAACGATGCCAATAAAAACCTGTCCTATCACGCTGCATTATATAATAACCAGGATGACTGGGTGAGAGCGCCTTTAAAATATGATCTTGAACCGTACAACTTTTTACGAATTGAAGGAATTACGGGCAAGTCCTACCGCCATGTTTTAAGCCAGGTAAAAGCAAAAATTTCACAGAACCGTTTGCCTGTGGATATTATTGCGCTTAATACAGAAACATCAGCTTCGCGAAACTTTGTAGCTGCCGTTGCGGGTTTATCAGGAACCGATGCCGGAAAAGAAGGGCTTGAAATGATTTGTTACTTTCAGGATCTTGAGTCGGTTTATGACAGTATGCGAAGCGAGATACTTTGTATGCTTTGCAAGGAGTTGAAGTATTATTATGATTTTACATTTGCCATCGTAAACGCTTTTTTGGGTAAGCAAACCCTCGCCGGCCAACCAACGCGGGTTGAGTTTTTAAATGAATGTTCGCCGGGTTATATTATAAAGGAAAGATCCTTAGGCAATATTATAGAACTGCTTTTCCGAAAAGGATTAACTGACCGTACCTTAACTCTTGAAACATTTTTTCAGGCCATTGGTATCAATGTTCAGGATAATAACAACGATGATATTCCCGATAATTTAACCGGACAGGCTTCTGCTGTTTATCTCACCTTACTTAACTTTTTTAAAATTCCGCTGGGTATCATTAGAATTGCTGATCTCCTTACGGATGATCTGTCAGAGTTTGATGCAAATGCCTATTGCGCTGCTGCATCACTGCTTTCAGAATATGCCCGGGGCGTAAAAGTTATTTTTGGGTTTTTAACGGTAAGCAGTACAACAAACCAAAACATTGTAGCAGTTAACCGGGTAGAAACAACAACAAATACTATTGATAAGAAGGCTGCTACAGATACCTCAAACGCTTCTGCCACGCCGGTTACGGCTGTGTCTGCATTGGCCGCATCGGAAAATCCAACTATCAAATTACTTGCATCCATATTAATGATAGAAGATTTGTTGGATCACCTGGATGTTTTGATTTACAACTGCAAATGTGCTGCGCTAAAATCTTTAAAGGAAGATTATATGAAGCGGTATGCTTTATTAAACCAGCTCCGGCAATTTGGATATTTTACAAAAATGCATCCCGGTATTCAGCACAAAGCAGGTGTGCCGGTGGGAGGAACATTTATTATTGTTTATCACAACCGCAAACGAAGCAGGCTACGTCAGGAGAGTGCTGTGAAAGACGAAAGTAGAAAGTTTAAAGACGACGATTCACGCGTTTCTGAAAAGATGAATGCCAGAAATGAAAGAACATTTATCACGAAAAAAGATTTCTTTGAAAGAGAAACGCGCGTGCTGGGGATTGTGATTGATGAAGAAGATAAACCCGTAAGCGGCGCTACAGTTTCAATTTTAGAAACGGGCGAACAGGCATTAACTGATTTAAAGGGCATATTCAGATTGGTGTCAACCGTAATACCATACACAATTTTGGTAGAGGCCGTGGGATTTGAGGACCAGGAGATCGTGAGTGCCGGCGAACGAAAAATAATCGTAACATTAAAACCTTCACGCGGAAGTATATTAGATCAGTTGCCTGAAGGTACTGTCATTGCAGACTTTTACCTTCCTTACAGATGCTGCTCGGATTGTCCGCCCATTCAATATGTAGTCACTGATCCGGTTGAGCCCCAACCTGTACCCAATCA
>ERZ778022.4926-NODE-4926-length-11165-cov-4.450225_pt1 | contig 11165 bp, 9 predicted proteins | sample MGYA00375752_ERZ778022 | MGnify/ENA primary metagenome ERZ778022 (study PRJEB29350, sample SAMN05389826) | bioreactor metagenome | isolation source: Thiocyanate bioreactor | place: South Africa: University of Cape Town | collected 2014-04-04 ...
AGCTGACCGTCGTCGGGGACTTCAACCGCGTCTCCGTCGAAGAGGTAGAACGCCTCGTCTCGGGCGACGAGGGAAGTCGGATGCTTCGGTGAACGAACGTCGATAACGAACGTCGGAGAGGAGGCCCGCGATGGTCATGGAGACGACGAAGATTCCGGATATTCCGATTCCAGCCAGCCGGGTCGGTCTCGGGACCTGGGCCATCGGCGGATTTCAATGGGGCGGCGCCGACGACGACGAATCCGTCCGAACGATCCATGCTGCGCTCGACCTCGGCATCAACCTCATCGACACCGCGCCAGCGTACGGCTTCGGGCACTCCGAAGAGGTCATCGGACGTGCCATCGCCGAGCGAGGCCAGCGCGATCGCGTGATCATCGCCACCAAGGGCGGCCTCGAGCGCCGCGGTGACGCCTTGTTCAGGAACGGGACGCGAAGGCAGATCTTCGAAGAAGTCGAGCTATCGCTTGCCCGCCTTCGCACCGATTACATCGATCTCTATCAGGTCCACTGGCCGGACCCGCAGACGCCCTACGAGGAGACCGCGGAGGCGCTTCGTGACCTCAAGCGCGAGGGCAAGATCCGCGCGGTCGGCGTCTCGAACTATTCGATCGAGGCGATGGAACGCTTCCGCCGCGTCACGCCGATTGCGTCGGCACAGCCACCGTTCAATCTGTTCGAGCGAGAGGCGGAGGTGGACATCATCCCGTGGTGCCGTGCGCACGGCGTGGCCACCCTGACCTACGGCGCGCTCTGCCGCGGGCTCTTGAGCGGCGCCATCAATAAGGAGACCCAGTTCTCCGGAGACGACCTGAGGAAGGTCGATCCGAAGTTCTTGCCGCCTCGATTCGAGCAGTACCTGAAGGCCGTCGAGCTCCTCGAGCGGTATGCGCGTGAGCGATACCAGACCGGAGTCCTCGCGCTGGCGGTGCGCTGGGTGCTCGATACGCCCGGCGTATCCGTCGCGCTCTGGGGCACGCGGCACCCGGGCGAGCTCGCCCCCCTGGAGGAGGTGATGCGCTTCCGACTCGACGACGAGGCACGCGCCTACGTCGAGGCCGTCGTGGCCGAAACCGTCCACGATCCCGTCGGTCCCGAGTTCATGGCTCCGCCGGAGCGTCCAGCCGAAGCGGCTCCGCACATGGGCGCGCCACTCTGACTCCAAGCGGCAGCTGGCTTACCCCCCGCGTTCGCATAGCTGGCGGATACTCGTCCGCATCTCGCGCTCCAGCTCGGCGAACAGCTCTGCGGCCGGGACTGCACGCGCGAGCGCTGCTGCCTGCCCAGCCCACTGGGCACCATAGCCGAACTCGCCTCTCGCCTTTGCCGCCGCGTGCAGCGCCTTCCCCGCGTCGTAGGCGCGCGGATAGTCGGGCGTCGCTGGCGCGTCCGGAGCGTTTGCCAGCGCCGTGAACCGATTTTCGATGGAGCGGGCGATGCGCCCGGAGATCCCCGCCGTGAAAGCGGTTCGACGTGCGGCGTCGCTCAGGAGTGCACGGCGATACCCTTCGTCGATCGAGGTCTCAGGGCACGCGACGAACGCGGTGCCGAGCTGCGCCGCCTGCGCGCCGAGGGCGAGCGCAGCCGCGATCCCGTCTCCGTCCATGATGCCTCCCGCGGCGATGACGGGCAGCGAGCAGTTTCGAACGAGCAGGCGTGTGAGAGCAAAGGTGCCGAGGCGATCATCGGCTGCTTCAGGATCGAACACACCACGATGTCCGCCCGCCTCGATCCCCTGCGCGACGATCGCGTCGACTCCTGCTGCCTCAATCTGAACCGCCTCATCGCAGTTCGTGGCGGTGGCTAGAATGCTGATGCCCGCTCGCTTGAGCTCCGCGACGACGTCGTCCGGCGGAAGTCCGAAATGGAAGCTCACGACGTGCGGTCGCTCTTCGAGGAGTACCTGCTTCATCTCGCGATCGACAGCGAAGCTCGTATAGATCTCCGACAGCGACTGCGGAGGCACGGCGCCGAACTTCTCGAACTCCGGTGCGAGCCAGTCCAGCCATGCGCGCTCGACGGACAGGTTCGCCTTCGCTGGGGCATGGCAGAAGACGTTGACGTTGAACGGATTGCTCGTGAGCGCACGCGTCTCGCGAATCGCGCGCCGCGCGGCCTGAGCGTTCATCGCGCCGACGCCGAGCGCGCCGAGTCCGCCGGCGTTGGAGACGGCTGCCGCGAGCGCCGGTGTGCTGACGCCCGCCATCGGCGCTTGAAGGATCGGGACCCTGATTCCGATCGTCTGCAACAGCGGCGGAGGGCTTCCGTGGCTCATTTCTACGCTCCTCCAGGTTCCGGATGAGGATATTCTCGTTCGCTCGAGGCGCGCGCGCTCGAGGCTTCAGCGCCCACGCTCCAGGCGCGCGGCTTCGCGCTCGACGAGCAAGGCGCATTGGTCCGCGACCGTCTTGGCGAGCGCCAGGTCCACGGCGTACGGCGGCGGACCTGCATAGTCGAAGAACAACGCGCCGACGAGATGACCGTCCACCGCCATCGGTGCACAGATGGCCGCGTCGATCCCACGGCTTTCGAACCATCCCTCCTCCGCACGCTCGGCGTGGGCGGCGGTGAAGTGACAGGCTTCGTTCGCGGCGATGGCGCGCGCAACGTTCGGCCATTGTTCGAGGTCGGTGACGAAGCTGCTTCGCGTCCAGTCCCATCCGACGAGCGCCCCATGAAGGCTCTTGCCGTCGGGACCGAGCAGGAACAGCGACGCCGCGCTCGCGCCGAGCGCCTCCTTCGCGTGCGCCACAGCCGCACGGATCGCGCTCGCCTCGTCGACGTCCGTGGACATGTCGCGCGCAAGAAGAAGGAAGAGCTCCGCCATGCGTTCGTCGTGGAGCTCGCTGGATACGTCTCGAGCGAAGACGAGGATCGCGTCGCCGGCGGGTGTCAGGGACCGAACAGGGAGGAGAGTGAACGTCACGTACCTGGGCGAGGCTGTCGTTTCGCCGTCGCTGGTGACGAGCGCGACTCTCGGGACGCGAGCGGCATGACCTGTCGAGACGACCGCTTCGAGCCTCGTGTCCGATACGGCCTCCGGGATGACGACGTCGGAGAAGGGTCTACCCGTCGTCGGCTCTCCCGCGCTCATCAGGGCGTCGTAAGCCGCGTTCGCCATGAGGTGCACCCAGTCCCCCGCGCGGAGGAGCGCGACTCCGAGCAAGTCGCTGTCGAGGAGCGCCTGGACGACCGCGCGCGCGACGTCATCCGAGACGGGCGACTGCTCCGGCTTCGCAGTGGTCGACGTCGCGGCCGTCGAGCTGATCATGACGGCTCCTACGAAAGCACCACTCGTGCCGTCGATCCGTGTCGATGCTGTCGATCGTGACGAGCTCACGGTTGCCCCCGGCTCATGAGCTTTTGCCATGCTCTGCGTGCTTCACCGGTGGTCAGCTGCGCAATGAATGAGAGAACGGACTCGAGCTCGGCCTCGGCCTGCTCGACGTCGTTCCGTGCATCCTCGAGATTCGAGACGTCGCGTCGGCAACGTCAGATCGCACGGACTTCACCCAGGGCCTCCATCACCTCCTGCCAGTCGATCGCGTTGGCTGCAGAGCCCGGCTCTTGCCCCCACGACCGCGCCAGCTCCTGCAACGCAGCGGCGCGCGTGGCATGCGCAGCGGTCGTCACGTGGATGGCTTGGCCGGCGGCATCGGTCGTGCTCGCCTCCATTCGCCAGCTCTCTTCCGCGCCGTCGAGCGGGAATACGCGAATGGCAAGGGTCATCCCTCCACGACCGAGCTCGTAGGTCATGTTCTGGCGCTCGCGGAACTGCGAGGTGATTTGTACGCTCCGTCGGGCTTGTTTCGTACGCGGCCCGGATTGGTCGCGGTCCGCTCCTGCTTCGGTCACGCGAAGCGCGCGATGCTCGAACATGGCGCCGTCGAGGCGATCGATCGCGACGCGAGCGTCTTCGCCGCTTGCCATCGTGACGAACGCATAGCCGCGTGAACGTCCGCTCGAGCGGTCGATCGCCATGTGCACGTCCGCGACGGCACCGTGCTGCGCGAAGCGTCTCCGCAATGCGTCAGCGCTGACGTCCTCAGCAAGATTTCCAACGTAAAGTCTCGGGGCCATCGTCGCTCTCCTTGGCGTCTTGGCGTCCGGTCACGGTGGAACGCTCATCACGAGATGGCGCGGCGTCCGATCGCCCGCGCTCTCTCGTCGACGAAGACTGCGAGCGAGAAGCGATCTCTTGGAGAGCGTCGCTCGCGGGCAACGATGTCGGTGGACTCCAAAGCGTACGCTCCAACGCGGAACATGCAATCGCTTTCCTTTGGCTTTTTCTCGATGCAGTGAACGCGAAGAGATGACGGAACTGTGACGGGCTACCGAGCGCATGCGCCGCGACAGCCGGCTCTCCTTCCTGCGACGCAGCGACAGCAGCGACGACGTCGGAGCTCGGCGGTGTCAGTTCGGCTCACGCGCGGCGATGCCACGCTCCAGAGCCGCGCCGTCGTGTTGGATGACCCCGCGAAGCTCATCGAAGAGGCCGTCGACAATGCTCGCCCTCTCGCGGTGTCCAACGGCATCGCGATCTGCTGGCACGCCCCGGTCGAGCCGATACGCGCATTTTATGACCGAGAGCGAATCCACCAGGTACTCGGCAACTTGATCGGGAACGCACTCAAGTTCACCGGAGCGGGCGGACGCATCGACGTGTCCGTCGAGGGCCCCGGACGAGGTCCGGTTTACGGTGGCCGACACCGGCTGCGGTATCCCGGAGGAGAAGCTGGCAGGCATCTTCGAACGCTTCTCACAAGGCGCGAAGCCAGACCGCACGGGGCTTGGGCTCGGGCTGTACATCGTCAGACGCATCGTCGAGGCGCACGGCGGCCGGGTTTGGGTCGAGAGCCAGCCGCGTAAGGGAAGCGCGTTCCATTTCGCGCTTCCTAAAGCGCCCCGGCGTGCGCCGGACGACGACACGTAGCCGGTCACGCGTCGTAGCGTCGACGCGCGACTGCCTCGGCACGCGCGGTGCGAGCATCGCGGCATGCGCAGCGCTCCGTCCCACGCTCATGCGCTGGTCGACGGCGTCCGCCTTCACTGGGTGGAGCTCGGAGACGCGCGCGGCCCGGCACCACTGCTCCTGCTGCACGGTCTCTACGATTCGCATCGAACGTGGAAGCACGTCGCACCGGACCTCGCGGCCGATCGCCGCGTCCTCATGCCCGATCTGCCGGGCCATGGTCTGTCCGAGCGGCCCGACGCGAGCTACGAGCTCGTCTGGCACGCAAGCGTCGTCGCACACTGGCTCGATTCGCTCGGCGTCGGACAGGTGGACATCGTGGGGCACTCGTTCGGCGGTGGGGTCGCGCAGATGCTCTTGCGCGAGTTCCCCGAGCGAGTTCGAAGGCTCGTCCTCGTCGCGTCTGGAGGCCTTGGGAGGGAGATCCGTGCAGCGCTTCGCCTCGCGTCGATGCCCGTCGTCGTCGAAGCGTTCGGGCAGCCGTTCATGGGGATCGGGACACACCTCGCGCTTCTCCGGAACCCTGCCTTCACCAAGGATGAGATCCGAGAGCTCGCGACGATGAACGCCGAGCCCGGTTCCGCCCGCGCGTTCGCGAGGACCGTCCGGGACATCATCGACTGGCGCGGACAGCGCCGGGCATTCTTCGACCACGCACACGAGATCGCTCAGCTCCCGCCGATCGCCGTCCTCTGGGGCGTCCGCGACAGGATCATCCCGATCGCCCACGGGCGAGCGCTCGTCGAGTCTCTCGAGGGTGTCCGCTTCGTCCCGTTCGAGGGCTGCGGGCACTACCTGCATCGTGAGAAGCCGGCGGCGTTCGTCGAGGTCGTGCGCGAGCTCCTTGGTGCGCCTTCACTGTGCGCGGCGCACCTCCGAAAGCAGAAGGCCGAGATCGCGACGGGCCAGCGCGCTCTGAGGGGACGTTTTGCAGAAGCGATCACGCGAGTCGTGCGCGTCAACCGACAGCTCGGGCCTCGCGTCACCCCGCGCCAATGATCGGCTGCACGCTCGAAGAGTAGCCGAGGACGAGCTCGGGCGCGCCCTTCATGACCGCAACGGTCTCGCTCCGGCGTCACGCTCCAGCGGAGCGCCCCCGCCGGACGCGTCCACGCTCACTGCATCACGAATGGGTGAGCCATCACCTGACGGGGCCATGGTCCGATGGCGAATGCCGAGAGGTGGCAGAGCAGAGCGGAACGAACACGATCGGGAGTCGCCAATACACCAGCGATGGATCAATTCATGCGTCGACGGTGATGGTGAGAACGAAACGTTCGTCGAATCTTGCTTTCCTGGTCGGTGTCACGGTCGGCGGCGCCGTGGCCACTGCTGTGACGCGTCTCACCGCAGGCGCCAAACGCCGCATGCGGCCAGGTCGCTCTTCTACCGAAAGCGCGGCTTCGCTCGAGGTCTACGGTCCGGCGAGCGCTACGCCGCCCGGCCCATCCGTCACGCAGGGTATCCAAGGGCCTCGAGGGCCGGCCGGTCCGATGGGAGCTCGCGGTCCAGCCGGTCCCCAGGGAGCGCGCGGCCCGCAAGGCGCCGCCGGAGCGCAGGGACCGCAGGGACCGCAGGGCGCGGGAGCGTCCAGCGGGCCCCTCGAGAGCGAAATCGGTGAGTACGCTTCGAACAGGCAGCGGTGGTAGCAGAGCCGCTTCGAGACGGAGCTCGGCGTTTCCACCGCCAGGCCCACCTCTGCGGGTGGTTGGGGCGCGGGCCCCAAATTCGCCCGCGCGTGCGGGGCCGTCTACTGCACGGACACGAGCGGCGTCGTGACGAGCTTCCGTTGCGCCATCCCACCGGGATAGGCGTAGCTGGCATACTTGTCCCAACCCCAAAGCGTCGCGGTGAACGGGCCTGTGCTCCGCATGCGCTGTAGGCCGTTCTGACAGACCTTGTCGCCGAAACGGTCGCCGGCGCCATGGCCTCGCGCCAGGTCGACGCGCATGAATTCGTAGTCGCCCCGGGTGCCGATCGGCTTCCAGCCAGTCAGGTCACCCGCGCATTCGAGCCAGACGTCCTCGAAGTTGGCTCCCCGCGCCTTCGCCGCCTTCGCACGCACGACGACGAGCGACGTCTCCGCATACGTCGGATCCGCGTAGAAGCTGTACGAGCTCAGGTACTGCCCCGCCGGAACGACGTTGACGAACTCAGGATCGCCGTAGCCTCCGACGTCCTGGCCGTTGGCCATATAGGCAGCAAGATAGATCGCATGCTCCGCGTCCTGGGTGCGAACGACGAATGCATCCCCCACCCCCGAGGTGAACGTCACGGCCTGACGGGCGGACATCGCGATGGGGGCGCCGGGAGGCGGCGCGGGATCATAGTCGAGGACGGTGCCGTCTCTCGCGGCGACGATCCGGTAGTACATGGTCTCGTGCTCATTGCCGACGCGCGGCCGGTAGCCGACGCCGACGTACTCGTGGCCCCACTGCTCGAACGGCGGGAGCTGCTGATTCGCGACTTCACAAGCCGCCTTCGAGGACGGCACCATCATGCATGAATGCCCGCCGAAGACCGTCGTCGGCTTGTTGGATACGACGACGCTGCCGGTCAGCTCCCGCGACTGAACGAGCTGGAGGAATTCGCCCTTGTCGAGGTGGTACGTGGTCGGGACTCGCGCCGCGGTGCCCTTCACGGCAAGTCCTCCCTGGACGTCTTCGGTCGGGTCGAGCGTCACCTCCGTGCCGTCTTCGCTGGCGACAATCTGAGCCGACGGAACGCCGGTCGTTGCCGACTCCCACGCGTTGACGATCACGTGCTCCTTCCCCCAAGTCGCGGGCGGAAAGAGGAGCGTCGCGGAGGGCACGTAGCTCGCTGCCCCGCCCCACGGGTACATCGTGACCACGCTCGCCGGCACGTTCGCCTTCAGATGGAAGGACGCGTCGAAACGCGTGCCGGTGGCAAAGTCGGCGACCAGCGCGGGAACGACGCCCACGGGGCAAGGTTGGTACTTGTGGTCGAACCAGGTGGTCGCCAGAGCTACCTCCCCCGTCTGATCGGCAACGAATAGGATCGCGCTCTCTCCCGCGGGGACGGGGCCCTCGAGGGGTAAGAGCGACGCGTCCCCCGGATTCGTCCTGAAGAGGGCCTTCGACAGATCGAGCACCTTGCCTTCGCGCTCGAGCGAGAGCTCGAGCGGCTGCATCGAAGTGTTGACGACAAATGCCGCGAAACACGATTGCGGTGCTCGGGGGTCATTCGGGATAGCCGGCAGTTGGAAATAGAACTCGCAGCCGTTCGAGCTTCGGTCCGCAGCTGCAGCCGCGCATGGCTCCTGGCAACGCGCAGCGCCGCAGGCGAGCTCCGGTGGACACGTCTCGACCACCTCGTCCGTGCAGGTATCGACGATCGAACGGCCGTCGACCGAGCATTGAAATCCGCATACGGCCGCCTCCGTCGAGGCGTCGATCTGAAAGACCTCCTCCCGCTGCGTGAACGAGGTCCGGTCGTCCCCGCAGGCGCCGGCGGCGCCGAGCACGAGGACGACGACGCAACCAGCGCGAAGCACGTGAGCCCACCTCATGGTAGCGCCACTTCCTGGGGCGTCAGGCTCCCGCCCTTGATCGTGCCGGTGCCGAGCTGCCCGTAGAAGTTGTTCCCCCAGCAATAGACCTTACCGGTCGTCAGCAGCGCGCATGTCGAAAGCGGCATCGTCTTCACCTCTGCGGCCGGGGCGGGAAGCCCCTCCACCTTCACGGCGTGGTACGCATGGTTCTTCGTGCCGTCGCCGGCCTGTCCATGCGAGTTGAGCCCCCAGCAATACACGTCACCCGACGCGCCAACGGCACACCACCGCTGCGGTCGCACCGTGCGCGAGCTGGGCGTGCTGGTCGCGCTGGTCTCGGTCGTAGCGATCTGCACGAGAGGCTCCGGCGCGACGACGGGCTTCGGAAGAGCGTTCACGAGCGGGGACGGCGGATAGTCCTCGGGCAGTCCGGTCGTATCGATCGCTCCCCAGCAGTAGCCAACGCCCTTCGACGTGGCGCACGCGCTCGTGTTCGTCAGGTCGAGCGGCGAGCCCCGTGGGCGCCGGATGAGGATCGGGGTCGAGAGAAGACACGCGTCCAAGCGGCGGGCTACGACCCCAGCTCCACGTCGACCCGTCCTCGCGGATGACGAACGTGGCGTCGCCGACGACGACGTCGCGGATCGGCGCGCCGGGCGGGAGGTCGACCGGCGTGGGTGGAAGTAATCCGCCGCGGGGGATCGGGTCGATCTGCAGGAATGCGTTCTGCCCCCAACAAAGGAGCCCGTCGTCGGTTGCCGCGCATCCGACGAGACGTCCCAGGCCGATCCGCTTTGCAGGCGGGATCGGGACCCTCACGGGCGCGGGCTCAGACGCGTACGCGCCAGCGTCGCCGCGGACGTACACTCCCAGTCCCCAGCACCAGACGTCGCCGCTCGCGCTCCGCGCGCAGTTATGAGCAAGCTCGACGATGTTCGAGAGGCCGACTACGCGCGCAGGTATCGCGCTTTCGGTGATCCCCGCATCGTCACCGCGACCGAGCTGCCCATCGTTGTTTGCGCCCCAGCACGCAACGGTACCGTCGTCGAGCAGCGCGCAGAAGCCCTCTGCCGGGGCGATTGTCGACGGCCCGCTCAAGACCATCGTCGGGAGCGTCGTCACGAGCGACTTCGCGCACGGTTGGGACGTGCACACGACGGGGCGGGAGCCACCGTCGAACGCTGCGGCATCACGGAGCGGCGGACCATCGACCTCGGCGTCGACGGCGGGCTCGGACGTCTCGGGCCCGGCGCCGGCGTCGAGCGAGTCGGAAGGCAGCAGCGGGCCATCCTCCTCGCTGCTCGAGCAGCTTGCGCCGGCTGCTGCACACAGAGAGCACACCGCGAGCACGACCACCGAAGGACGTCGATCAAGGAGTCGTCTTATGAAACGCATAGCCGTTCCCGGTTGCCCAGATGTTGGTGTCGGAGGAGCCTCGAACTCTGTACATCGGGGAGCTGATTGGCCTTCCATTCAGCGCGATCGTCGAGACCGCGTAGGTCCCGGCGTCTCCCGTACCCTGTCCTCGAATCACGAGACCGAAGGACGTCAGCCAAACGTCGGTGGACGAGCGCCATAGAGAGCGGATGAGGGGGAGCCCGTTGGCGTTGACCGCATTGAACGTCGGGACGTTGTCCACGGCGGCAGCGACGGTGTCGCCCTCCGCGGAGATCCGCACGATGTCCTTCGACCCCTTCAGACCAGTGATCTGGCCCGGTCCTGTCGCCTGGATGTCCGTGAGCAACCCGTGAGCTCCGTCGAGGCGCAGGAAGCCGGCGCGCTCCGCACAGCCGCTACTCCGAACGATTCCATCGGCAACTCGAGCGAATCCTGCCGGTGTCTTGCGGACGAGCACCGCGCAGTTCGGTTCTACGAGATATTCCCCGATGGCGTCGCTTCGCACCGCGGCGAACCAGACGTCGTCGGCGCTGGATCCGGCAGCGCTCACGAAGAACAGGTGATCGGACGCCACGTCCAAATCGTCGGCCACGTACTCCGCGACCCACTCGGGAGCGCCGCCGTCGTTACTCGTCCAGTGGTAGACGGTATTCGAGTACCAGGCATAGACGTTGCTCCCGTCTGTCCCCCATACGCCGAGCGCTGGATATTTCTCCTGCAACGACGGGTTCCTCGGGTAGCCATGATCGTGCGATGCGTGTGCAGCCTCGCCGACGTGGCTGTTGTCGTCGAGCCGCTGGCGTGACCACGACCAGCCCGTCGCGGGAGGGGAAAGCCTCGTCCCGCGATAGATGAACGAGGGCGCGACCGCGTAGTAGACCGTGTCGTCGTTCGGAGCCCAGATCGTCCCAGCGTACTTGCCGCCGACCTCATTCTGGGTGTTGTCGTCGATGTAACTCCAACCGGAGCCGCCGTCCTTCCACTCGAGAACCTTCACGCCGAGCGTGGGGCTCTCCGCGATGGCAAAGGCGCGGCCCGGAAGAGGCCAGACGTCCTTGATCATGAGGTCGCTGTCGGGCAGCGGTGTCATGCACCATCCGGCCTTGCTGCACGTGGAGACTGCAGCATCCGTCTCGACGCTGTCAGACGCGTCGTCGCTTGGAGCTGCATCGAGAGCCGGCGCAACGACACCACCATCCTGAGTCGGCGATTCGTCCGGCCCGAGCTCGTCCGAGCTCGCACACGCAGCGAACGCCGTGAGCGCGGACGACGCAGCCGCGAAAA
>ERZ778022.4933-NODE-4933-length-11157-cov-3.513151_pt1 | contig 11157 bp, 8 predicted proteins | sample MGYA00375752_ERZ778022 | MGnify/ENA primary metagenome ERZ778022 (study PRJEB29350, sample SAMN05389826) | bioreactor metagenome | isolation source: Thiocyanate bioreactor | place: South Africa: University of Cape Town | collected 2014-04-04 ...
TGCCGGTGGGATCGGGTCCCGCCAGCAGCAGGCCGCCGGCGGCGGCGAATTCGCGTTCCATCGCCATGCCGTGCTGGAAGGTGACCGCGCGCTTCTGCGATTGGTCGGGCGGCAGCGCATTCGTGCGCTCGCGCAGGAGCAGGTAATCGTGTTTCGCTTGCGGGCTCAGCGTCGCCATCGCCTTTGGCCACAGCGGCGAATGCTGCGGCACCATTTGTTCGAACACCGGCAAGGTCGATGTGACCGCGACGTGGTGTGCCACGAGATCCTTGATCAGGCTCCTGGCTTCGCTGCCCGTCGGATCCATGGGGTAGAGCGTGTCGAGGCCGTCGGATTCACTGCATTGGTCCGGCTTCTTGTTCGGATCGTGCTCGGTGTTGACGAAGAAGCCGTGCTCGAGGTCGTCGATGCCGATCGCGGCGGCTTCGCGGTAGGTGACCGCGCACAAGTGTCCGGTGATCTTCAAGCCGAGGCGGTGCGCCTCATCCACTGCGGCCTTCAGTTCGGCGCGCGTGATGTTCATGTAGGCCTTGAACGAGGTCACGCCCTGCTTGGCCCAGAACGCCACGGTTTCCTTCGCGTCTTCCGGGCCGCGCAGGAAATGCATCTGGATGAAGGGCGAATCCGCGCCTTCGAGGTACGGACCGGTCACGTCCAGGTGCGGGCCGGGCAGCTTGCCCGCATCGATCGCGTGCTTGAGGTTGAGGTCGGTGTAAGGCTCCACGCTGCCGGTGGTGCGCAAGGTGGTGACGCCGTTGGCCAGATACAGGCGCGGCGCGGAGAACGTCATTTCCGGCACGATCAGCGGAGGATCGCTGTGCAGCTTCCCGCCCTGCTCGCCGAGGTTGGGCCGCGCGATGTAGAACAGGTGATCGTGCATGCCGACCAGTCCGGGAAACACCGTGTGGCCGGAAAGGTCGATGCGCTTGGCATCGACCGGGATCGCAAGGCCGTCGGCGCCGACCGCGGCGATCTTGCCGTGCTCGATCACCACGGTCTGATTCGCGCGCGCCGGGCTGCCGGTCCCATCGATCACGCGCACGTGCATCAGTGCGACCACGGGGGCATCCACCCGCACGAACGGCTGCACGACCGTTCCCGGCGCCGCCGGCGTGGGCAGCACGATCGGCGCGAGGTCGCGCGGCGCGGCGTTCGACGTACCCGCGAAGACCGAAAGAACACACACCGCTGCAATCGTGGTCAGGTGTCGCATGGCTTTCCCCGATTTGACGTTCGCCGCATGGAGTGCGAAACCCATACTGGAAGCATACTCCGACGGTTGCAGTATCGGATCGGCCTGGCCGCGCCACGGCGAACGCCTCGTCCGGCAGCCGCTGCGAAGGCAACGTGACTCGCGCGACCGGGCTGCGCGGGCACGCGTCGCGAGATGATTGGATGCAAGTAAATTTGTATTTCAAGCAAGCATACAGTTAGGTGCGCCGGTACAGTGGAGCTCATATCGCCAGATGGAGCGCATGGCACGATGACCCCTGCAGCCTTTTATCCCATCGGCACGCCCGGCCAGGCGTGGGGTGCCGTCGAAAAGGACGAATGGCGTTCGCGGCAGCGCAAGCAGCGTAGCTATGCCGATGACGTGTTGAAAGAGGTCGAGCGCCTGCATTCGCGTTTCGACGTGGTGCGGTATGGCGAACTCGATTACGCGCCCGATCGTTACCCGTTGTTCGCGTTGAAGAGCCGCGACTGGAAGGATGCGTTGCCGGTCATGTTGGTGACCGGGGGCGTGCACGGCTACGAGACCAGCGGCGTGCATGGCGCACTGCGGTTCGCGGATCGGCATGCGTCCGATTTTGCAGGTCGCGCAAACGTCGCGATCGTGCCGTGCGCCAGTCCGTGGGGTTACGAGCGCATCCATCGCTGGGATCCGTTCGCGCTGGACCCGAACCGCAACTTCATGCCCGACAGTCCGGCGCCGGAGTCGGCGGCGCTGATGGGTTTCGTCGTGCCGTTCCGCGAACGCGTATTGATGCACATCGACCTGCACGAAACCACGGACACCGACGAGTCGGAGTTTCGCCCTGCGCTGGCTGCGCGCGACGGCAAGCCTTTCGAGCCCGGCACCATTCCGGACGGGTTCTATCTGTGCGGCGACAGCGAACGCCCGGAACCCAGCTTCCAGCAAGCGATCATCGCGGCGGTGGCCAAGGTCACCCACATCGCCCCGGCTGATCCCGATGGCACCATCATCGGTTCGCCGGTGGTGGCGCCGGGCGTCATCAATTATCCGGTTGATGCATGGGGTCTGGGTGCGGGCATCACCGCCGCGCGCTTTCGCACCACCACCGAAGGCTATCCCGACAGCCCGCGGGCCACGCCCGAGCAATGCAACGCGGCGCAGGTCGCGGCCGTGCGTGCCGCGATCGACTACGCGCTGGCGCACTGACGCGGTCGGCTGGCGCGCGCAAGAACGAAGGTGCCTTGATCCATCCGCTGCGTTTGTGTTCAAACCTTGCGTCTGTTGCGGTACGCCGTTTTCCTGAACAACCGAAAACAGCAAGGATGCGATGTACGACGGATGGGCGTAACCTGAAACCGTTTCGGTCGTCGAATTGCGGCGCGTGGATCGTTCCGCGTGTTCGCGATCAACCGGAGGTTGCATGAAGATCAAACCCCTGTCCTTGTTCGCCGTGATCGTGTTGCTCGGCTTGGCCGGGATTGGAGTTGCCGGCGCGCAAAGCAACAATGGCGTTCTCGTTCGTTCCGACGGTATCTACGTTCGCTGCGATCAATGCGGCACGGTCGAGCGCATCGACCAGAACATCAGCCAGGGTGGCGGACACGGCACGGCGGGTGCCGTCATCGGCGCCATCGCGGGCGGCGTGCTCGGCAACCAGGTCGGCAAGGGCAAGGGCCGCAAGGCAGCGACCGTGGCGGGTGCGGTCGGCGGCGCGTTTGCCGGGCATGCCGTCGGCAACCGCGGCAGCCAGCACGATTTCCTCGTGCACATCCGGATGGGCAACGGGAGCAACATGAGCGTGCAAGTCGCCGACGCCAGTGCCCTCCGCGTCGGTGACCTGGTGCAGGTGGATGCCAACGGCAACATCACGCGCATACGCTGAGCGCGAAGGCGATCATTCAAGGCGGGCACGTGGCGTCGACAAGCACACCGGTGACCAGATTCGTCACATCCTGGGGCAAAGTCGTGGAGCGTCGCACGGGCGGGCGTGAGCTGGATCACATCGACGGCTTGCCTGTGCACTGGACGCATCGGGGCTGATCGGGATTCGTTCGGGCGTCGGATGCCTTGGTTTGCGTCACAGGCGGGCCCATCGTTGACGGCGGCCGCCGCTGGAGGTGCGGGATTGGATTACGGTCGAGCAGCCCATACTCTTGTGCGCAATTACATGTAAAACAGTAAATAACCATATATCTTTCATGTTTCATGTGAGGCATAGGCGAATCGCGAAAAAATGTGATGAACTTTCCATGAACAGCGCGTAAAGTAGCAGTCGCTGCCGGACGGGTTAGCGGGTTTTCGTGGGGAAACATGACGTGGTGCGTCAGCGGGTTACAAACGTCTTTGCATGCGGTTTTGTGAAGGCTGGTTTCCCGGCGTACTCATGCGTATCCACGCACCCTCGTGCCCAGCCGGCCGCGAACGGAGGCACGGAAGCGAAGTCACCAAGCGTTGCGTCTTCGATCCATCAACCCGATGTGTGCTGTGCCGAAAAACTCGACCTGACCCGAGGAGATCATCATGAGTGTGCGTTTCGAGCGTAGTGGTCCGTTGACCGAACTGAGCAGCTACCCGCAGTGGGCGCAGGACATGGTTGGCGAGTGCGATCTCGTCAAGAAGACCGTCGTGGATCACCAGCTGTGGCGAGAGATGTGTACCGGGGAAGACCCGGAAATCACGCCCCGATTCCTGGTGGGCGCCTGGCCGGCCATCGAGCAGTTCCCCTGCTACATGGCACGCAGCCTGTTGAAGACGCGCTATGGCCGCAGCGAGGGAGAAGATCACGCGCGTCGCTGGCTGGTTCGCAACATCCGCGTCGAACAGAATCACGCCGAATACTGGTTGAACTGGGCCGAAGGCGCTGGGCTGCCCCGCGAGGCGGTCTTGCACGGGCTGGTGCCGGCCGGCACGCAGACGTTGGCGGCCTGGTGTGAAGAAGTCAGCACCGCCGACACGCTGGCGGCCAGCCTGGCGGCCGTCAACTACGCCGTCGAGGGCGCGACGGGCGAGTGGTCCCAGATCCTGTACGAGAGCGAAAGTTTCGCGGCGCAGTATCCGGAACAGGGCCGCCGCGGCAGCCTGCGCTGGCTGCAATTGCATGCCGCCTATGACGACGAGCACCCCTGGGAAGCGCTGGAGCTGGTCTGCGGACTGCTGGGAACCTCGCCGCGGGCTGCGGAAGTGGCCCACATCGGCGAATGCGTCAAACGCACCTATGTGGCCATGCGGATCCTCGGTGACCGCTCGGTGGAGCCGGGCGTCGTGCCGGGGATCGCGGACGCCTACGAGGTTGCCGTGGCCTGATTGGCCGTAGTTGGTACAAAAATTGCTTGCAATGGAGACACTTATGCGAAAGTGATCACCCGGGTTGCCCATGCAGCGTGGCTCTTTCCAGCCCCTACGGATCCCCTTGACCAGGCGCTTGCGGCCCTTGGCCTATGCGTTGGTCGCAGTGGTGGTGGTCATCCTGCTGCTTACATGGCTCACCGTGCAGGCCCAGATCGCGCTCGCCGGTTATCTCAACGGCGAGAGCATCTGGTCCAAGGCCCAAAAGCAGGTGACGGTGGATTTGCTCCACTATGCCGCGACGGGTGACGCGGCGGATTACGCGGATTTCCAGAAAAATTACGCCGTCCTGAAGTCGCTGCGCACTGCCCGTGACATGATTCTGTCCGGGCACTTCGACTACCAGTCGGTCGAAGACGAGATGCGCCGTGGGCATGCCATGACGGTGGCGATTCCCGGCGCGGTTTTCATCCTGGATCATTTCGCGGGCGCACCCTACATGAAGGACGCCCTGCAGGAATGGCAATCCACGGATGGATCGATGCTTGATCTGAAATCGATCGCCGATGAGATCCACCGCGCGTACGCCGACAACGCCATGACGCCGGCCGACGTCGCGCGTCAACGCGCCCGCATCGTGGCCGTCAATGCCTTCATCGAGCCGCGTTCCAACCAGTTCTCGCTGAGCATTGCCCATGGCGCCGTATGGACCGGCCGGGTGTTGTTCTCCGGCATCCTGTTTTCCGCCGCCATCGCGATTGCGCTCTGGTTGTGGATGGCACGTCGCGTACTGGCCGGCATTCGCGGCAGCGAGGAACGCTACCAGTTGTTGTTCGACAGCGCGGCCGATGCGATCGTGATGGTCGACGAGGAGAGCGGCAGCATCCTCGCCGCCAATCGCACGGCGGCAGCATGGACGGGACGCGAGCCGCAGGCGTTGCTGGGCGTCAGTTACGAGGAATTGTTCGTGCGCGGAAACGCACAGGATGATTCGAAGGGTCCGGTGGAGCTGCGCGGGGCCGGAGACGTGACCCTGCCGGTCGAAACGCAAAGCAGCATGGCGATGTGGGGCGACCAGGTGGTGCGGCAGTCCATCATCCGCGACATCTCCGAGCGCGTGGCGAGTGATCGCGAGCGGCGCATCGCGGCCGAGGCCCTGGCCAGCATTGCGGAAGGCATCATCATCGCCGATCCGCAACGCCGCCTGCTCTCGGTGAATGCCGCCGTTCCGCAGATCACCGGGTTCGGTCTGGACACCCTTGCAGACATGCGCCTGGACGACACCCGCAGCATGCCGGACGGCAGTCCGTTGTCCCAGTCGATCTGGGACGAAGTCGCCGCGGCCCGTTACTGGTCCGGCGAAGTGCTGAGCCGCCGCAGGGACGGCAGCATCTATCCGGAAAAACTCAGCATCAGCGCCATCCGCGATGCCGAGAATCGCGTGCAGCATTATGTCGCCGTGTTCAGTGACATCTCGGTGGCCAAGGCCGATCGCCGCCGCCTTGAGCACCTCGCCACCCACGATCCACTCACGGGCCTGGCCAATCGCGCCGAATTCCAGCGCCTCTGCGAAACCGCGATCGAGCGTGCCACGCGCGAGCACGGCAGCGTGGTGGTGATGTTCATCGACCTCGATGCGTTCAAGTTCGTCAACGACAGCTACAGCCATGCGGTCGGCGACAGCCTGTTGAAGCAGGTCGCCGAACGGATCCGGCAGCAGTTGGGCGAACACGACGTGATCGGCCGCATCGGTGGCGACGAGTTCACGGTGTTGCTGTCCGGACAGATGTTGCGCGAAGACGCGGCGGCGCCGGCGTCGCGCCTGCTGGCCGCGTTGTCGGAGCCGTTCCAGGTCGAGGGTTACGAGGTCGCGCTCAGCGCAAGCATCGGCCTTGCCGGGTTCCCGCTGGACGGCGACGATGCGCTCACGCTGATGGCCAACGCCGACGCCGCGATGTACGCGGCCAAACTTGAAGAACGCAACGCCTGGCGCTTCTACGTGCCGATGATGCAGGCGGATACGCGCCAGCGGATGTTGATGGCCACGGAGTTGCGCCAGGCGCTCGCCAACGACGAGTTCCGGCTCGTATCCCAGCCCAGCGTCGAACTGCGCTCCGGCCGCATCGTCGCGGTCGAGGCGCTGCTGCGCTGGCAACATCCGGAACGCGGCGAGGTGCTGCCGGGTGAATTCATCCCGGTCGCGGAAAGCATCGGCCTGATCCACCGCATCGACGAGTGGGTGATGCACGCGGTGTGCGCGCAGATACGCGATTGGGACACGGCGCACCTGCCGGGCATCCGGGTCGCGCTCAACGTGTCCGCGCGCTGGTTGGGCCATCCCGGTTTTGTCGAGAGCGTACGGCGTGCCCTGCAGGTGAACGGGGTTGCACCCAGCCGCATCGCGCTGGAAATCACCGAAGGCGCGATGTTGCGCCTGGGCGAAGGCACCGAACGCACCTTGCGCGCGCTGCATGCATTGGGCATCGGCGTCGCCATCGACGACTTCGGTACCGGCTATGCATCGATGGCTTATCTCAAATTGCCGGCCGTCACGTACCTCAAGATCGACCGCTCCTTCGTCACCGGGCTCCCGGGCAACGCCAACGATGCGGCGATCACCAGCGCGATGTTGGCGATGGCGGGCAGCCTCGGGCTCATCACCATCGCCGAGGGTATCGAGAACGAGGCGCAGCACGAGTTCCTGTTGAATGCGGGATGTGCCGAAGGGCAGGGTTACCTGTATTCGTATCCGTTGCCGTCCACGGCGCTGGAACGCATGCTCAAGCCGAGGGCGGCAGGCGGCGCGAAACTGACACTGGTTCCGCCCGTGCGCAGTTGAGCGGGCACTCGGCGCGCGGCGTATCCGGCGCCACGGCGAAACACGCGCCGGCGCCGGGGTTCCGGTCGGACCGCATCGGCGCACTCCACGCACGCCGGTTGCTGTCCGCTTGCGGCGATACGATAACGATCCAACTTGCAACGCCAGCGCGCCGCCAGGATGAAACGCACGACCCCCGGTTCGACACCGGCGAATCACGACACCACCGCGTTGAATCGCGCGCGCCAGGATTTCTCGGGCGTCGAGAGCGTGTGGCTGTTCGGCTACGGCTCGCTGATCTACAAGGTGGATTTTCCGTACATCGAACGCAAACCCGCAACCATCCGTGGCTGGTCGCGGCGGCTCTGGCAGGGTTCGCATGACCATCGCGGCACCTTCGAACATCCAGGGCGCGTGGCGACATTGGTGCCGGAACAGGATGCCCTGTGCACGGGCATAGCCTACCGGGTGACGCCCGCGACGTTCGCGCACCTCGACCATCGCGAAAAGAACGGCTACCTGCGCTTCACGATGACGCTGGACTTTGCCGATGGCCAGTCCGCGGAGGGCATCGTCTACATCGCCTGTGCCGGGAATGCGGCGTGGCTGGGACCCGCGAATGAAGCGGAGATCGCGCGCCACGTCGCGACCGCGGCCGGTCCCAGCGGCAGCAACCGTGACTATGTTCTCAAGCTGGCCCGGGCGCTGCGCGAGCTCGGCGCGGACGATCGACACGTGTTCGCCGTGGAAGCGGAGTTGCGCGGGATGCAGGGCGCCGCTTGAGGGCGAACCACCGCATTCACGACATCGCGCGCAATCGCAAGCCGCGCGGCGTCAGCGCACGCTCGATCAACTCGAACACGCCCTGCATCGCCAGCGCCAGCAGCGCGGCGGGGATCGCGCCTTCCATGATCAGCGGAATGCTGTCCAGGCGGATGCCGGTGAGGATGGGCTGGCCGTAGCCGCCGGCGCCGATCAACGCGCCCAGTGTCGCGGTGCCGCAGCGCCAGCGGCAGTTCCACCCGCCACAGCCGCACGCGTGGCGGCAATCCGAGTGCCGCCGCCGATTCCAGCAATGAAGGCTGGATACTCGTCAAACCCGCATGCGTGTTGCGCACGATCGGCAGCAGGCTGTACAGGAACAACGCCGCGATCGCGGGCTCGGCGCCGATGCCGAACAACGGGATCATGAACACGAACAGCGCCAGCGACGGCACGGTTTGCAGGATGCCGGTCAAGCCCAGCACGACTTGCCCGAGTCGCCGCCAACGCGCGGCGAACACGCCCAGCGGAACCGCGACGACGATTGCGAGCGACAGCGAGATGCCGACCAGCGCGAGGTGCTGCAGGGTGTAGCGGCCCATCCGGCCCCAGAATCCGCCGCCGCTGCCGGCTTCCGCCGCGACACCGAGGAAGTTGGCAGCCACGCTGGTTTCGCTTTTGCCATCGATCTTCACGGCCTTGTTCATCGCGCGCATCTGTTGCGCGTCGATGCTGCCGGCAAGACCGTTCAGCACGGCGACGAATTGCGGCGCGCGCTTTGGCAGATCGAGCCGGTACAGGTACACCGCGTCGTAACGCGGGAAGTAATGCAGGTCATCGTCCAGCACCCGCAGGTGGTAATACGCGATTTCCGCATCGGTGCCGTACAGGTCGATCGCGTCGACCGCGCCGGCCGCGAGCGCGCGATAGGCCAGGTCGTGGTCCATCCCGCGCGCGGCCATCGGCAAGTGGTAGGCGTCCCTGAGCCCGGGCCAGCCGTCGGCGCGGTTCATGAACTCGTTGGAGAACGCGAGTTTCAAATCCGGATGTTGGGCGAGATCGGTAATGCTGCGGATGTGCAGCTTGCGCGCTTCGTCTTCGCGCATCCCGATCGCGTAGGTGTTGTTGAAACCCAGCGGGTCGGTGATGCCGATGCGGAGTTTCTTCAAATGCGCGCGCAGGACCGCGATGCCGGCACTGGGCGGCACGTCGTGCAGCAACTCGTGGGTGATCGTGCCGGTGTATTCGGGATAGGCTTCGATGTCGCCGCCCATCAGCGCGCGCCACAGGATGCGCGTGCCGCCGAGGCTGCGGCGGTGCTGCACGTCGATGCCGTGCTCCTGCGCAGCGAGCCGCGCGACCTCGCCCAGCACCACCGATTCGGTGAAGTTCTTCGAACCGATGACCACGGGTTCCGCGGCGTGTGCCGCACGCAGCGATGCCATCGCCGCCAGCGACAGGATCACCAGCGTTGCGAGCGCCCGGATCATGCGGCACCCGGCAGGTCGCGATGCGCAGCCAGGAATTCGCGCACGAACGGATCGGCGGGAGTGCGCCGGAAATCCTCCAGGCTTCCATCCTGCAGCACGCGACCGCGCCGCATCAGGATCAGCCGATCGCTGAAGAACGCGGCTTCGGCGAGGTCGTGGGTCACCATGATCACGGTCTTGCCGAGGCTGCGGAAGATGTCGCGCAGTTCGTCCTGCAGGCCGTGGCGGACCAGCGGATCGAGTGCGCCCAGCGGTTCGTCCAGCAGCAGGGTGGGCGGGTCCAGCATCAGTGCGCGTATCAAGGCCACGCGCTGGCGTTGTCCGCCCGACAGTTCCGCGGGAAAGCGCCCGAACAAGTCGTCGCGCAGGTGGGCGAGGGCGGCGAGTTCGCGCGCGCGTTCCCGCACGCGCGAAGGGCTCCATCCGACGTGCCGCGGCAGCAACGCGAGATTGCCGAGCACCGTCAGGTGCGGGAACAGTCCGCCGTCCTGGATCACGTAGCCGACGCGGCGGCGCACCGCCAGCACGCTTTCGCGCCGCAGCCGCTCGCCATCGCAAAACACGTCGCCGGCCGTCGGCCACTCGAGTCCGATCAGCATCCGCAGCAGGGTGGATTTCCCCGAGCCGCTGCTGCCGATCAGGATGCTGGTGCGGCCCCGCGCGAAATCGAGCGTGACGGCATCGACCGCGCGAACCGTGCCGAACGCGCGCGTCGCGTGGACGAGCGAGAATGCCGAATCAGGAAGCTTCGTGCTGGATTCCGGCAAGGCAGGCATCGTCGATGTTGCGCCGTTTGCGTCCGACCACGGCGTAGTAATACAGCATGTTGCCTTCGATCGACAGCCTGTGTCGATAGCGCTCCAGCCGGTGCAGTTTCAGGTAATCGTCGTGCACCATGTGCTTGACCAGCCGCGAGAAGCCGCTGGTGTCGGCGGTATCGAGGAAGGTTTCCTTGATGTTGAACGCGACCCAGCCGTCGTCGCGCACCAGGTTGTAGGCGGCCGCGAACGCCGCCACCGGGATGTCGCCAAAGCCGAGCGCGGCGACGGTGGTCATGGCGTCGAAATTCCACGCTTGCAGTTCCGCCAGCAGTTCCGGCGTTAGCCGGGTGAGGTCGGCGACGTAATACGCGTCGTAGGCGCCGGGGCGGTCGCGGTCGGCGGCGCGTTCGGCTTCGTGGATGTTGTCGATGCCGACCACGCGCGCGGCGCCGTGCTGCACCAGCAGTTCACCGACCATGCCGTTGCCGGCGCCGACGTCCAGCACGCGCATTTGCGTCGGATCGTCGCCATCCTTCGTGGCCGCGTCGCGCAACAGGTCGGTGAGCTTGGCGGGCGAGGTGCACTTCAGGCGCTGGTAGAACAACTGCTCGTACAGGCCCGGGTGGTTGTAGATGTCGGCGTAATCGTGAAAGGCGATGCGGCGCTCCTTGCCGTCCTCCATGATCGTGAAATATGCCTCGGCCTGGCTGGCGCTGGCGAGGTTGTCGGCAGGAAAACGGATGTGGTAGCGCTGCGGTCGCATGCTGCTCCTCGGTGTCGAAGGGAGATGCGCCGCGATGGCGGGCAAAGGCAGCACAAGCGGTACTGAACCGGAACCTCGACCAT
>ERZ778022.4934-NODE-4934-length-11156-cov-4.406900_pt1 | contig 11156 bp, 9 predicted proteins | sample MGYA00375752_ERZ778022 | MGnify/ENA primary metagenome ERZ778022 (study PRJEB29350, sample SAMN05389826) | bioreactor metagenome | isolation source: Thiocyanate bioreactor | place: South Africa: University of Cape Town | collected 2014-04-04 ...
GACGCGATGAACGAGGCGCTGCGCGACTGGGTCGCCAACGTCCACGACACCTTCTACATCATCGGCACGGCGGCAGGCCCGCACCCCTATCCCGAGCTGGTGCGCGACTTCCAGTGCGTGATCGGCCGCGAGGCCCGCGCGCAATTGCTGGAGCGCACCGGCAGGCTCCCCGATCTCGCCATCGCCGCGGTCGGCGGCGGCTCAAACGCGATCGGCCTGTTCCATCCGTTCCTCGACGACTCCGACGTGGCGATGATCGGGGTCGAGGCAGCCGGCCACGGCATTGCGAGCGGCCAGCACGCCGCGAGCCTGACCGGCGGCCTGCCCGGCGTGCTCCACGGCAACAAGACCTACCTGCTCCAGGATGAGGACGGCCAGATCACCGAGGCCCACTCGATCAGTGCCGGCCTCGACTATCCGGGCATCGGCCCCGAGCACTCCTGGCTCCACGAGAACGGCCGGGTGAAATACATCCCCGTTACCGACGACGAGGCGCTGGAAGCGTTCCAGCTCTGCTGCAAGCTCGAAGGCATCATCCCGGCCCTGGAAAGCGCTCACGCCCTCGCCGCCCTGCCCAAGGTCACCCAGGACTACGGCAAGGACCAGATCGTCCTGGTCAACGTCTCGGGCCGGGGAGACAAGGACATCTTCACCGTCGCCGAGCACCTGGGGGTGAAGCTGTGACCGCTCGCCTCTCCGCCGCCTTCGCCAAGGGCCGCCCCGCCCTCGTCACCTTCATCACCTGCGGCGATCCCAATCCCGCGACGACGCCCGCGATCCTCGATGCGCTGGTCGCGGGCGGCGCGGACGTGATCGAGCTTGGGATGCCGTTCACCGATCCGATGGCCGACGGCCCGGCGATCCAGGCGGCGAACCTGCGCTCCTTCGCGGCGGGGACCAGGACCGCCGACATCATGCCGATCGCCGCGGGCTTCCGCGCGCGGCATCCGGAGGTGCCGCTCGTCCTGATGGGCTATGCCAACCCGATGATCCGCCGCGGGCCCGCATGGTTCGCCACCGAGGCCGCCGCCGCCGGGGTCGACGGGGTGATCTGCGTCGACATTCCGCCCGAGGAGGACGACGCGCTCGGCCCGGCGCTGCGCGCGGCGGGCGTCTCGCCGATCCGCCTCGCCACGCCGACCACCGACACGGCGCGGCTGCCGGCCGTGCTGGAGGGCTCCTCGGGCTTCCTCTACTACGTCTCGGTCGCCGGGATCACCGGCAAGCAGCAGGCCGCGCTCGGCTCGATCGAGGAGGTGCTGGGCCGGCTCAAGGCCGCGACCGACCTGCCCGTGGCGGTCGGCTTCGGCGTCCGCACGCCGGAGCAGGCCAGCGCCATCGCCCGCCACGCGGACGGCGTGGTCGTCGGCTCGGCCCTGGTCGACCTCGTCGCCCGATACGGCGACAATGCCGCCGAGCACGTCCGCGCCGCGACCGCCGCTTTGGCCGAGGCGGTCCATTCGGCGCGCGCCACCGCGTGAAGTGAGAGACTTCGCCACCTCCGACGATCCCGCCGTCCAGGCCCAGCTCGACCGCCTCGCTGCGCTGTCCCTGCCGCAGGGGCGCTTCGGGCTGGAGACGATCCGCGAGCTGATGCGTCGGCTCGGCGATCCGCAGCGGCGGCTGCCGCCGGTGTTCCATGTCGCCGGGACCAACGGCAAGGGCTCGACCTGCGCCTTCCTGCGCGCGATGCTGGAGGCGCAGGGCCTCAAGGTCCACGCCGCGACCAGCCCGCACCTGGTCCACTACAACGAACGCATCCGCATCGCCGGGGCGCTCATCTCCGACGCGCTGCTGGCGGAGCTGCTCGGCGAAGTGCTCGACGCTTCAACCGACCTCAACGCCAGCTTCTTCGAGGTCACGACCGCCGCTACCTTCCTCGCCTTCGCGCGGCATCCGGCGGACGCCTGCGTCATCGAGGTCGGCCTCGGCGGGCGGTTCGATGCGAGCAACGTGCTCGAAGCGCCGGCCGTCTGCGGCATCGCCACGCTGGGCATCGACCACGAGGCCTTCCTGCTCGCCCCCGAGCCCGGCACGCCCGACGACCCGCTCGCCCGCATCGCCTTCGAGAAGGCGGGCATCGCCAAGGCCGACGTGCCGCTGGTTACGCAAGCCTATCCGCCGCAGGCCGCCCAAGCGATCGTCGCGGCCGCCGCCAAGGCCGACGCTCCGCTCCACATGCGCGGGCGCGATTGGCGCGCCGAAATAGGGGACGAGATCGCCTATTCCGACGCAGCCGGGACGCTACGCCTGCCGCTGCCCCGGCTCGGCGGCGCGCACCAGGCCGACAACGCGGCGCTGGCCGTGGCGATGATCCGCCATCAGGATCGACTTACCGTCTTGGCCGAGGCGATGCGCGAGGGCATCCTCGCCGCGCGCTGGCCGGCGCGGATGCAACTGCTGGGCGAAGGTCCGCTGACCGCGCTCGCTCCCGGGCGGCGGGTCTGGCTCGACGGCGGCCACAACCCGGATGCGGGCGCAGCCATCGCCCGGTTCTTCGGACATTCCCGGCCGATCCACCTGATCCTCGGGATGCTCGCCAACAAGAACCCCGGCGCGATCCTCGCGCCGCTGCGCGGCAAGCTGGCGAGCCTCTCGGTCGTCCCCGTCCCCGGCCACGATCCGCACCCGCCCGAGGCCTTCGCCGCGCACAGCGACCTGCCCCTGCGCAGCTTCGCCGATGTCGAGCAGGCCCTGCGCGCCCTGCCGCCCGAGGGCGACGTGCTGATCGCCGGCTCGCTCTATCTCGCGGGCGCGGTGCTCAGGCTCAATCGCCAGGTTCCGGACTGACCTCTCCGGCCGTGCCCATCGAGCTGTCGATCAGGCCGCTGCGGCTCATCCACCAGAACAGCACGATCCCCGGCACGGCGAGGACAGTGGTGAGCAGGTAGAAGTTCACATAGCCCATCGCCTCGATCATGGCCCCGGCGGTCGTGCCGGTCAGGAACCGGCCGACCACGCTCGCTCCGGCCGAGATCAGGGCATATTGCGCCGCGGTGAAGCGCAGGTCGCACAGCGCCGAGAAATAGGCGACGACCACGACCCCGCCATAGCCCGAGGCGATGTTCTCGAAGCCGATCGCGCCCGCCATGCCGAGGTTGGAATGCCCGGCCGCCGCCAGCGCCGCGAAGCTCAGGTTGGAGACGCCCATCAGCACCAGCGCGATCAGTACCGAGCGCTTGAGGCCCAGCTTCGCATAGGCCACGCCGCCGATGAAGATGCCGATCATATAGGCCCAGAAGCCGACGCCGACGTCGTAGAGCGCGATCTCGTCATTGGAGAAGCCGAGGTCGTCGAACAGCAGGCGGAAGGTCAGGTTGGCCAGGGTGTCGCCGATCTTGTGGACGAGGATGAACAGCAGCACGAGCAGCGCGCCGTGGCGCTTGAAGAACTCGACGAAGGGACCGGCGACCGAATCCCACACCTCGGCCAGCCCCTTGCGCGCCGAGGGTTCGCGGTGCCGCGCCGGCTCGCCGAGGAGCAATGCGGTCAGCATCGCCGGCAGGGCGAAGGCGGCGCAGGCGACATAGGCCGCGCTCCAGCCCATCCGCGCCGCGACGACCAGCGCCAGGGCGCCCGCCCCCGCCGAGCCGATCCGCCAGCCGTATTGCGACATGCCCGAGCCGGTGCCGAGCTGATAGGGCTTGAGCGTCTCGATCCGGTAGGCGTCGATCACGATGTCGAAGGTCGCCCCGGCGATGCCGACCAGCACCGCCGCGACCACGGTCGCGCCGATGTCCGCCGCCGGATCGACCAGGGCCAGGTTGATCACCGCCGCGATCACCAGGCAACCCGCGACCAGCATCCACGACACCCGCTGGCCCAGGCGGCCGAGCACGGGCAGATGGACGCCGTCGACGACCCAGGCCCAGAAGACCTTGAGGTTGTAGACCAGGAAGGCGAGGGTGAAGGCGGTGACGGTCTTCTTGTCGATCCCGCCCTGCGCCAGCCGCGTGGTCAGCGTCGCGCCGATCATCGCATAGGGAAAGCCCGAGGACATGCCGAGGAAGAAGGCGGCGAGCGATTCCTTCTCGAGGTAGGGCTTGACCGAGCCCCAGAGGCTGCGGTGCTGCTCGGTCGCCGCTTCGGTCATGGTTACTCCCCTCACGTCCTGGCGTTACCTAGCGCGTTTTGCGCGCGTGGCCAGCGGGGTGCGGCAGGAAGTGGTGGGGAAGTGAGACGAGGCGATCCGCCGCTTTGACGCTCCGCACCCGCCCCGCTAAGGCCGCAGCATGGTCCAGCCCCCTTCCTCCGACCGCGCTGGCGAGCGCATCGCCAAGCTGCTTGCCCGCGCCGGAGTGGCTTCGCGCCGCGAGGTCGAGCGGATGATCGCCGAGGGGCGGGTCAAGCTGAACGACGCGGTCCTGACCACGCCGGCCACGGTCCTGCCGAACCTCAAGGGCGTCACGGTCGACGGCAAGCCGGTCAAGGCGCCGGAGCCGGCGCGGCTGTTCGCCTTTCACAAGCCCGCCGGCCTGATCACCGCCGAGCGCGATCCGCGCGGGCGGCCGACGATCTACACCGCCCTGCGCAATGCCCTGCCCCAGGGCGCGCCGCGGCTGATGCCGGTCGGCCGGCTCGACTTCAACACCGAGGGGCTGCTGCTGCTCACCAACGACGGCGAGCTGAAGCGGGCGATGGAGCTGCCGTCATCCGGCATCCCGCGCACCTACCGCGCACGAACCTTCGGCGAGATCAGCCAGGCCCAGCTCGAGGAGCTGATCGAGGGGATTACCATCGACGGCGTCCGCTACGGCCGGATCGACGCCAACATGGAACGGCGCACCGGGCGCAACCAGTGGGTCGAGATGACCATCACCGAGGGCAAGAACCGCGAGGTTCGCCGGGTGCTGGAGCACTTCGGGCTGGAGGTCAGCCGCCTGATCCGCATCGCCTACGGCCCCTTCGAACTGCTCGACCTGCCGCGCGGCGCGGCGATCGAGATCCGGCAGGTGGACGTGGAGAAGTTCCGCAAGGGCCTCAAATCCCCCTCCCCTGGGGGAAGCGGCAGCCGTGAAGCGGCCGGCGGCGGAGGCGCTCCACGCGAAACCTCTCGCCCGACCCGCGCTCACCCGCGTCCCGCGCGGGGTCCATCCCCCACTCCCGGCAGAAGAGGATCGCAGCCCCCCCGCAAGCCCGGTCCCCGCAAATGAGGATCGTCGCGGGCGAGTGGCGCGGCCGCAACCTCGTCGCGCCGCAGGGCGACACCACGCGCCCTACGGCGGACCGCACCCGCGAGACGCTGTTCTCGATGCTGGTCAGCCGCCTCGGCTCGTTCGAGGGACTGGAGGTCGCCGACCTCTTCGCCGGCTCGGGCGCGCTCGGGTTGGAGGCCCTGTCACGCGGGGCCGCCACCTGCATGTTCGTCGAGCAGGACGCGCCGGCGATCCGCGCACTGCGGCAGAACATCGCCAACCTGCGCGCCCAGCCGCGCTGCGATGTCCGGGCCGGCTCGGTCCTTGCGCTGGGGCCGGCGAAGCAGCCGCTCGACCTGATCCTGCTCGATCCGCCCTACGGCACCGGGGCAGGCGCGGTGGCGCTCGATCGGCTGGCGCGGCACGGCTGGATCGGCGAGGCGACCTGGGTCAGCCTGGAGACCGCCGCCGATGAGGAGCCGAAGGTCAAGGCGCTGGAACCCGTGGCCGAGCGCCGCGTCGGCAAGGCCCGGCTTACCCTGCTGCGCTTGACGGGCGCGCCAGGATAATCCCGAGCAGCGAGACCGCGCCGGCCGCCGAGAGCAGTAGCCCGGCGCGCGCGCCCAGCCCTTCGGCGGCGAGCATCTGCGCCAGGATCGGCGTCACCGCCCCGCCGAGGATGCCGCCGGTGTTGAACGCCACCGAGATGCCGCTGTAGCGCACGGTCACGGGAAACAGCGTCGGCAGCCACGAGCCGAGCGGGCCATAGGTATAGCCCATGACGAACAGCGCCGCCGCCAGGGTGAGGAAGACCAGCCAGAGCGATCCCGAGCCGAGGCCGGGACCGAAGGCCAGGCCGAGCGCGACGGTCGCCACGGCCCCGAGCAGCAGCGCGTGGCGCGGGCTCCGGCGATCCGCGTGGAGCGCCGCCGAGACGATCCCGAAGGCGAGGAAGCAGTTGGCGGCGAGCTGGACCGACAGGAAGGTCTCGCGCGCATAGCCGAGCGGTCCGGTGCCCTGCGCCAGGGCATAGGCCGTAGCGAGGTAGAAGATCGCGAAGCAGGCGATCACCCCGCCGGTCCCGGCCAGCACCGCGCCGAGATGGCGCGAGAGGACGGTCGCCAGCGGGACGCTGGGCGGCGGGGCCTTTTCCAGCGCCTCGCGGAAGGCGGGCGTCTCGCCGATCTTGAGCCGTATCCACAGGCCGAGACCCACCAGCACCGAGCTGGCGACGAAGGGGATGCGCCAGCCCCAGGCCTTGAAGTCCGCGTCCGAAAGGTAGAGCCCGAGGAGCAGGAACAGGCCGTTCGCGGCGAGGAAGCCCACCGGCGCCCCAAGCTGCGGCGCGGCGCCGAAGCGCGCCTCCCAGCCCTTCGGTGCGTTCTCCACCGCGAGCAGCGCCGCCCCGCCCCACTCCACGCCGAGGCCGAAGCCCTGTCCGAAACGCAGGACGCAGAGCAGCAGCGGGGCGACCCAGCCGACCATGGCGTAGGTCGGCAAGAAGCCGATCAGCAGGGTCGAGGTGCCCATCAGCAGCAGCGAGGCGACCAGGGTCGACTTGCGCCCGATCCGGTCGCCGAAGTGCCCGAAGGCGACCGCCCCGACCGGGCGGGCGACGAAGGCGAGCCCGAAGCTCATGAAGGCGAACAGGGTCTGCGCTGCGGCGGATTCGGCCGGGAAGAACAGCGGCCCGAACACGAGGGCGGCGGCCGTCGCGTAGATGTAGAAGTCATAGAACTCGACCGCCGTGCCAACGAGCGCGGCGGTCAGGATGCGGGCATTGGCCTTGAGGGGATTGGGGTTCGGCTGCATGGGCGGCGTGGCTCGCCCGCGATGCGCCCGCTGTCAAACGAAAAGGGGAGCGGCAGCGGATGGGGATGAGCCCGGCGTACCGGACCCATCCCCATTCCTGTCGAAACTCAGCCCTTCGGGCGATAGTAGGGCAAGGCCCGCGACTTGCCGGGCGCGCCGCCCTCGCCGCGGTTCTGGCAGTTATCCTGCACCGTCCTGCTGCACACCGGATAGGTCTTGTTCAGGGCCTCGGCCGGCGGCGCCGTCAGCGCGCCCTTGTAGGGGCCGGCGTGGTAATCGGGGTCGGCAGGCTCGGCCGGGGCGACCGGGTCGGCGGCCGTGGCTGGATTGGGCGGGGTCGCGGTCGGCACGCCCTCGCCCGGCGGGTTGGCCTGGGTCTCGACCACCGGCGGTTGGGCGGGCGCGTCGGCCGGCTGGGCCAGGGCGAGCGAGGAACCGAGCGCAAGCGCCGCGGTGCTGGCTGCGATGGTGCTGGCTGCTGCAAGGAACATTCTCATCGGAACTCTCCGCGTAATCGAAGCCGTCCGTCCGGAATTACGCCGCTTCGCGCCATCGGTTCCTTGCCGCGGGTTGCACCGGAGAGACGCGTTCCCTAGTTGTTCACGGGTGAACGCGCCCCATCCTCCTTCCGCCGAGTCCCTCTCCCCGTCCGAGGACGCCTGGCTCGACGGCCTGAATCCGCCGCAGCGCGAGGCCGTGCTGACCACCGAGGGACCGGTGCTGATGCTGGCCGGCGCGGGGACGGGCAAGACCGCGGCGCTCACCGCGCGCCTCGCCCATCTCGTCCGGTCGCGACGCGCCTGGCCAAGCGAGATCCTCTGCGTAACCTTCACCAACAAGGCCGCGCGCGAGATGCGCGAACGCGTCGGCCAGCTCATCGGCCCGGCCGTGGAGGGGATGCCCTGGCTCGGCACCTTCCACTCGATCTCGGCGCGGATGCTGCGCCGCCATGCCGAACTGGCGGGCCTGCAATCGAACTACACGATCATCGATACCGACGACCAGCTCCGCCTGCTCAAGCAGCTCATCCAGGCCAACGACCTCGACGAGAAGCGCTGGCCCGCCCGCCAGCTCGCCGGGCTGATCGACCGCTGGAAGAACAAGGGCCTCAACCCCGACGAGCTCGACGCGGCCGAGAACGAGACCTACGCCAACGGCCGAGGGCAGCAGTTCTACCGGCTCTACCAGGACCGGCTGAAGGCGCTCAACGCCTGCGACTTCGGCGACCTGACGCTGCACATGCTCAACATCTTCCGCCGGCATCATGACGTGCTCGCGCAGTACCAGCAGCGCTTCAAGTACGTGATGGTGGACGAGTACCAGGACACCAACCAGGTCCAGTACCTCTGGCTGCGGCTGATCGCGCAGGAGCGCAAGAACATCTGCGTGGTCGGCGACGACGACCAGTCGATCTATTCCTGGCGCGGCGCGGAAGTGGCCAACATCCTACGCTTCGAGAAGGATTTCCCCGGCGCCAAGGTGATCCGACTGGAGCAGAACTACCGCTCCACGCCCGACATCCTCGCCGCCGCCTCGGGCCTGATCAACGCCAACAGCCAGCGCCTCGGCAAGACGCTGTGGACCGAGGCCAACGGCGGCGACAAGGTCCGCGTCATCGGCGTCTGGGATGGCCCCGAGGAAGCCCGCCGGATCGGCGACGAGATCGAGCGGCTGGAGCGCGAGGGCGCGGCCCTCAGCCGCGTCGCGATCCTGGTCCGCGCCCAGTTCCAGACCCGCGAGTTCGAGGAACGGTTCATCACCATCGGCCTCAACTACAAGATCATCGGCGGCTATCGCTTCTACGAGCGCGCCGAGATCAGGGACGCCCTCGCCTACCTGCGGCTGATCGCCCAGCCGGCCGACGACCTCGCCTTCGAACGGATCTACAACACGCCCAAGCGCGGCCTGGGCGACAAGACGCTGGAGAAGCTGCACCGTCATGCCCGTGCGCGGGGCCTGCCCCTCGCCGCCGCGGCGATCGACATCGCCGATTCCGACGAGCTGCCGGCCCGCGCGCGCAACACCGTGATCTCACTGATGCGCGACTTCGCCCGCTGGCGCGAGCTGGCCGCCACCCTCGCGCCCGCGGAGCTGGCCCGCACGGTCCTCGACGAGAGCGGCTATACCGCCGCCCTCCAGGCCGAGCGCAGCGCCGAGGCGTCGGGCCGGCTCGACAACCTCGCCGAGCTGGCCCGCGCGATCGAGGACTACGAGACGCTCGGCGACTTTCTCGAGCATGTCAGCCTGGTCATGGACAACGACGCGGCCGACGATGCCGAGAAGGTCACGATCATGACCATCCATGCCGCCAAGGGGCTGGAGTTCGACAACGTCTTCCTACCCGGCTGGGAGGAAGGCGTGTTCCCCTCGCAGCGCGCGCTCGACGAAGGCGGGCTCGCCGCCCTGGAGGAGGAGCGCCGGCTCGCCTATGTCGCGATTACCCGCGCCCGGCGGCGCTGCACGATCCTCCACGCGGCGAACCGGCGAATCTACGGCCAGTGGACCAGCTCGATCCCCTCGCGCTTCATCGCCGAGCTGCCCGAGGCGCACGTCGCGGCCGAGACCACGCTGAGCGGCGGGGCCTCACTGTGGCGGGCACAGTGGTCGGAGCATGCCGATCCCTTCGCCGAGGTCGCCCGCGCCCAGCCCGCGCGCGGCGTCACCCGCGGCCCCGGCTGGCAGCGCGCTGCCGCGCAGACCTATGATTCCGCCCCGCGCCGCCTGGCCGAGCCCACGCGCAGCGCGGCGAGCTTCGCCGCCAAGCCGCGCACCGACATCGCGATCGGCGCGCGGGTGTTCCACGACAAGTTCGGCTACGGCACGGTCACGGCGCAGGAAGGCAACAAGCTGGAGATCGACTTCGAGAGCGCCGGGCCGAAGCGGGTGATCGACAGCTTCGTCAAGCCGGCGGAATAGGCGACAGCGGCGATTCGGCCGGAGATTGGGCCAGAAATTCGGGAGGACGAAGAATGAGTGATGAGGTTCTGGTCAGCGCCGAGGACGGCGTGCTGGTGGTCACGATCAACCGGCCCGAGGCGCGCAACGCGATGACCAAGGCCGCCTCGGAGGCGATCGCGGCGGCGATGGACCGGCTCGACGCCGAATTGGAGCTGCGCTGCGCGATCCTGACCGGCGCGGGCGGCACCTTCTGCTCGGGGATGGACCTCAAGGGCTTCCTCGCCGGCGAGCTGCCGGTGGCAGGAGACCGCGGCTTCGGCGGCCTGACCGCGTGGACCCCGAACAAGCCGATCATCGCCGCGGTCGACGGCTTCGCGCTGGCCGGCGGCATGGAGCTGGCGCTCTCCTGCGACATGATCGTCGCCAACGTGAACGCGAAGTTCGGCGTGCCCGAGGTCAAGCGCGGACTGGTCGCGGCGGGCGGCGGCGGGGTCCCGCTCCCCCGCCCGCTTCCCCGCCCCCTCGCCATGGAACTGGCCCTGACCGGCGATCCCCTGCCCGCCCAACGCGCCTTCGAGCTGGGCCTGGTCAACCGCGTGGTCGACGGCCCGGCCCTGGAAGGCGCGCGCGAGCTGGCCGAGACGATCGCCGCCAACGGCCCCCTGGCGGTCGCGGCGTCGAAGGCCGTGGTCCGCAATTCCTGGCTCTGGGCCGAGGACGAGCTGATGGCCCGCCAGTCCGAATACGTCGCCCACGTCTTCTCCTCCGAAGACGCTCGCGAAGGCGCGACCGCCTTCGCCCAGAAGCGCAAGCCGGAGTGGAAGGGGCGGTAGGGCGCCTCCCCTCAGGCGCGACAAGGCCCTGAACGCAAAAAACCCCGCGTTTCCGCGGGGTCCTTAGCGAATGGTGGGCGTAGCAAGGATTGAACTTGCGACCCCTACGATGTCAACATAGTGCTCTACCACTGAGCTATACGCCCGCACCATCGAAGCTGCCGGCACGGCCGGCAGGCGGGCCATTTAGCGGCGGCCCGCGCGGCTTGCAAGGGGAAGGTGGTGGGCCCTCTTCGCTTCAAAGCCTCGCGGAAGCCTGATCGTCGAAGATCCGTTCCACTTCCAGCACCAGGTCCTTGAGGTGGAAGGGCTTGGACAGGATGTTCGCCCGCGTCTCGCGGCTGGCCTTGAGCGTCACCGCGGCGAAGCCGGTGATGAACATCACCTTCGTCGCCGGGCTGATCTGCGCGCAGCGCTGGGCCAGCTCGATTCCGTCCATCTCGGGCATCACGATGTCGGACAGCAGGAGATCGAAAGT
>ERZ778022.4944-NODE-4944-length-11141-cov-4.501353_pt1 | contig 11141 bp, 8 predicted proteins | sample MGYA00375752_ERZ778022 | MGnify/ENA primary metagenome ERZ778022 (study PRJEB29350, sample SAMN05389826) | bioreactor metagenome | isolation source: Thiocyanate bioreactor | place: South Africa: University of Cape Town | collected 2014-04-04 ...
AGGAGGCCAACGCGAAGAAGACGGTCTTCTTCTCGAGCCACATCCTGAGCGACGTGGAGATGCTCTGCGACGCCGTCTGCATCCTCCGCAAGGGCGAGGTCGTCGTCTCGGGGACGATCAGCGAGCTCGTCGACAAGGGCGTCCGGCGGAGCGAGATCACCCTCAGCGCTCCGCCCGAGGATCTGGCCGCCGAGATCGAGAAGGTCGCCGAGCGGACCCAGCGCGTCGGCAAGGCACTCGTGGTCGAGGTCCAAGGCGACGACGTGATCAAACGAGTGCTCGAGCGCGCCCTCGCGGCAGGCGTGCGCATCGAGGCCGTCACGCCGAAGCGTGAGACCCTCGAGGACATCTTCGTCCGCAAGGCACTCTGACTCGTCATCCGCCCCGGTGGAGCGAAGGGCTCGTGGGTTCAGGGCTCAGGCTTCACGCGGTCGTGCCCCGACCGGATGCCGCCTCGATGGCCGTAGCCTGACGGCTGCAGCCGCCTGAACGACAGGCACGGTCGCGAGGCGGACCGAAAGGCCCGCCTCGGCGGTGGTCGGGCCGCGAGCCCAGAGCTCGCGTCACCTCTGCGGGGGTGGACGTTCACCCGGCAGCGGGCGAGACGGCGCGCATCCGAGGCGTGTCTCGTTCATCGTCGGCGGCGCCGCCCGGCAGGTCCCCTCGATCGTGTGGTCGCCGAGCGTGACCGAACACGCCGCGTCGGCGGCCTTGCCATCGCACGCCGCGAAGACCTCCTCGGGCGGCGGCCCATGCGGGCGACCGCCAGGACCGTGCTCGGGCATCTTGTCGGGACGGCACACGACGGGCGCGCTCGCACCGTCTGGCGCGCCGGACGGTGGAGCAGGCGGCGTCACGCACTCTCCTGCCAGCGATTCCTTCCCGAGCGTGACCGTGCACGCGTCCCCGACCGCTTTCGAGCGACATGCCTCGAGCGCCTCCGGCGGCGGGCCGTGGTGGTGGCGCGGCGGAGGATGCTTGCCCTCGCCTTCCGCGGGCATCGCCGACTGTGCCTGCGTCTGAGTTTGCGGGTCGCTCGTCGCAGTCGCGCCCGTGCATGCTGCAAGGCCGATCGCGGCGACCGCTCCGATCGAGCCCCTCATCGCGTTCCTCATCTCATGACCTCCGACGAGGAGGATGGTGCGAGCCTGTTGAGCGAGGCTTGCGTGACTGTGTCGGTTTGTTGCGAAGGCCGGTAACGCGGCTCAGCCGACGGCGGGCAAGCGAACACGAGCACGTGTTCCCTTGCCGAGCTGGCTCTCGATGGTGAGCGTGCCGCCGTGTGCCTCGGCGACGCGACGCGCAAGCACGAGCCCGAGCCCGAGCCCGCCGGTCGCACGCGTCCGGCTCCGGTCCACGCGGAAGAAGGGCTCGAATAGGCGCGCCTGGTGCTCGGCGCTGATGCCGACGCCTTCGTCTTCCACCTCGGCCACGAGCGCGTCTTCCCCACCCTTCGTCTCCCCGCGCGCTCGGAGCACGATCGACGCGTCCTGCCGGTCGGTGTACTTGTGAGCGTTGTCGAGGAGGTTGTCGACGGCCCGACGCACGAGCACCGGGTCGGCCTCGATCGCCGGAAGCGTGTCCGATAGCTCGACGCGGAGGATCCGTTCGGGATGCGCCGTGTGGAAGCGACCGACGGAGCGATCGAGGAGCGCGCGCGTGTCGACGCGCTCGGCTCGCACCGGAAGCGTGGTCGCGCCTCCGGAGCGCGGCCCGGCGTCGAGGGCCAGGCGAGCCGATGCGAGGACATCGTCGACGATGCGCTCGAGCTCGGCGAGGTCCTGCGCGATCTCGGCGAAGGACTCGACGGCCGTGCGGGGATCGGCCTCGCTCGCGAGATCGAGCGCGACGCGGATGCGCGCCAGCGGCGTGCGGAGCTCGTGCGAGACGTTCGCGAGGAGCTCACGCTCGGCCAAGAGCAACGTCGCGATACGATCGGCCATGTCGTCGAACGCCTGCGCGACCTCGCCGATCTCGTCGACACGCGACATCTTCGCGCGGGCGTCGAGCTCGCCCTTGCCGAACGCACGCGTCGCCGCGGCGAGCGACGAGAGCGGACGCGCGAACGATCTGGCCGTCAGCCACGAGCTCACGCCCACGACGACCAGGATGACCGCGACCGCGAGCGCGAAGGGCGGACTGGGCGGAGGGCCGGGACGCGCTGGGGGCGGGCCTGGCGCGCCTCCACGACCGCGAGCGAACGAAGGAGCACCAGGAGCAGGAGGCCCGTCGCCGTTCATCGGCGGAGGACCTCCGAAGGACACGTTGGGCCTCGGTGCCCCGTCGAACGGCGGCGGTCCTTCGGGTCCACGCCCGCGCGGCGTGTACTCGAGCCGCGCCTCGCGACCGTCGCGCATCCGGATCGGCAAGGTCGAGGGCTTCGCTCTCGGTGGTCCGTGCGGTCCGCTGGTCTCCGGTGAGGTGGCGCGGGCGAGGACACGCCCGTTCGGGTCCGTGACCTCGACGGACCAGTGGAAGGCCTCCGCGATCCGGTCGACCTCTCTCTGGAGCTCGGGCGGATCGTCGATCACCCTCGCGAGGCCCTCGGCGACGAAGCGCCCGTGCCCTTCCCATGGCGGCGATGGGCGCCGCTGCTCGGCGAGCGCTGCGCGCTGCTCCGCGCGACGCGCAGACTCACGCGCCTGGTGGTCGACCTCCATCACGACGGCCACGATCACGAACTGGACGAGGCCAATCGCGTAGATCCTGAGCGCCATCCGCGACGGCCGCCGAACGATGCGCCGGAGCCAGCTCACGTCAGCCACGCTCGAGGGCCAGCATGTAGCCGACGCCTCGGACGGTTTTGATGATGCGAGGGTTGCGCGGGTCGTCGCCGAGCTTTCCTCGGAGATGCGAGACGTGCACATCGACGGATCGATCGAACGCTTCTTCCGCGCTGCCGCGCACGATGTCGACGAGCTGCTCGCGCGTCAGGACGCGGCCCGCCCGCTCGGCGAGCGCGCGGAGCAGCATGAACTCGTACGTCGTGAGTGCAAGCGGCGCATCGTCGAGCGTCACCTGCATCGCGTCGACGTCGATCGCGATCCGCCCGATCCGGATCGTCTTCTTCGCCGGTCCGGCGTTGCCGCGAGCACGCCGTGCGTGGGCGCGAACGCGTGCGAGCAGCTCGCGCGACGAGAACGGCTTGGCGATGTAGTCGTCGGCGCCGCCCTCGAGCCCGACGACACGATCAGCCTCTTCACCCCGCGCGGTCACCATCAGGATCGGGACGTCGGTCCGCGAGCGGAGCTCCCGGCAGACGTCGAGACCACTCATTCCGGGGAGCATGAGGTCGAGCAGCACCACATCGGGCCGCGCCTTGACGACGTGCCCGACGGCGTCGCGACCGTCCCCCACGATCGTCACCGTCACACCGTGAGACTCGAGGTAGCGCGCCGTGAGCTTTGCGAGCCGTTCGTCGTCCTCGACCAGGACAACGGAGATGGGTAGCTCGGTCGTCGTCGTCATGCGGGTCACTTCGAGCATCTCCAGCCTACCGCGGGAGTGCCGGACCGTCCCTCTGCGCGAACGCGAACGAGAACGCGAGCGCGACCTCGACCGATGACCGGCACCTCTCGATCTCAGGCTGGCTCGCGCACGTTGCGCCCGTGCAGCGGAATCGTGAACGAATGTTGAGCCGAGGCGGGCGGGCTCATCAGAAGAGGAAGCCGAGCCGGAGCAGATCGACCGTGGCGGTGGTGCTGTTCCCGGGCCCGTTGGCTGCCGCCAGGAGCGCGCCGTCGATGTCGAGCTGCGAGGCAATCCCGGCTCGCGTGGCAGCGCCGCTCCGATCCAGGGTCGGGCGGATCGGGACCTGCACTCCGGCGTCGATGCCGCCCGTGATCCCGCTCTCGAAGGTATAGAGGAACCCCAGGCGCGGGTTCACGAACCACGTCGACGCCGACATCGCCTCGCTGAACGAGCCGAGCTGCCCGGCCGAGAGCGTGGCCTTCGCGTCGAGCCACTGCCGGCCCCCGCGCACGCCGATGAAGAACGCACCCCGGAAGGGAAAGAGGCGCAGGTCCGCCGCCAGCGCAGCAAAGCTCGCCTCGACGTTCATCACGTTCATCCGAGGCAGGAAGCTGTATTCGACGCCGACGCCGACCAGCCGTTCGATCTTCGCGAAGCCCTCGACCGCAAACGGCCTCGGAAAGCCGATACCGACGAGCGGGCCGATGCGAAAATGATCGGTGCGCGCACTGCCTGGCCGCGCTCCTGCGGGATGGTCGCTCTTCTTCAGCCGCGCCTCCTCGCCCCGCGCCGACGACGGCTCGGCGGCGTGAGCGCCGGACGACGCTAGGGTGACCATCGCCGCAGACGCGATGGCGCTGAACGCCCCTCGAAGGTTCACGTGTGAAGTACCTCGCCTCATGCAGTACGGCCGCCGCAAAGAAGCGATCAGCCCTGTGCACGACGAAGCAGGAGGTGGACCGAGCGCGAAGATGCGCTCGATCCGCGCGCGGCTCGAACGCGCCCAGCTCGCTCGCGCGCGGAGGCTGTCGCTAGAGCGCCCGGGCGGCGACCTTCGAGCCACACGGTTGAGCTGTGCGCCCGGGCGAGCTCGAGCGGAACTAGAACGCGAGGCCGCTGACGCCGAGGAACACACCGTTCGGTGTGCCGTCCGTGCCGGTCAGCGGAGACACGATCGGGGAGATCCCGGACAGCGGCAGCGCAGTTCTGGCCGTCTCCCGGCTCGAGCTCGGCCGTAGACCGAGCGGCGGCAGCTCGCGCTTCTTCTTCTCGGCCGTCTCGGGCACGAAGGCGAGGTGCGCCTGGACGACCCCGATCGCCGCGATCGCGACGAACGCGCCTGCGAACCCGAGGTTCACGATCCGTAGGTCCTCCGCCCGCTGGTGGTACTGCGAGACGAGCCGGTTCACATCGCCCCCGGGGCGTCGCAGCTCTTCGTTCTCGCGGCTCCGCGCGTAGAGGTACATGCCGTAGGTAACGGCGGTCCCGACCTCGGTGCCGAGGAAGACCCAGCCGAGCGCCGGCTGACCGTTCTGGAACTGCCCAGCGCCGAACGGGAGGCTCGCCACGACACGGTTGTGACGGACCGTGATCTTCTCCTCCGAGGCTTGCGCCTTCACCTTCTCGAGCCACACGCGCTGCGCCTCGCGCTCGGCGGCTTCGCGGGCCTTCTTCTCCGCAGCGAGCCGCGCCGCGGTCTGCTGCGCATTGCGGATCTGCTCGAGGAGCGACGAGCGCACGTCGATGAACGTGTTGATCGCCTCGCTCGGGAAGCTGAGAGGATCGGGCTCGAAGGTCGGGTCGTCGAGGACGAGCTTCTCGAAGACGTCCGTCGCGTCGTCCTTCTTGCCCTGGAGGAGGAGCGACGCGCCCAGGTACATCCGCGCCTGGGAGATGAGCGATCGCTCTTTCAGGCCGCTCTTCGGATCGAGGATGACCCGGAGCCGCTCCTCGGCATCGGCCCAGTTGCGCGCGAGGAAGGAGGCACGCGCCTTCTCGAGCTCGGCGCGAGCGTCCGCGCGCGCGGGGCTCCCGACCAGCAGCGCCATCGCGACGACCCCCAGCGCGACGAGCCGCGCGGGGGAACGGCCTCCAAGAAGTCCCCCGCGGCCATACTAGTTCGGCGGAGGTCGTTCGGGGCCGCCCATTTCAACGCGGGCCGAAGGCCACCACTGCGGGTGGTTGGGCGAACCTCTGCGGGTCGTCGGGGCAACCACTGCAGTGGGTCGTTGGGGCGCAAACCCCAAGGTCTCGACACGTGGACGGGCGAGCGGCCTCGACGGCCCAGCTCAGCGCTTGAAGGAGATCGTGACCCGCTTTCCGGCCGTGAGGGTGATCGCCTGCGGCTGGCTCGAGGGCTCGTTCCGATCGAAGACGTGCACCTCTCGCCACCCCGCCCTCATCGGGATCTCGATCTCGCCTCCTCCGGCGACGTACAGCGTGGGGATCTCCACGATCCCGTACGCGTGGGACGGGTCCCCTTCGACGACGAGCTTCGCGTTGGCGATCGCGAGCACCACGTCGAGCTCGACATTGTTGTCACCGGCCGGCACTTGGACCGTCTTCGGTGTGCAGAGGTCCCCCTTGCAGGTGAAGACGAGCGTGTGAGCCTTGTCGTCGAGCGTGAAGGACTTCGTCGGATCGGGCTCGGCGGCCGGCGTCCCGTCGATCGTCAACTGCACGCCGAAGCCCGGGCTGAGCCTCGTGAAGGTGACGATGCGCGGAGTGCCCGCCTTCGGGCTGGGCGCGATGACCGGCGTCGCGATCGTCCGCGTCGTCGTGACGTTCGGCACTCCGGTCGGCGTCGTCCCCGCTCGTTCGCTCGACTTCGCCGCGCTCGCCGAGGGTTTCGACACCGACGTCGAGCCGGCTGCGACGACTCCGCTCCGCTGCGCGGACGGAGTCGAGGGCGCCGTCGGATCGAGGGGCGGCGGGCCCTTGAACGCCTTCGCCACGGAATAGGCGCCCGAGCCGAGCACGACGGCACCGAGCACGAGCGGAGCTACGCGGCGAACCAGACGCGCGCGCGCCTCGGAGCGCTGCATGCTCGCGACGACCTTGAGCAACGAGGGATCGTTCGGGGCATACGCGAGCGCGCGGTTGTAGTCCGCCGCCGCTGCCACGGCTTCACCACGCTTCCGTGACGCGGCACCGAGCTGGCAGAGCCGATCGATCAGCTGCTTGTCGTGGTCCGCGGTCCACCCTTCGGGGTCGTCGAGCCAGGCCTCGATCTCCACCTTCGGCGTGCCCATCCCGAGACGCCCGAGCTCGGCGGCGATCGCGTCGCGCATCGCCTGCGCGTCAGGGAAGCGAGCCTCGGGCTTCCGCGCGAGCGCGCGGTCGAGGATCTGGCTCCACACCTTCCCGACGATCGGACGCTCACGCTCCGCCGACGCATACACGCCATCGAGGACGCGGCGCAGCACCTGCGCGGGATTGTTCCCGATGAACGGCAGGTGACCGACGAGGCACTCGTACATGAGGACGCCGATGCCGAAGACGTCCGCGCGGCCGTCCACGTCCCCGCCCTCGATCTGCTCGGGCGCCATGTGGGCGGGGCTCCCGAGCACCTGCCCGGTCGACGTCACCCCTTGAGCATCGAGGAGCTTCGCAATGCCGAAGTCGGTGAGCTTCACCGCGACGCGCTCGCCTTCGTTCTTCGGCGAGGGGGTCTTCCGCTCCCCGTTCGACGAAGACTGCGAACGAGGCTGCGGGGAAACGGAAGGAACCGGCGTCGGTGTCAGCCCGTCCCGCAGCGAGGAGGTACCCGCCGGCCGGTGCTCGACGAGCACGTTCTCCGGCTTCACGTCCCGATGCACGACACCGGACGCATGAGCGTGGGCGATCCCGGAGAGAAGCTCCATGACGAAGGCTGCGCCGATCTCCGGCGGGAGCGCCCCATGGTTCTGCAGGATCTTCCGCAGCGTCGGCCCGCGAACGAGCTCGACGACGAGGTACTGCTCCGTCTCGTCCTCAGACGAGACGTCGAACACCTCCACGATGTTCGGGTGCCGCAGCTTCGCCACCGCCTTCGCCTCGACGGAGAAGCGGTGCGCGATCTCGCGACTCTCGCGCAGGTGCGGGTGGAGCACCTTGATCGCGACATCGCGGAGCAGACGCTTGTCGTGCGCGCGATAGACCGTCGCCATGCCGCCATGCCCGAGCTCGTCGAGCATGTCGTACTTGGCGAGGACGGGCGCGCGGCCCGACCTGCTGCCCGCGCTGGCCACCATCGCGACCAAGCATAGCCATGTCGGTCCCGCCCCGGCGAGCCTGGCAGCACTTCGGCGAGAAAGACGCGCATTTGAAGGCGGGCCGAAGGCCCACCACTGCGGGTGGTTGGGGCAACCACTGCGGGTGGTTGGGGCGCAGCCCCAAGTTATCCCTTCAAACCGAGGCGCTTCATGCGGGACCGGAAGGTGCTCTCGCTCATTCCGAGCGACCGCGCCGCACGGGACTGGTTGTTGTCCGCGCGGGCGAGTACCTGCACGAGGATCTCACGCTCGAGCTCGTCGAACGTGGTCCCCCCCTCCGGCAGATCGAGCGACAGCGACCCGGGGGCGATGGCATCGATGTCCATCCGAGGACGCGACATCGGCGGCGCTTCGATGTCGTAGTGGCCGCTGCTCGACGGCGCGACGTCGATGCTCGTGCTCGAAGGCCGCCCGTGGTCACGCCCCCACGACGGAGACGGCGGCCCGGACCGCGGGTCCCAGGGCTCGACCGGGGTCGGGGCGCTCAGGCGCGCACGCGGCAGCTCGTTCGCCATCGGATAGCCCGACGCCGGGTTCGGCGAAGACGGTGGAGGACCGCCGGGCGCGTACGGAAAGAGGCTCGTACGGATCGACTGCGGCAACCCGAGGTCCTGCGCATCGACGTCTCGACCCGCGTGATAGATGACGAGGCGCTCCATCACGTTGCCGAGCTCGCGGACGTTGCCGGGCCAAGGATGCGCTTCGAGCGCACGCCACGCGTGCTCCGTGATGCGCGGCTGCTCGCGGTTCATGCGCCGCGCCGCGGCCTCGAGCAGCGGAACGCCGATGCCGCGCACGTCTTCTGGGCGCGCGCGAAGCGGCGGCACCTCGATCGGGCAGACGGCGAGGCGGTAGTAGAGATCGAGCCGGAAGAGCTGCTGGTGCGCATCCGCAAGCAAATCGCGATTGGTGGCCGCGACGATGCGAACGTCGACCTGCCGCGGCTCGCTCGCGCCGACGGGCCAGAACTCGTGAGACTCGAGCGCGCGCAGGAGCAGCGCCTGGAGCGACATCGGCGCCTCGCCGATCTCGTCGAGGAAGAGCGTCCCACCGTCGGCGAGCTCGAAGAGGCCGCGACGTGCTTGCTGCGCCCCCGTGAACGCGCCCTTCACGTGCCCGAACAGCTCGCTCGTCATCAGCTCCGGCGGCAGCGCCGCGAGGTTCTGCGCGACGAACCTCGCTCGACGGCGACCGCTTCGCTCGTGGATCTCGGCGGCGATGAGCTCCTTGCCCGTGCCCGTCTCACCGTGGAGCAGGACGCTCGCGTCAGTCCCCGCGACGGCGACGACCTGCGCCATCACCTTCTGCATCGCCGGCGACATCGCGAGGAGGCGAGGACGCGCGGCCGACGCCGTACGCGACACCGCCTCGACGTCGTCCCGAAGCTTCACGTTCGACACGCGGAGCTCGGTCGTCAGGCGGCGGTTCTCCAGCTCGAGCGCACGCAGCTTCGCCGCGCGCTGGATCACGAGGCGGAGCTGCGCGTTGTCCCACGGCTTGAGGACGTACGCGAAGACGTGACCGTGGTTGACCGCATCCGCGAGGTCGTCGTGATCGCTGAAGCCAGTGAGGAGGATGCGCTGCGTATCCGGGAACGACTCGTACGCGCGGGCGAGCAGCTCCGAGCCCTTCATGGGGCGCATTCGCATGTCGCTGACGAGCACGTCGAACTCGCGCGATGCGAGAGTTGCGAGCGCTTCGCGTCCGGTGCCGACGCACGTCACGTCGAAGTGCTCCGCGAAGACCGCAGCGAAGACCTCGCGCACGTCCTCTTCGTCGTCCGCGTAGAGCACGCGCGGCTTTTTTGCCGGGGGTACCGGCGGCCGCTCGCTCACAGCGTACGGAGGCATCGCCACATGCTGACCTTACTCGTCAAGCGGCTGAATACACAAGGGAAGCGGCTCACTGTCCCCAGGAACCATCGCACCCTACCCGCCGCCCTACTCACCCTACCCGCCCGCCCCACCCGACCGCCCGACGCACTCGGGCGGTACGCAGGCGGGGACGCTCAGCTCGCGAGCTGCGCGGTGAGCTCGTCGTGGAACGAGCGGAACGCGCTCTCCTCCGGCCAGACGGGCGCATCCGCGAGCAGCGTCCGCGCTTCGCCTTGCCGTCCCGCATCCACGAGGAAAACCGCGCGGGCATACCGCATCGCCCAGTGCACGAGCGGAGACGAGCGGGCCACCTCGCGAAGGACAGCCTCGTCCTCGGAACGACTCGAATGCGCAAAAGCTCGCGCAAGCGCGCCGACGCCACGGCGGAGCAGGCTGATCTTCCTCCGCATCCAGAACCCCACGTTCGGCAGCGGGAGGTTCTCGAGCTCCTCGGCCTTCGAGAGCGCGCGCGAACGTTCACCCACGTAGACGTCCAGGAGGGCCTCGATGAAGAGGCGTTGCTCGACCGCGGCCTCCCACGCCGGCCCCTTCGCGGCACGCGAGAGCGCGTCGTGAGCGCGATCGATGAAGCCGTAGGCGGCGTACGCCGTCGCGGTGACCAGCGGAGCCATCGTCTCGGGATGGGTGACCTTCCGGAACGAGCTCTGCCACGTGCCGACGATGCGGCTGATGTCCCCCGAGAGGAGAAGCTGCCGCATCCGCCGGCGAGCGAGCCACGCGGGCACCACGAACGCGACCGCAACGACGAGCACCACGGCGACGAAACGCACGTCACGTGCGATCAAGCGCGCCGACACGAAGGCGAGCAGCGCGAGTGAAGCGATGGACAGTGCGCGGGGGAGGAAGCGATTCACGATGTGAACCAGAACATGCGACACGGATCGCCGTGACGCAATGGTGGTACTTCCCCCCGAGCTCCGGTGGAGCGGGATGCGTCGCTCGACGCGTCGAGCGAGAGACCGTCGGTGTGAGCCGACGGCCTTTCGCGTGACTCAGTCGCTCGACTTCTTCGGATCGCCGATGCCGTGGCGGCGGAGGTAGCCGCGCACGTGCGCACGCTCCATCGCGGCGCGGCGGCCGATCTCGCTGACGTTGCCCGAGCACTCCGCGTAGAGCGCGGTGAAGTACTCACGCTCGAAGCGAGCGAGGACCTCGCGCTTCGCGTCCTGGAACGTACGGCCGCGCGTCGGCGTCGACTCGCTCGCAGCAACGAGCGGGGCGAGGTGCTGCGCGAGATCAATCGGCCCGTCCTTGCCGAAGGCGAGCGCGACGGCGATGACGTTGCGAAGCTCGCGGACGTTGCCCGGCCAGTCGTGGCGCATCAGGCGCTCGAGCGAGTCGTTCGTGATGCGGTTGTACGCGGTCGGATCGCCGAGGTCGCTGATCATCTTGCGCACGAGCGCGGGGATGTCTTCGAGGCGATCGCGGAGCGACGGCAGCTCGATGCGAAGCTGCGCGACGCGGAAGTACAAGTCGCTCCGGAACGTACCCGCGTTGACCTCGCGGACGAGATCACGGCGGG
>ERZ778022.4950-NODE-4950-length-11135-cov-5.467780_pt1 | contig 11135 bp, 4 predicted proteins | sample MGYA00375752_ERZ778022 | MGnify/ENA primary metagenome ERZ778022 (study PRJEB29350, sample SAMN05389826) | bioreactor metagenome | isolation source: Thiocyanate bioreactor | place: South Africa: University of Cape Town | collected 2014-04-04 ...
GCCATGGCCGCGTCCATGTCGCCGGCGCGCAGCCGTTGCGCAAGCGGCACGACGCTGCGGCGCTGGGTGCCGGTGGCAGTCGTGGCGGCGCCAGTGTACTCTGCCACCAGCGTGATGCGGGGGGTGGAGGGGCCACTGGTGCTGCCCGACCGCGACCGCTTGCTGCCGCTCAGTGGCGCCTTGAGCGGCACCACGTCAGTGGCACGTGCCACGCCGTCCGCCGCCGCTTCCGCAATCACGAACACACCACCCCGGCGGGTGTTCCGCCCACCGCCGCCGCCGCCGCCGCCGCCGCCAACAGTAGCAATGCAGCTGCCGCCGCCGCCACTGGCAGCCGCGGCACCACAGTTGGCACACTCGCCTGCCACGCCGTGCGCGCCGCACCGCGGGCAGGAGGCGCGGGCGGGGGAGGTGTGGGCAGCGATGCTCATGGAGCAGCTGGCGCTGCTGCCGACGCTGCGAGCGGTCACGCTGCCAGTCACACTGGTGCCCGTGTCGCTGCTGTTGCCACTGGTGGACCCGCTGGGCACCTTGGTGAGGACGCCGGGCGCCGCCGCCAGGCACATGGGGTCCAGCTCCCACTCCGCCGGCGGCACCGCCACATACCGCGCCAACCCTTGCGGCGCCCAGTACTCCTGCGTCGCGGGCTCCGCGGTGGTGATGTCCTCCACCGTCACCATCTTGCACAGCGTCGGCACGTCCTCCTCCATCAGCTTGAGGTCCAGCGCGCCCTTCAGCTCTGCGCGTGGTGGTGGTGTGGGTGGCGGAGGGGTGGCGAGGCGGGGGTGGCGGGGGAGTGCACACAAGTCACCAGCGGGCGGGGCGCGCACGTACGGGTCACGAAGGTTCTGGACATGGGCGGCGGCGGCACGTGGCGCGGGTGGCAGGGGCGCTTGGTGACGCGCGACTCGCCCTTGGTGACGGTGTGCAGCAGGAAGCCGCAGGTGGGGGAGGAGATGGCGATGGGCGCCTCGTTGCAGTACAGCAGCGCGAGGAGGAAGCAGGGGATGTCGCGCGGCGAGTAGCGCGTCGTGTTGCGGCCGCGCGGCTTGATGGAGCAGGAGGTGTACAACTGCATCTGCAGCGTCACCTCCTCTGCCTTCTCGATGGGCACGTCCGGCGGGTCGTGCGCCACGCCCGCCAGCACCGCCTGCCACGTCATGGTGGTCTGCAGCGCCAGCGTCACGTGGTCGCCCGCCTGGTTGCGGTCCACCTCGCGCATGACCACCCACTTCATGTTGCTTGCCAGCTGCGCGCGTGGGGCGTGGGGCGTGGGAGCGGGAGGGAGGTGGTGGTGGCGTGCGGGTGGCGTGCGGGTACGGTGGCAACGCAACGCAGCGCAACGCAATACTGCCCCCCGCCCCCTAATACGTACGTAGCGCGTGGCGGCGTCGGCGTCGCAGTTGCGCGCCTCGGTGACAAACCAGATGAGCGCGGCCGGCACGGTGACGTCCACGCGGTGCGCGTTGGGGTGCCAGCAGTCACGGCCGCACTCCAGCACCGGCACGGAGGGCTGCATGTTGTCCAGGTAGAAGCCGAGGCCCTTGCTGAGGTCGATGGCAATGCGGACGCAGTGCGAGGTGCGCTGCTGCGGCGGCAGGCGGTCCAGCCACGGCGTCACGCAGTCGGTGAACGGCCCACGCAGCAGCGGCGTGGTCGGCCGCCGGCTGTCCAGCATCATCGAGTGAGGCACCCGGTTGCTGCGCCCCCGCGTGCCACCCCGCCCGGTGCCGCCACTGACGCCGCCGGCGCTGCTGCCGTCGCCGCCCAGTGTCAGGGCGGCGGCGTCGCAGTCCACCGCCGGCGTGTACGCGCCGATGCTCGCCAGCGCGGCGGGGTCCAGGCCCTCGCACATGAGCTGCAGGCCGCCGTCGCCCTCGCCGCCCTCCGCGCCCTCGTACCCCGGCACGTCGTACCCATAGCCACCCAGCACGTCCGCGTTCGCGCCGCTGTCCACGGCATACATGAACTCGCCGCCGCCGCCGCCGCCGCCGCCAACAACAACGTCAACGCCGTCAACCTGCAGGTGGCTGCTGTAATCCGCCAAGTCATAGCCGCCGCCGCCGCCCGCCAACGCAGCCGCCGCATCCGCCAGGGCGGCCGCGGCATCCGCCGCCGACATCGGCGCACTCACTGCCGCCATCTCCGCTGCTGCCGCCGCCGCCGCCGCCGCCACCGCCTCTGCCGACAGCTCATCCACTCCAAATGTCATGGCGCCCATGGCGGGCAGCACCACCACCGGCCCGCCCAGCTCGTCCATGGTGTCGTCGTCGGCGGTGGCGGTAGCGCTGGTGTTCTTGATATCGATGGTAACGGCGTCGCTGGTAGTCGTACTTGCGGTGCTTGTAGCGCCCTTCTTGGCTGCTGCTGCTGCTGCTGCACAGGGATGCGGGGGGAGGGAAGGCGACGGTGTCACGGAAGGGCGCGCGCGTGAATCGGTGTGATGGTCGCGGCCGACCGGCGGCGGGCAGGTTAGGCTGACGCGGTGCCTGCCTGGTGCCTGCCCCTCATCAGATTTTGAGGTGCGCTGGCTGCGGACACGGAGCACGTATGGTGGCCGCACGGCGGCAGCGCAGCGCCGGCCCGGCCGCGGCTGCGTGGGTGTGCTGGGGGGTGTATGCGCCGGCACGCGGCGGGTCGCGGTGGCACCGACCGGCTCGCAGCCGGCGGCTTGACGTGTGTGCGTGTGCGTTGTCGGCGGCGTGCTGTGACACTGACACACTGACGCCACCGCTGTAAGCAGCTGCTGGATACGCGACACGCCCCCACGCCGCCCGTCACGTAAGACACGCGTGGCGCGGCGTGGGTGCTGGTGCCGTGTCGTGGGGTGGGTGGCTGGGGAGCAGTGATGGAGCACGCGCGCGCGGTGTGTGTGACACGACTGTGTGACTGCAGCAGCTGGTGCTGGGGTCAACACATGATTTGGCACCGAATCTGATAACGCGCGTCACTCTCAGACGCGTGCCACAGGCGCAGGCGCATCGCCACCACCGCCGTGTGCCGCTGGATGCTGCTGTATGCACCCAGTGTGTGACTGTGGTGGTGGTGGTAGCCGAGTGGTGGTGGGGTGGAGACACGGTGGTGTGGCAGGTCACGAAGGGGGGCAAGCACCAGCAGCAAAGCGACAAGTGGCTTGACAGCGCAGTACGATCCGATCGCTCCCTCGTCACTCACCACCTCGGCTGCCCCCACGTCAACGCGGCACACCCCCCCACCACCGCGTCCTACTGTGTACCTACCCCCCGCGCGCGTGTGCCACCGCGCCGTGCCAGCCCGCGCGCGGCATCGCGGCGCGCCACCCGCCCCGCATCGCAACACGTCCGAAAAGATTGCCGGAGGGAGGGAGCGGAGAGGAGGAAGAAAAAAGCATGCGAGGCAGGCTGGCTACACACACTCGGCAACGCACCCGAAACCCGGTGGCGCCCCATTTGCGCCTGCGCCTGCCGCCACGCATTGGTGGTGGACCTCCCGCCCGGTGCGCGGTCCGTGTTGGTAAATTGGGCGCGCGCCGCGCCCGCCCGTGCGTGTCGTGGCGGCCCGTGATGATGCCTGGCCACTGCTCGGATGCGGCGCTGACCCAGATCTTCACGCGTGGTTCAATTAGCCTCGAGTCCTTCCTTCTCACACGTACCGTGATATATCCACGTTTCTGACCCCCCGACCGCACCCAAATTGCCACTCCCCGCGCCCCCCTGCCCCCGCCGCCCCCGAGTGTGTGTCACCGCGAATGAGAACGCGGGGGATGGGCTGCGCGCGCTGGTGCAGTGAAGGATTTCGGGTAAGGTGGAGTCTGGCGCACGGCAAAGTGAGGGCGATTGTTTCAGGATACCCGCCGTAATTGCGGCCGCGCGCGGCGCATGTGTGCGGTACTGAGTGAGCGTGACACGGTGTGGCTGTTTGCGCGCGCGCGTGAGTGACGGTGCGGGTGTGCGTGTGGCGGGAGTGGGATGGGCTGCTCACGACTGCCAGTGTGGGTCAGGTGTCACGCCACCATGATGCCATTCCCAAACGCCACACTACCGGTACTCACGTCCAAGCACGCCGCTCGCGCAAGCACCTGCTGCAGGCCAAATGGCGGCCGCGCGTCGCGCCTGGGGGTGGCAGCTACTACCCCTGCCTGTGCTGTGTGCCGGCGCGGCGGCGGCGGCTGTGCGTGTGTGTCTACATGTGCGTGTGTGAGCAACCGAGCTCACGCCTTTCTTCCCTCCTTCCTTCCCACGCGCGTTTCCCACCATTGCCGCATGCTGTCACGCCCACGCCCACACACGCGGCGGCGGCGCCCGCTGCCCCGCGCCCGCGCGCTCGCGCCGCATGCGCTGGGTGTGGTGGTATGCAGGCGCGGCGACGGCGCAGACCCCGCGACAGTGTGTGTTTTCAGCATTGCTGTCCTTCTCGCGCGCGTACGCGCGCCTGGACCTGGTCCTGCTGATGCGGTACTGGACGCAGACGCCACAGTCAACGCGCGCCCACGCGCGCGCCCCCACGCGCCGCACACACCCACGTACCATGCCCACGCCTCCCGTCGGTGATGTGCAGGTGTTAAATTGGCGCCGCGGCGTGCCGTCCGCGCCCACGCACCCCGCCCTTCCCTAACTCCGATCGACAGCGCTGGAGGAGTCCAGGCAAGGCTCAACAAAGCTGGCGTAGGCTGGCTGTGACACCCTGCCTACCACCGTATCTAACGCCAAATACGCGCGGCTCCCGCACTCTCCGTGCCCCACACCCCACCACCTGCATGCTGTTGTAATAGGTGCAGCAGCTCCCGGCCGCTGCTGCCCGGAACACGGCCTGTGGGCGCCGCGACATCACGTTCGATGTCGTTGCAGTTTCATGTCACGGCCGCGCGCCACGCGGCCGCCGGCTGGCATCACCTGCCACGTAGCGGCGGCGGTGGCGGCGGTGGCGGCACACGACACTGGGGCGCGCCCGTCACCGTCGCACGCAGCCATGGCCAGCATTTTTTAACCCACGGCCGGTGGGCGGGTATCGACACACGCGGCTTGCCGGCACGATGACATAATGGCGCCGCGCGACGGCGGCAGGTTTGGTTGTGCGCAGCGCCATCGTGCACGACGCCGTGTGGCGCACCCGAATGTGATAACCCGCCTCGTGCCAGCCCCCCAAACCACGCGCAGACGCGGCGTAAATGGACATGCATGCCGTACGCACCGGAATTATGACGCGGAGCAATGCGGGCAGCAAGCGCGGCGCGCGTAACTGTGTGTCTGGCGGCGCCGCGGCGCGCGGAACGTGTCGAGGGCGGCGGCAATAGAAAAATGGAAAAACAAACGTGCGGTTGGCAGCGTCCCGCCACCCTAAACCGCCGCTACACCCGCGCGCTGCATGCGCACATATCCCCGGTGTCTATACCGTCGTAGTTGTGCCGCCAGCGGCCATTATTCGTCAATTCCGCTGTCGCCGGCGTCACCAGCATGGCGCGCTGATGGCCAACGGCGGCGGTGGTGGCGGCAAGGGTAGGAACGGCGCAGCGACGCGGCGACGACGACGGCGGACAAGTGGTGGCATACTACAATACGCGTGCTCCAGCTTCCAGGAGGTTGCTCGGAGTGAGCGTCATGAGAGGTGAGTGGTTGTTGGCTGGCGCGCTGGCTGCACACGGCCCGCCGCGCTGGTAACGGACGCGCGCCCCACCTCACCCTCCACCCACCCGAAACCACCACCCTCGGTGCAGGTTGCGGCAGTCCAGATGTCTATTGTGCCGGACCATCATGCTGCGCCGGGCTGCGCTCCGCGCTGGTACTGCAATGGAGTGGTTCCAGCGTGGGGCGGGCGCATGTGGGGAGGGCGCCCCATGCCACATCGGCGGCCCACATGGTCTCCCCGCGCGGCGACGGCACACACGCACAAGGGCGGGGCGCCGCCCTCGGCACAAATAGGTGGACAGCCATGGAGTAGCCACCGAGGTTGCCGCCCGTCAATGCTGCCGCGTTGCTGCCGGTATGCCCACTCGCAGCGCCAACGGTGCCCAGCGGCGACGACGGCAGCCAGCAGCAGCCGATCCTGTTTTACACCCGCGTGGAACTACACTAGCGGGGCAACGCACGCCGCGCGCGCTGCGGCTGTACACGCCATCCACCTACCGCGGCGCATTGTTCGGCGTGTGTGTGCGTGTGTTGCGTGCTGGCGCATTACCGGCTTGCCCGTGTGACACCGGCTGGCGCGCAGGGTGGAACGCTCGACTTGGGCGCGTTGCGACGTCCACGACAACGGCGGCGACGACGGCGGCGACGGCGGCGACGGCGACGAAACGGAGGCAGCAGCTACAGCGGCAAGGCGTGGAATGGCAACAACAAGTGCTGCTGTGGCGGAAGGTGACGTGCACGCTCGCGGCCGGTACACCGGCGGCCGCGGCCGCCCAGAAGTCGTTGGATCTGGGCTGGCTGGCTGGCTGGTGGCCATGTGGGTGCTGGGTTCTGGGCAGCTGGCCGCGATCAACTGCATGCACACAGCACGGCGCTGCGCGTGTTTGTGGTGAGTCGCGCGTGCATAAGCATAAGTACCTGGTAGTAGGAATGTGCAATTAAATCAAAGGCGGTGCCGGCGAGGTGACAAACGGGGCAAAGGAGGGAAGGCACCGGCGGTCGGGCACAACGCAACGCAACAACTCCGGGCAGCGCGACTGCCGGGCTGGTTGCCACTGACCAGCAACGCGGGACAGCCCATCATGCAATGCGGTAGGGGTGCGGCACGCGCAGCCATCCAAGGCGCTGCGGCGGCGCACGCACCGTAACAAGCTAATAAGAAGCGCGCGGGCGGCCAATCATACGCGCCCACACGCAGACTCGCAGGTACGCAAACACATACAGCCCTTATCATGGCAGCAATGTACAACAACAACAACAACAACAAACACGACGCAGTAGTCGAACACAGGGCACACGGGCGCGGTGTGGCAGCCCGGCGGGTGCGGCTGCGTGTCGCCTTGGTAACAATGGAGCGCATGCCGACGGCGGGTGGTGCCAGGTTGACGACGGCCATGGCAGCCAGCGCGTGGCGCGCACAGTGTGTTGCAAGGTAGCAAGGAAGTTACATGGCCTGCCCACGGCGGCGGACGAGGGGGGCATAGCGTTCGCCAGCTGCCGGGGGCCCTGGCGGTGCCGCTGGGTGCGCTGGCGCTGCCACTGGCGCAGGCGCTTCCACCGGCGCGGGCGCTGCCACTGGCGTGGGCGCTGCCACTGGCGCGGGCGCTGCCACTGCCACTGATGCGGGCGCTGCCACTGGTGCGGGCGCTGCCACCGGCGCGGGCACTGCCACTGGCGCGGGCGCTGCCACCGGCGCGGGCGCTGCCACCGGCGCGGGCGCTGCCACTGGTGCGGGCGCCGCCACAGGTGCGGTTTCTGGCTCCCACACCGCCACCGTCATGGAGCTGTCGCGCCGCAACCGTGGTGTGTCGGGCCTGGCGGCGCCGCCCAACAACGCTGCGGGGCCTGCGGTGGCAAACTGCAATGCAGCGGTGGCGCCGGTGGCAGGGGCGCCCGCCGTGGACGGCGGCGCCTCGTCCTCCAACGACTCCACCGTTGCATAGCTGTCGCGCCTCGTTGCGTCTGAGCCAGCCCGCATCCGAACGGCCTCTGCTGCCGTTATGAACGCGGCGGCGGGCGGCGGCGGTGGCGGCGGCGGTGGCAGTGACGGCCGCGGCGGCGGTGGCGGCGGGTTGTCGTCGTCAGAGCTGCGAGCGAGTGGCGCAAAGGCGCCACCAAACGCAGGCAACTGCCGATGCAGCCGCTGGAGGGCTTCCTTCCGAGTGGTGGCAGCGGCGGCGGCGGCGGCAGCGACGGTGGCATTGGCACCGGTGGCCGCGGAGCCGCCGCCTGCAGCTTGGGGTCTCGGGGCCGCCACCACTGCTGCCGGCGGCTCCCTTCCCACCGGCATCGGCTCTGCGTCTGCCTCGATGGCTGCCCCGCGCCTCTGCCACGCGTCGGGGAGGCCGTCGCCACCGTGCCGCCCGCCAACTCCGCCACCGTGCCCGCCAACACAGCCGCCACGACCGCGGCCGCCGCCACCGAGGCCAACGCGAAACCCAACGGTAGGGGGTGCCGACTGCGGGCGGGAACTGACGTGCACCACTCCCGCCGCCACGCTGGCGGCAGTTGTGACGGCGTCACCGACTGCAGGTGCTGGCCTGAACTCATAGGACCACCAACCGTCGCCTGTGACGCCGCCAGTATCCCTGGAGGGCAGTCGCGCTGACGACGGCCGTGCCACCTTTGACGCCGGCCTTGGCATTGGAACTACCTCCAGCCTTGGCAGGGGCGGTGACAGCGTCGCTGCCGTGCGAGCTGACAATGGTGCGGTTGCCAACAATGGAGGCAGCGGCGCGGTGGTTAGTGGCAGCCGCGCTGCGGTGCCGACGTACTCGGTGCGTCCAACGGGTGCGGTGAAGCTTCTGGACGCCGGCAGCGGCGCCGCCGCCGCCGCTGCTGCTGCCGCCGCCGCTGCTGCCGCTGCTGCCGCCGCCGCTGCTGCTGCCGCACTCGCTGCTGACGACCACGCGCTTGCAAATGATGGCGGCGGCGGCGCAGGGGTTGGCAGTGACGGCTCTGTCACAGGCGTGGTGCCAATGGGCGAGATGATGGCGCTGGCCACGGTGACGCCGCTGGACGTCGGCACTGGTGCCGCCAAGCTTGTGGGCGGCAACGAGCTCGCCGATGGCGGTGGCGGAGGCGGCGGCGGGGTTGGCGCTGCGGCCGCCGTGGCGCCAACAATGTCAGTGCCGCCCGCGGATGTGGTAACGCCAACGGGCACCTGCTCCGGCCGCGCAACCGCTGCTGGAGCCGTGCTTGGTGACGACGGTGAGGTTGCCGAGGTTGACGGCGGCGTGGGGGTTGGCGGTGACGGCGCAGCGACCGCCGTAGCTCCGGCAACATTAGTGCTGACGGCGGGCGCGGTGACGGTACTGAGCGGCTGCTCCAGTGGCACCGAGGTTGAAGGCGGCAGCGGTGTAGATGGCAGCGAGCTCGCCGAGGTTGACGGCAGGGCGCCCTCCGAGGTCGCCGCGCCAACCGTGGTGCCGACGTCCTCAGTGCCGTCGACGGGCACCGTCGCTGACATGTGGCCCACCTCCTCAGCGCTGTCGACGGACACCGTGTCACCGCTGCGAAATCGTCCCATCGACACCCCCGCAGATAGCGCCGGGCTTGCTGGCGGGGGGGCACCGTGGGCTGCCGCGGGGGATGCCACCGGGGCGTCGACGCGGTCATTGTTGTCACAAGGCTCAGTGACGCCGCTGGACGTCCGTGCCGGCGGCGCCAAGGATGCTGTTGACGGTGAGGACGCTGGGGCTGGCGGCGGTGCAGATGCTGGCGGAGTCGGCGCCTTGACCGCAATGGTGCCGTCCTCGATGCCGCCACCGCCGGACCCCGCGCCGCCGGCGGCCGGCGCTGTGATGGGACGCTTGACAGTTGTCATCAAACTCTGAAAGGAGATCGCTTGCGTGGGTACCGGTACCGCAGTGGCGAGGTCGCCGCTTGCCGCCGCACCGTCTCTGCTTACCAGAACCGGTGACAGTACGCGCGCTGCCGCATGGTCGCCACTGGCCACATCCAAGGCGGCGTCCACCACCTCCGCGCCACCGGCGCTCACGTCCGCCTCAGCGCGCACCTCGTGGGTGCCTGCCGCCATGTCTGTCGTGTCATAGCGCCAGCGGCACCCCGCTGCTCCCTCCGGTCGTCAATGGATTGGTGCAGGGGGTGCCGGGGGGTCGTGGGTGCTGCCTTGTCGCGCCGATGCCGTCCGTGGTCCGTGGCTGCCCGCGTCCGTCACAAACGGTGGTGATGATGGCGGTTTGGCGCGGTGATGGCGAGACGCCACATCGAGCGAGATGGTGAGGTGTAGGCAGCCGGTCTCGGTGCTGCCCAGCACCGGTGTACCTGCGCAATTGCGTGTGAGTGCGGGGCGAGCGGGTTGCGGTCGTGGGTGGGACTCCTGGCTGCTGGCGCTGGCGGGCGCTGCCGCCGGGACACCGGGACGTGGTGTTATCTGGTTGAACCTCCGGTTAGAGTGGCTGGTGTGCCAAACCACCGCCCCCTGACGCCCCACCGGCCGGGCCCAACCATCAACTGAATAGGGAAAATGCGCCGGCGGGCTGCGGCGGCGACGGGTGCCGCCGTGGGACAAGATTGGAAGGTACCCCAGAAACCCCACAACGAGAGATGCGCGAGAAGCCGAAGATAAGGTCCCGAGGAAGGATTGGCAGGACGCACGCATGCGAGCATCACCCGCACCCGAAATCGTGGACGCAGGCGCGGCCGCCCCCCGCGCCAGCGCGCCTGCACCCTCTATGGATATCACTTGGAGTCTGTGACACAGCAGGCTGTACCCACCGCGCCGTTGTGTGTTGCCGTGCGCCAAACCGTCCCTTCTCCCTCCGCATTGGTGCGCACTGCTCTGGGAACCCGCACCGTCCTGCGAAATAGATCTGCCGCCGGCATTGGCGATCGACTGCGTTGCACACACGTACAAGCGCACCGACGCGGCCCCATTGCCCTGTCACCACGGCCCGCTGCCACCTGTCTGTAGTGGGCGTTGCTCTGCGGAGCGGGCGCGGCAGCGTCGGCGGCAGCGTCAAGTGGAGCGCAGCGGCATCCAGCAGGCACACAGTGGCTGAGGACCGAGGAGAGAGAGCAAGGGTCGGTCGCAGAACGTGGCGGCGGCAACGGCGGCAGCGGCAGGAGGGCGGCTGCAGACACCACAACACAACCAACACATGCACACGTACCATGGGCGGCTGGTCCGGGCGAGCAGCGTGGTGCGGGGCCGCAGAACGTGAGGGGGGAGGAGAGAGGGAGAGAGGAAGGGAGGAAGAGACAGACACTTGTAGGAAGGAAGAGGCGCGGATATGGCAGCGTGCGGTTTGGCGCTGTTTGCTGTAAACAAATGGATCGCGCGGGCCCGCGGAGCGGAGGGCACCCCACACCCATGCCTCCCAATGTAGCTGTTGAATTTACGTGGTGGCGTACGGTGGTGCCACCGCGTTTGTGGCGTGGTGGTGCGTTGAATACAGGTAGGCTAGGCTGGCGGGCGTGCGCGGGCAAAAACGCGCGCTTGTTCTCGTTCGCACACTAGCGATGTTAGCGAATGACAAAAACCATTCGCAAGGAATGGAATTAGAACCT
>ERZ778022.4952-NODE-4952-length-11134-cov-4.994043_pt1 | contig 11134 bp, 9 predicted proteins | sample MGYA00375752_ERZ778022 | MGnify/ENA primary metagenome ERZ778022 (study PRJEB29350, sample SAMN05389826) | bioreactor metagenome | isolation source: Thiocyanate bioreactor | place: South Africa: University of Cape Town | collected 2014-04-04 ...
TGAAGGAGTTGCGGGCGGCATGCGCCATGCAGATGGCGGCGGCTTAGAGCAGGATGGTGACGTCGAGCGGCAGCGAGCCGCCTGAGGTCAGCACCTTGCCCTCGACGACGACGGGATTGTCGTCGGAGCGGCCGGTGGCGGCGAGGATCTTGTGCCCGGCGGTCAGAAGGCTTTCGAACACGGCGCCGAAAACCTGGGCGATCATCCGCAGGCTGAGCGGGTCCTGGATGTGGGTCGCGACCGGCCAGTCCCAGTCGTCCGCGGCGCGGCAGAGCCAGGAGCCGATCAGCGCTTCCCGTGCCGTGCCGACATGCACGACCGCCTGCCACGGATGGCGCGAGGCACCGAGCGCACCGGCCGACATCAGCGCCGTCGCCAGCATCATGCGGATGGCGGTGGCCGCATCGCGGGTCGCTTCCGCGGCGGCGGCAAAACTCACGGCGTTGACGCTGAGCGAGGCAAGGCTGTCGCGCGGCGCCATGCGCAGCGGCGCAAGACCGGCGGCCCGGAAGGCCGCTTCGGCCGACATGCGCTCGCCCCGGAAACGGGCTTCGCCGACACCGGTCAGCACCGCGCCGATCTGGCCCATCAGGCCGATATCGGCGCAGCCGATGGAGCCGGTGCGGCGCACCACCGGAATGACGTCGGCGGCAAGCAGGTCGAGATAGGCTTCCACCAGGTCCGTCGAGCAGCCGACGTAACCGGTCAATGCCGTGTTGACGCGGATCGCCATGGCATTGCGCACCACCGAGCAGGGAAAAGGCGAACCGGTGCCGAAATGATGGGCGCGCACCAGGCCGAGATTGAACGCATCGAGTTCGTCGGGCGACCACTCGACATCCTTCATCGCGCCGACGCCGGTGGTCGAGCCGTAGACCGGCACGCCCTTGGCAATGGCCTCTTCGAGAATGCCGCGCGCCATCTCCACCCGCGCCATGCCGGCGGGCGATGCGACGGGCAGGATGCGGCCGGCACCGATCTCCATAAGCTCGGCAAAGCCGAGCGGCTGTCCGGTCAGTTCGATGGTGGGATGGGGGCCTGTCATGCTTTGGTCGTCTCCTGCTTCGCGAACACTATTCAAACATCCCCGTCTGTGGGATATCCCAAATCATGAACGGATGATGTGGCAACAAAACCAAGGCGAAAGCGCGATCATGGACACGGCGACGGTGCTTGCGACGACGATCGTTCTGGAGCTGAAGAGCCTGCGGGCCACGGCACGGGCGCTTTCCCGCCCGCCGGCCTCGGTTGCCGCCGCGATCCGGCGGATGGAGGCCGAGCTTGCCATGCCGCTGGTGCAGAAAACCGGCTCCTCCTTGATGCTGACGCTCGAAGGCAGTCGTCTGCTGCCAAGGTTGAAGGAACTCAGCAATCTGGCCGCGGAGCTGTTCATTGCCGACGGCCGGCCGGCGCCCGGCGTTGCAGCCCTTGCTGGCAAGATGCTGAGTTTCGACGCGCTGATCCGCCTTCTGCATGTGGCGCGCATCGGCAGCATCCGCGCCGCGGCGCGTGAACTCGGTCTCGGCCAGCCGCAGCTGACACGGCAGATCGCCCATGTCGAGGCGGTGCTGGGGTATGCGGTGCTGGAGCGTGGTCGCAGCGGTGCGGCGCCGACGCGAACCGGCGAGCGTGCCGTCGACATCATCCGGCGCATCGAACGGCTCTGGCACGACCTGACCAATGCCGCCGACGAACGTTTCCGCCGCACCGAGACGGTGGTCCGCATCGGCTCGGTCATCCCGCTCGGGCCGGATAGCCAGATCGCCGATTTCCTCGCCGACCTGGCGGCGGGGTGGCGGCTTGCCCATCCGCGCCAGCCGGTGTTCATTTCCTCGATGATCGCCGAGGAACTGCTGAACAGCCTGCGGCGCGGCCTGTTTGACGTCGTCCTGCTCGATGTCGAAACCCTGCCGGACGATCTCGACGGCCGGCTGCTCTCAGCCTCGCCGCTGGCGCTCGTCGGCCGGGCGTCGGAAATGGACGACGTCCGCCTCGACGATCCGGCGGCGCTGACGGCCCTGCTGCTTCGTCATCCGGTGGCGATCCCCAGCCTGCGCAGCGGCCTCCGGCAGAAGATCGACCCGGTGCTGGACGAATTCCTCGGCCATGGCAGCGGCCGGCGGCTGGAAATCGTCGAGGTCGATTCGATCCCCGTCATCCTCAAGCTCGTCGGGCGTCATGGTTTCCTGTCTATCCTGCCGAGCGTCTCGCTGGCGGCGATGGGGGGCGAACTCCGGCAGGTCAGCCTGCATCCCTCCCACAGCCTGCCGCTGTGGATCGCCTGGCCGAAGGCCCGCACGGGGCAGGGCCTTCAGCGGCAGGTGCTGGAACTCCTGTCCCTCATCCGGGTTTGACGGTCACGGTCAGGCGATCGGCCCGAGATAATCCATCTTGCCGACGGGCAGGCCGCGGGCGCGCAAAATGCCGTGGGCGGTGGTGATGTGGAAATAGAAATTCGGGAAAACGAACTTCGTCAGATAGTCCTTGCCGGACAGAACCTTGGTGGCGCTGCGGCCGAGCGGCACGGTGATCTCCCGGCTGTCGCTGCCATCAAGGCTTTCCGGCGTCACGGTGGCGAAATAGGCATGCGCCTTGGCCAGTCGTGCGCGAAATTCGGCGATGGTGGTTTCGGTGTCCTCGAAGCGCGGCGCTTCCTGGCCGGAAAGGCGGCCGAGGGCGTTCTTGGAGGTGTCCGTGACGCGCTGGATCTGAGCGGAAAAAGGGTGCATGTCCGGGGCGAGCCGGGCGCCTAGCAGCTCGTTGGCATCCACGCCGTTGTCCTGCGCATAGGCTTCGATCTTGTCGAGATAGTGGGAGAGGACGTCGAGGCCGCGCTGGAACGCCGGGACGGTGAGATCGTAGACGGAAATGGACATGGGGCTCCCTTTTGGCCGCTGTTGTCGTGTCGCGGTCGGTGAGACCCGGCCATCGATGGCGAGCATATAGGAAGCGTTCAGCGGTTTCGCGACGGCCGACAGGCATCGAGCCGGGATTTTATTTGCCGCGCCAAACCGGTTTGCAGCGGAATGGTAGGCTAGGGGGAAAGCCTTGCCGGTATCGCCCCCGCATCCGACTCTTCGGGCCACCTTCTCCCCGAGGGGAGAAGGGGAACTCGGCCAGTTCAGGTGACCTGCCAGGCGACGTAGAGCAGGGTCAGCGCGATCAGCCACAGTGCCACGCGCCCGGAGCGGCCGTGCCGGGCTTCCGACTTGCCGATCGCCTCGGCCGTGGCCGGGTCGAAGCGCAGGCCGTTCTCGCTCATCGCCGTGATCTCGCGCGAAAATTTTTCCGTCTTGGCGGCGATTTCCGGTGCGGCTTCCGCCAGCTTGAAGGCAGCCTTCAGCCCGTCGCGCAGATCCGTCATCAGGCGTTGCGGCCCGAGATTGGTGCGGATCCAGTCGCCGACGACGGGTTCGGAGGCCTTCCACATGTTGAAGCGCGGGTTGAGGATGCGGGCGACGCCTTCGACCACCACCATGGTCTTCTGCAGCATCACCAGTTCCGGCCGGGTCTCCATGTCGAAAAGTTCGGTGACCTCGAAGAGCAGCGTCAGCAGCTTGCCCATGGAGATGGTTTCCGCCGGCTGGCCGTGAATCGGCTCACCGATGGCGCGGATCGCCTGGGCAAAACTCGCGACATCGTGATGCGCCGGTACGTAGCCGGCTTCGAAATGCACCTCGGCGACACGCAGGTAATCGCGGGTGATGAAACCGTAGAGGATTTCGGCGAGGAAGCGGCGCTCCTTCTTGCCGAGCCGTCCGACGATGCCCATGTCGACGGCGACGATATCGCCGGCGGCATCGACGAACAGATTGCCGGGATGCATGTCGGCATGGAAGAAACCGTCGCGCAGCGTATGGCGCAGGAAGGACTGGATCAGCCGGTCGGCGATGAGGTTGAGATCGTGTCCGGCGGCCCGCAGCGCCTCGACATTCGACATCTTGATGCCGTCGATCCATTCCATGGTGACGACGTCGCGGCCGGTGCGCTCCCAATCGACCTTCGGCACACGGAAGCCGGGGTCATTGGCGGTGTTTTCGGCGATTTCGGAAAGGGCGGCCGCTTCCAGCCGCAGGTCCATCTCCACCTTGGTGGTCTGTTCCAGCGTGCGGGTGACCTCGAGCGGCCTCAGCCGCCGCGATGAAGGAATGAACGTCTCCTGCACCCGCGCGACGAGATACATGACCTCGATGTCATGGCCGAAGCGCTGGCGCACGCCGGGGCGGATCACCTTGATCGCCACCTTGCGCCTGCCTTCCGGTGTCTCCACCTCGCCCGGATGCACCTGGGCAATGGAGGCTGCGGCGATCGGATCGCCGAAATGGCTATAAAGCTCCTCAACCGGCCGGCCGAGAGACCCCTCGACGGAGGCTTTTGCCGCCGCGACCGGGAAAAAGGCCATGCGATCCTGCAAGCCGGCAAGATCGTCTGCGAAATCGGCGCCGACCACGTCCGGCCGGGTCGCCAGAAACTGCCCCATCTTGACGTAGGACGGCCCGAGTCGTTCGACGGCGCGTGCCAGCCGGTCGCTGCGCTCCTCGGAAGGGCGCTTGCGAGCAAAAAGGCCGGCAAAAGATTTCACCAGCGCCGCCATCGGCGGCATGCCTTCGGAGGGCAGGGCGGAAACCACACCCTCGCGCACCAGAACCCAGCCGACGCGGGCGAGGCGGAAATAGGCTCCGAACGTGCTCATCGCGCCGGCCTGCCCGTCATCGGCATCAAACGTGTTCTGGCCATGCCGTCAGAGCTTCCAGCCGGAGTGCAGCGCGGCGATGCCGCCGGTGTAATTGGTGAAGGTGACGCGTGAAAAACCGGCCTCGCGGATCATCGCGGCAAAATCCTGCTGGTTCGGGAACTTGCGGATCGATTCCACCAGGTATTGGTAGGGTTCGGCCTCGCCGGTGATCATCCTGCCGAATTGCGGGATCGCCTTGAACGACCATTGGTCGTAGACCTTGTCGAGCAACGGCATTTCCAACTCGGAAAATTCCAGCACCAGCAGCCGCCCGCCGCGCTTCAGCACGCGGTAGGCTTCCTTCAGCGCCACGTCGATATGCGGCACGTTGCGGATGCCGAAGGCGATCGTATAGGCGTCGAAGGAGTTGGTCTCGAAGGGCAGGTCTTCGGCGTTGGCCTCGACGAAGGTGAGGTTGTCGGAAAGCTTCTTCTTGGCGGCGCGTTCGGCGCCGACGCCGAGCATCGAGCCGTTGATGTCGAGCACGGTGGCATGCGCCAGGCGGTTCGAGGCCTCGACGATGCGGAAGGCGATATCGCCGGTGCCGCCGGCGACGTCGAGCACTTTGTAGGAAGCATCCTTGCGCGGATTGAGTGCGGCAACCATGCCGTCCTTCCAGACCCGGTGCAGGCCTGCCGACATCACGTCGTTCATGATGTCGTAGCGCTTGGCGACCTTGTGGAAGACCTCGTTGACCAGACCCTGCTTCTCGCCTTCGGAAACGTCGCGGAAACCGTAGGAGGTGGACATGCCGCCGTCGGCAGAGGTGCGGCTTTCAGTCATCGGGTCACTCCATCTTGCAGGGCCATCGTCGAAAAACGATAGCAAAAACGCCGCCGCCGCACTATCTCTGCGCTCGAAAGAGGCTGCGGCAGATCGCGCAGGTCTATAGACCACATTGCCACGGGTTGGAACAGGAAGTTAGGAACGCCATGCCGGAATTGCCAGAGGTAGAGACAGTCCGCCGCGGCCTGGCGCCGGTCATGGAGGGCGCGCGCATCACCCGTCTCGAACTTAGGCGCGGCGACCTGCGGTTTCCCTTCCCGGCGGATTTTTCCGCCCGGGCCGATGGCCAGACGATCGTTTCGCTCGGCCGGCGGGCAAAATACCTGCTGATCGATCTGGCAAACGGCCTGACGATCATCGCCCATCTCGGCATGTCCGGTTCCTTGCGCATCGAGGAGGGGGCGGCCGTCGATGTGCCGGGCGACTTCCATCATCCGCGGTCGAAGGACGAAAAACATGATCATGTGATCTTCCATCTGGACGCGGCGGGCCGCGCCCTGCGCGTCATCTATAACGACCCGCGCCGCTTCGGCTTCATGGAACTGATGGCGCGGAATGACCTCGACACCTATGCCGCCTTCCGCGATCTCGGGCCGGAGCCGACGGGCAACAGCCTCGATGCCGACTACCTCTCCCGGCGCTTCGAGGGAAAGACACAGCCGCTGAAAGGCGCACTGCTCGACCAGAAGAATATCGCCGGCCTCGGCAACATCTATGTCTGCGAGGCGCTCTGGCGCTCCCACCTGAAGCCGCAGCGCGCCGCCGGCACGCTGGTGACCGCGGATGGCAAGCCGAAACCGGAGCTTCTGGCGCTGACCACCGCCATCCGCGACGTCATCGCCGATGCGATCGCCGCCGGCGGCTCGTCGTTGCGCGACCATATCCGGACGGACGGGTCGCTGGGTTATTTCCAGCATTCCTTTTCCGTCTACGACCGCGAGGGCACGGCCTGCTGCACGCCCGATTGCGCTGGCACGGTGGCGCGCATCGTCCAGGCGGGCCGCTCGTCCTTCTATTGCGATCGGTGCCAGCATTAGGCCATTGCTGGCTTTCTTGAAAAATGCGCGTTGACGTCGCCCGGCTTTCGAGCTATATGCCCGCCCACAGTTCGGAAAGCCTTGGACGGCCTTCCACAAATGCTCCCCGCATGGCTGATACGAAAGGTCGCAACGACCGGCGCGGCGATGGCGGAGTTTGGTTTGAATTCGAAGAGAGGCATCCATGGCCAATACTACTTCGGCGAAGAAGGCGACCCGCAAGATCGCTCGCCGCACCGCAATCAACAAGAACCGCCGCTCGCGCGTCCGCAGCTTCATCCGCAAGGTTGAGGAAGCCATCGCTTCGGGCGATCTCGCCGTCGCCCAGGAAGCCCTCAAGGCTGCCCAGCCGGAACTGGCCCGCGCTGCCACCAAGGGTGTGCTGCATCGGAACACCGCTTCCCGCAAGGTGTCCCGCCTGGCGAGCCGCGTGAAGGCTCTGGCGGTCTAATTTTCGTCAATTATGATGTGAAATGATAAGCCCGGTCGCGAGACCGGGCTTTTCGGATTCTGGCCTTCCGCCACGGCTTGGTTAATTTCTCAAGACGTCCGCATGTCACTGGCATGACATAAAAATCCTTTTATTTTCAAAGGTTTGCGGAAGGTTGCATGGTCTCTGGATGACTCTCGTTGCGGCAGTTGGGCCGGTCTTTGAGTCAAGCGATTTTTTATTTTTTTTGTTTTTCCCGCCGCTCCAAATTGGCCTTTTTTGAATCTCCTTGATTCAAAAGCGATTCTTGATGAAGGCCTTTGTGACACCCAAATTGCGGCTCCGGAGTCAATGCCCGTCCCTTAATTTTGCGTAAAATTCATCATTGATCTCGGCATATGATCCTGCCTAAATGCCTCTCAACGGGGGGCGCGGACACCACCTTCACAATGTTGGCTCATTTGACGCTGAACAGGCGGAAGAGTGGTTTTGTCTCCTGGGAAGCGGCGTGTTCTACGCCGTCTTTTCAAACAGTTGACGGGAATTTAACGGTATCGGTATCGATACCGCGCGGGCTGTCTTGCGGCTTCGCGTCCTCTGGTGTTTTGAGTGATCAGGGAGGGCATGAAAAACATTCGAGCCTCAACGACGAGGGCGAGGATCGGATGGCGGCGGGTGAGCCCGCAGAGGGAACGGCAAGGCCGGTTCCTTCAGGTCGGTGTTGCCGGATTGGCCCGGTGACCCAACTTAACAGGATATGACCGGCGCGGGCCAGCGGGGCACGACCGGAGAAAAGAATAAGGCTCGGGCGAGCGGGATAGTTTCGCCCGACAACGAGAATTTGGAAGGCGGCGACAATGCAAGTGAATATGATGACGACCGGTGCCCTTGGAGACGGGGACAAGGCACCGAGGCCGTTCGACGCGGTATGCTCCGAGGTGACGGAGGATAAAACCGGTATGACCTATAACGCACTGTTCGATCGGTTCAGTGCCCGATTGAAGGCTCAAGTCGGTCAGGATGTCTATGCAAGCTGGTTTGCACGGCTCAAGCTGCATTCGGTGTCCAAGAGTGTCGTGCGGTTGACGGTGCCGACGACGTTCCTCAAGTCCTGGATCAACAACCGCTACATCGATCTCATCACCGGTATCTTCCAGGCGGAAGACCCCGAAATCCTCAAGGTGGAAATCCTGGTGCGCACGGCGACCCGGAGCGTCCGGCCCTCCGCCACTGAGGAAAGCCAGTCCGCGGCCGAACCGGCTCCGGCCCAGCCGCGCCGCAGCGCGCCGCAGAGCATCGGCCAGGTCGCCGCAAGCGCCGGCGCCGTGCCGCAACGCCCGGCTTCCGCCCCGAGCCCGCTGTTCGGCTCGCCGCTCGACTCCCGCTACACCTTCGAGTCCTTCGTGGAAGGTTCTTCGAACCGCGTTGCGCTCGCCGCCGCCAAGACCATCGCCGAAGCCGGCGCCGGTGCGGTGCGCTTCAATCCGCTGTTCATCCATTCGACGGTCGGTCTCGGCAAGACGCATCTGCTGCAGGCAATCGCCAATGCCGCGGTCAACAGCCCCCGGCTGCCGCGCGTCGTCTATCTGACGGCGGAATATTTCATGTGGCGTTTTGCCACCGCCATCCGCGACAATGACGCGCTGACGCTGAAGGACTCGCTGCGCAACATCGACCTTCTGATCATCGACGACATGCAGTTCCTGCAGGGCAAGATGATCCAGCACGAATTCTGCCATCTGCTCAACATGCTGCTCGACAGCGCCAAGCAGGTCGTCGTTGCTGCCGACCGCGCCCCCTGGGAGCTGGAATCGCTCGATCCGCGCGTCCGCTCGCGCCTGCAGGGCGGTGTCGCCATCGAGATGGAGGCGCCGGACTACGAGATGCGCCTCGAGATCCTGAAGCGCCGCCTTGCCGTCGCGCAGCAGGAAGACGCCTCGCTCGACATTCCGGTCGAGATCCTCAGCCATGTCGCCCGCAACATCACGGCAAGCGGCCGCGAGCTGGAGGGGGCCTTCAACCAGTTGCTCTTCCGCCGCTCCTTCGAGCCGAACCTGACGATCGAGCGCGTCGACGAACTGCTCGGCCATCTGGTCGCCGCCGGCGAGCCGCGCCGCGTGCGCATCGAGGACATCCAGCGCGTCGTCGCCAAGCACTACAACGTTTCGCGCCAGGAGCTGGTCTCGAACCGCCGCACGCGCGTGATCGTCAAGCCGCGCCAGATCGCCATGTATCTGTCGAAGACGCTGACGCCGCGGTCCTTCCCGGAAATCGGCCGGCGTTTTGGCGGCCGCGATCACACCACCGTGCTGCATGCGGTGCGCAAGATCGAGGAGCTGATCTCCGGCGATACCAAGCTGAGCCATGAGATCGAGCTTCTGAAGCGTCTGATCAACGAGTGATCGTGTTGCCGGGCGAGACGGTTCGACCGCTGCAGCCCGGCATTTATCTATTTGTGCCCTCAGGCCTCATCCTTTCGTGCAAAAGGGTGAGGCTTTTTGCTGTTGGTGCCACGCTCAAGGCTTGCGGGCGCAGACGATGATTTCGGCGCTGTCGGGCGTGAAGGGATTGCCGTTCCAGTCGCCGTAGAGTTCGATGCCGGTAAACCCCGTGGCCTGCAGCATCGCGGTAATTTCCGTCGATGGCGGAAAACGAAGGCGGCTATGGCTGGCCTTGACGATGCCGCTCTCGATAAACCGATGCTCGCTGACAAAGGTCACCCATTCGCCCTCCACCGCCGTCACCGCGTGGTGAACGTCCACGTGCCCCAAGCCTTCCACCACGATGCGCCGGGCCGAGTGCTGTGGCGTCCAGTGCTGCCAGGCGCGCCGCAACGGGTTGCGACTGTCGAAAACAAGGCGGCCGCCGCTCTCCAGGTGCCGGAAGGCGGCCTGCAGCACGGCGCTGGCGTCGTCGGCTGCAAAGACCTGGAAGACATGGCCGGTCATGATCGCCAAGTCGAAACGCTGCGGCAGGTCGAGCGTGCGCGCATCCGCTTCGACCCAGCTGATCCGACCGTCCACGTCGTTGTTGCGGGCCACGGCAAGCATGGCTGCCGCCGGCTCGACGCCGGTGACCTCATGGCCGCGCTCGGCAAAAAGCCGTGCCGTCAGGCCTGTGCCGCAGCCGATGTCGAGGATGCGGTCTCCGGCGGCGGCACGACCGAGATAGAAGGCGGTATCGTCGCCCGCAGGGTTCAGCGCGTCGTAGAGCGCCGTCAGTGCCGGATCGGTGTAGATCGTCTCCATGGAATGCTGTTCTCCGGGGTTTTCTTATGCGGGCGCGCCTGCCGCTTCTGCGAGCAGCCAGCGCCGGAAGGCGGCGACGGCCGTCCGCTCCAGGGCCACGGCCGGATAAACGAGGTGATAGGCAAGCCGGCTTGCCAGCCCGAGCGGGAAGGGGGCGGCAAGCTGCCCCTCCGCCAACTCCTTCTCGATAAAGGAGCCGCGGACCAGCGCAAACCCCAGGCCGGCCTTGGCGGCTTCCACGGCGCCGTTGCCGTCGGCGAAGATCGGGCCGTGGGCTGCCGGCGCCGGATCGACACCGGCAGCCTCCAGCCACAATTCCCAGTCGCGGCGATAGACGTCGTGGATCAGCGTCATGCCGGCAAGTGCTTCCGGCGCCGGTGAGGCTCCGAGGCGGGCGACCAGTGCCGGCGTGGCGACGGGGATCAGGTCGTCGTCGATCAGCCGCTGGCTGACGAGGCCTTCGTAAGCACCAAGGCCATGCCGCACGGCGATATCTACGCCGTCGCGGGCAAAATCCATGATCCGGTAGGAGGGGCTGATACGGACGTCGATGCCGGGATGCTGCGCCTCGAACCGGCCGATGCGCGGCACCAGCCATTGCATCGCGAAGGTCGCCGTGCAGGTGACCGTCAGCACCGAGCCGCGGGCCCGCGCCCGCACCGCTGCCGTCGCTTCACGCACCAGGCGGAAGGCGGTGCGCAGTGTCGCGAAATAATCGGCGCCTTCAACTGTCAGCGCCAGGCTGCGCGGCCGGCGCGTGAAGAGCTGGATATCCAGCGTCGTCTCGAGTTCACGCACCTGCAGGCTGACGGCGCCGGGTGTGACGTGCAACTCCTCCGCGGCCAGCGTCATGCTCAGATGCCGCGCCGTCGCCTCGAAGGCGCGCAGTGACGAGAGG
>ERZ778022.4959-NODE-4959-length-11120-cov-5.379485_pt1 | contig 11120 bp, 4 predicted proteins | sample MGYA00375752_ERZ778022 | MGnify/ENA primary metagenome ERZ778022 (study PRJEB29350, sample SAMN05389826) | bioreactor metagenome | isolation source: Thiocyanate bioreactor | place: South Africa: University of Cape Town | collected 2014-04-04 ...
GACCGGCTGCACCGCCTCCCGCCTCGCCTGCGCCGTTGTCCCCAAAGTCGGCGGCCCCTGCGACGCCAGCGACGCCAGCGACGCCAGCGCCAGCACCAGCGGCAGTGGCAGCGGCGCCCGCTGCAACGGCGGCGACGTCAGCGGCGGCGGTGTGGGGCTCTGTTGCAAGCCCGCGCAGCCCGGGTGCGGCAGACCGCGCTGGGTTGCCGCTGCCAGGTGCCGGGCTGGGCGCACAACCACCGGCACCCGCCGGTGCGTTGACCGGCGTTGCCGATGAGGTGGAGCCGTATGCGCTGTACCCGTTGCACAGCACCGCGGCGGCACCGCGCGACTCGGATGACCTGCGGCTGTACGAGTCGTACGTGGCGCTGGCGCGGTCGGCGGGGCTGTACATTGGGTCGACGGGCAGCGCACCGTCGCGGCCGTCGCCGCCGCCCTCCGGTGGCAGTGGTGCTGCGGCAGCACGGAGCGGCAGCAGTGGTGGTGGCGGTGGCGGCGGTGGCGGCGGTAGTGGGAGCAGTGGTGCGGCGGCGGCGCGCGGGCACATCATGACGGCAAGCGACCAGATTGACATGTTCCGGCGCGTGGTGCAGGGCGTGTCATTTGGCACGGACGACCTGGCGGGTGCGGCGGCGTGGCAGGCAGCGTGGGGTGCCACTTACACGCCTACCTCGGGGCCGTTCCGCGGCATGTCGCCTGCCACGCCTGCCACCATGCTGCTTACCCCCCTGCTGCGCACCTCCTCCGCTTCCCTGGCAGACGACCCGCTGTACACCTGGTACCTCGCCGCCGACCCGCTCAAGACGCCCGTGGAGCCGGTGTCGGTGCTGGTCATGGGTGCGCGGTAGATTTGTTCTTTGTTGTGTGTTACATTCGGCGGCCATTGAAACACTAATTATCGATACTATTCCGGGTCGTCGGCGCGCTCGGCGGGCGCGACGGCGCAATCGAGCGGCGTGCCGGCGGCGGTGGCGGCCGCCTGCGCGGCCTGCACGTGCTTTACGAAGGTGCGCGCCACGAGGAGCGGGAACACGAGGGTGGCGTCGGCGTAGATCTTGACGGGGGTGGCGGTGAGGCGGATCTTGCCCCACGACACCGCCTCGTCAGGGCGTGCGCCCGAGTCGGAGCCGTCAAAGTCGTGCGCCGTGTTGATGTACACCACGTAGTCGGCGCCGTTGCGCATGAGGTTGGCGTTGCAGGTGTGGTGCTTGGCGATGCCGCCGCCCAGGATGATCATGCCCGACTTCTTGGCGCGGCGCGCGATGTTGTTCAGCCGCCGCACGTCCTGCACCACGTCCACGATGAAGCCCTCGCGGTCGTACGTGTGGTAGTACAGCATGTCGCCGATGGCGCCGTCGGTGAGGCCGGGGCAGAAGACGGGGATGCCGTTGCGCGCCGTCCAGTACCACACGCTGCTCTCGTCCGTCATCTCCTCGCCGATGCGCTGCACGATCTTGGAGGGCGACCAGATCACCTTCGGCTTGCCCTTCGCCGCGCCGCGGCCCACCTGCTCGTCGTGCATGCGGTTCAGCACGGGGCCAAACCAGTCCTCCAGCGCCACGTAGTTCAGGTTGGGCACCAGCAGGTTGCCGGTGCGGTTGATGCCGCGCATGCGCAGGTCCTTGCCCTTCAGGTAGAAGTCGCCCACGTAGTGCGGCCGCAGCGTCTTCATGATGTCCTCCTCCACCGCGCCCGCCGTCGTCACGATGCACGACACCAGCTTGTGCTTGACCAGGAAGTGGATGATCTCGCGCTGGCCGCACGAGATCTGGTTGGAGGTGAACGACAGGAAGATGGTGCACCGCGTCGCCGCGCGCACCGCCGGGTCGCGCCACTCCTCGTTCTCCGCCGGCAGGATGGCGTCGTCCGACAGCCGCCACCGCAGCATCTTGTTCACCTCCTCCACCGCCAGCGCAAAGTTGGTGGCCTGGAACCCCATCGTGGCGTAGCTCGCCAGCAGCGCGTCATAGTCAATCGCCGCCGCGCCGCCCGCCGCCGCCACCGCACCCGCCACCGTCGGCGCAGCTGGGGTGGCGGGGGCGGCTGGAGCGACCGGGGCGGCGTCAGCAGGCGCACCAGCGCCGCCGCGCGGCTTGCAGTCAGCGTTAAAGTTGTAGCCTGCCACGATCGGCGTGCCCTCCGGGCAGTCCTCCGCGCCGATCATCACCAGGCCGTCGGGCAGGATGGTGCCCACCGCCGGCCCGCCGGTGTTGACCACCGACGTGGGCGCCGCCAGCACCGTGGCTGGCGCCGCTGCGGCGGGTGTGGTGGCGGCGGCTGCTGCGGCGGCACCAGCCGCGGGTGCCTCTGTCGTTGTTGCTGGTGTCGCCATCTGCACGCAGGGTGGGTGGTGGTGGTGGTGGTTGTGGTGGTGGTGGTGGTGGCGCGGCCATGCACCGCTCTCGTCCCCAAGTCTCTGCTGCCCATCCAGGCCTCCCCCCACCCCTGTCCAGTGCCACCCGCCCTTCGCCTCTCTCTCCCGCCCCATCCCCCTCTTGCCATCGTCCCTCTCCTCGTCCGCTCGCTGCCCACTACTCGCTGCCCACTACTCCGATGGTGGCCGATGGTGGGCCCCAATGGTTGGGGGAGTCGGCCATGTGTCATGTCGTGCCCAATTATTTGCAACGAAAACACAGCAGCGTTCGCACCTTTGTAGTCCTTAGAGCCGTGCTGCACCTGCGTTTTTGCTGATAATGCGCGACTTTGCATTCCCCACACCCCCAAAAGTCGCCTACCAAAGGGTGGTTTGGCAGACTCGGAGGAGGGAGGAGCAGCAGGGAGCGGGCATGTGCCCGCGCAAACTCACCGTGACACTTCACCACTCACAGTTGGAGTCGTGTTTGGCAACGTTCACAAACGAGGACAGTGGGTGTGGAAGCTCGTGGTATGGCGTTCATGTGCGCATGGTGATGGTGAGTAGTTATCGGCGTGGAAAGCTACGTTTTCGATGTGATTTCACGGCGATTATCGCAGTGGCAGTGCCAGCCAGAATGGCAAACGCCATTCTAACACCACCAATTTGACACCAGCGCACACATGCTATGCACCAGTGTGCGCACACCATAACACCGGCCACCCAAGCCATATATCCTTTCGCACCTATTCGCCACCCTTTTAGTGCGGGAGATGCCACCACTGCGGGTATTTTGTGCTTGATACACCTCGTATCCACTCCCTCCTCACTCCCTCTGCGCGCCTCCATGCCCTCTCACCGTCCACTGGCCGTTGGGGATGGCCACACTGCCGGCGACCGATAATGCGGACGACGCGATGTTCAGCCGCAAAACTAGGCGGGAATGCACCAAGCCATTGCTGGCTACGTGACTGGCGTGTTGATTTGTTGATTAGTTGTAAAGTCGTGGTTGCCACTCGCCGTGAATCTTGCCTCTCTCGTCCAACTGGTTTGTGGTGCTCACGTGGTGCTGACTGTGGTGGTGGTGGTGGTGGCAGTGGTGCTGACGTGGTGCTGCTGCTGGGGCTGACGTGCTGCTGGGGTCCCTGGTGGTGGGTTACTAGCTGTTCGCTGCTACTGGGTGCGTGTGGTGGTGTTTGGTCCAATCTGCTGCTGCTCCTCCTGGACTGCATCGTTCTGCTCGGACAACCACCCAACCATGGCCACCGGCTTCTGGGAGGCGCTGGAGGCGCGCGTGGCGGACGCTAATACCCTGCTGGTGGTGGGACTGGACCCGCATGCCGCCGACCTGCCGCGGCGCGAGGACGGCGCCCCGGCAGGCGCGGCGGAGGGCGTCGCGTTCTGCAAGCGCCTCATTGCCGCGACGGCCGACGTGGCGGCGGCGTACAAGCCCAATGCCGCGTTCTTTGAGGTGTGGGGCGCAGCTGGCGCGGCGGCGCTGGAGGAGGTGGTCGCAGCTGTGCCCGCGGGCATCCCCGTGCTGCTGGACGGCAAGCGTGGCGACATTGCCAGCACGGCGGAGGCGTACGCGGCGGCGGCATACGACGTTGTCCACGCCGGCGCCGTCACCGTGAATGCGTACATGGGGCTGGACGCCGTGGCGCCGTTTGCACGCCCCGGCAAGGGCGTGTTTGTGCTGTGCAAGACGTCGAACCCGTCTGCCGGCGAGGTCCAAGCGCTGGAGCTGGCAGCAACTGGCGGCACGGTGTACGAGGCGGTGGCGGCACGCGCGGAGGGCGCGTGGCGGGAGGCGTGCGGTGCGCCGCTGGGCCTGGTGGTGGGTGCAACGGATGTGACGGCGTTGGGGCGCGTGCGCGCCGCCGCGCCTACCTCCTGGATTCTGGCGCCCGGCGTGGGCTTCCAGGGTGGCGACCTGCGCGCCGCCCTGGCAGCAGGGCTGCGGCCTGACGGCTCCGGCATGCTGCTGCCCGTGTCACGCGGCATCTCCCGCGCGGCAGACCCGGCAGCCGCGGCGCGCGCGCTGCGGGATGACATTAACGCCGTGCGCGCCGCCGTGCGTGCGCCCGCAGCCGTAAGTGGTGGTGGTGCCGGCGGTTCAGCTGCCGGCGCCAGCGATGCAGTGGCGCCGCACCAGCGCGAGTTTATTGACGCCGCGCTGGCGGCCTGCGCGCTGCGGTTTGGGTCGTTTACGCTCAAGTCGGGGCGCGTGAGCCCCTACTTCTTCAATGCAGGCGCGTTTTGCACCGGCACCGCGCTTGCGGCGCTGGGGCGCACGTACGCCGCGGCTGCTACCGCCGCCGACCTGCACTATGACGTCCTGTTTGGGCCCGCATACAAGGGCATTCCGCTGGCCACTGCCACCGCCACGGCGCTGGCGGCGGCGGGGCGTGGCGACGTGCCGCTGGCGTTCAACCGCAAGGAGGCGAAGGACCACGGCGAGGGCGGCACCATGGTGGGCGCCGACGTGCGCGGCAAGCGCGTGCTCATTGTGGACGACGTCATCACGGCGGGCACCGCGGTGGGCGAGGCGATCGCCATCATCACCGCCGCCGGCGGCATCCCCGCAGGCGTCATCATGGGCCTGGACCGCCGCGAGCGCGCCACCGCTGACAGCCCCACATCCGCCGTGGAGGCGGTGCGCAGCACCTATGGCATCCCCGTGGTGGCTGTCGTTGGCCTTGAGCACCTCATCGCCTACATTGACGCCGCCGCCGCCGCCGGCACCGGCAGCCTGGGCGGCCAGGACGCGCACGCCCTCCTTGCCGCCATCCGTGCGTACCGCGAGGCGTACGGCGTGCCGCTGGCGGCATAGGGGTGGGGGTGGAGCACACGTCGCAATTGAAGCACGTTGTTGCACTGGCAAATGACACGACGGGTGGCAGCACGTGGCCACACGTGCCGCCGGTACAGGCAGCAGCTACACTCTCTTTCACACACACAACTACGTGCAACCTCCTCCAAGTATTACCGCGACGGCACACAGGTACAAGGCAGCGCAGGTAATGAAATAAGGTAATCATAATAGATACGTTACTCATGGAACACATCCGTGGAGGTCACGGCGCGCGGCTTGGCAGGCGGGTGGAGGGGCGGCGAGCCGCTGCCCGCGACGCCTACTGGCAGCCGGCTGCTGGAGGATGACATGGAGGAGGCAAAGGAGCGGCGCGGTGGCACCGCCTGCACCAGCGACGCGCGGCGCACCTCACGCGCAGCAGCCAGCGCCGCTGCGCGTGCCGTGTCGGCATCCACCACAAACTCAGTGTCGCCGCCGCCGCCGTCGCCGGCAGACGGTGCGCCGCCGCCGGGTGCGGCGGTGGGCGCTGTGGCGTACGACGCGGCACGTCGGCGCATGGGGCCCGTAAACCCGGCGCGCGGCGGCGCCACGCCAATCTCGCTGCCGCTGGAGGTGTCTGACAGGCTCCCGTCATCACCAGAGTCCTCCAGACCCGTGTGAGCCGCAGCCGCAGCAGCCGCAGCAGCAGCGGCGGCGGCGGCGGTGATGGTGCCAGCAGACGACCCTGCGCCACCCTCGCCGCCCTCGTCCTCATCCTCAGCAATGGCCTCCCCGCGCAGCGACGCTACTGCGCTACGCGCCGGTGCGGGCGGCAGCAGTGGCGGCAGGATGGCGCCCGTGGCACGCCGGCTGTGGCGGCGTGATGTGAGGTCGGTGGGGGAGGTGGGAAGGGGTGGCGGCGCCACCGGGGAGCCGGGTAGCGTGTCACGGCCGCGGATGGCAACGGTGGCGTTTGCGATGGTGGGGCCGGCGCCACCCACGCCCGGCCACGCCACGCTGCTGCGCCGCATGGTGCCTGCCATAGTCACCGGCGGCAGACCGCCCGGCAGGTCGCTGCCGCCCGCCATGGCGGCATTCAGCGCGCCCGCTACCGCCGCCGGCCCCAGTGTCAGCGTGCGCATGTCAATGGCCGCGGACGCGCGCCGGCTGCCTGCGCCGCGCAGTTGCGCAAGGCGTGCATCCGACCGGCGGCGGTCCTGCGACACGAGCGGCGAGGTCGGGCCCTCCTCTGGCGGCGTGGTGGCCGCTGCCGGCAACGGCGCTGGCGCCCGCGCCGCCGAGATGCGCGCCTCGCGCGCTGCCGACAGCCGCGCATCACGCGCCGCCGCGCGCGCCGCCGCAGTGCTTTCCCGGCTGCCGGGCGTCAGCTCCGCGGCGGCACCAGCAGCTGCTGCGGCAGCAGCAGGCGGCAGTGGCGCGGCTGGCAGTGCGTCGTCGCTGGCACCCAGCAGCGGCGGCAGGGGCGACCCCTCCGCCTTCACCGGCGGCGCCTGCACAACCTGCGTGGACGGCGCCGGCGGCACGGTGGCAGACGAGCGCCGCTCCCCGCCGCCGCCGTCGCGACGCAGCGCCCGCGTTTGCAGGCGCGTCACACGCGACTCGTAGAAGAAGGACAACATCTGGGAGGACAGGAAGCGGCCCCAGAAGGGCGCCTCCACCTCTGGCGCCTGTGCCAGCATGGCGGTGACGCAGGTGGACAGCGGCGGCAGGCGGCGCACAGCGGCAAAGGAGTCGTGCATGCCCGCACTGCTGCCGCCGCTTCCACCGCCGCCGGCCTTCACATCCACCGACCCGCGGCGCGGCGGCGTGGCTGCCACGCCTGCTACCAGCATGCGCATGATCAGCCGCTTCACGTGCGCGTTGATGCCGCGCGCCACGGTGGCGGCGGCTGCCACCTGCGCGGTGGTGGGCCGGTAGCAGGGGCGGATGCGGTTAGCAGCCACCACCGAGCCGCTGCCGCTGCCGGCGCCCAGCCGCAGAGTGCGCGCCAGCGGCTCCAGCCGGTGGTACAGCACCGAGTTGTCGGGTAGCTGCAGCTCCAGGAAGCCAGGGAGCATGTGCAGGCTCTCATGCGAGCCCACGGTGGTGCGCACCGCGGGGATGCGCACCGTCTCCTTGTCCAGCATCACCAGCACGCTCTGCTCATCTTGCTCATAGCCCTCCGGCAGCTCCTGCACACCCACCAGCACGGGGATGGGCGCCGACAGGACGTCGTCGAGGGAGGCGGGCAGGGTGGGCAGGGAGGGACCAAGGCGAGCGCCACCACGCAGCACGACACCGCCTCCGCACTCGCACTGCCGCCTACAAACACGATCTTCTGCTCCGTCAGTGCCGCGCCCACCAGCAGCATGACGGAGTCGATGGGCAGCAGCGACAGCAGCAGCGGCATCGCCCACTCGCGCACCGCGCGGTGCGTCTCCCCTGCATCCAGGTCGCACCCCAGCAGGTACCGCGGCACGCTGCCGCCGCCCGACCCCTCCTCTTCGCTGCCACTCCCGCTGCCGTCCTCACTATCGTCTGCCACCTTGCTGCCGTCGCTGGTGCTACGCGCTGCCGCCGCTGCCGCCAGCGCCGGCGCACTGGTGGTGCCCTCAATCAGCAGGTGCAGCAGGGCGCGTGACGGCGCGGGGATGGAGGGCCCGCCGCGCACCTCCGCAATCTCCGCCATGTCGCTATCCAGCCCCGCCAGCACGTCCTCGTGGTCGCCGCCCTCGTCGCCACCCCGCCGGCCGCCAGCGGCCGACACACGCGGCCGCGTGTACTGTAGCACCGGCAGGCCGTCGGGCGGCGTCAGCAGCATGCCAGGCGTGCCAGCCACCGCGGACGGCACCGCGGTGGCGGGCAGCACCACGCGCGCCGTCTGCATGTGGCGCGGCACGGGGGTGGCAAGTAGGTTGTTCACCAGGTCCAGCGCGTCGCCGCTGAGCAGGTGTGACAACACAATGGCGCTGCCCGCCGCCACAATGTCGTCCGTGAGCAGCGGGTCCACGGTGGACAGGTCCACCTCGTCGGCGGAGTCCAGCGACACGTCTGACTCGTCAATGGCGGGCATGGCAGCCTCGCTGCTGCCATCTGCCACCGCGCCGCTGCCGTCGCCACTGCCGCTGCCGCCCTCCCCGCCACTGCGCGCAGCATTCACACGCCGCGACACGCTGCCAAAGAAGGTGGAGATGGACGCCGCCACGCCCTTCCCGCTGAAGTGCGCCACGGCAGAGCTGGCTGCCGCGCCGTCCTCGCCGCCGCCGCCGCCGCCTGCCGCCCCGCTGCCGTCCTCCTCGGCGGCGTCTTCGTCGCCCGTGCGCGGTGCCGTGGATGCCGCCGACGGCGTCCACATGGCCAGCAGGCTCGTCACCTGCCGCTTCATGCCACCCTCACCGCCGCCACCGGGTGAAAACAGCCCGCCACTGCCAGCCGCCCCACTGCCACCCGCGCCGCCCTTCCCGTCCTTCTTCTCCTTCTCCTTGTCCTTGTCCTTGTCCTTGTCGCCTGCACCCGCCGCGGTGCTGCCGTCCGCATTGTGAGACACCGACCGCGTCAGCGACGTCCACATGCTCGCCAGGCTGGAGGTACCCGCACCGCTTGTGGCGGTGGTGGTGGCGGACGCTGCAGTTGCGGATGGCGCCGACTGCGGCGGGGGTGCCTGCGCTGGCGTGGACGGCGTGTTGGGAACAGCTGCACTCGGCACGGGCGCTGTGCCTGCCGCCGCCGCCGCAGCTGGTGGGGCAGCAGGAGTGGCTGCGCCTGGCGCGCCGCCGCCGCCGCCGCCCGCTGCTGACTTCATTGGCGTCCCGGCTGGCACGTCGCCTGCCGCCGCCGCCGCCTTGGACAAGCCCCACCCCTTCATGGCTGACCGGAACATGGACGACATGGACGCTGCGGCGGGCGCTGCAGGCTGTGCGGGCCCCGGCGACAGCAGCCCCGATGCTGATGTCAGAGACGGCGTGGGTGCAGGTGTGGCAGAGGCACCTGTACCGCCCGTCGTCGTAGTGCCCGCAGTTGCGTCGGGCGTCGGCAGTGACGACACGGGGGCAGCGGCGGGGGCCACACCCTCCGCCGGCCGCACCTCATGCGCCGCACCTCCCGCCGCCGGTGCTACCTTTTCAGCGCTGGCGGTGCGCTCCGCCATGGCGGCTGCGACGTGCTGCGGCGCATCTGGCGACGCCCAGGCCGCCATGTCCAGCGTCACAACAGGCGGCGACGGCGCGGGCCCCGTCGACGTTGGCAGCGCCAGCGGCGGTGGCGCGCCGCCGTCGCTGCTGGTTGGCGACAGCAGGGTTGGGGCTGGCGCCGCTGCAGGTGACGGCAGCGCCGCTGGTGCGCTCGGTGCAGTAGTGGTAGCGGCAGTAGTGGCGGCACCGGAACTGGTGTCCAGCGGCGCAAGAGCAGGGGCTGCCGGCGCAAGGGCAGGCGGCGGCAGCAGCGGCAACGCCGGTGGAGCAGGCGGTGCCGGCGGCGGTGGCGTGGGGCGGGTCACAAGGTGCGTGCCCCACCCGGCGGCGGTGACGCGCTGCAGGCGGCGGAAGGCGTCGGTGCGCCACTGCTGCGCGATGGCACGCAGGCACTCAAAGTGGAGCGCAAAGAAAGGGTAACGCGACACGATGCAGAAGGTGCGGGGAACGGAGAAGGCGGCGTCACGCAGGGCGGGCACGGGCGGCGTGCCGGCGGGACGGTTGCGGCTGCGCGCCGCGTAGCCCACCAGCACGCTGCGGCTGATGGGCTCATGCACCGTCAGGCAGAGGCAGTAGCGCGTGCGCGCCTCCACCGGGTTGCCGTACGCCAGCGCCGCCTGCGTCGCCACCACCAGCTCCGCGTCGTCATGCTCGCTGCCGGTGAGCAGAAACATGTGGCTGCGCGGACCACGCCGCAGACCGTGGCGGCCTACCAGCAGCGCGTCCGCCAGCGCCGCTGCGGCGTCACTTCCGGTGTTACCGCCACTGCTACCAAGCGTGCCGCCGTGCACGCCAGAGCGCCGGCGCGCCATGGACGCTGACATGCGGCGGCGCGTGGCGGCCGCGGCAGCCGCAGCGGTGGCAGCTCCCGATGATGTCGGCGTGTCGGGGCTGTCGTTTTGTGGGCTTACCGCCGCGGGCGGCGCCGGCTCCAGCGGCTCCACCGGCGTCAGGTGGACGCCGCACGGGAAACAAAAGTCTGCCAGCAGCGGCGTGGGCAGCTCAGCGTGCGGCGGCGCAGAGTACAGAACAGAGGGGTCTACAACGACGGGTGGCAGTGCCGCCAGCGCTGCCGCCAGCGCGGCATCCTCAGCGCACAACGCGCTGTACGTGCGCGCCGCTGCGCCCGGCGTGGCACTGCCATCGGCGGACGCCAACCGCGCCTCGCCGTCCTCACCCGCCTCCTGCGCCACGTGGTGGTAATCCATCTCGGTGCCGCGCGCCGGCCGGAACGCGGGTGACGCAGCCGCCGCCACGGTTGGTGGCGCTGCACCAGTGGTGGGCGGCACCAGCTGCCGACCGCTGGACCCCGCCGCTGCCGTCGCCGACGTTGGCAGGCCACCACCAGCAGGTGTGTTGGCGGCGGCAGCAGCGGCAGCGGTGGCGGCAGCAGCGGCGGCAGCAGTGGCAGCTGCAGCAGCGGCGGCAGCTGCGGCAGCGGCAGCCGCTGCAGCAGCAGCCTCCTGCGCCGCCGTGATGCGCGAGATCTCATGGAAGCGCGACCGCAGCGCGTCTGCCACCACCTCCGGCCGCGGGCCCACCACCACAAACAGGTCAATGAGCGGCACGGTGTGCAGGGTGAGCGTGCGGTACGGCTGCAGCGCGGCATCCATGCCGAGGTCGCGCAGGAAGGAGGTGACGGGATGCGGCGGCGCACAAAAGGTGACCTCCCACCGCACCGCGTCGTGCATCTCCTTGCCCGACACCAGCGACGCCAGCAGGCGGCGCATGGATGCCACCTCGCCCTCCAGCCGCCGCAGGTCTGCCGCATGCACCTCCGCCA
>ERZ778022.4962-NODE-4962-length-11116-cov-4.295272_pt1 | contig 11116 bp, 10 predicted proteins | sample MGYA00375752_ERZ778022 | MGnify/ENA primary metagenome ERZ778022 (study PRJEB29350, sample SAMN05389826) | bioreactor metagenome | isolation source: Thiocyanate bioreactor | place: South Africa: University of Cape Town | collected 2014-04-04 ...
GGCGGACCTGCCGTCGCCCGACGAGATCATTCGCGCGCTGGGGGGCGTACCCTCGCCGCGGCGGAGCGAGACAAAGCCGTCCGCGGAGAGTGATCGCTCTGCCGGAAAGGTCGAGGCCCGCGAGGCGACGCCACCCGCTACGGCGCGGGGGCCTGCATCCGAGGATGACGATGAGGACGAGGGCCGGTTTGCGCCGCCGCTCGACGAGATGCCCGATCCGGCCGTGGCGCCGGAGATCTATGACGAGAGCGAGGCCGAGGAGGACGATCTCGGTCCTTCTGCGATCGAGCGGCCCGAAGACATCGTGCTCAATTCATTCCAGGACGTGGTCAATCTGGTCGGCCGCAAGCGGGATGCGCGCCTGAAAGTCCATCTCGAGGAGCACGTGAGCCTCGTCAAGTTCGATCCGAACGCGGGCATCGAGCTGCATCTGCTCGATGGCGCGCCGCCTGAGATTGCCAACGAGCTGCGCGAGAAGCTCAACAAGTGGACGGCGCGGCGCTGGACCATTGCGCTGAGCCGCCGGCCGGGCGAGCTGCCTCTCGGCGAGCAGAAGCGTGCCGAGGAAGCCGCCGAGATCGAGGCCCTGAAGCAGCATCCCTCGGTCCGGGCCGTGCTCGAGCAGTTCCCCGATGCCGAGATTGCGAGCGTGCGCCCGATCGCGGCACCGAGCGCGGACGAGGGTGACGAGGAACCGGGTGAAGACAGCGCGGTGGGCTGAGAAGAGCTCAGCTCCTATATGAAGGAAGCAGCTTCAGCCTGCAGTCGCGCACAGAGGATACGTCGATGAAAGATTTGATGAAGATGATGAAGCAGGCCCAGGAGATCCAGGGCCGCATGCAGCGCATGCAGGAGGAGCTTGCGGCGCTCGAGGTCTCGGGGCAGTCCGGCGCCGGCCTCGTGAAGGTGACGCTCAACGGCAAGGGCGAGATGCGGTCGGTGAAGATCGATCCGAGCCTGCTGAAGCCGGACGATGCCGAGATCGTCGAGGACCTCGTGCTCGCCGCCTTCCAGGATGCCAAGGGCAAGGTCGAGGGCGAGATGCAGAAGCGCATGCAGGAGGTGACCGGCGGGCTGCCGCTGCCGCCGGGCCTGAAGCTCTTCTGACGCGTATCTCCAATGCGCACGACGGGCTTTCGAACATGCGCATTCGAGATTTTCGCGAGGCGGACAGCAGCCGGGTCAACGAGGTGGCCCTGAGCGCCTTCGCGCAATTCAAATTGCTCTACGATGACTGGCCGGCAATGGCGGCTGGCATCGGCTCGATGGCTGCACTTGCTCAAAAGGGCGAGGTCAGCGTCGCCGAGCACGACGGCACGATCATCGGGGCGGTCGCCTACATCGCGCCTCATGCGCCCAAGGCGCCGTACTTCGATGCAGCGTGGCCGATCATCAGAATGCTCGTCGTGGACCCGCAGTCGCGTGGCCTGGGCGCCGGACGCGCGCTCACCGAAGCCTGCATCGATCGCGCGCGCCGTGACGGCAGTCAGGTCATCGCACTGCACACCAGCCCGATCATGACCGTGGCGCTGCCCATGTATCTGCGCATGGGATTTGCGAGGCTGCGCGATGCGCCGCCCATTCATGGCGTCGAGTACGCGGTCTATCTCAAGCAACTGGCCTGACCGTGTGAGGCGAAGCGGCCTCAGCGATCGCTGAAAGGCGCCCACTTCGGCATGGGCGCGAATCCGAACGTTGGTAATTCTCGCCGCTCTTCGGTCACCCAAGCGGATGTAGCCGTCGGCCACTCCTGCTGCTTGGCCGTCTGAGTGGGCGGCGGTGCCATTGGGCTCGCCGGCACGGCAGGACGTTTCGTGCGGTTCACTTTCACGGCCTGACGCGAGGTCGGGGCCGGGTCGATCTCCCGTCCCGCGCCTGTCTCGGCGGCCGTAGGCTCGAAGACCGCGGCAGGGACGAGCTGAGCCGCCCGGTCCGGGCTTCGCAGGACCTGAATGCGCAGCGCGCTCGCGGCGAGCTCGTGGCTGTCGGCGGCGACCACGCGGACGGAAAGCTCCAGCCGGTCCGGCGTCGTGCGCGGCAGCGAGAGCACGGCATGGCCGACATCGGCAATGCCGACGGTCCAGGTATCGGGCGCGATCTTCATGCCGTGCGAGACGCGAGCCTCTGCAGGCAGGCCGTCGATGACGACGGCACTTCCAGCCCAGGCGCGCCCGCCACCCGAGACGAGCATCGGCAGACTGAGACGGGCGAGGTCGCTTTCGGCAACGGTGAGGGTCGCCACAGGCCGTGCGGCGGCCTGGGAGGTAGCCTCGCGGAACTGAGGCGCGGCCGTGTGCGGCACGGAGGCCGGCGCGATCTCAGCGGGCGCCGGCTCAACAAGCTGCACTTGCCCGAGCTCCCGCGCTGTGTGCGCAAACTGCTCGGTCCTGAGTGATACGACGGCCGGAGCGACTTCCTCCGACGTCTCCGGCACCGCGAAATGCCAGAGCGAGGGAATGACGGCCGTCGAGGAGAGGAGCAGCAGGCTGACCCCGGCTATGGTGACGCGCCGGCGGAATGTCCCCTGCGGAGCCGGAGCGCCCTGCTCGTCACCATATGGCTCCGGCGCGCCCAGCATCGGTGCGCGCGGGGGCGAGGCGAGCCCGATCGGACGGCCGAGGACGGTCGGCAGGCCGAGAGGCTCTCGGGTGGGGTGGACGAGCTGGATGGGTCCGTTGTCGCTCAAGCGGTTGAGCTGCTGCTCCAGAATCCGGAGCTGATCGCTCAGCGAGCGCGGCAGGTCGCTGCCACTCGGATACTGGTCCTGGAACGCCAATTTCGTACTCCACTAACGGGCGACGGTGAGGGAAGCAAAGCCGCGCCTCGCGCCTTACGAGCGCTATGAGCACAAGATGGCTGACAATAGAGGACCGGGCAGAGCGAATCGAATCGCTCAGCGCGGTGAACATCAGGAAACTGTGGATAAAATCGGCGCGCCACAGGGTGTCGTGTGACTGCCACAATTGGCGGTGGAGTGTGGTGCGGACAGCCTACTTCTCGGGGATCGAGATCGGCACGCCAGGATCGTACTTGGCTTGCCGCAGGACCAGGGTCGTCTTCACGCTCGCAACGTTCGGAAGCGCCGTCAGCTTGCCGAGAACGAACTCCTGGAAGGCCGGCAGATCGGGCGCCACGCAGCGCAGCATGTAGTCCATATCGCCGGAGAGCATGTAGGCCTCGCGGACGAGCGGCCACATGAGGATCTGCTTTTCGAACTCCCGAAGATCCGGCTCGCCCTGCGCATGAAGACGTACCGAGGTGAACGCCGTCACCTCGAACCCAGTCAGGGCTGTATCGAGCTCGGCGTGGTAGCCGCGGATAAGGCCCGCTTCCTCGAGCGCGCGCACGCGCCTCAGGCATGGCGGCGGCGAGAGGCCGACGCGGGCGGCCAGCGCCACGTTCGTGATGCGGCCGTCGGTCTGCAACTCCTTGAGGATGCGCCAATCCGTGGCATCGAGTTCGGCGCGCATGCTAAGAGGGCTGCCATCGCTTCCGGGGTTGAGGAATTGTGCGGGAACTCTAGTCTGCACACTATCCCGAAAGCAAGAATATTGCGCCGTTGATGCCTATTACGACGCATCATGGCTCGAAACGGAGCAGACCCACATTGTCATCCGAGGAAATGCTGCTGGCGGCTGTGCGTGGCCGATTGGGCTGGATCATCAGCGATGGCAAGGCCGGTCACGAGGCCCAGTGCCGGGGCGTCTTCGAGGCCTTGGGGCTTTCCTACGAGATCAAGCGGATCAGTCCGGGCCGGCTCCAGCGGGCGCTGGCACCGTATGTGCCCGTGGCGCGGTCCGAGCAGTTCGGCGCGCCGGGATCGACCTTCGCGCCGCCTTGGCCCGATTTCGCGATCGCGGCGGGCCGCCTCACCGCGCCGTACATCCGGGCGCTGAAGCAGCACGCCGGACGCGCGACGTACACGATCATCCTGCAGGATCCCAAGGTGCCGCTCTCGACGGCCGATCTCTTCTGGATGCCTGAGCACGATTTGAGGCGCGGCGCGAACGTGGTCACGACCATCGTGGCACCGCATCGCTTTTCGCCGGCGCGGCTCGCGGATTTGCGCGCTACGGCACCGCCCGCTGCCTTCCTTACGGTGCCGCGTCCTTGGGTGGCCGTGCTCCTTGGTGGCGATGGAAGCAGCTACAATTTCGCGCCGGCGGACCAGGCGCGGCTTGCCGGAGTCTTGCAGTCGATTGCAGTGCAGGGTGCGGGCCTGCTCATCACGCCATCGCGGCGCACGGCGCCATCGCTCATGTCAGCCATCGCCGAAGCCACGGCGGACTATCCTCGCTTTGTCTGGGACGGCACGGGCGAGAACCCCTATCCCGCGATGCTCGCGCACGCCGACCGCTTCGTCGTCACGGCGGATAGCGTCAACATGTGCGGCGAGCCCGCTGTCACCGGCCGACCGATCCATCTCTTCTCACCGTCGGGCGGCAGCCCAAAGTTCCAGCGCTTTCATGGCGCGCTCGTCCGGCATGGCGCGACGCGCGCCCTGCCCGATATGGTCATGACGCTGGACGACTGGAGCTATCCTCCGCTCTATGCGGCGGTGGATATTGCCCGGGCCATTGCCGAGCGCTGGGAGCGCCGTCGTGCCATGCTCTCCGGCAGGGCCGGGACCTGAGCCAAGGGGAGTTCGCTCGTGCGCCTCAAGTCCGAAATCTGGGTGAAGGCCTACATCAGACGCTGCGCGACCGAAGGCGTGCCCGCCGTCGTCGTCAATCGCGGCGATGAGGATGCCGGCGTCATCTTCATCAAGATTGCGCACTTGAACGGCACGGCCGATCTCTACGGGCCGGCGCCGGCCGGTCTCGTCGATCGTCTCGACCGGGAATGGGTGCCTGTCCGCCAGGCCGCGGCCGAGAGCGACGTCGATGCCCTCATAGCCCGCGAGCGCAACATGGACCGCGATATCTGGGTCATCGAGGTCGAGGATCGCGCTGGGCGCCACTTCCTCGATGACTGGCTTTCTGCCGAATAGTCAGGAGAGCGACGCGGACCGCTTGCCTCCGGCGGGCTTGGCGACGATCGCGCGCAGCTCCTCGTCGAGCCGTCCGGTGAGCGATGAGAACTCCGGCGGGAGCGCCACGGCCGTCGAGCGCAAGCGCGCAAGACGTGCCTCGATCTTCGGATGAATTTCAGAGAGCTCCTCGGGATGCTCTCTCAGGCGCGCGATCAGCTTGCGGATCTCGGCGAGCACATCTCGTGCGGCCGTGAGGCTGCGGACTTCCTCGATCTGGGTATCCAGCGCAGGCTCTTCGGCCGAGGCCTTGCTGCCCGCTGCCGCCGGAGGGGACGATGACGCCTCGGGCTCAGGCCGCGCGAGCGCTACGGGCGCAGCCACGCCGTCAATGCGCGTTTGCCCGTTCTCGCGGAGCACCTTCATAGGACGGACGTCGGCAGCCTTGGCGATCTCGCGGGCGAGTGCAGCCGACTGCGTGACGATGCAGATCTGGCCGTCGCCATTGGCCTTCGCGATGAGGCGGGCGAGCGGCGGCAGGAAGCTCTCGTGCAGGCTCGCCTCGGGCTCGTTGATGGCGATGAGCGCCGGCTTGCGATAGGCCATGAGCACCGCGAGCAGACAGAGGTACTGCAGCGTACCATCGGACATCTCGCGTGCCGTGAGCGGGCGATCCATATCCGAGAGCCGGAGCTGGAAGCTCGCGCGGCCGTCGGCGACGGCAGGCTCGAGTGTTGCGCCGGGAAAGGCGTCGCGCAGAGGGCCGAGCAGCGCATCGGGGCCCCGCCGCATATTCGAGATCGTGGCGATGGCTGCGGCAAGATCGCGTCCATCGGTTGCGAGTGCCGGCGTCATGGCAGCCAGCGCGGGGGCCCGCGAGGGGGCATCGGCGGCCAGATTGAAGCGATGGTAGATCCGCCAGCCCTCGAGCAGCTCCCGGACATAAGCAAGTTCGGGATAGCTCGCGCTATCGCGGATGGCATGGAGGGCGGTTTCGGCGGGCGCCAGGTGCTGCTTGAGGTGCTGGCGCTCGCCCTTGGCATCGCGCAGGCGTACGCTCGCACCCTCGCGGTGCATGACGATCCGCTCGCCGGTGCCATCCGGGCCGATGCCCGTATGCGCGAGCACTTCTTCACGCACGATCGGTTCGCCGGCGAGAGCCGCATCACCAGCGTTCGGCGCCCCGATCTCCGTTGAATAGCGCATGTTGGCGAAATGCGCTGTGAACCTGAGGCTCGTCGGCGCGGGGCCGTCGCTCGCCGAGGGGCGTCCCGACCAGAGCACGCGCTCCAGTCCGCCTTCTTCCACCAGCATCCGGCAGATCGTTCCGGTCGCCGCTGCCTGCAGCAGCTCCAGCGCGCGCAACAAGTTGGTCTTGCCGGCGCCGTTCTCCCCGAGGAGGACGCTGACCGGCCCGAGCGGCAGCCTGACGGCACGCAGGGAACGATATCCGGCAATCTCGCAGGCAGTCAGTCGCATTTGTTCCCCTCAGGAGGCAGGTAGCGGAAATAAGGGATGGTGAAAATAATCTTGGGTGTCATGTTCTTGCGGTGGCTCGGGAACGAATAGCCGAACGGCGCCGCTGCTTGGCTGGCCCGCTGAACCGTAAAGGCGCCCCCAACAATGGCGCAGGTATGACGCGATGCCTACGGATATTACGCTGAAGGCTGATGGTGTGGCGTTTCGGTCCTGGGGTGGCGGTCGCGCGCGGGCAAGATACTGTCTCAAATAACCAAATTGGGCGGTAGCGATATGGAACGTGTCCTGATTACAGGAGCTGCGGGCGACATCGGGTCGCGTCTCCGGGTTCTGCTCAAACCGGTCTATCGCCAGCTCGTCGTCAGCGACCGCGTCCGCCCGGCGGATCTACGCGTGGACGAGACGTTTATCGCCGCGGATCTGACGGACGCCGTGGCGGTCGAAGGGCTGTGTCGCGGCATCGACGGCATTGTGCATCTCGGCGGCAAGTCGATCGAGGGCACGTGGGACGAGATCCTGCAGTCGAACATCATCGGCGCCTACAACTTGTTCGAGGGCGCGCGCAAGGCGGGCGTGAAACGCATCGTCTTTGCCTCGTCCAACCATGCTGTCGGCTTCTATCCGCGCAGCACGACGATTCCACCGGAAGTCATTCCGCGGCCGGACAGCCGCTATGGTCTCTCGAAGGTTTTCGGCGAAGGGCTCGGCGCGCTCTATGCCATGAAGCATGGCATCGGCGTCACGTCGCTCAGGATCGGCAATGTCGCGGACGCGCCCATCGATGCGCGGCGCCTTGCCATCTGGCTTTCGCCCGAGGATCTGGTCCGCCTCATTCGCATTGGTCTCGAGCGGCCGGGTATCGTGTACGAAGTCATGTACGGCGTCTCCGACAACGCGCGCTCCTGGTACGACAACAGACACGCTGCGGCGCTCGGCTATGCACCCCAGAGCCGCGGCGAGGATTATGCCGTGCAGGTGCTCGCAGCCGAGCCCAAGGTCGGCAAGGATCCGGTGGCGGAGCACTATCAGGGCGGCACGTTCTGCGCCGCGGAGTACTCCGCGGATTTCGACGTCATCAAGAAAAGCAACTGAGGAGTTCGATCAGAAATGCCCGAGATCAATGGCGAACGCGTGCTCGCCGACCTCCGCGCGCTCAAGGCGCTCGCGCCCTTCGAGAGCGGTGTGCATCGTCCGACGCTGTCGCCCGAGCACGTGGCCTCGCTCAAGTGGCTGGAGACCGAGCTGAGGGCCATCGGGCACGAGGCGAAGATCGACGGCATTGCCAACGTGTTCGGCATTTCCAAGGTCACGGGACCGAAACTGCTCGGCGGCTCGCATCTCGAAAGCCAGAACCATGCGGGCTGGCTCGATGGGCCGCTCGGCGTGGTCTACGCGCTCGAAGCGGCGCGCGCCGTGAAGGCCGATCCCGCCTTCACGAACTGCGGGGTCGATGTGGTCGCCTGCTGTGACGAGGAAGGGCACTACGGCTTTTTCCTGGGCAGCCGTTCAGCCGTTGGTGAAGTGAATGACGCGCTCATCGATGGGGCAGTCGATCGCACGAGCGGCATTCCCATGCGTGATGCACTCGCCGCGGCCGGTCTCGCCGGTGTGCCGCGCCATGTCATCGACCCCAAGCGCTATGTCGGCTTTCTCGAAGCGCATATCGAGCAGGGCGACTGGCTTGAAGCGAACGATCTCAAAATCGGCGTCGTGACGAGCATTGTGGGCATTCGGCAGTACGTGATCACGACCGAAGGCGCGCAGAACCACGCTGGCACGACGCGCATGGCCATCCGCAAGGACGCCGGCGTTGCCGCGGCGCGCATTGCCGTTGCGATCTCGGACCAGTTTCCGGCGCTCGCGGGCGAGCGTACGGTTTGGACCATGGGCCGCATCACGCTGGAACCCGGCGCGCCGGCCGTCATTCCCGGTCGTGCCGAGCTCGTGCTCCAGATGCGCGATGCCGACAACGCGGTGCTCGATCGTCTCGAAGGGAAGGTGCGCGAGATCGTCGCCGAGGCGGATAAGAGCGGCCCATGCCGCGCAGCTATCCGGCAGACGCGCCGCACGGAGCCGGCTGCCATGGCGCCCCACTTCATGGATGCCGTGCGCGGCGCTGCAGAGGCGGACGTGCCCGGCCGTCATGTCGATATGCCGAGCGGCGCCGGGCACGACGCGATGGTTTTCTCACGCCATATGCCTTCGGGAATGCTGTTCGTGCCCTCGATCGGCGGCATCTCGCACCATTGGACGGAGAACACGTCCGACGCCGACATCGTCATGGGCGCGCGCGTGTACATCGATGCGGTGGCGCGGTTGTTGGGGGTGTGAGAATCCCCTCTCCCCGCTCTTGCGGGGAGAGGGTTAGGGTGAGGGGCGGCGGCATACGCTAACGTCGCGCAAGTTCCCGCCCCTCATCCTAACCTTCTCCCCGTGTAGGACGGGGAGAAGGGACCTGTCGTGTCCGCGGTTCGCTCCAAATCAATAAAAGACGGGGGTTCGGGGGTGTCCCCCGATCGGGGTGTGGGGCTGAGGCCCCACTTGCACCGAAGGTGCAACTAAGCGCGCAACCGCCTCTGCGCCGTAAGCGCGGCGACGAGCCCGAGCGCGCCGAGCACGGCCATGGCGAGATAAGCCTTCGCACCGAAGGGACCATAGAGCTGCCCCGCGAGCAGCGTCGCGCCGCCCATGGCGATGCCGGCGGTGACGCTCGCCTGCAGGGCCTGAGCCGTGCCCGCGCGCTCCGGCGGAATGTTCTGCGCGATGAAGTGAACGGTCCCGATGTGCGTCGCGCCGAAGGTGAGCGCGTGCAGGACCTGCAGCACGACGAGCGCCGCCAGTGGCGGATCGAAGGCCATGGCGATCCAGCGCACGATGGCAGCGATCGCGCCGAGTGCGATGAGGCTGAGCGGGCTCAGGATTTTCAGCACCGCGCCGGAGCGGGCGAAGAGCGCGATCTCGGCGATGACGGCAATGGCCCAGAGCGCACCGGTCCAGGTGGCGGAAAGGCCGAGGCCGCGCCAGTGCAACACGCCATAGACGTAGAAGACGGCGTGCGCGGCCTGCACGAGGCCGGCTGCCGCGAGGAAAAGCAGGAAGAGCGGCGAGGTGACGAGCTCTGCCACATCGGCGCGCGAGATGCGCGGGCGGGCGCTTCCTGTGGCTGCGCCATCGGGCCTTGGCAGGGCATGGGCGGCCAGAGCCGTCAGCGCGACGGCACCGATGATGAGCCAGATGACGACGCTGCCGGTCCAGCGCTCGATGGCCGCGCCGCCGATGAGCGTCGCAACGATGAAGCTGATCGATCCCCAAAGCCGCATTCGGCCATAGTCGAGACCGTGGGCGCGCACGGCCCGCATGGCGAGCGTCTCGGTGAGCGGCATGATGCTCGATGTCGTGAGCATCATAAGCGTGGAGAGCAGAATGATCGGCCATAGGTGATGGCTCTGCGAAAGCAGGACCGTACAGGCGAGGCCGCTCCAGGCGAGCGTGATGACCATGCGGCGGTGGTCGCCCGAGCGGTCGGCGACATAGGCGACCATCGGCGTCGCGACGATGCGTATGAACAGCGGCAGTGCGCCGGCGATGCTGATTTCGGTGACGCTGAGGCCGCGCGCATCGAGCCAGAGCGGCAGGAAGGGCGTCTGCAGGCCGATGATCAGGAAAATCGCCCAGTAGAAGAGCGAGATCCGGGCGGCGAGCATGGCGCTAGTGTCCCAATTCCGCAGTTCGCCACACATCGCGGCTGGGATGCCGAGCGAACTGCGGAATTAAAAGGGACACTAGAATCATAGCCTCGCTAAAGCGTCGGACCTTAAATGCGACCCACGCCTGGGCCGATCTCAAAGTCGCATTTAAGGTCCAAAGACGCTTTAGAGTCATAGTCTTCTAAAGCAACTTTGGACTTGAAATTCACTCCCCGCCTAGCCTCGAACTGAGGTGAATTTCAAGTCCGTTGCTTTAGTGTGATTCAGATCGAGAAATTCGCTCTCTACCGTGCTGCGTGATCCGGCGAATTTCTCGATCATCACACTAGGCGGTCTCGCTCTCGGCGGGGCTGCCCCGCTGATGGAAGGCGCGGCGCCGATCAGGCCGCGCGCGTGATGATCTTCGCAAACTGGGTCGGATCGGCATTGCCGCCGGAGATGAGCGCGGCAACGGCGCGCCCCTCGACCGGAACCTTGCCCGTGAGGATCGCCGCGAGGCTTGCGGCACCGCCCGGCTCGGCGACCAGCTTCAGCTCCTCGAAGGCAAAGCGCATGGCGTCGCGGACCTCGTCATCCGTCACCGAGACACCGCCCTTCATGAGAGCTGTTCCGATGGCGAACGTATGCTTGCCGGGTGTCTCGGCCATCAGTGCGTCGCAGATCGAGCCGGAGAGGCGGTCATTGCGCTCGGGCTTGCCGCTCGCGAGCGAGCGGGCGAAGTCGTCGAAGCCGGCGGGCTCGACGGTCCACACGTCCGTCGCCGGGCTCGCGTCCTTGACCGCGACGGCGATGCCGCTCGCGAGACCGCCACCCGAGACGTTGATCAGCACGGCGTCGAGCTTCACGCCGCGGCGCGCGACCTCGGCCATCATCTCGAGCCCGGCCGTGCCCTGGCCGGCGATGACATCAGGGTCGTCGAAAGGCGGCACGAAGATGGCCTTACGCTCCTCGCAGAGCCTAC
>ERZ778022.4965-NODE-4965-length-11114-cov-4.188173_pt1 | contig 11114 bp, 10 predicted proteins | sample MGYA00375752_ERZ778022 | MGnify/ENA primary metagenome ERZ778022 (study PRJEB29350, sample SAMN05389826) | bioreactor metagenome | isolation source: Thiocyanate bioreactor | place: South Africa: University of Cape Town | collected 2014-04-04 ...
CCCCCCGCCTCGGTACGCGATCCGGAGCGATTGACCTCCGAGGCGAGTGAGCGCGCGAAGATCCGACGAGCCCTCGCGAGCTTGCCCGAGGCAGGGCGGCAGACACTCGAGGTCGCCTTCTTCGAGGGGCTCAGTTATCCCGAGATCGCCGCGCGGGAGAACGTGCCGGTCGGGACGATCAAGTCGCGCGCGGCGCGCGCGCTTGCGGCGCTTCGCGAGGCGCTCATGACGGAAGGCGTCGTGCTGGAGACGGCGGCCTTCGGATCAGGACAAGGACCAGGGAAGCACCGATGAGCATCGAGCTCGACGAAGGGACTCTCGGAAAGCGCGCCGTCAGCGGGCCCGACCTCTATTACGCGTCGGCGATGCCGTCTGGTGGGGTGAAGGCCGTCCTCGGGATCATCCACGGCTACGCCGATCACGGCGCCCGCTATCGCCACGTGATGGGAGCGCTCGCCGAGCACGGCATCGGCTCGATCGCGATCGACATGCGCGGCCACGGGCGCGCGCTCGGTCCACGCGGGTTCTGCAACCGCTTCGACGAATTCCTCGACGACGCCCGCGAGCTCCGTCGTCTCGTCGACGAGCGCGCGCGCGGGCGCGGCGACACCCCGGCGCCGACGTTCCTGTTCGGTCACAGCTTCGGCGGCCTCGTCGCGACGTCGAGCATCCTCGAGAACCCGGGCAGCTTCAAAGGGCTCGTCCTCTCGGCCCCGTTCTTCGGGCTCGCGCTCGAGGTGCCGCAGGTGAAGGTGGTCGCAGGCAAGCTCGCCTCGCGGCTCTTTCCGCGCCTCGGGCTGCCGAGTGGCCTCATGGGAAAGGACATGACGCACGATCCGGCGAAGGCGCGTGCGTACGACGCCGATCCGCTCGTGTTCCCGAAGGCGACCGCACGGTGGTTCACCGAGACCGTCGGTGCGCAGGCGCGCGCGCTCGCGAACGCGTCACGCCTGACGCTGCCGCTCTACGTGGCGTTCGGGACCGCCGACAAGGTCGCGAGCATCTCGGCCGCCAAGCGCATCTTCGCCGCCGCCGGCAGCGCCGACAAGACGTGGGACGCGCGCGAAGGGCTCTATCACGAGGTGCTCAACGAGCCGTCGTGGAAGGACCTCGCCGAGACGATCGCGCGCTGGATCCTCGCGCACGCCTAGCTGGCTCGCACCGAAAGCGCGCGTCGTGAGCGGGAGCTCCCGCCGAGGTCGCTCTTGTTGTTCTCCCACCGAGCAGCAGACAGCCTCGAAAACGGCGAAGGCCGGCGCCACGAATCTCGTGGCACCGGCCTCCTTCGTTCGAGTTGACGGGTGTTACTTGCAGATGCCCGTGAAGCGGTTCGCAAGCTTGAAGGGGTGGCACGTCGTACCGTTCGGGCACTCGGCATCGCTCGTGCAAAGCGTCAGCTCGCCCGAGTTGCAGCCGTTCGCGCGGCATCGGCTTCCACCGACGAAGTACCCCTGATCGCCGTTGAAGAAGGTACCGCAGCCAGGGAAGTCCTTATCGGGCTGCGCCGTCGGCGCTTGCCCGCCGGTGCCGTGATCACGCAGCAGGCCTCGCCGGAGTTCGGGCAGTGCTTCGACTCCGTGCAATGCCATTCGCGACCGCCCGCATCCGGCGGGAAGTTGCACGAGCCGGCCTGGTAGCCTTCCCCGGAGGCCGTCGCGACCGCGCACCTTGCCTTGACGAACTGACCGGTCGCCGGGTCCTTCGAATCCGCACAGCAGACCTTGTCGTCGGCGGGGTCACACACGCCGGCGTCGTTGGAGCCCTCTCCACCGAAGCAGAAGACGCCCTTGTTCGAGCGGAGCTTCGGAGCGGCGGAGCAGTCGGCGCCGGCGTCGCTGCCGCCGGGGTTGTCGTCGTCGTCGTCGTCGGCCTTGTCGCCGCTGTCCTTCTTCGTGTCCCGGCCGGAGTCGGGGTTGCCCTGTCCGGGGAGCGGCGTCGTCCCGTTATCGGTGCTGCACGCCGCGAGGAACCCCACGGTGGCGAGAAGGGAGCCGCCAAGGAGCATGGCAAGACGACGGGTACGCTGCTGCATCGCGAGTTCCTCCAAGAAAGCGCGCCGAGCCTGAGGCGGCTTGTGACGAAACGTGGCCTCGAACGACCAGGCGCCCGAGGAGGATTGCTCTAGCACGACTTTGAGCCGGAGTCCGCCAGCCGCCTCGCCGAGCAGGAGAAAGTCACCGTGTTGTCGCTAACTTGGCTCGTTGTGGCGGGGCGACGCTGCCCTTGTGTTCCGCGTCGGCGAGCTCGGCCGTGATGCAGCGCAGGCGCGGGACGGCGCTCGACCACGCGTCGTGGCGGGGGCGACTCTGGCGACCTGCACGCGCATCCGCGAGCTCGGCCGTGATGCTGCGCGGGCGCGGGCGCGGGACGGCGCTCGACCGCGCGCCGTGACGGGGCGCTGCGAGGGCGTGCGGGACTTGCGTTCCGTGGCGACGGGCTCGCCGCCGGAGCGCGCTCAGTATTCGTTCTGTGCGCGAACGATGACCTTGCCCGCGCCCGCGCGGAGCTTCGCGCAGCAGGCGAGCCGGTACTTCGGCGGCTTCGAGCACACGGCGTCGAGCACGTCGAGCTCCTCCTCTTCGGGCGGGAGGAGCGCGTCCGCACCTTCGATCACCTCGATGTGGCAGGTCGCGCAGCTCGAGAAGGGGATCGGCGCGGCGTGGTCATCGCAGAGGTCCGCGAGGGCGCCACCTTCGGGCGCGTTCACCGTCTTCTTCTGGGAGCCGTCGCTCGACTCGAAGGTGATCTCCGGCATGAGGCGTCACCTCTTAGTCTGGGTGACGCATTCCGCGCAAGTCAGCGTTCCGTCAGGCGGTGCCTGGATTTCAACGAGGGTCGAAGGCCCACCTCTGCGGGGGGGGGCGCGATCGCCGAGCTCTTCGGCTGGTGCGCGTCAGGCGCGCCGGAGCATGAGCGCATGTTCGAAGCGTGGGCGACCTTCGAACGCGCGCTGGGTCGGCCCGTGGAAGTGCGGACGCGCTTGGGATGCCCGCGCGATCGGCACGAGCTCGCGGCCGTGCTCGGCGACGCGCGCGACGACTTCGTCGGCACGGATGGGCTCGGCCCGCTCGCCGCCCGGGCCTCGACTTGCGGCGGAGTCCGCGATCAGGAGCACGAGCGGTGCGTCCTTCTTCATCACGCGCGCCAGCGAATGGAAGAGCTTGGCGAGCTCGTGCTCCCACGACGCGACCGCGTCGCGTGGAGACAGGCGTTCGTAGCGGCGGCGAGCCCCGATCTCCCCACGTGCGAGCTTGCGTGGATCGAGATCGAGCCAGCGCATGCGGAGCTCGTGGTGCTGGAGGTAGTCGTACGTCGCGACGTACGGCGGAGAGGTGATGACCGCGTCGACGGACGCGTCCTCCACACGCTTCAGCACGTTCGCGTCGTCCTCCCAGACGCGCGCTCGCGGCGGAGGCGCGCCCTCCGCAGCAGCGTTGCGGAGGAGCATCGCGAAGTCGTCGAAGCGGCGCGCGAGCTCTTCGGCCTTCCGCACGAAGAGGCGCGATGGATAGCCCGCGGCGATGCGCTTCTCGGTCTCTTCTTCCGAGGTGTCGCCGCGGCGCGGGCTCAGCTTCACGAGGATCGACGACAGGACGAGCGAGAGATCCGGCCGAGTCTCGGGCGGAGCCTCGGCGATGCCCGCGCGAAGGCCGTCGAGCTCGAGGAGCACGTGGGGAGGGAAGAGCGAGACGTCTTCCTGCGGAAGGCGACGCGATGCGCCCGTCTTCGCCTTCCGGCGAGCATCGGCATGTTCGGCCACGCCGCGTGCTGCCTCGACGAGCGCCTTCGTCTTCTCCGGCGTGCGCGGATACGTCTTCGCGCGCGCGAGCATCACCGCGATCGGGTTGAGGTCCGATCCGATCGTCGCGCGGCCGGCGAGCATCGCCTCCACGGGGACCGTCCCCGATCCGCAAAACGGATCGAGCACCGTGCCGCCCTCCGGCACGAGGTCCTCGATGAGCCGACGCACCGTCACCGGATGCGCGCGGGCGGGGTACGCGTGGAAGCCATGGACGTGCGCACGGTCCTCGGCGGCTTCGTCCATGTTGGGCGCGACGTCGATCGCGCGTGCGAGCAGCTGCGCCGTCGCACGGTCGCCGCTCGTCTCGATCTCTCCACCGACGTTGGTCAGTGACCGGCGACGCGGCGGCGGCTCGGAGCTCGGGATGACGCCGAGCGCCGGCTCGGTGCTCGGCGTCTCGACATCGTGTGCCGCGCCGGCGTGCTCGCGTGCAGGACGCGCGCGCTCGTGAGCCCAGGCGGGCTTCGACCCAGTCCGGTCCGGCGCTCGCCGGCGATCCGGGCTGCGCGAGTCGGTCCGAGGATCGCCCCGGCGCTCGTCGCCGTACCTGCCACCACGGGGGCTCTGGGGAGCACGAGCGTTCGCTTCGCGGGAGGCACCACGGGCGCTCGATTTCTCGGGCGGGCCACGGCGGCTGTTCCTATCGCTCTGGCCCTGCTTCTTCGGGTGGCCCTGCCGGCTGGGTCGATCTTCGCTCATCGGACGCGGCCCTCACGGTCGGCCGGCGTTGCATCACCGGCGAGCTCGTCCTCGGCCGGCATCTCCTCACCGACGCGGATGTGCGTGTCGGTCCCCACCGTGTAGCGCACCTCGGCGTCGTCGCCGACCTGGATTCGCGTTCGGTCGTTGACGGCGAGCGCAGTGAGGAGCTTCTCGGCGTGTTCGGGCGGGATGCCCAGCGTCTTCGCGAGCGCCGGCGCCGTCGTCCCGTCCTTCGCCCGCCCGGCGACGTTCTCGGCGGCGGCCTGCCATGCACGCTCGCCGGCATGCTTCGCATTCTCGCGCGCGGCCGTCGCCCGTGTGCGTGAGCGGAGCGCGAGCACGAGGGGTACGACCGCGAGCGCGAAGACGATGGCCTTGCCGGCGATCGATGCCGGGAGGAGGGCAAGCCCGATGAGCGTGGCAACGGTTGCGACGACGCCCTGGATGACCGTCGCCACAGAGGCTGCTTGCGCGTTCGCGAGCGCCTTCTTCTGCTCGCGGAGGGCGCTCAGCGCGGCTTCACCGCCGAGGTTCCCGGGGATCCGAGGTCCGCCGCACACCGCGCAGACGGACGCGAGCCCAACGCCGTCGATCCGCGCCAGGGCGTTGCAGTGAGGGCAGCGGCTCGACTCGCCCGAGGTGTACCCGCAGCGGGAGCACTGGCCGGCGCCACCGCTCTTTCCGCCCTCTCCGCTCCCCGCGACGGCAACGAACGCGTCCGCGCCGCACGCGGGGCAGGTGGAGGTGGGCACGCCGTCCCAATCAGGGCTTGATGACCTGCGTGCCGGGGGGCGGAACGAGCTTGAAGGTCGCGTCGCTCACCTGCACGTTCACCTTCGGGTCGACGAAGTCGAAGCGGTTGCGGTTGCCCTGCGCGTCGACGATGAGCGCGCGGCGAACGTGGAACGTAGAGGTGTCGACGTAGAAGAGGACCTTCGTGTAGGCCGCGTTCTCCTTCTTCGGCGTGCCCACGAGGACGTTGCCGCCCGGGAAGTTCATCGTCGCGCCGGGGTACATCACGAACGTGAACGAGTCGCTCAGCTTGCCCGTGCCCGTGAGAAACGAGAGGGCCGCGGGGTACTGCGACTTGTCGATGTTCTGCTCGAACATCTGCTTGTTCGCGGCCTCGTAGACCTTGAGCACCGAGCCGTCCGACACGACGCGGTTGCCCGCCGGGGTTTCGTAGTCCCAGGCCATCTTGCCGGGCTTCGCGAAGGTCGCCTTGCCCTTCGACTCCTTCCGGACGTTGTGCGACTTGACGAAGAACTCCTGCGTGAAGCCGCTGAGGAAGGACGTGGTCGAGTCGTAGAAGGCCTGCACCTTGGCGACCGTCTGCGCGGTGGCCTCGGCGGACGCCGGTTGAGCGGAGGCTGCGGGCGCCGGCGCCGACTGTGCGCTCGCGTCCGAGACGAGGAGCGGAGCAGCGGCGATCAGGAGCGCAGCGACGGCAAACGGTGCGAGGCGAGGCATGAGACGGATTCTCCGATGGAACGTGGGGTCGGTGGTCTGCTTACTGCCGAGCCCGGGGTCTATCTATTGGACGGGGGACCCGCGCGCAATATTGAGCGTAAGTACGCATCAAATCAGCGCTAACCCAGCACCGACGTTGAATAACGGGCAAGCACGGAACTTCCTTCCGCATCCGGTTGCCCGACGGATGCCCCACGGATGCGCCCGAGCGGAATAGGACCGGGCCGCCGCGGTGGAGCTCCAAGGAGCCGACCCGGCGGTCGGGACCGTCGGCCGTCAGCGTAGGGCGGCGGGTCGTTTGGGCGCGGGCGCGGGCAGGCGTGAGCCCTGGAGGTGGGTCACTGCGATCGCGAGGGCGTCGGCGGCGTCGCTCCGAGGGATCTCGGTGAGCCCGAGCACGACGCGGATCATCTGCGCTACCTGAGCCTTGTCGGCCCGGCCGGCGCCCGCGACGGTCCGCTTCACCCGCGTCGGCGCATACTCGAACGACGGGAGCCCGGCCCGGGCGCAGACGAGGAGCGCGACCCCGCGTGCGTGACCGAGCTTCGCGGCGGCCTGGGCGTCCTTCGCGAAGAAGAGCGACTCGATGCTCGCTTGGTCCGGCCTGTACTCGCGGACGACCTCGACGAGCCGGGACTCGATCGCGACGAGGCGATCGCCGAGCTCGCCTTCGCGCTCGACGTCGAGCACTCCGTGAGCGATGTGCGAGAGTCGCGTTCCCACGCGACGCACGACTCCCCAGCCGAAGTGGCGTGTCCCGGGATCGAGTCCGAGGACGACCGTCACGAGAGGCGCTGGAGCTCCTCGTCGGAGACGTCGAAGTCGGCGTACACGTTCGCGACGTCGTCGTGGTCGTCGAGGACTTCGGCGAGATTCAGGAGCACCTCGGCGTCGCGACCGGTGACGGCCTTCTTCGTCTTCGGAACGAACGCGAGTTGCGAGGCCTTCGTCGCGACGTTCGCCTTCTCGAGCGCGTCGAGCACGGTGTTGAGCGCGTCCGGCGGCGTCGTCACGGTCCAGACCTCTCCGTCGTCCGCGTAGTCCTCGGCGCCGGCACCCACCGCGACGTCCATGAGCTGGTCTTCGTTCGTGGCGGCCTTCTCGAGCGTGATGAGGCCCTTCCGATCGAACGCCCACGCGGCCACACCCGCGCCACCGAGGTTTCCGTTGTTCTTCTCGAAGATCTTCCGGATCTCCGCGACGGTGCGGTTGCGATTGTCCGTCTGCCCCTCGACCAGGAAGAGGGTGCCCGACGGGCCGGTGCCCTCGTAGAGCACGTCCTCGTACGCAGCGCCCTCGATCTCGCCCGTGCCGCGCTTCACCGCGTTCTTGATCGTGTCGCCCGGCATCGACTGCGCCTTGGCGTCGGCGATCGCCTTCCGGAGGCGAGGGTTGTTGGCCGGCTCACCGCCGCCCATCCGCGCGGCGACGGTCAGCTCCTTGATGAGCTTGGTGAAGAGCTTGCCGCGCTTGGCGTCGACCGCGCCCTTCTTGTGCTTGATCGTCGCCCATTTCGAGTGGCCGCTCATCGTCGCCTCACCGTGAGAGTTCGCCGAAACCGTAATTAAAACCGAGCCCCGCATCAATGCGCTTCCGCCTTCATCGCGTCCACTTTGGTGGCTCGCGCACCCCGCGCCGCGCGGCGGTTCGAAGTGCGAAGCGTAGTTCGCAGGTGATCGGAGGGGCGATGGCTCCGGCGCGAGCCGCCTCACGGTCCTGCCTCGTGGCGCTTGGGAGGCGAAATCCACGACCTGGCGCAGAACTTTGCCGCGCCCAGTGCCCGGGACAGAGCGGACGCGTGGATGCCCGAGTCGTCGGCGGGCCGTGACGCTGCGCTGATGGCAGCGTTGCTTGCTTGCGCCGTCGCCCCTTCGAGATCACCGGCAGCGGTGACCCAAAAAGCGAGACGCCGATCGCGAGCGCGTCCGTCGCGGCCGACGTGATCGAGGGGCCGATCCTCGAGCCAACGCCAGAGTCGTTGCCGTCGCGCGTCGTGCTCGTCACGATCGACGGCGTGCGCTGGCGAAGACATCTTCGCCGGGGCGACCGACGAGAGGGCGCCGGACTCCGAGCCGATCCTGCCGAGCCTGCACCGGTTGGTGGGCGAGCGCGTGCGGCGCTCGGAGGACCGGGTGCGCTCACGATGTACGTGAGAGCGGTCCGAGCGTCGTCTCGTTGCCGGGCGACCTGGAGACTCTCACCGGCAAAGCCACCGGGTGTGCGCACAAGGCCTGTCCTACCGTCGATAGCATGACGGTGGCCGACGAGGTCCGCGCGGCCGTCGATCGAGATGCCGACGTGGCGGTGTCGCGTCGTGGGGCAAGTCCACCCGCGCGGTTGCGCGTGCTCGGAAGGGCGATCGTCCTCTCCGCAGGCGCGCGCGCGACGTTGGCCGACGCAACGAAGGAGGACACGGAGCTGCGCTCGTCGCTCGAAGAGGGCGCGAGGTTCGCCGGCTATCCCGGGTGGGGCGACTACCGGCCAGATATGCGTACTGCACGGATTGCGTTGCGGTGCCTGGAGACGAGAGCGCCTCGAATGCTCGTCGCAGGGCTCGGAGATGCGGACGAGCACGCTCACCGCGGCGACATCGCCGGCTACCGGCGCGCGATCCGTCACTCCGACGACTTTCTCGCCGAGCTCGACCGCACGCATGGGCGCTGCGCGGCGGGAGATGGCAGTGCTCGTCATCACCGACTACGGACGCTCGCATTCGATGCACGCACATGGGCCAGGCTTTCCCGAGTCGCCGCGCGTGTTCTTTGCGGCGTTCGGTGCGGGGATCGCACGTCGCGGTGTCACGTGCGCGCCCTCGCCGTTCCCTCTCGCCCACCTCGCTGGAGCGGTGCGGGCGTTGTTCGCGCTCGCAATTGATGTCGAGCCGGGCCCGGTTGCGGGCGAGATCATCGACCGCCGAGCGCGGCTCACACGAACTGATCTGGGCGCTGGCAGCCACGGCGATCCGGGGCAGTCTCGAGCGCGCGGCCGGTCGCTCGCCCGGAGGACGCGCGGCCTTTGCCGTCCTGGGCGGATGACGCCAGCCGCGTGAGGCTGCTGCTCGGAGGAGGCGTCGAGCTTCGCCGCTGGCTGGACGCCATGGGGTTGGCGAGGCTTGGCTCGCGAGGAGCTCTGCCTTGCAGTTGCCGGTGAAGCCGAGTGCGTTGCGCACTGCGCGTCGGCTGCCAGTCCGCGCTAGCATTCGCGCCCGTGGCTGACGGCCTCCTGATCGACCAGCGCTTTCGGCTCGGGCGTGTCGTCCGCGAGTCCGGCGTTGCCATCGTGTACGAGGCAAAACACCGGAACGGGGCCGAGGCCTGGATCAAGGTTCCTCGCGGTCGGGAGCACGCAGCGGCCCTCCTCCACGAGGCACGGGTCGCCAACGCGCTCGGCACGCGGGCGGTGAACGTCCGCGACGACGGGCAGACGGATGACGGCCTCCCGTATCTGGTCCTCGAGCCCGTTACCGGCCAGCGACTCGACCGCTGGCGTGCCTCGTCGGGTGGGCGTGCGCCGGCCAACGAGGCGATGGGGCTCGGCGACGAGCTCTGTCAGGCGATCGGAACGATGCATGGCGCGGGGTTCTCGGTCGGCCTCCTTCGTACGGACGCGATCCTCGTGTTGCCGAAGGGAGGCATGTGCCTTCTCGAGCTCGAGCACGCGAGGGCAGCAACGGCGGGTACCGTGAAGGAGGACGTCGCGCGCGTCGGGCGTGTTCTCTACGAGTTGTTGTCCGGCATGCCGTGCCTGGCGCACTCTCCGCCTCTGCACGTTGCGGCGCCGGAGTTGCCCCGCGCGATGACATCGACGGTCGACGATGCCGCGCGCGGCCGTTTCGAGACGATCGAGGAGCTTCGCGCGTCGCTGCGCAGCTCGATGCCGGAGGAGCTGGGGCCGCCGCGCCGCCCGATGCCGAGCATGACGCAGGAGGCGGTCGGGAGCGGCTCGGTCTCGGACCTTGACGCGTTCGTGCTGCCGCGCGCGTCGAAGCCGCTCTTCGATCCGCGTGATCTCGTGGACAGCTCGCGCGATGTTGCGAGCATCAGCACAGACAGCGCGCCGCGTCGCGCAACCTCGATGGACCGCGCCGCAGCACGGGGCGCGGCATCCAAGTGGAGCGAGCAGCTAGCGCGACCGCCCAAGCGTCGAGGGGGCGGTCGCGTCGTTGCCAGTGTGGCCGCGAGCACGATCTTTGCGGCGGCGATTGCCATCGCCATCGTGGTGTTCGTCCTGAACAAGGATCGGGACAAGCTGCGCGAGCCCGCGACGCCGGTGGCGACGTTCGCCGTGGCGAACGAACCTGCGGATCCGCCCAGCGAGGTGGAGTCGCCGTCCGCGAACGCGATGGTGTCAACCGGCAGTCTCGACGAGGTCATCGAGGTCGACGCGGTCGATGCGGTCGATGCGGGGCCGTCCGACGATGCGGCGGTTGACGTTGCCGAGGGGAACACCGTCGCCGGTAGCGGCGAGACGACGTTCCGTTTCGAGGGCGATCTTTCACCGCGCCTCGTCATCGTCGACGGGATCGTCGTCGGCGTGACGACGAAGGAGCTCCGCACTCGCTGCGGCCGACACTCCGTGAAGATCGGCGGAAAAGGGGTCGCTCGCTCCCTCGACCTCCCATGCGACGGCGAACAGGGAATCCTCATCGAGCGGAACGGCTCCTGGCAAGCCCAGTAAAGGCGGCCATCCCCCCTCTCCGACGTTGCCGTGTGCTCCTCTCGGCAGCTGCCCCAACCGCTCCGGCTGGACCCACTCCGACGTTGCGGCTGGACCCACTCCGACGTTGCAATGCGCAGCGCTAGCTGACCTGTCAGTGATGCCTTGTCATCCACCCCTCTGGCATGGGCCAGGCCCGCGGTGACCCGGGCCAGCTGCTGACGCTCAGAATGCGCGAGAGGATTGAGCCGTCGGCTGGCATGGCCGGTGCTCGTGGCGGCTCGTGGCTCGACGAACGTTCGCGAATCTCTGGAGGCGGCGATGACGGCTCCGCGGCGGATCCTGCCTGGCAAGGTTGCGATGCTCACTCGGCGGAGCACGCAGCGCCAATACCTCCTGCGTCCCGATGAACTCACGAACGAGATCTTCGAGTACTGCCTCGCGGAAGCAGCCAAGCGATTCGATATAGGGCTCATCGCGTGGC
>ERZ778022.4966-NODE-4966-length-11113-cov-4.860915_pt1 | contig 11113 bp, 1 predicted proteins | sample MGYA00375752_ERZ778022 | MGnify/ENA primary metagenome ERZ778022 (study PRJEB29350, sample SAMN05389826) | bioreactor metagenome | isolation source: Thiocyanate bioreactor | place: South Africa: University of Cape Town | collected 2014-04-04 ...
GAGCAAGAGAGGCACCACCAGCACGTCGCAGTCGACTCAGTAGAGCAGTACTAGACGTGAAGCAGCAGAGACCAAGCAGCAGCAGCAGCAGCGATCAAGCAGTAGAGACCAAGCAGTAGAGACCAAGCAGCAGAGATCAAGCAGCAGAGATCAAGCAGTAGAGGAGTAGTAGAGATCAAGTAGCAGAGTAGAAGTAGAGAAGGGAGTAGAGAGAGAGAGAGAGAGAGAGGGAGCAGTAGAGAGAGAGAGAGACCCAGTAGGGAGTGAGAGAGAGGCACCTATTTCAAAATCATCCACTCTATGCACTTTATTCCCGCAGTCGGTAAAGCGCCAGCAACAATACTATGGCATATCCGGTCGCTCCCATTAAAAAATAAGTGTCAGTGGGCGCGCCGTCACCACGTTGTTGACACCAAAAGATCTCTCTCGGCGCCTACTACCCTCTATCTTTTCTTTCTTTTCTCTATCTTTTTGGGGTGGTGTGTCAGCATTGCTGTGCTCCTATTGCACTGCACGCCCGCCACGCGGAAGCACGCAGTTGTGCATGTGGTGGGCGCCTCTCTTGGTTTGTTGTGCTGTTGTTGTTCCCCGTTACTGAAATTTTGGCCTTTATTTTCATACTTTTAGCTCCCCCCTCTCTACTCTCTACTGCTCTTCTCTAGGGTCGCCTACTGGAACTGGTTCTCTCTCTCGCTGCCTACTGCCTACTGGGCTGGTCCTCTACTGGTGCTGCTGCTGCTTGCTGCTGCTGTCTGCGGCTATCCGCTGCTTGTCTCGCTAGTAGCTACTGCTGTCGCTTGCTTGCCACTCTCGCCCTGACGCTTGCCGTCCTTCTCGTCCCCCCACTCTCCCTGCTGGCATCCCCCACCGCGCCCTCACCCCCACCTCACCCCCCACCTCACCCCCCACCACCTCCACGCGCCATGGCGGCCCACGTGCCGCCGATTGTGGTGTCGTCACCACCGGCCCCGCCACCGCCACCCCCAATCCCACCGCCGCCGCCGTACTACCCGCACCCCGCGCCAGCGCGGCTGCTGCTGGCGGGCGCGCTCGCCGACGTGACGACCCGCTTCTCCCTCTGCCTCGCCTCCTACCCCTACATCCGCCACCGCCACGCCCTCCTGCTGCATGCGCTGTACGACGCGCGGCTGCCCGCCGCCGCCGCCAATGCGGCGCCACCGATCCCGCCGCCGCCGCCGTCGTCGTCCGCGCCGCTGCCACTATTGTCTGTCCCGGCGCCATCAACATCGCCGCGGCATGCGGCTGCACCTTCATCGGATGGTGGTGCGCTGTACCTGGCAGAGGTGTGCCGCGTGGTGGAGGCGCTGGGGCTGGCGGCGCAGGCGCAGGACGTGTCGGGCCCCATCACCATCCAGGCGCTGACGGGCATCCGTGACATTGTGGCGGCCACGGGCGTCGCTGCGGGAGGACCACCCATTGGGGGCGGTGGCGGGACGTACGCGCCGGCGCTGGAGCTGGCGGTGTACGCGGCGCTGCAGACGCGGTTTGAGCTGACGGACGGCGGTGTGGACACGGGGTCATACGTGGCCATCGTGGATGTGCTGGAGGCGGCGCTGACACATGCGCACGCGCACGCGCTGGAGGCAGGTGTGGTGGCGGCGGGTGTGGCCACCGTGCTGCGCGTGGCAGTGGATGCGGCGCACCTGGCGTCGGTGCAGCACCACGCCTCCACGGTGGCGCGCCGCCTGCTAGCGCGGCTGGTAGCCACTGCCACAGTAGCTGGTGGTGCCGGCGGCGGCGGCGGTGGCAGTGGCGGCGGTGGCGGGCGTGCCACTGCTGCCCTCTTCCTCTTGCTGCACCAGCTTGCCACGCTCATGGGCGCGCCGCCGCCACCGCGCCACCACCTCGGTCCGGTTGCGGCCCCGCCGGAGCCGCTGCACGCCTCGTCTGCAGCGGCAGCGGCGGCGGCGGCTGCGGTGGCGGCGGCAGCGGCTACCACCGTGGGGTCCACTACTGCGCTGCCACGCCGGTGGCACGCCGCATTTTCAGAGCCACTGGTGCCGTACCATGCGCTTGCTGCCGCGGTGGCGCCGCTGCCGGTTGCAGACAGCGTGGCAGCGCACCTGTGGGCGCATGGCACCGGCCTGCAGGGTAGCGTGCCGCCTGCCGGCGCGGCGGCGGACGTCATTGACATTGTGTGGCCGCCTGCCGGCGTACTCACCTTTAATGGCGCTGAGGCGGCCCTGGCCGCTGCGGGTGGCGTAGAGTCCCTCACGTTAGATGCCCCCGATGGCGCGCATGTCCCTTCTGCGGCACACCAACCACAAGACGACAGTGGTAGTGGTAGTAGTGGCGGTGGCGGCGGCGGCGGCGGGGGTGGGGATGGCGGGCTGGACCTGGCATCCGACGCCAATTTGCATCACCGCCTGCTGCGGGTGGCGCCGCATGCGCCCGCGTTTGCGTTGACGTGTGTGGGTGACGTGGTAGCGGGGGTAGCGGCAGCAGGCGTGCTGCCACACGCCATGTGCAGCGCCCCCTGGGTGTCCCTCCTGCGCGACCGCCTGGCGCTGGCGCTGACGTGGATGGCCGACGGCAATGGTGTCGATGCCGGCACGCTGGCGGCGGCGGCGGCAGCAGCAGCGGCGGCAGCGGCTGCCGCGCAACAAGGCCGTGCACGCGGCGGCAGCTGGTTTGGCAGCGGCGGCGCCGGCAACGCAGGGGGCGGCGCGCATGCACATGGGTCACACAGCAGCGGCGGCAGCCGTGGTGCCGGGTCTGGCAGCGGCAGCAGCGGTGGGCGGGCGGGAGGTGCCGGCGGACCGCCTGGTGCAGGTGGCGGTGCCGGTGGCGGCGGTGCGTCTGCGGTTGCCATGCTCATTCCGCCCCTGCCGCTGCTGCTGGGCGTGCTGCGCCTGCTGCCGCCGCTGGTGGCGGTGCCCGCGTGGCGGGATGCCTGCGCGCCGGCGCTGGAGGTGCTGCTGCAGCGTGTGGTGGTGCGCGCCATCTCTGCGCCCGCGCGCCTCGTCACCGGCAGCGCGGTGCTGGTGGGCCCCGACTCGATGCGCATCCTGCTGGAGGCACTGACGGAGGCGACGGAGGCGCGGGAGGCGGCGGCGCGCGGCATTGCCGCCGGCGTCGTGATGGACGCCGACGCCCTGGAGCCGCTGCCGCCTGCCCTCACGCCGGACGCCGTGGCGCGCCGCATCATGAGCTCCCTGGCTGCAGCGTTCCCCGGCCACGAGGTGGACAGCGAGACGGTGCGCACGCTGGTGGCGCTGCTGGCGCCGCGCAGCCCGCTCATGGCGTCCGCGTGGGCGGCACTGGATGCTGCAACTGCGTTGGCGTCGCAGCCCGGCTTTGCCGCTTGGCTGGCGCTGCATTGTGACGCGCACGCCCTCGGCTCTGACGTGCTGCGTGCGCTGTGCCAGGCGGCCGCTGCGTACGCCGCGGGCGAGGCGCACGTACACTCCTTGCACGGCACGCTACCTGGCCCCGCCGCCGCCGCAACAGTAGCTGCGCCCGCGGTCACCGCCACCACTGTTGCCACCACGACTGGGTCAAGTGGCGCCGGCAGCGGCACGGTTGTGCAGCCGGGTGGTGGTGGCACGGGCAGCAGCACCAGCGGCGCTGGCAGCGGCGGCGGGAGCAGCAGCGACGCCGCTGCGCGCACCTCCCGTATCCTGCTGTTGCCGCTGCCGGCCGTCATGCGTGCACAGGCTGGCGCCCTGCTGTCCACGCTACTGGCTGGCTTGCATGCCACCTTGGCTAACGCACCGGCAGTAGCTGCCGCCGCCGCTGTTCCCGCTGCTGCCGCCGCTGCTGCTTCCACCGCTGCTGCCGCCGTGGCTGAGGCCGCCGCGGCAGACACGGTGGAGCGCACGCGCCGGCTGCGCGAGCTGGCGCGCCAGAAGCGGCTGCTGCAGGGGTGCGCGCGCGCGTTTAATGCCAAGCCCAAGTTGGGCGTGGAGGCGCTGCGCGCGTCCGGCCTGTTTGACGTGCACGCCTCCGGCGGCGTGCTGCACACCGCCATTGCCACTGTGTTGCGGGACGCCGGCGTGGCGGCGGGGTTCCACCCCACGGCCATCGGTGAGTGGCTGGGGTCGGGCGACACGGGCGACGACGACGCCAAGCGGCGGGCGCACGTGGGCGTGTACATGGATGAGCTGGCGGGGCAGCCGCTGACGGACGCCATGCGCGCCTACCTGCGCGGCTTCCGCCTGCCGGGCGAGGCGCAAATGATTGACCGCGTGCTGCAGGCGTTTGCCACGGTGGCGCACGTGGCATGTGCGGAGGGCAGCTTCCTGCCATCCATTGACGCCACCTACCTCCTGTCCTTCTCCATCATCATGCTCAACACCGACCTGCACAACGCTAACATCCGCGCCGACCGCAAGATGTCGGAGGACGCGTTTGTACGCAACAACACGTACTACGGCGACGACATCTGCCACGGCCGCCGCCTGCCCGAGCCCGCCCTGCGCGCCATCTACCGCGACATTGCGCGCTGCCCCGTCGCGCCGCCCATCGTGTCGCTCATGGCGGCGCCGCACGTCATGCCTGCCCTCACGCCCGCCGCCGCCGCGTTGCCAGAGCACGTGGAAGCCGCGCGCCTGCTGCTGTCCACCGGTGACACGGTTGCGCCAGCAGTGTGGAGCAGCCGCATGGCTGTGATGGCAGCGTCGCCGCCCGACATCGCCGATGCTCTGGCAGCCGCACATGTAGCGCTGCCAGAGGTGTGGCATGCCGCCGCGCGCATTGCCCTTGCCTCCTTCACCGCCGCGCTGGCAGCTGATGACGGCGCCCCGGCAACAGGCGGCAGCAGCAGCGCAAACGCGTCGCGGAGCGGCCGGCCAGGCGCAAGTATCGCCAAACTGGGGGGAGACAGCGGCGACGGCGGCCGTGCGCGGCTGCCGACGCCCTCCTCCCCTGTGCCACGCATGACGTCACCCATGGCGGCTGCCGGGGGCAGCGGCGGTGGCGGCGGCGGCGGCGGTGGATCTGATGGCGATAGCGCAGGCAGCGGGCATGCGGCGGCGGCGGCGGCGGCGGCATCGGCCGCCACTGCAGAGGCCACGCACCACCTGCAAGCCCTCGCATTCTGTGCCGCCACTGCCGCCGAGTACGGCATGCACTCGGGCGTGGACATGGTGGTGGCGGCGCTGTGCCGCTTTGTTGCTGCGGCACTGCCAGCGGCACCGCCCTGGCACGGCGCAGAGGATGCCAGCCAGGACGCCGCCGCGAATGAGGCGGTGCGAGAGGGGTTTGCGCACAACCTACGTGCGCAGCTGGCGCTGACAGCGGTGCTGACCATTGCGCTGCCCGCTGCGCAAGGCGGCAGCCTGTCAGTGAATGGCTGGCGGTGGGTGTTTGACGCCACGCTACGCCTGTGCCGCTTCCACATTGTGCCGATGTCCGCCATAAACGAGGCGTTGGACCGCCACCGCCGCCGCATGCACGACGCAGCGTTGGCTGGCGGGGCCAGTCGGGGCAAGGGCGGCGGTGGCGCGCCGCTGCCTGTGCATGCCGCATCCCTGCCGCGCCCCGCCGTCGCGGTGGCAGACGCGCTGGCGCACCTGCTGGATGCCTACGCCGTGGCGTCTGCACGGCTGGCGCAGGCACGGCGCGTCGCGCGGGTGCACACGGCACGGCGGCTGGTGCACGCCACGTTTGAGGGCGACGGCGGCGGCGACGAGCCTGGTGGTGCGGGTGGAAGCAGCAGTGACGTGCCACACGCCACCTCGCCGTCCTCCGCACACGGCCGGCACTCCCCGCGTGCGTCACCCTCACCAGCGCCGCCCATATTTGCGCGCCTGGCGGCGGCGGCGGATGTGCCCGCCAAGGATGTCGACGACGACGGTGGCGACGAGGCGGGTGGGCACGCTGGTGGCGGCGGCGGCGGGATAGGGTCATTCCTGTTTGGGTGGCTGTTTGGCGGTGCGGCGGGCGGCGACGGCAAGCCGGATGACGATGATGGGCGCGCCGGCGTGGACGCCGCAGCATCGCTGGAAGCGGCGCTAGAGGCAGAGATTCCTGCCAGCGCCGAGCTGCTGGCCATCCTGGCGGAGGAGCCAGACCCCGCGCCGCCCATGACCGCGTTTGTCCTGCCAGAGTCCACCTCCAGCGCGCTGCGTGGACCTGCGCGCCGCGGCAGTGTTGGTGCCGGCGTGCACGCCGGCGTGGATGGCACCTACAGTGACTCTGACTCCAGTGGTGGTGGCGGCGGGGGCGGTGGCAGTAGCGGGCGGGGCCTGCATGACGGCGCGGCGGCGCCTGACGAAGACACCATGTCGGTGACGTCTGACGTGGCGGGCGGCGTGGATGTACTGTTGGCCGAGACGTTGGTGTCCATTGCCGCGCTGCCGCCGCTGTGTGCGGCGCGCGCCGTTGCCGCCCTGCTGCGCCTGGGAGGCTGCAGCGATTACCCAGACTGGCCCGCCATTGCTGGCATCAGCGCCGGCGGCGCCGGCGGAAGTAGTGGCGGCGGGTCTGATATGCACGCAGTGGGTGCCGCGGCGCTGCGGCTGCCCAAGGGCGCGTACGACGACGGCGCGGCGTTTATCCCCATCATGGAAACTGCGCGCTACAAGTTTGCCATGCTGCCGCCGCCCGAGGACGCGCCTGCCAGCACGTTTGCGTCGCGTGCCGCGCTGCACACGCTGGCGGCGCTGCTGCCGTCGCTGTCCCCCACCGCGGGTGGCCCGTACCCGCTGGCCGCGCTGGCTGGCGTGGCGGGGCATGTGCTGGCGGACGTGTGCGCCGCTGACGCCGGCTGCACGCGCCGTGTGCGGCTGGCCGTCGCTCTGGCGGCGGGCGTGGCGGGCGACATGTTGCTGGCAGGCGGCGCTGGTGGTGAGGGCGGGGGCGCTGAGGTTGCAGCTGACGGCGCGCTCCTGCTGTGGCGTGCGGCCCGGCAGCCGGCGCTGCGGGCGGGTGGCGCACGGCTGCTGGTGAGCCACGTGCTGCTGCGGTGGATGCAGGGCGCCTCGCCTGCCTGCCTGGCCTCTGTGCTGGTGTCGGCCGCCGTCGCGCGGGTGGCGGCTGTGACGCCTGGCAGTGCAAGCTGGGCCGAGGTTGCGAGCGTGTGCCCCGGCGGCGCTGCGCAGCACGGGTTGCTGGAGCCTGGCCGGCCGCCCACCGCACTGCAGCTGCTGGCGGCGGTCCTGCTGGACTGCAATGCCGCCACATGGCTGGATGACGCCACGGCTGACAGCAGCAGCGGGGGTGGTGGCGGTGGGGGGGGGGGGGGGGGGGGGAATGGGGAGGATCTGCATGCGGTGGAGCTGTGTGCCGCCACCGCGGCACGCGGCGCTGCAGCGGCGGTGCTGGCGGCACTGCGTGTGCTGCATGCTGGTGCGGCTGACGCGGAGCCGCTGGCCAGCCTGCCGCCCACCGTGCTGCGCGTGGTGACAGACACGGCGGCGGCGCTGCTGCATGCGCCGCTGCCCACCACCACCATCACGGCGGACGACGCGGGCGTGGCAGCAGTGGATGCACTGCACCTGCTGGCGCTGTCCGTGCCGCCCGTCGTGCTGTCCCGCCCTGGCCGCGCTGCCACGCTGCGCGCCACGCTGGCTGCGCCGTGGGCGGCAGCTGCCAGCCACATGGCGGTGGCAGCGACTGACCCCCGTCCGCCTGTCCGCCTGCATGCCATCGACCGGCTGTCGCATGTGGTGGTGGACGGCGCCACGCGCCTGGCAGCGTCAGCTGCTCTGCAGTCAGCAGCACCCGCGTACTGGGCCTCCGTGTTTGATGCCCTGCTTCTGCCGCTGCTGCGTGGCGTGCAAGCCGCCATGCTGCCGCCGCCGCCCGCCGGCGCTGCGGCGTCGGCCACCGCCACCGCCGGCGACGAGGATGCAGCGTGCCTGCTGTCGGCATGGGTGACGGCGCCGGAAGGGTTGGCCACCACTGGCGCCGCCAGCAGCAGCATTGTGCCTGGCGCGCCGTTGTGGTCGCCTATCACCACGCCCGCGCCGGCGCGTCGGCATGCGTCGCTGGGACACGATGTCAGCGCACTGCCCAACCCCTTCCTCAGCCCCGCCGCCGCTGGCGCAGTCCACCTGCCGCCGCCACCTACACCGGCCCCGCAGCTGCAGCTGCCTGCCAGCGTCGTGCTGTGCGAGCGCACCCTCATTGCTGCCACCGCCCTCGTCTCCAAACTCTTTTTGCATGCGCTGCCGTCTCTGGTGGCCGCCGATGCGGCGGCACTGGGGACCGACGCTGCTGATGCCGCAACCGGCACGATGCTTGCTTCAGATGCTGCCGCGCCGCCGCGTGACGCTGCCTCCCCGCCCTTCCTGACGCCCCTCCTCCTGCGCCTGGTACTGAGCCGGTACGCCGACATCCTGTCGCGCGTTGGTGCCGTGGCCACGCCGTCGCTGATGGAGGCGCTGCACGAGGGCCTGCGCAACGCCCTGTTTGTTGTCAGTGCCGACGTGCCGCCGCCGCCGCCGCCGCCAGCTGCGGCAGACGGCGCCGCCGACCTGCCGGCGCCATCTCAGCTGTCGCACGCGGTGTGGGACGTGGTAGGCGGCGTGCCAACCGCGGCAGCCCTGGCCCGTGATCTGGGCTTGCTACCAGCACCTCCTGTTGCTGCCGCTGCTGCGCCCGCAATCGACGAGCCCGCTGCCGTCGGCGATGCCGCCGCAACCGACGAACCAAGCAGCGCGGACGCGGTAGTCGAGCCACCACCGGCCGGCGGCGCGGGTGAGCAGCCTGGCGGTGAGTAAGGTATAATTAATTAGATATTACTCGATGGATTACAATTGAATTGCCGGTAGGGCAAGCATGGTGTGCGTCGCGCAGGGCACCTGTCACGTGGGTACACTGTATGCACAACGAGAGGGACACAAATAATGCTTACAACAGTAACGCAAGCCAGCTTAGTCGCGCGCCGGGGCGTCCAACTCCCCGGTGTGGATGGCGGTGGCAAGCGCCAGCGCCTCGGGCGGCAGGCTGGCGTAGTGTGCCACCGCGCTCTCGATGCTGACGGCGGCGGTGGCACGCGCCAGCAGCGGCTCCTGGTCTGCGGTCATGAACTGCGACAGCGCCGCCAGGAAGGCGGCAGAGGCGGCGGCGTCCTGCGTGCCGTCGTCGTACCGGAGGACGGCGCCGCTGGCAGCCAGTGCCGGAAGGCGCACACGCAGGGCGGCAGCAGCCGCGGCGCTGACGTCGTCGCCGCCGTCCCGCCCAATGCTCCACCCGCGGCAGGGGCCGCAGCACGTGATGCGGCGGCGTGAGCACGGCCAGCGGCAGGACAGCGTGAAGCCGGCGGCAAGCCAGGCGAACAGGACGGCGGGCAGCACCTCCGGCACGGTGTAAAACATCCAGGGGTACATTACGGTGCCGGCGAGGCCGGTGATGTTGGTGCCGGACGCCGGCCGCCACACAAACATGACGCTGCGGACGATGAACAGCGACGCAGAGAGGACGGCAGCGGACACGATGCGCAGGCGGGTGTACCAAAACAGGGAGGCGGCTGCCTTGTGCCGCGCCGCCGTCGCGTGCTCCGCTGCCGACAGGTCAGCAGCTATCGTGCCACCAGTCGCCACCGCCGCCGCAATGGCGCTGCCCACGCCTGCTGCCGTCGTGCCAGCTGCAGCTGCTGCAGCAGCGGGTGCAATGGCCACGCGGCTGGCAACGGATGGCGGCTGGCGTGCCACCGCGCCCAGCGCATCTGACACCAGCAGCGGCGCACGCACGTCCTCATACCGCCCCATCCCCGCATTCATGGCGTACAGCACGTCTGACGCGGCGGCGCGGTATGCCGGCGAGCGTGCCGACCCCGCCGCCTCCTCCAGCTCCTTCTTGAACCACCACCGATCGCTCTGTTGCTTCAGCGCGTAGTCGCTCTCCAACTGCGCCGCCACGTACCGCGCATACGCCGCTTCATCGGCAGGCACGGGCGCGTGCAGTAGTAGAGAGTGTGTGCCGGCAGCAGGGGCTGCAGCGGCAGCTCGCCTGACACTCGCCGCCGGTGCGCGCACCGACCCGCGTGCGCCAGCACCCAAGCCTGCTGCGCCTGCACCACCCGCCGCCGCACCGCCACCCGCCGCAGCGGCGCCACCCGTCGCAGCAGCACCAAGCACCTGCCGCGCCATGGGCTCAAATGCCACCACCGTGCCATCCGCCAGGCGCAGCGGCGTGTACGCCAGCTCCATTGCACGCCGCTCTGCCTCCCGCTGCGCCGCCTTGGCGTCACCCACGCCGGTGCTGGCCTTGTGCAGCAGCCACATGACGTTGCGCAGCGCGGCATCCTCCAGCGACCCGCCACCGCTTCCCCCATCGCCGGCGGCGCCGCCTTCCGCGGCGTCATCCAGCGGCGTCTCAAACGCCATGCCGCCCGTGATGCGGTGCAGCTCCGCGCGGTGGTACAAGATGAGGTTGCCGACGCGGCGCCACAGCCAGTACGAGGCCAGGAACAGGGTGATGGACACGATGCAGCTGAGCACCGCCACCTGCACAATGTAGGCGTCGTAGATGTGGTTCGCCTCGTCGTACGGCAGGTCCACCAGGAAGCTGACCAGCAGGATGACGAGCTGCACCACGAGCAGCCACACCGCCAGGAGCAGGTACATGAGGTCGCACCGGAACACCCACTTGTCACGCCGCGCGCTGCTGGTATGCGGCCGGTTGGGTCCCGTGTCCGCCGCCGCGCCCTCCCCACCACCCGCCGCACCAGATGACGAGGGTGCTACTGCCGCTGCCAACATGCCGGAGCCGGCCGCGGGCGCGGCGTCGGGCGGTGGCGGCGGGCGGCCCATGCGCAGCAGCTGCTCTGCCGCCAGCGCAAACGCGGCAAAGTACACCATCATGGAGGTGCGATTGATGACGGTCACAAAGATGGGCCCCGCGCACGCCACGCCCGTCAGGCACTTGGTGCCCGTGCCACCCGTCAGCACACCCTCGCCCGTAAAGATCAGCCACAGACAGCGCAACAGCAGCGCCACCAGCGCCAGCTGGATGTACCGCAGCCATGGTCGGGACGAGGTGCGCGACATGCGGCGCTCCACGCCCGCGCGCGCCACCATGGCCAGGAACAGGAACAGGCCGCCGCCGCCATAGATGACGGCGCTCATCAGCAGCGCGCCATTGGACGTCGTGGGCGTCAGCTGCGACGCCGCGTTCCCCATGGTGTGTGTGTGTGTGGGTTGGT
>ERZ778022.4969-NODE-4969-length-11107-cov-3.811799_pt1 | contig 11107 bp, 4 predicted proteins | sample MGYA00375752_ERZ778022 | MGnify/ENA primary metagenome ERZ778022 (study PRJEB29350, sample SAMN05389826) | bioreactor metagenome | isolation source: Thiocyanate bioreactor | place: South Africa: University of Cape Town | collected 2014-04-04 ...
GGTCCTTGCCAATAATTCTACGATAAATTCTTTTGTGGCCTGCAAGCGCGAGCCGCTTTCTCTTTCGCCTTCGTCATTCGTCTTTTCTTTGAAGTGACCCCAAACCGACGAAGTTAGACCCGGTTTCTCGTCGCCTATCCGCCATTGACGCGCCTGGATGTCGGAGCTCAATCCGAGCAGTTTTTTGATATAAAAGGCCGGACGCGGGGGCGGATAGCTGATAGAGCCAGACCAAGGGTCGAAGCGGTCCAGCTCGCGATCTCGCGTGTGACTGGCTATCCACCCTTTGAGACGAAACTTGCCGTGGTCTATCTCTAGATCATCGCCTGCGTCCGGTATTCGGTAATCGTGTGGATTTCTCGTGCTCTGAAGAGCTCGCAGCAAAGATTGCGATTTTTCAGGAGACACGAGCGCACTGGATATATGGATATGCTCTTCGCGCCGGTCATCGACGTTGGTCCAGTACCCCCAGAGCGTATAAGTGTTCTCATTGGGATTCAGAGCTACATCGAAATCGCCTTTCCGAAGTGACCAGGGCCAATCATCGTTGCTCTCCTCGTCCTTCCAGGCAGGCTGCTCCAGCGGAGGCGGGTCGCGTCTATCGGCAAGCCAGTACCCGTCTTTGCGCGTCAGTCGATGGCGGTTAAGCCAGTCCTTGAAATCATCATCCTCGGTCTCATTCGGGGAGCGATGCACTTGGAATGTCGCTAGAAACCGGCCCGCAACGATCATCATGGCGTGATAGGCGAGGTAGAATTGATAGTCGTCCACCTCCGGATAGGACGAGTGTCGTGCGTAGGTTTTCATGTCGCGGAAGTAGCCGCGTTTATGGCGTTCGTCCTCGTCCCAGCGGCTGGTTCCCTTATGTCCCCATTCATCTCGGATAACCGCAAGGGCATCATGTTCGACACGCTTCTGACTGAGGGCAAAGCAGCGGCCTAATGGCGCGTACCAGTCAGGGCCTATGTCCATTCCAAAATAGTAGCGGTCGTCTCCCTTGATCTCGGGATCGTCTCCCAAATATTTCCGGTCGTATCGGCCCGTATTCAGAACGGGGAACGGAGATGCATTTACGTTCCGCAACCTAGCCGTTAGCGCGGCGTCTGCTGAAACAACGCCTGCCTCAATCATAGAAAGAGCGGCATGCGAGGCATACTCGCGGATCAAAACGTGAGGCGTTCCGCCAATCGCGGCTTCGACAATGAAGTCGAAGTGAGGCGCCAATATCTGCTGGTATTCCTTGGCGCTTCGAGCGAGTGCAAGCAAGAGCCATAGGCGCGCATGCAGTTCGTAGGGGGGTAATCCACGGTCCACAAAAATCTGCCCCGTCTTCCCTCTTGCAAGGTCTATGAGACGTTTCAGTACTTTTGTACGTTGGAGCTGGCACACGGCTAGGACGCAGTGGCATGCCTCCCACCGCACCGCAGACTCGGGCGAAGCAAGCCCTCCCCAAATATAGCCCGCGACGGACCCCTCGATGTCTCCTGTTGGAGCTAGGCTATCGCTCCAGGAGCCGTCCCCGTCTCCATCCTTGAGAACAGGGTCAAACAGCGACAGGCCAAATTCCAAACCTTCAAGAGCTTCGTCTTCGTCCACCATTACGGCGAGAAGACCGACTAACGTGAAGAGGCGGCCCGCACCGACAAGATCGGGCGTCTCGCCGATAGCCGTCAGTATGGTTTCCACGATCTGCGTTTCGGAAACGCCCGATAGTTCTGAAGCAAGCTGGAACGGCAAGACCTGGTAGTACCGGCTTTTGGAGATGTCGAGACAATAGCGCTTCGCGAACGCATTGACGGTATCCGCAAGGGCCGGCTTGACCGAAATATTGTCCTTCCAGTCCTTCGGTATGCGCTCCAGAAGATTTCGCAGATTATAGAGATCAAAGCCTGCAACATCAGCGAACGAGCGGATAAAATCAGCCCGCCTTCCGGCAGGAAGCCTTCTGAAAGCTTCATCGAAGAAGCGTTCTTGAGAGAAAGGCGGTTCTCCAGATCGGAACCGCTCATTGGCCTGCCAGATGTCTTCGGCTTTTCCGAGGTCCAGCCCCGTGAATATAGCGTCCCAATCGTGCTCCTTTTCCGGATGATTGCGCCACGGCTCATTCTTATCTTTGCGTGCGTTGATGCGCTCGTTCCGTGCCTTCTCGAGAGAAACTCTCGTCTGGATGTCCGGCAGGGATATGCCGTGTCGTGTACAGACGTCGTTCAATTTCTCCCAGGTCTTTTCGGAATGACCATCGAAAGCCATATATTTGTAGACGAACGCGGCGATATCGCCCTTGCCTGGACCTACATGACTATCAAGCGCGGGACCAAGAAGCTCCGCTTCACTCCAATTGGCGCGTATACCCTGGAGCACTAATGCATCTAGAGGCGAAAGAAGGCTACGCTCGACCAAGCTCTCGACAAGTTCTGGAAGGATGCGCGCTTCCCAGCCAAAATGCCTATCTCTCCAACGACTGAGAATTGCCAACGATGAAGTAGGACATAAGCCGCCCAAGGCCCTTACAGTCCCGTCCCAGTTGAAGTGCTTATCACGCGCAACATGCTCGTAAGATAGCTCTGCACAGCGTGAAAGATTGTAAGCCGCTCGTGCGGCGGGACGACCGGGCTTCGCGGCGCGATCCGCCAAATCGAGAATGGAACCCCACCTGTCGATATTCTCTTCGCCGATCTTATTGGTGACCTCAACGGCTTCGTTGAAGTAAGCGCGAGCTTCCTGTTCGCTTATGGACAGTACGACTCGTGCGATCTCGATATAGCCGCTAGCCTTTGAATCAGCGCTGTCTCGCTCATCTCTTGTTAGCTCAAATGCTCTTTTGGCAACCGAAAGGGCGCTGCCGTGCATCGCGGGAATCTTCGCGAGGGCGCGGACAATATGTCGGAGAGTGGGCGTGTATAATTCGCGCTTAAACGTAGCTCTCCAGTCATCGAAGATGCGGAGGCGTTTTTCATCTAACGAATTTGTGAGGGACAGCGTATCAATCCAGAGGCGCGCCACCTCGTCAGTAGTATCGTCGTGTTCCCTATAATAGTGACCGCGAGCTTTCGAGCTGGTCTCTTTAGCCGCTGTAAGTGTCGCCTCAACTTCCAGATTCGTTATCTCTCCGAGTAGTGCTCTTGTCCGCAGCTCGTGCCACGGCAGCAACGTACCGACGATTTCCCCGAACTCTCTGGAATCCTGAGATTGGCTATGTCCGGCCTTCTCTTTTTCGAGTGTCGCGCGCAGTTCCGGGTAAGCTAAGTCATTGGCGACCAGCGTTTGCCCAGCTAATTGGGCCCGTAGCGTATAGGCGCGGAGGTATGAATTTCTGCTGCCTCCGTGTCGAGATGACAACCCGCGCGGCGGTTCTTTGGGCATATAGCGTTCAAGTAGCGCGAGCGCTTGGGGCCTGTCGCAGACTTGCGACATCAACGCCGCCTCAACGAACGGAGTGATCGCTCCGATTGAGCGCTCTTGAGCGTCCCAATGGTTGCCTTCTGGAAGTAATACACGTGGATTACTCAAAAGCCGGAATGCGCGCTGCAGAACGGGCTTAGGCGGTTGGCGGCCAACAAGGCCAAGCTGACTCGTGACTGCCATTACCAGGCACAGATCATTGTCGGCCGCTGCGGCTAGGTCACTCAATTCATCAAAGCGGCCATGGTCTATCATTCTCGCCGCAACGATATTGCCAACGCGGTAGGAGACCTCCCTTGGCGTCCATCCGCGCAAACTGCGCGCGCATCTCGCCGGCCCATGAATGTTCAGCTCCGCATAAGCGATTTCTGCAATGTCAGAGTCCGAAATGCTTTCGTCGCGCCGCTGCTCGTTCGGGAGACGACTCCAATTCCGGAGCCACTCGAGCGCCGTTCGCAATCTACTTCGAGCGTCTCCGAGAAGGTCGGGGTTGCCAGACAAAAGGCCTGCTTCATAAGCATGATGCGAACCGACCCACCCCGAGCCAAAAGAACGCCGAGATACAATCTCCTGGATGGTTTCCGCGTCGAGAAACCGTGCCGCCAGGTCAGTATTGTCTTGCAGTATCGTTTTTTGCCGGTCATCTCCCGCAGCTTCCCCGCCTGCTCTAAGCGCGAGTTTGGATGCATCCAGATACCGCTTCAACCGAAGGCTGGCTTTGAGAGCGAATTGTAACCTTTGAAGCTCGATATCCCTTTTTTCAAGCGGGCTCATTGCGGGAAGCGCTTCGGAAGAAAGCGCAAGTTGGACGAGGTCTGAGAACTGTCCGGCCTCCAACATGAGTTGAGGAAGCACTGCGGCCACATAAGCGCTTTTGGAAGCTATCGGCTTAAGCGCCGCAACGAAGGAGACCAGAGCTGCCTGCTGCGGCTTGAATTGCTCCCTGAACCAGCTTTCTGCGGGCTCGTCAAAAAACTGAATGGTGTTATCCGTCACCATAATGGGACGGCCAAGATCGGATGCGAAGCTTCTGATCGCGGCTTCCGGTACACCGGCAATAGCAGCTAGAACCGGTATTGGAATAAGTGGGCGCAAAGCCGCTAGTCCGGCGCAGATGCTATCCACCTGCTTCCCTTCTATATGCCCCAGGCTGTCTTTGAGTTTCGCAATCGACGCGGCCAAAATCTGTCGGATTGTGTCTTCAACAGTAGTTGGATTCGGACCGAGAAGACGGAGAATCTCGGCAAGGCTCCCGCCTCGAGACAGTGCAAGCGTCTGCACGCGCGGATTTTGAGAGCTGAGACGATGAAATTCGTCTATGTCCTCGTCGGTTGCATCCGGAAAAGTTTGAAGCAACAGGCGCGCGCTCTCTTGGCGAGAGAAAGGTTTCAACTCCAGAGGGATGGCTTCCGGTGGTGGGTCCAACAGCGCTTGGCGATGTGTCCGGCATAGCGTCACCAAGCGGGTGTGGTCAGGAAGGGATTCCCGGATGAGGTCACGGATGAATGATCTGGTTTCCCCCACTTCTTCAGCGGCGATTTGGGCGTTATCGCCAGCATCCACGACAATGCAGAGGAGTCCGTCAGGATTATTAGCTCGCATCGTTTCCGTTGCTTGCTGGAGACGATGATGAAACGCTCGAAGGTAAGCTGAACTATCTGCAAGTGGAGTAGGAATGAGAGGGTGGCACAACCCTTTGCTCGCCAATTCGTTGGCGATCTGCACAAGGGCCTCTTTGTGCCTATGGCGATAACGCGAAGCATTGCGATATTGGCCGTTGCCGAAGCAATCATAGAGGATGGTTACTGAGCCGGGAGGCATGCCCTGCTCAATGCGCGTGGAAAAGACAGACTTTCCTACGCCGCCTTCAGCGTGAACAATGACTGGCTTCCCATTTGCTCCTGCTATTTCGGAGAAGAGCAGTTGCGCTTGTTCGCGCGGTATAGCGTCTGCCACCTTCACAATGAGACATTCGGCGGGATAGAGCTCTTCGATGTCGGTTTTTAAAACACGCAGGACATCGTATTTTGTAATCGAAGGGTTGCTCTTGAATTCCGAGGTGGCCTTCCGGGTGATGAGCTCTTTGAGCTGAATCGGCGCGTCTACGTCTGCTCCCGCCAGATAGCCGGCCATGTCTTGACTGAGCAAATTGCGCTGCTCCCAAAACGCGTCTTGCTTGTCATCCAAGCGAAGCAGGCTGCAAAAGCGGGCAAGTTCATTCCCGCTTAAGTTGGTAATCGCGGCTATCTTATTTAACTCGGCTTCTCGTCGAGGTGTGCCGCCTTTTTTCGCGTCTTCTATCGCCTGACGCACATTTTCACTTATGGGACGATTGGTGACGAAGCTGAATTCAACGCGTCCGGCCAGGTCGTCTTTACCAAGAGTGCTTTGTACAGCTCGATACTTATCCGCAAATCCTTTCAGCGTCTTTTCGAGACCGCTGAGGGGCCAAGCGGTATCAGCCTGCAAGGTTGAGTGCTTGAGTTGCATGTACCGGACAAGAGTGCTGGCCTCGAGCCTCTCCGAACCAAAATATTCTGCGATGTCGATAATTTCGTCGTGGCCGCCCTTCGTTTGCGAAGCATCTTCGCTCTCCTCTGGAGACGCACCTTCGATTGTGACTGCGACTAGCCCTGAGTGCGGAGCCAGGAGCGGGAGGCAGCGCCGTGCCGCCCACAAGTAATGAAATTGATCGCCGTCGCGACTGGCGCGAACAAGATAGCTATCGGGCATCGCTGCACCTGAGGGTGGGAGAACTTAAGCTACACAGCATTGGTGCGGGCGGTCGGACTTGAACCGACACAGGCCTTGCGGCCCAACGGATTTTCGTACCCCTTCGGCTTTCGCCGCCGCCCAGGAAGAGCGTTCGTGGTCTGGACTATCCCTTCACCGTGGCGTCGCCGCTTTAGGTGCTGCCCGTCTAGTCTCTACACCTTCCCGTTACCGGGCTTGGCTCGGGATTGCCAGTGAAGGTTTCCCCGAATTTGGGCAGTTCTACTCCGGCGATTTCTCGCCGGGCACTCAATTGCTTAAGTCCGGTGCGTCTACCATTCCGCCACGCCCGCGCACTAGGTCCTTATAGCGCGAGCGGAATACATCGCCAACTCACCTAATATTGACTGCGATCTGTTGAATGTGGGCTTATCACGCACCTGCGCTGTCGGGTCGGCTTGGCGGTGAACCGGCATGTGTCTCCTGACGTCAGAATGCTCAAAAACGAGCTAATTTCAGCCGGTGTTGAGATGGACATAATTGAATTTCTGGCCGAATACGGCGTACTGCTGGTTCATTTTTCGGGGGCAGAGGGCGCCGAGCCCTATCACAAGCAATACCCCCGCAACCTGCAGGCAGCTTGCCGCCAGCGATTTGACCTTTGCTGTTCCACGATTGGGCCGGATGAAAAGCAGTTTGCGTGGGGGTACATTGGCCTCATTGTGAAGCCCGATGGGATTGGCTCCATCAAGGGGTGCGATCCCAGTGACTTTGGATCGAGCCGCCAAGAGGACCTCTCTATAGAAGTACAGCCGAAATATCAGATGGTGAACCGCGAGACGCTACAGGACTCTATTACGAAGCGTGGCGATATGAATGAATGGGTCGTCAGCGGGTATTCGATCGTGGGAATTTATATTGCTGATCTTGTGGCCTGCAGTCCCCTGGTTTGGGGCTCAGTCACGAGCGAGCTAGCGGCTAACTTTCCGGGCCTGCCAGTTTATACGAGCTTTCTGGATAGATTCGTTAAATACACCGGGCCTATATCAACAGAGGCGGTTGCGGTCCGCGACATCTATGCCTTTGAAGTCATCTAGACACTAAAAAGAGATACCTCAACGCCAGCGGTTCGACTTATCGCTGCATCAGGCCTCCATATCTCAGCAGCGTGTAACTGCAGAACTTTAAAAGGTGAAAACACCTAAAAGATGGAAAATCTGCATCGTGGTGGGCCCTGGCGGCTCCGCCAAACTGGGTAAAGAGAAGGCCAAATGAATTTACCGCCGCGAGGCCAGCGAATGACTCCAGCCTGCGAGGCTAGATCCACCTGATCGCAACTGCCGGGGAATTCTTGGCAGCCGAGCTTGCGTAGATACAGACCGCGGCAACCGCGATGCCCAGGCCGATAGCAGCGGCCAGCTGGGGGCTCTTGCGCTCCAGACCGTGGCAGTAGCGCACGAAGTGCTCGCAATTATTGTTGAACAACCTGTAGGGCTGGCCCAACTGGGAGCGGGCGATTGCCATGGTCTGTTGTGGCGGTTGATTGCTCCAGACACCATGCGCGAAGATTTGCTGGCCGGCAGCGAATTGCCATATGGGCTCTTCGATAATTCTGCCGTGCACCTTCGACGCAGAAATTACGGTCTGCTGTCCGGTGAGGATGCCGAAGTGTTCGGGGGAGGTGCCTACGGACAGAATTTCCCCGGCTGGAAAGAGGGTGGCTTCAAACACATTGATCGGCACAGGCATGGCGAACCTCGTCGTGTGAGTCTCATTCCCCTCCGTGCATCTATAGCACAGTTCCCCGCTCTGGAGAATGCGCGATCGGTCAGGGCAAAATCTTGTCGACCATGCGCGCGTCGGATGGTGACTTTCCGCCTCTCGATCTCTATCCTGGTAAAGCGCGCGGGCCGGAAACCCGAGTGCAGCAGCCGAAAGCTGCGAGTGCCCCTCGAACCGGAGCCGACCAAAATGGCGACACGCCAATATTCCACTTATTTCTCATGCCTTTATGACGAGAATGACCCTGTTGGTCGTCTCGGTCGCGGTACACACTATTCCATCATGCGGTCAGTCGAGTGGCTTGATGTTTGCCGTAAGCCGCTGACGCTGCCTCACGTTCACGACTTCGCGGTGATATGGGATGAAGATCATGATGATCGCGTGATCGATGCCATAGAGCGCATCTATATGGCAGGTCTGTTGTCGCCCATCCAATTCATCGGTGAGCGCAAGGGCACGTTGAGCGCGCTTGTCGCATCTCGATATCGCTACACAGTGCCGGAGGCCGAATATCAAGCTTATGTGGGGCAAATCCAGAAGATTTGCCACAGCGTACACGGCGATCATTGGCCTGTTGAAGTAGGAATGTTTGATCGTGCGCCGGGCTGGCCGCCTCACCAAACCGAAACGGTTGGCCTGATCGCGGACGATGAACACCGTGTGGTCACTTATCTACGAAACGTCGACAATCTTTGGAAACTGGGAACCCGCGCATTTACGGCGGAGAATCGCGCGCCCTGGGCAATTCCGCCAGTTCCCGTTGTCGCCAAATAATCTCGCTCCCAGCCGTCCCGGCGGCGACTGCGCTGTGCACGGCAAGCGGAACAGCTCGAAAGAAACTCCGAATAAAGGTCATCGCGTCATGCCTGGCTGGGAAAACGAAGCTCTTTCGGCATTCAACGATTGGCATTTCAAATTCGTAGCCGCCAAATTAGCCTATCGCTTACGGCGCCGTACGGCGCCGTCTTTGATGCGCCGCACGGCGCATCTTTGTGGTCGAGCCAACCGGCGAGACCACCCGGCGCACGCTCATCTTATTGCTAACGTGCTCAGTTGGAGACGAAGTCAATAATTTGCAGGATCGGTCACAACGCGCAGCTCTATTAAGCCTCGCTCCTGCGTAGGCGATCTCAGGCTTCATAAGGTTCTCGGCGTGCACCGTGTGGAAGACCGCTTCCCGCGCTTCTCCACCCTTCTCGGTACCAGATCTCAAATGAAAAGGCCTGTTGCTCGTTCTGGTGACGCCACAAATCGCAGCTAAGGCGCTTCCTTGGCCGGCATCCCCCTTAGTCACGGCACATGTCAAAGGGCTTTTGGAGCCGTACGCTTCATCTCAACAGACGTTCAAAAGTCTTTGCAGGTCGCTCCCACAACAATGCCGGTCGAGTTTTCATAGGCGCACCGGACTTTTTAAGGGAACTCTGGCTTTTAAGTCCGGTGCCATGTACGCTAAGATACTGAAATGTCTACATAAAGAAGAGCTAATTTCGGCCCCAAATGTGCTAGCTCCAGCGTTTCCGCCGTTATTCGAGCGACGTTATTCGAAAAGGAGCGCGAAATGGAGTGCGATTGGAAGCGCGAAATGAAGTGCGATCATCTTCTGCAGAATGCTCCGCAAAATGATCATCGCAAACCAGTAAGAAGAAGGGCGATCCCCGCGAGGGGGATCACTCGTTCTGCGAAGAATTCAACTTACTCGAAAGGATGTTCATTCCGCGCTACGGTAGAATTTGGAGGGCCTCTCATGTGGCGCGAAAGATCACAAATTCTTGAGCGCGACGAGAGTTATAACATCATCAAACAAAATGATGAAGAGCTCGGCTAGGGAAATTGCGATGTCGAGGGCTGATCGGAACCGCGCAGCCAGACATAGATCGCAGGTATCACCAGCACCGTTAGAAGGGTCGAGGACGCCAAGCCGAATAGCAGAGAGATCGCCAGGCCCTGGAAAATCGGATCGGTCAATATCGCCGCGGCGCCTATCATCGCTGCCAGCGCCGTCAGGACTATGGGCCGGAACCTGGTCGCGCCGGCGTCCAGCAGGACTTCGCGCAATGGCCGGCCGGGTGCTGCCCCGATCATTGAAGTGGCAGTGAAGGGGGCGCCGAACAGCCAGTGTCCCAACACGATGCCGATAAGCGTCAGCGGGATGGGAGTCAGGATAACCAGCGGCAGCTTGAAACTTTTGAACTGCGCCACGACCAGCACATAGATACCCAGGATCGCCACGCCGAACGCCGCGCCCATGTCGCGGAACGTCACCCAGGTCACTTCCCATTCACCGTCCCATAGCAGAGAGGGATGGGTTTCATCCGAGGGCTGCCCGTGCATCAGGAGCTGCGGCGGCGGCAGCTTGCCCCAATCATGCCCGCGCACCAGTTTGTCTACGGCCATCATCCCGTAAAGTGGTGCCTCGAAATCTCCTGCCAGCTCCGCCGTCACCATGTCGGCGTAATGGCCGTCGCGGCGGAAGATCACCGGAGAGCCGGCTTCTTCCTTGACGCTGACCACATCTCCCAGCTCCACGACCGATTTGTTACCGGGCTGGGCATTGGCAGGCACTGGTGTGGAGGCAAGCTTTTGTGACCAGGTAAGATCATTCTTCGGCTCACGCACGATGATCTCGATGGGGTCGCGGTCGGTACCGCGATGGGAATAGCCGACCTGCTGTCCGCCCAGAAGAGCGTTCAGCGTGTCATAAACGTCAGACTGCTCGACCCCGAAATATTCCAGCTTGTCCTGGTCGATTGAGATGCGCAGACGCGGGCGAGGTTCGCCCCAACTGTCGTCCACATCGACGATATAGGGCACCTGCCGGAACAACTTCTCGGTCTCGTCTGCCACCGCGCGCCGTGTCTTGAGGTCTGGTCCATAAATTTCGGCCAATAGCGTTGACAGCACGGGCGGGCCGGGCGGCACTTCGACTACCTTGATCACCGTGCCCTTGGGAAAGGGCAGTGCGTCGATCTTCTTGCGCAGGTCCAGTGCGATGGCATGGCTTTCGCGCGAACGGTGCGACTTGTCCGTCAGGTTGACGGCCAGTTCGCCCAGCTCGGGCTGCTGACGCAGATAGTAATGGCGCACCAGGCCGTTGAAGTTGAACGGCGCGGGCGTGCCGGCGTAAGCCTGGATGGAGGTCACCTCGGGAAGTTGCTGCGTCACCTGGGCGGCGCGCAAAAGGGCGCGGCCGGTATCTTCCAGGCTCGCCCCC
>ERZ778022.4971-NODE-4971-length-11105-cov-4.274932_pt1 | contig 11105 bp, 4 predicted proteins | sample MGYA00375752_ERZ778022 | MGnify/ENA primary metagenome ERZ778022 (study PRJEB29350, sample SAMN05389826) | bioreactor metagenome | isolation source: Thiocyanate bioreactor | place: South Africa: University of Cape Town | collected 2014-04-04 ...
GACTCGATGTCCAGCCGCTTCAGGGTGCGGATGATGCGCAGCGCGATCTCCCCGGAGCGCGCGCGGCCTACAAGCGCGTGCTCGCCATCAACCCGAACTACATGCCCGCGGTGGTCGGGCTCGCGGACGTCGAGTGGGACTCGGGCGACAAGGCCACGGCGACGAAGATGTACAAGGACATCGTCGATCGCTACCCGGAAGGTGCCTACCCGGGGCGCGTGAAGGTGCGCGCCGAAGGAGGAGGCTGATGCGTCGCGCGTTGCTAGGCGTGTTCGTGCTCGCCGTCGCGTCCGCTGCCGCTGCGCTCGGCTGCGAAGGCCGCCCGCGTCCGGCCGACGCCACGAGCACCGAGCCGCCGCGGAAGAGCGGACCGGCGATCGCGGTGATGGATCTCTCGGGCGGGCTGCCGGAGCAGGAGAAGCCGGGCCTCTTCGGCGTCACCGGTGCGAAGAAGAGCTTCGACGAGGCGCTGCGGATCACGACCGACATCCGCGACGACAAGAAGTCCGTCGGCGTGATGGTGAAGCTGGGCGGCGCACAGATCGGCGCGGCGCGTGCGCAGGAGCTCGCCGAGATGCTGGCGGGCATCAAGGCGAAGAAGAGCGTGTTCTGCCACGCCGACGCGCTCTCCAACACGACGTTGATGGTCGCCGCCAAGGGGTGCTCCTCGATCTGGATCTCGCCGGCGGGAGAGGTGGAGGCGATCGGCCTCGCCGCGCAGGTCGTCTACATGCGGCGTCTGCTCGTCGACGAGCTGCACCTCAACGTCGACTTCCTCCAGGTCGGGAAGTTCAAGGGAGCGGAAGAGCCGCTCACGCGCGACGGCCCGTCTCCCGAGGCGCGCGCATCGCTCATGAGCGTGCTCGCCGACATGCGTGAGGCGTGGATCGAGACGCTCTCGACCTCGCGTCCGAAGGCGACTCCCGACATCGTCGAGGACGGCCCATGGTCGCCGCAGCGAGCGAAGGAGCTCGGGCTGGTCGACGAGGTCGGCTACTTCGACGAGGCACTCGCCGAGGTGAAGAAGCAGACGGGCGGTGTGCGCGAGCGCGTCGTCTTCGGCTCCGGCGCCGAAGAGAAGGAAGGCGACCTCGACGAGCTCGTGCGAGCGCTCGCCGGGGAGAGCAGCGCCACCGGACCGATCGCGCTCGTGCGCGCGACCGGCAGCATCTCGATGACCGCCGGGGGCAACGGGATCCTCGGTGGGCGCGGCGGCATCATCGAGAAGGACTTCAACCGCACGATCGCGAAGCTGGAGAAGGACGACGACGTGAAGGCCGTCGTCATCCGGATCGACTCGCCCGGAGGGAGCGCGCTCGCGAGCGACCTCATGTGGCATCAGCTGATGAAGCTGCGGCGGAAGAAGCCGCTCGTCTTCAGCGTCGGTGACATGGCCGCGAGCGGCGGCTACTACCTCGCCTGCACGGGCGACTACATCTTCGCGGAGCCGATGAGCATCGTCGGATCGATCGGCGTCGTCGGCGGGAAGATCGGCGTGGGGGACGCGCTCGAGCGTATCGGCGTGCACGCGGAGACGTTCCCCGCTCATCCGTCCAAACCCGGCGCCGCGGCGCGCGCCGCGTACGAGTCTCCGCTGGTGAAGTGGGACGAGCCCACGAAGGTGCGCGTGCTCGACAGCATGACGAGCGTCTACGAGCTGTTCCTCGCGCGCATCGTCGAGGGCAGGAGCACGCGCGGTCGCCAGATCTCTCGCGACAAAGTCGCCGAGAGCGCGGAGGGCCGGATCTTCGGTGGCAAGGAAGGTAAGGCGCGCGGGCTCGTCGACGAGATCGGCGGTCTCGGTGACGCGATCGCGAAGGCGCGGGAGCTCGCCAATCTCTCCGAGTCCGCGCGGGTCGCCGTGATCGCCGGCAAGAGCGGGCTCTTCGAGGCGCTCGATCCGGGAGCGTCCGGCGGCGCCGGGGAGAGCGTGGGCGCGAGCATGACGTCTCCGATCCGGCTGCTCGAACGAACGGTGCCCGACGTCGTCCCGTTCGTGACGAGCATGGCACCACTGGCGGAGGGGGAGCGAACGGCCGTCGCGGTGCCGTTCGCCGTGACGGTGAGGTGAGCGTGTCGACGACGAACGGTTCTTCCGGAAATCGAAAGGCGGAGGGGAACGGCGGCACTGACGCTCGTCCGGTCCGTCCGCGTGGCAGTCGACCCGCGAAGGAGCCGAAGCGGCGCAAGGGCATCGTCGCGGAGGAAGCGCAGCTGCGGGCTCGCGTCGAGCTCGCTCGAGCGCTCGGAGATCCCGCCGAGGAGCGAGCGGCGGCGCACAAGCTCGCCGACATCCTCGCGGCTCGCGATGTCGAGCTCGACTTCGCCGTCGAGCTCGCTTTCCGCACGCTCGGGGCACACGATGACCGTGACCTCGCGATCCGGCACTCGCTCGCCGGCTGGCTCGAAGGGCTCGGTGAGCCGGCGCTCGCTGCCTCCGAGCTTCGGAAGCTCGGCGCTGCCGCGACCGGCTCTGCAGCGGCGGTCATCCTCATGCGCATCGGCGTGCTCCACGCGCGGGCGGGCGATGCTGTCGGCGCGCAGGAGGCGCTCGCCGAGGCAGCGTCGGTCGACGAGGCCGACGCGCTCCCGCTCGAGCTGCTCGGCGCGGTCGCCGCTTGGGCGGCGGCGACGCATGGTGGCTCCGGCGCGGATCTCGACGTCGATGGCTTCCCCGGTCCTCGGGCTGGAGCCGAGGCCTACGTGCGGGCGGCGCGTCGGCGAGCTGCCGCGCGCGACTCCGACGGCGAGATCGAGAACCTGCTTCGCGCCTTCGAGCTCGATCCCTCGAGCCCGCTCGCCGTCGCGGCGTTGATGAACGCATACGTGGTTCGTGAGCGAGACGATGCAGCCGATCAGGTGCTGCGCGCTCATGCGGACGCGCTCGCGGTGCGGGCCTCCGGCGCGGCCAAGCGCGGGATCCCCGATGGAGGCTCGAACGAGCCGACGATCTCCGATGTCCACGCCCGTCGGAGGACGAGCGCGCTCGAGAGCGGTCACTTCGGCCGTGCGCTCGGCGCCGCGCTCGACGAGCGTCTCGACACCGCGTTCGACGGGCCGACGGCCGACCTCTTCGACGACATGCTCGCGCGTGCCAGCGCATACGAGCCGCTCGCGGTTCGCCTCGAGGTCCGCGCCGAGCGAGAGAAGGGACGCACAGCCGCGGTTCGCTGGGCCGAGCTCGGTCGTCTCCTCTCGGGCCCGGTCGCGGCGCCCGAGCGCGCGCTCGAGGCCTTCGCGCGAGCCGTCTCTGCGGACGCGTCGAACGCCGAGAACGTGCACGCCCTTCGCGCGCTGTGCCAGAAGACCGGGGACTCGACGTGGCTCATCGAGGCGCTCGTGAGGGCCGCGATGGGGGCTGCCGCTCACGGAGCGCTCGAGGACAACGGCTCGCGGCTGGCCGCGGCGCGCGAGCTCGCCTCGCTCGGCGAGGAGAAGAACGACGCACTGCTGTCGGCATGGGCCTACCGCGTCATGTCGGAGCTCGACTCGCGTGACGAGCGAGCGCGTGCTGCCGCCGGCCGCCTCGAAGGTGCCGTGAAGCGCCAGGAGGAGGAGCTCGCGCTGTCGCGGCAGGCGCTCGAGACGTCCGCCGCGGACGGTCGCGCCGTCGCGCTCCTCGAGATGGTACGGCTTGCCCGTAGCCTGCCGGATGCCTCGCGCGAGCTTGCTCGCGTGTTGCTCGAGCTCGCCGAGCTCCGCGCCGTCGTCGGACCGCGGTCGAGCGAGCCAGCGTTCCAGGACGAGGACCCGATCTTCACCGAAGCGCTCCGCGTGGCCGAGCGCGTGGGCGACTTCGACGGGATCGCTCGCCTGGCCATCGCGCGCCTCGACGCGCGCGGGCCGAACGTGCGCGTGCGCGGCGTGCTCGTGAAAGCGCTTCGTCAGGCTGGCGATCTGCCTGCCGCTTCGGCTGCCGCGCGAGCCTTCGCCGAGGAGTCCGCCACGCGATGGACGAGCTCCGTCGCGTGGATGACCGCGGCTGCTGCAGGTGACGAGCGGACGCGCGGGCGTGCACTGGCGGCCGTCGCGCCGGCATGTGGTAGCCAGGTGGTCGCCACGGTCTCCGCGGTTGCCGCCGAGGTGCTCGCAGAGGTCGGTGAGACCGACGCGGCGCGCCGAGCGGCCGAGCAGGCGTGTCGCGGCGGCGGGGCGAACGTGCGCGCGCTCCTCGTCCTCGCGAAGCTCGCGACCGCCGCCGACGGTCGTGTCGCGCAGGCTGCCGTCGAGCGTGCGATGGAGAGCGCCGGCCCGTCGGCTTACTGGTGCGCGAGGCTCTCGGACATCCTCGAGAAGGCGGGCGACATGCGTGGCTCGGTCGCCTGGGCCCGACGACGCGTAGCGCTGAGGCCCGGCGAGCCCGCTGCTGCACAGGCCCTCGTCGACAGTGCGGTCCGTGCCGGTGACGCCGAGGCGCTCGCCGAAGCGCTCGCGTGGCTCGCGCCGCAGCCGCAGCCCAGCAAGGAGATGGCGGAGCGGCTCGCGCCCGCGCTCGAGGCGCTCGGCGCGCTCGACCCCGCCCGCGCGGCCGCCCTCTGCCGGCGCGCGCTCGACGTGCTCGGACCGCGGCAGGCGCCGCTACGCCGTGTGATCGAGCAGGTGTCCGCGAAGGACGCCCGGCTCCGAGCGACGCTCGGCGAGCGGTGGATCGCTGCCGGTGCGCCTGCCGCGGAGCGTGGGCCGCTGCTGCTCGAGCTCGCCAGCCATTACCAGGAGCTCGGTGACGTCGATGCCGAGCTCCACGCGTACGCGCGCGCGGCTCGTGAGGGCGTCGACCTCTCGCCGCGAGCGAAGCGGATCGACGAGCTCGCGTCGCGGCCGAAGACGCCAGACTCGGAGCTCGCCCTCCTCGAGGCGCGAGCGGAGCTGCGTCTCGATCAGGGCGACTCGAGCCGCGCCGCCGACGCGTTCCGGGACTTCGGCGCTGCGCTCTGGGACATGGCCGACGATCGTCCCCGCGCCGTGCAGGCATGGCTGCGGGGCGCGCATTGCGACTCGGTCCACGGCTACGACACGCTCCGGCGCGACCTGGCGTCGTTCGCCGACGCCCAATACGCCGTCGATTGCCTCTCGGAGCTCGTCGAGCGCGAGAGCGATCGCGTCCGGTCGGGAGTGATCGCGACACAGGCCGCTCGCGCCGCGCTCGATGTCGGCGCGCACAGCCGCGCGCTGGGGCTCGCGAAGATCGCGCTCGAACGCGATCCCGGACACGCCGACGCGCTCGAGACGGCGGAGACCGCGTGCGCCAAGCTCTCGCGCGTGCCCGAGATGTCGCCGATCTACGATCAGGTCGCCCGGCGCGCTCGGGGGCGCTTCGGTCGTCGCGCCGCCCATCATCGAGCGGCTCGGTTCTTCGAGGCCGGTGGCGTCGCGATGATGGCGCTGAAGCACGCGGCGCAGGCGTTCATCGCCGTCCCGTCCGAGGGCACGACGTTGAGCCTCCTCCAGCGAACGGCGGCGAAGGCGCAACGCCAGACCGTTGCGGTTCGCACGGTCGAGCACGTCGCCGAGCTCGCGCGTAGCCCGCATGCACGCGCCGTGTGGCTGCTGCGCGCAGCGAGCATGACGGCGCGTGATCTCGAGGGGACGCGCCAGAAGATGGACCTCCTCCTCAAGGCGACGGTGCTCGTGCCCTCGCCGGCGACGCTCGGCATGCTCGCCGCGGCCGCGCGGGAGGTCATCTCGCTCGCCTCCGAGGACGCCGAGGCGGTCGCGCTCCGGCTCGAGCGCGCGGGGGATCAGCTCGCCAAGGGCCTCGAAGGGCCTGACGGGGCGCGCATTGCGATCACGTTCGTCGAGATGGCGATGGAGCTGTTCTCCGACGGAGAGTGGGGGTGGCGTTCGCTCGAGCGCGCGATCGGCGCCGACGCCGACGTCGACGAGTATGCGGGCCTCGTGGCCCATGCGCCGGCGCTCGCAGGGACCGCCGGCGCGGCCGAGGCGCTCGTGCGCGTGATGGCCGAGGTCGAGAAGCCCTACTCGAACGTAGGGCATGCGCTCCTGCGGCTCGTCGGCGCGATCGCCGACCGGCTCGGCGACAAGGAGAAGCGCGCGAAGGTGCTGTTGCGCGCGGCCGAGAAGGAGTCGGACGACGATGGGCTCGTCGTCGAGGCCGACGAGGCCGTGAGCCAGCATGGGGATCCGCTCCTCATGGAGCGCCTCTCGAAGCGAGTGGGCGCGTTCCGGCGCACGGAGGCCCTCCGCGCCACGGCGAAGGGGGCGATCGAAGGTGGCGACACCTCCGAAGCCGTGAAGCTGCTCGAGCGCGCCTCCGAGATCGCTGCTCCCGAGCAGCGACCCGAGGTAGCGCGGGAGCTGAACGAGGCGCTGATCGCCGCGGGCCGTGGGGACGACGTCGTGCTGCGCGAGCTCGCGCGGACGGACATGCCGAAGCCCGAGCGCGCGCTGCGCTGGGCCGAGCTCGCGCGGCTCCGCGACGAGCGCGGCGACGCGTCCGGTGCCGCGGATGCGCTCTTGCAGGCGGCGTCCGAAGAGCCGACCGCCTCGCGCTGGGCCGCCGTCGAGCGTGCCGCCGAGGCGTCGGGACGCGAGCACATCCGCGTCGACGCCCTCCAGCACCTCGCCCGCCTCGCACGCGCGGGGCAGACCGACGAGGAGCTGCGCGTCATCCTCAAGCGGCTCGCGCGCGCGGAAGGTGCGCGTGGTGCGCTCTCCGCCGCCGAGACCGCGTGGCGCGAGGTCATGGAGGTCGACCCGGCGGACGCAGAGGCGGACGTCGCGATCGAGGCGCTGCTCGTCGCTCGCGGGAGCTTCGATGACCTCTCGGAGCATCTCGCCGAGCGCGCCTCGCGCCTCAAGAAGAGCGTCGCGCCGGAGGACAAGGACAAGCTCCGTGCGGTGCGTCTCCGTCGCGCCGCGATCCTCGAGCAGCGCCTCACGCGACTCGAAGATGCCTGCGCCGAGCTCGAGCAAGTCCTCGTCGATCATCCAGGGCACCCGAGCGCTTTGCGATGGCTCGCCGATCTCTACGAGCGCTCCGGGGAGCCGCAGAAGGCGCTGCCCGCGCTCGATCGGCTGTTCGACGTCGCCAGCGAGGAGCTCGAGTACCTCGCGCTCGGTACACGGCGCGTGCGCGCGCTCGTTGCCGCGAGCGAGCTGGTGAAGGCGCAGCGGGCCGTGGAGGACCTGCGCTTGCGGGCACCCAGCGTGATTGCCGTCGCGGAGGTGCGTGTCGAGGTCGCGCGGGCGCTTGCGGACCCGCGAGAGCTCGGCGATGCGCTCGCAGACCTCGCGCGCATCTCCGTCGACGAGCCGCGCTCGAGGAGCGAGATGCTCGTCGAAGCGGCTCAGGCTGCAGCAAGGGCAGGGGACAGTGAGAGCTCGCTCGCGCGGGCACGTGAGGCCGCGCGGCTCGCTCCGGATGTGGCGTCGACGCAGCTCTTCGCCCGTGGGCTGGAGTATCGCCTTCGCGGTCCGGGTACGAGGGACGATGCGCTCGCGACGATCGCGTCGCTCGAGCGGCTGCTCGGTGACGAGCCGAACGAGCAGGGCAAGGCCGGTCAGCTCGAGCCCGAGGACGTCGCACTTCGCGCCTTCCTCCTCGCGGAGGCCGAGGACGTCGCCCGCGGCGCCGGCGCAGGCGAGGCGACGCTGAAGCGTGTCCTTGCCCAGGTGGGAGCGCAGCCCCTCGTCGCGCTCGCTCTCGCCGAGCGCGCCGCGAAGGACGGGCGTCACGAAGAGGCCTACCGGTTCTACACCGAGGCCGTCTACGGCAACCTGCTCGGTCTCCGCCGGCCGGGCCGCGTCGCGATGGCGGCCGCGGATAGCGCGTCCCTCGCCGGGGACGTCGCGTCGACGCAGCGCTTCCTCAACGAGGCGGCGAAGGACCCGGAGACGCGGATGGATGCGCTCCGTCGCATCGCGCGGGTCGCGCTCTCGCGTGACGACACCGTCAAGGCGCGGAGCGTCCTTCGCGGTCTCGCGGAGGGCCTCGCCGGTCCGGAGCGCGCCGAGATCCTCGCGGAGCTCGCGCGGGCGCTGCTCGCGTCGAACAATCCCTCCGAGCGCCTCGAGGGCGATCGGACGATGCGCGAGGCGATCGACCACGCGCCGTCCGACGTCGCGTCTGTGCTGCGAGCCGAGCTCGAGAGCTTCCGCGGTCGTTCGCCGTCGCAGGCGAACCTGGCGCCGGTTCGCGAGCCCGCGGCGCGTCCGCGTGGCGCGACGCCTGCGCTCGGCACTGCTGCGTCGGTCGAGGCGGACGAGATCCCGACGCGCATCGTGACGAAGGAGAGCGCGGAGGAGCCTCGCCGGCTCTCCATCGAGATCCCGGGGATCCCGAAGGTCCCGCCCGCTCCGCCGCCGATGTTCGTGGACAAGGAGCCCGAGCAGCCGATCCGCGCCGCCGCCGCCCGCTGGCGTGACACCGGCGCCTCCGCCGGCCGAGGCTTCCTCCGCCCGCCCCACGCGAGTGAGCGAGCCGTCTCAGGCGTCCAAGCCGACGAGCGAGATCCCGACGACGACCGCGGGCAAGGTCGCGAAGGCGCGTGCTCGCCTCGTGCACGGCTCGAGGGAGGAGGCCGAGAAGCTGCTCTCCGAGGCGCTGCGCGAGGGATCGATCGAAGCGGCCGATCTGCTCGACCAGCTCCTCGCGGACGAGCCGGCTCGACGCGGCGCGCTCCTGAAGGTCCGCCGTCAGGCCGTCGAGCTCAACCCCGGCAGCATCGCGCGTCTCACGGCGCTGCGTGACGCGGCACGTGCGGATCAGAACACGAACTACGTGCGCGCGATCGACCACGTCCTCCGCGCGTTCGACTCCGTCGCTGGACCGCTCGTGCCTCCGCCCCTCACCGCGCAGAACGCGCAGCCGGGGATGCTCACGCTCCTCACTCGTCATTCGCACGAGCCCGCGGGAGAGGCGTTCGGCGTCGTCTGGGAAGGCGCGCCAGCGATCTTCGCGAAGTCACCGGCCGCGGCTGGCATGGCGGGGCTCGAACGTGTCGTGCCGGGCCCCACGTCGGCGCTGTCGCGTGTCTACGAAGCGGCGCTCCGATTGCTCGACACGCCGCGCTTCGCGCTCTTCCACAAGCGCACGTCGGGTCTCGGGAAGCCGCGCAAGGGCGAGCTTCCGTTCGAGGAGGAGGGCGCGCCGCTCTCCGTCTCCGTTGCGCTCCTTTCGCCTCCCGCGGCGGTCCTCTCCGGCGACGCGCGCGACGACAGCGCCGATCTGCGCTGGGTGCTCGGCGAGGCGCTCGCGTGCGTGCTTCCCGAAAGTGCGCTCGTGCTTGGTCTCGATCTCGCCGAAGCCCGTGCGCTCTGGAGCGTGCTGCTCGGAGCGTTCGGTCCGCCGGGGCTGGTGACGGTCGACCGCAAGGATGCGCAGCTCGCAGACATGCTCTGGCAGACGCTCGCGCCGCGGACACAGCGCAAGCTGAAGGAGCTGCTCGCCTCGTCCGATGCGACGGCGTTCGATCTCGTCCTCGAGCGCGCCAAGCAGAGCGGTCGTCGGTTGGGGATGTTCCTCACGGGCGACTTCGGGCATGCGGCGCGGAGAGTCCTCGCGGACTTCCCGCAGGCCGATCCTGCTGAGCTCGAGCGGCCCGGCGGGCTCGAGCGGCTCTGCGCCCAGTTCCCGTCTCTCGCCGATCTCCTCCGTCTTGCGGTGCGCCCCGAATACGCGGACGCGCGCTGGCACCTACCGACACCGGCGTCGCAACGCCTTGCTTCGGGCAAGCTGCCGCCTGTGTGAAGATGGTCCGGACGATGGGGTTGGTACGAGCACGCCGTATGCTTCGCGTGGTTGCGATGGTCGCCTCGCTCACGGTGAGCTCCGTCATGATCCACGGCTGCATCGTCGCCGACCCGCCGACCGATCTCCCGAAGCCGTCCGAGAGGCGCCCGACGATCGTGCGCGCATCGGTGGTGCCGTCGACCTCGTCCGTGCTCGGTCGCTGGCCGAGCAAGTTCATCGTCCCGGTGGAGCTCTCCGATCCGCTGGTGGAGATCTCGTGGGCGACATTCATCGACTACAACCCGGTGACCGGCGAGGGGTTTGATTTCAACGGGGTCAGCAAGTACGAGCCCGAGTCGACGGTAGGGAACATCCGCATCCTCGAGATCCCGATCACCGTCCCGTCGGATGATCGCTGTCACTTCGTCGAGGTGATCGTCGCTCTCCGGTTGAACACGAGCAGCGCGCGCAACGCGCATACCCCGGAGGAGCCGGGCGGCGACTCGGTGAGCTGGTTCTATAGCCCGTCGGGCGATCTGGCGGGATGCCCGGTGCTCGACGCCGGGCTCCACCCGCTCCAGCCGGACTCCGGTGCCGAGGGCGGCGTGGAGGCCGGAGGCGGAACGCAATGATGCGGGGAGGCGGTCCCCGCAGGATGAGCCTCCCGCGCATCGCGGGCGCGACGCTGCTCACGGCGCTCGTCGTCGGTGCATCGTCGTGCGAGCCGATCGAGCCGCGGCCGCCCCTCACCGCGCCCGTGAACCGGTGCCCGTGCGAGAAGTACGAGCCCGGAGCGAGCACGGCAGCGCGCTGCTCGAGCCGTGATCGATGCGAGATCCTGACCGCGGGCGGGCGGCCGGAGTTCCCGTTCTGGATCATGGTCCATGTCCCCGACTCGTCGATCTTCGCGCCGGGGAGCACCTACGTGCTCTACAGCGACGCGCAGGGAAACCCTGCCTTCACGGAGCCGCCCGTCAAGCCTGGCGTCGTCACGCGCTGCCGTCCTCCGTTCTGCCTCCCGCTCGCCCGGATCGTCGGCGCGACCGGCGGCTCCCTCGTGAAGAGCGACGTCTCGAGCGTGGTCGGCTATCCGCTCGTCGATCTGGCGTCGATCCCGGTGCGGGTCGTCTACGAGCCGATCGGCAACGAACAGCAGAAGACGTTCCCAGCGCTACCGCTCGACCTCGCCTTTGCATCCTCGCGTATTGGGACGAATGGGGTGGTCGAGTTCTTGCGCGCGCTCCCCGCGGGTCGGTACCGGCGGGTCTTCTATCCACAGCCGCCGTTCGACGAGTTTTTCCCTCCGGCAATCGACGACGAGCGTGAGACCCAGGACGGGGACTTCTGGCCCGACGGATTCGTCCTCGCGCGCGACCAGCTCGACGACGTCGAGTCGCGCACGGCGAACATCAAG
>ERZ778022.4972-NODE-4972-length-11104-cov-4.416056_pt1 | contig 11104 bp, 10 predicted proteins | sample MGYA00375752_ERZ778022 | MGnify/ENA primary metagenome ERZ778022 (study PRJEB29350, sample SAMN05389826) | bioreactor metagenome | isolation source: Thiocyanate bioreactor | place: South Africa: University of Cape Town | collected 2014-04-04 ...
CCGCCACAAGAGCATCGCCTTCGCGCGTCACGTCGCGATGTACCTGTGCAAGCAGCGCCTCAAGTGCAGCTTCCCGGAGCTTGGGCGCGCGTTCGGCAACCGCGATCACACCACGGTCATGAGCGCGGTCCGCAAGGTCGAGCACCTCCGCACCACCGATCCCGAGGTGCGCGCGCACCTCGAGGCCATCGAGCGCAAGCTCGGCACCGACTAGCTTCTCGCTGCGCATCGAGGGGCCGGCCCGATCGGGATCTCGTCGACCGATGCGCGCGGCGCCGTGCAAGGTCCCGAGACCTTGGCGTTCGACCTTCGTGAGCCCGGGCGAGGTCCCCGGACCTCGCTTTGGCGATCGAGCGCCGTGGGCGTGTGGTCGAAGGACGCAATCTTCGGCGGTTTGCATGGAAAAGGAAGGTCCGTAGACCTTCCGTTCGATGCGACGTGTCGTCGGTGAAGGTCCCCGGACCTCGGCGACCGATGCGCGTGTCGTTTGCGATGTCCCGGGACCTGCGTGCGACCTCGTTTCGCGCGGTGGCGCCGCGTCAGGCCTGAGGCGCTGGCGGCGCCGGTGTGAGCGCCCGCCGGCGCGTCGACCGGCACTCCACTGCCTCGATGCCCCTGTTGGCTGCCGGGCGCTTCTCGCTCGCCGCGCCGTCACCTTCGTGCGCTGGGTGGAGAACCCGTTCGCTCCGTCAGCAGGGTGAATCTCGCGGTGGGCGATCGAAGCCTGCTGCGGCCATCAGCAATATCACCGTCTTTCTCTGTAGAGACGGATTGCCCATTTACCGCGTCCAAGCTTCCTGTTCAGCTGGAAGACTCGGGGCCGGACAACGTCGTGGGGAAGAGAGTCGAACCGTGAAGTACAGTGCTAGCCGCTTGTCGAACAGCGAAGCCGTTGCGTTAGCGTCGCGACGGTCTCGTACCGTCGGGACGTGGCGTCTCTGCGCACTTGCCCTCGTCGCGGCGTTCTATGGTTTCGGCGCGGGCACGGGCTGCGGTAGCGAGAGCTCCGACTCGCACGCGACGCCGCCGGACGGTGGGACGGGCGGCGACGGTGGTGGGACCGCCAGCGACGGCGGCGCAGACAGCTCCGGGGGAACTGATGGAGACGGTCGGCCTCGTCATGCGCCGAGCTCACTTCGCTTTGGACGCGATCAGGATCCGAGGCCCGGCTTCATCGCAGGGACCGTCGTCATCGGGAAGGCTCCCGACGAGAGCGACGTCAACGCGTACAGGCTCTACTGGGCATCCGACCCTTCGACGACGCTCGGGCCGGCCTTCGCTTCGCTCCCCAAGACGGGCAGTGACATCACCTACGAGCTGGACGCCTCGGTGCCGGACGGCGGCGCTCACTTGATCGCGCTTTCTGCCAACGACGAAGGCGAGACGAGTCCGGGCGCGACCACGCCTGCGGTCGACAACTTCCCGGTGTTCGTGGACATCACGGTGGTGGAAGGCGGCGGCGTCGGACGGGATCCGTCGGCGGTCGTCGACGACGTGAACGGCAAGCTGCTCGTCGCGATCACGAGCGTGCCGACGACTGGCCGACTCGGCCTGGTCCACTGCAATCTCGACGGGACGAACTGCAAGCTCAGAGACATCTCCCATCCGGCGGGAGAGTACAGCGGGACGACTCCATCGACCCGGCCAGCGGCAAGCTGCTCGTTGCGACGCAGAAGGCCTCCGTCTTGGACGGCAGCCGTCTCGGCTTTTTCAGCAGCAACCTCGACGGCAGCGGTGCCAGAGCTCACACCGTAGAGGGCCCAAGGATTCGCGGTCCGTCCGCCGTGCTCGACACTGCCAACGGCAAGGTGCTCGTGGCGGTGGCGAACCGCGATGACGCTGACCGGTCCCTCTTGTATCGGTGTGACATCGCCACCGGCAACTGCTCGTCCAGGGATATGTCGCCAGACGGTGGCAGGGTGGGAGTCGCCCGGTATCCGTCAGCTGTCCTCGACGAGGTCAATGGCAAGGTATTCGTCGTCATGGGTGACGCAACCAACGCTCGATCTCGAGTCGCTCGCTGCAACCTCGACGGAACGAACTGCACGTTTCAGGAGCTCTCTTCGTTCCTCGCAGGTGGCTCGTACTGGGACCGTCTTGCGCCAGTCGTCGATGCCGTGGGCAGAAAGCTCCTCGTCGTCGGTCCGAACCTCACGTTCGCCGGCAGGCCCGCCCTCGTGCGTTGCGATCTCGATACTGACGCCGGCTGCACGCTGCCGACCAACATCTCCGCGGGGCAACCGGACAATAGCGGGCGCAGCCCTTCGGCGGTGCTCGACACCGCCAACGGGAAGCTCCTCGTCGTTGCCGGGGGTCCGGACCATTTCTCCCCGATGGGCCTGTTTCGGTGCAATCTCGACGGCCCCGCCTGCACGCATACGGACATCTCCGTCGGGCACGAGAAAATCTCGAACCCGTCCGCCGTCCTCGACAAGGCAAACGGACGCCTCCTCGTGGCCGCCAGCTACGCCGATACCAGGCTCGGACTTTTCAGCATCGGGCTCTGGTGATCGACTAGCCGCGACGGGCCCGGCGCTTGTTCAGCGCGTCAGGGCGCTCGCGTCTCGGCCCGTGCTACGAGCACGGGCGCGAGCGGGGCGGCGTCGGCGAACGCAAAGAGTCGGCGCGCGGCCGGCGTGGGCCGCACCGCGAGGGCTTCGAGCTCCGACGGCCGCGCGACCTGAAAGAGGAGCTCCACGACGATCGTGGATGCCGCCGGCGCCTTCGGGATCCGATACGTGACGGTGTCCTCGTGGCCCCAGCCCGGATCGGCGTCGGTCCCGACCGGAGAGATGTACGCCGAGAATCGGCTCCGTCGATCGAAGCCGACCGGCAGGAGGCGGTTGTCCTTCGCGTAGCGAAGCGCGTCGAGCGGACGGTGAGCCACCTTGCCTTGGTTGTCGACGGGCACCGACTCGTAGATCTGGACGAGATCCTCTCGGTCGACGACGTCGAGGTGAGGGTGGAACGTCTTCGCCTCGGCGAGCGCACCGGTCGACGTCACGAGACGACCGTAGGCGTCGGTCTTGCCGGACTCGAAGACGACGCGTCCGTCGGGAGCGGTGACGAGCACGTGCAGGAACGCGCGGCGCGACGGATAGCCCGTCGGGAACTTGTGGCCCGACTGATTCGCGACGCTGACGACGAGCTCGATCCCATCGCCGGAGCGTCGGACCTCGCGCGCCTCGACGGTCGCGGCTCGTCGAAGCATGGCCTCCGCGGAGCGGGCCTGCGCTTCGTGCTCCTCCTTGGTGACGTTCGCCCCGAACCAGCTCGGATCGCTCGCCCCGAACCGTGACAACGCCACGTTTGCGCCGGCGAACCCATGCCGGCGAAACGGCTTTCGGCGAGGCAATCCGTCGGGCTGTTTCGCGATCGCCAGCTCGAGCTCGACCTCGTCGTCGGAGATCGACGGCATGTGACAGTCCTGGCACTCGGCCGAGCGCTCCCCGAGCGTTCCCTCCGTCGCGTACGCCGAGGCAGCCCATTCGAGGTACGGCGTCTGCTCCGGGAAGTTCGGGCCGACGTTTCCCTTCGCGTCGCGCGGTCGGGTGATCACGGTGTGGCAGGTCGCGCAGAGAGCGCTGCGCGAGACGTGAGCGCCGTACGTCGGCGAGTAGTTCGCGATCGTGCGCATGAAGTCGCCGCGCGGATCCTTGTACGGTCCGTAGATCAGGCGCGCGTCCTCGATCACGAAGGCGCCCGAGAAGCTCTCGAGCGTACCGAGGTTCGAATCGGCGATCTGGTGGCAGCCCGTGCAGGCGACGCCCTCACGCGCGAGGTGTGCCTCGGGCGTGGTGCCGGTGGTGAGTGTGGCGAAGCTCGGCCCGATCCCTTCCGCTTCGAGCTCGACGGAGGCCTCGGGCGCATGACAGCGCGTGCATGTCCGTTCGACCGTGAGCTTCAGGCCGGGGCGAAAGGCGAGCTCCTCGGCGACGACCGCCAGGTAGTACGGATCGCGCGCTGCCAGCGCCATCGGGGAGGCCTTCCACGTACCGACCGGGGACACGTCGCGTCCCTTCTCGTCGCGGAGCGCCGTGTCTCCTGCCGAGTGGCATTGCGCACAGACGTCGTGCGTCGAGAACCTCGAGGTCGTCGCCTGCTGATGCGCTGGCAGCGGCGCGAGCAACTCGCCCTTCCCGTCGACCCAGGCGGGAGGAGGCGTCGCGCCCGGCTTCGGCTTCGACCGGCCGCCGCCGCCTGCGCCGTCGGGCTCCGACGAGCACGCGGCGATGGCCAACAGCGCGACGAGCACCACGCGCAAGTCTTGCGCGCTACGCGCGAATGATGCGCGCCGCAGTCGAAGGAGACGAGCTGCCACGTGGTGTCCTTCCGCCCGAGATCACACCGATTCCTCCGGCCGCGGTGTCGGGGACGAACGATCGGCACGCGGGAACGAGCAGATCGCGTGCCTGCGCGACAGTCGGGAGACGAGCGAGCGGAGCTTTGCCGAGCCCCGCGAGCTTCTCAACGAAGCTCGGGATCGCGTCGGAGTTGCTCGCGCGGCGTGAAGAGCATCCGGCGCGCGAAGCGGGTTGCGAGCGCGCCCGAGACCGCGGCGACGGCGACGAGCTGGTACATGATCACGACCTGGTAACGGACCGCTTGCCCTGGAGCCGTGCCGCTCAGGATCTGTCCCGTCATCATGCCCGGGAGGGCGACGAGCCCGACGGTGACCAGACCGTTGATCGTCGGGATGAGGGCCGCGCGGACCGCCGCGCGTGTGTGCGACTGCGTTGCCTGGACGGACGATGCACCCAGCGCGAGGAGCTGCTCGATCACGGCTCGCTCGCTGCGCGCCATCGCGAAGACGCGCTCGAACACCTGCGCGACCACGTTCATCGCGCTCGACATCATCATCCCGCTGAGCGGAACGAGGTATCGCGCCTCGAACCACGGATGCGGGACGACGATCAGCGTGAAGAGCGGCAAGAGCGCGATGGCGGCGCCGCCTCCGACCGCTGCGAGGGCGTAGGGCAGGAGCACGCGCAGCCCCGGGCCGTGCTCGAGCCGGCGCGCGCTGGTGAGCGCCGCGACGAGGAGCATCGCGATCAGCACCGTGAGCACGAGCCACGCCCTCTCGTGTGCGAAGAGGAAGACGAGGAAGTAGCCGATCGCGATGAGCTGCACCGCGGCTCGGATCGCCCCGACGACGAGCGCGCTTCCGAGACCGAGCCGAAGGCGCCACGACACGCCGCACGCGATCGCGATGAAGAGGAGCGCGATCGCGAGCCTTGGGAGCGAGACCTCGACGTAGCTCACGTGGTCTCCGGGCGCTGATCGGCGGTGCCCACGATGCGGCCCTCCTCGAAGACGAGGTGTCGTCCGCCGAGGGAGAGCGCGTGCTCGGCGACGTGCGTCACCAGCACCACCGCGAGCCCACTGTCGGCGAGCGCGCGCACGACCGCGAGCACGCGCTGAGCGGAGCTCGGGTCGAGCGCCGACGTGGGCTCGTCGAGGAGGAGCACGTCCGGCTCGTTCGCGAGCGCTCGGGCGAGCGCGACGCGCTGCCGTTCGCCGCCGGACAGCTCTCGTGCGATGCGGCCGCTCAGCCCGGCGAGCCCGACACGGTCGAGCGCCGCGGCAATCGCGCCGGCGCTCATGGTCTTTCCGCGAAGTCGCGGACCGGTCGCGACGTTGTCCGCGACCGTACCGTCGAACATCGGCGACTCCTGCAGCACGTACGCCACGCGCGTTCGGAACACGCTCGGCGTAATCGCGCGCGCATCGGTGCCGTCGAGGAGGATCGTACCGGCGTCCGGCTCGACCTGCGTCGCGAGGATGCGGAGGAACGTGGTCTTTCCGCTCCCGGACGCCCCCTCGATGGTGACCACCTCGCCTGCGCCCAGCGACAACGACACACCGTCCACGATGTGCCGGCCGCGAACGGTGAAGCGCACGTCCCGCGCTTCGAGGCGAGGCGGACCTCCCGCTTCGATGTTCGCCATCACGCCGTGCTCGCGTCCGACGCGCGCTGCTGCGCGGTTCGCTCGGAGCGGTCGCTGAAGCGGCGGTGCATGGCACCGATGATACCCGCTCGCCGGGACGAGGCGCTCGCGGTGTGCGACGGGCGGACGTCGCACACCGCGGTCGGAGGTCGCTACCGGCTCATTCGACGCGGCTGTAGAGCGGATGCGTGTCGGGCGCGCGTCCGGTCAGAGCGCGATCTTCCAGCTGCTCGTGTCGGCGGCGTCGAAGATTTCGACCCCGACCTCGACGATCTCCTTGCGGATCGCGTCGGCCTTCGCGAAGTCCTTCGCCTTGCGGGCCTCGCCGCGCTCGGCAACCTTCGCGTCGATCGCGCTGGCATCGAGGCCGCGGAGGCGGAGGCGGCGCTCCCGCGTCCGCGCCCAGTACGCGTCCGACTTCGCCTGCATGAGACCAAGCGGCGCGCACGCGGCGTCGAGGGCGCGCACGGCGGAGGCCGCGAGCTTCTTGATCGCCTCGTTCTTCGCCGGGTCCTTCCGCATCTTCGGGGCCTGCATCACGATCTCGTTGCCTGCCTTGCCGAGCTCCGCGAGGACGCTCAGCGCGACGGGGGTGTTGAGATCGCGGTCGAGCGCCTCGAGGACCTTCTCCTTGGCTTCGGCGACGATCTGCGCCTGGCCCTGGAGGATGTTCGGCTCGCTGGGCTCGGCATCGCCGGCGAGGCTCACGAGCGCGTCGCGCGTCGCGTAGAGGTAGTCCATCCGCCGCTCGGCTTCGTCGAGGCCCGGAAAGGTGACGCGCCCGTCGGGGTGCTTCTCGACGTCGAACGAGAGCGGGCCGCGGTAGTGCGTGCCGAGGACGAAGTAGCGGTAGCCCTCGGGATCGTTCTTGTCGAGGACGTCCTTGATCGTGACGAAGTTGCCGAGCGACTTCGACATCTTCTCGCTGTCGATCTCGAGGAAGCCGCCGTGCATCCAGTAGCGGGCGAACTCCTTGCCGCTGCACGCCTCGCTCTGCGCGATCTCGTTCTCATGGTGCGGGAAGACGAGGTCCATTCCGCCGCCGTGGATGTCCATCTGCTCGCCGAGCTCGGCGAAGGCCATGGCCGAGCACTCGATGTGCCATCCCGGCCGGCCCTTGCCCCACGGGCTGTCGAAGCCGAAGGCGTCCGGACCGGCCGCCTTCCACAGCGCGAAGTCGAGCGGGTCCTTCTTTATGTCGGTCGCTCCCTCGGCGAGGCGCTCGCTTGCGCCCGCGCGGAGGTCGTCGAGGTTGCGCCGCGAGAGCTTCCCGTACCCAGGGAAGTCGCGGACGGCGAAGTAGACGTCATTGCCCTGCGGGGTCTCGGCGACGTAGGCGTGGCCATTACGGATGAGCTTCTCGGTGATGTCGACGATGCCGTCGATCGTCGTCGAGACGCGCGGCATCACGGTGGGCTTGGCGCAGCCGATCGCCTCGAGGTGCGCGTCCGCGAGCTCACCCATCCGCTTCGAGAGCGCGAGGGGATCTTCCCCCCGCTCCTTCGCGCGGTTCACGATCTTGTCGTCGACGTCGGTGACGTTCTGGCAATGGCTGACCTCGAAGCCACGCGCACGGAGGAAGCGCACGAGCACGTCGAACGTGGTGTACGTCCGGCCGTGGCCGGCGTGGGCGAGGTCGTAGACGGTGATGCCGCAGACGTAGAGCTTCACCTTCCCCGGCGTGAGGGGGACGAAGTCCTCGATTTTCTGCGTGAGAGTATTGTAGAGGCGCACCGGCATCGGGCCGGAGAGATTACCTCTATTTCGAGCGCAGGCGATGCTATCTGATCGGGCGATGTGGCCCCGGCTCCGGTCGCTTCTTGGGCTCGGTCTCGTCGCGGTCGTCGCGTCGGGGGCTGCCGCATGCGGTGGAGGGAAGGCGACCGGCTCGTTCGACGGCAACGTCTACCGCAAAGGGCCGATCGCCTTCCAGCTCCCGGACCCGCCGGCCGGCTGGAAGCGCATCGCCGTCGACGACGCGAGCCTCGCGTTTCGTGACGAAGCGCACGCCGCCTCGGTGCTCCTCAACGCACGCTGCCTCTCCGCCGACGATCGCACGCCGCTCGTTGCGCTCACGAACCACCTGCTCATCGGCGCGACCGAGCGTGAGTACCTGAGCCAGGAGACGGTGCCGTTCGACAGCCGCGAGGCGCTCCACACGAAGCTCAAGGCGAAGTGGGACGGCGTGCCGATGTTCATCGACGTCTTCGTCCTGTCGAAGGACGGCTGCATCTACGACTTCATCTACCTCGGCTCGCAGGCCGGCTCCGAGGGCGGCGCGCCGACGTTCGAGTCGTTCGTGCGCGGCTTCCGCACTCTGCGTGGCTCTGGAGTCGTCGGATGAAGCCGGGATCCGGTGCGTCCGGCCCTCCCGCAGACGTCGGGCTCCACGATCCGTCGGCGGGGAGCGGGCCGGAGTCCCGTCCGCCGATGTCGGGTCGGTCGATGCAGCGTGGCTTCTCGGTCCCGCCTCCGCCGGCGCAGCCGAAATTCTGGGAGTACCACGCGACGCGGTGGCGCCAGTTCCTGGAGCACCTCGGCGAGGTCTCGCTCCTCACCGCGCGAACGACGAAGTCGCTCTTCCGGCGGCCGTTCGAGCTGAGCTCGACGATCCAGCAGCTCGAGTCCCTCGGCGTTCGTTCGCTGGGCATCGTCACGGTCACGTCGGTCTTCATCGGCATGGTCATGACGATCCAGTTCGCGTTCGGCCTCCGCCGCTTCGGCGGCATCGAGTACATCCCGCGCGTCGTATCGCTCTCCTTCTGCCGAGAGCTCGCGCCAACGCTCACCGCGGTCATCGTCGGCGGCCGCATCGCGAGCGGCATGGCGGCCGAGGTCGGAGCGATGAACGTCACCGAGCAGGTCGACGCCATCCGCGCGCTCGGCGCCGATCCGGCGAAGAAGCTCGTCTTGCCGCGGATGCTGGCGGCGATCATCGTGATGCCGGTGCTGAGCGTCTACGCGCTCGCGCTCGGCGTCGGCGGCGCGGTCATCATCTGCGCGGCGCAGTTCGACATCTCGCCGACGTTCTTCATCAACTCGTCGCTCGAGTCCGTCCGCATCATGGACTTCGTGGCCGGCGTCGCGAAGACGCCGTTCTTCGGGTACATCATCGCGATCGTCGGCTGTCATTTCGGCCTGCGAACGACCGGCGGCACCGAGGGCGTCGGCCTCTCCACCACGCGCTCCGTCGTCGCGGTATCGATCGCGATCCTCATCGCGGACTTCGTGCTGACGAAGCTCCTGATGCTCTTCCAGACCTCATGACGGATGCTCGCGCGAGGGCGATCGGCCTCCTCCTCCTCGCGAGCCCTGCGCTCGTGGTCGCGACGCTCACGGTCGACGCGCGCGCGCGTCGCGCGGCGCGCCGTGCGGAGGAGCCCGCGCTCGCGGCGGTCGCGGTTCGCCTTCCGTCGAGCGATCTCGCGCTCTCGGGCGGCGCGCGCTGGCTTCGCGCCCCCTCGATCGAGGAGCCGGGCGCGGCGTTCGCCGATGGCCCGGCGCTGCCCGATCCCGATCCCGCCGGCGGTGCGATGGCCCCGCCGCTCGACGTGTGGTCCGCCGCGGCGGAGCGCTCGAGGCCGGCAGGTTCGCCGGCACGCATGCTCATCGAGAAGGGAGCGCGGAGCCGATGAAGGGATCGCTCCTCGCACACGCGTTCGGCGCGCTCGCCCGCCGAAGGGCGCGCTCGATCGCGCTCGGCGGAGGCCTCGCGTTCGCCGTCGCGCTCGTCGCCGCCGTGCTCTTCCTGACCGAATCGCTCCGGGGGGAGGCCGAGCGCGCCCATGCTGCGCATCCCGACATCGTGGTGCAGAAGCTCGTCGGTGGCCGCCCCACGACGATCCCGGCGAGCGAGCGCGCCAAGATCGCCGACATCCCTTCGGTGCGCGAGGTCACGCCGCGGGTCTGGGGCTACATCTTCCTTCCCGCGCTGCAAGGCAACGTCACCGTCGTCGGGACGCCGCGCGGTGTGCCCCCGATCTCGGTCGCGAACGGCGCGCTCCACAGCGGCCGTGATCTCGTGCCCGGCGAGCACGAGATGATCGCGGGCGTGGACCTCGCTCACTTCCTCGGCATGCTCCCCGGCGACGAGCTCGGGCTTCCGTCCGCCGACCCGCGCGCCCATGCGATGAAGCTCGTCGGCACGTTCAAGTCGTCGCTCGACCTCTGGACCGCCGACGTCATCCTCTGCGACGAGGACGACGCGCGCGCGCTCCTCGGGCTGCCCGACGGGGACGCGACCGACCTCGCGGTCACGCTCGCGAACCCGGCCGAGGCGCGAATCGTCGCCGGCACGATCATCGAGCGCCTCCCGACGGCGCGCGTGATCGAGCGTGACCTCCTCGAGCGCGTCCATCATCTCTCGTACGGCCGCCGCGCCGGCCTCGTGCTCGGCGCCTCGATCCCCGCGATCCTGGCGCTGCTCGTCCTCGCGTGGGATCGCGCGAGCGGGATCGGTGCCGACGAGCGCCGCGAGATCGCGGTCCTCAAGGCCGTCGGTTGGTCCACGAGCGACGTTCTGTGGGCGAAGCTCTTCGAGTCGATCCTCGTCGGTGCGGGAGCGACGGCGCTCGGTCTCCTGCTCGGCTATGCGTGGGTGTTCTGGCTCGGGGCCCCGGGGCTCCGGCCTGCGCTCGTCGGCTGGAGCGTGTTGTATCCGCGGGCTTCGCTCACTCCGGTGGTCGACGTCGCGCAGCTCCTCGGCGTGACGATCGCAGTGCTCGGTCCGTTCGTGCTGCTGAGCGTCGTGCCCGCATGGCGCGCAGCGACCGCGGACCCGCTCGAATCGATGCGGTCGTGATACGCTGACGCGCGTGGAACATCGCGACTCACGCGTCTTCACTCTGGAGGAGGTCAACGACCTCGTCCCGAAGCTCAGCGTCGCGGTGAAGGAACAGCTCGAGCGTCGCTCGGAGATCGAGAGCCTGCTGATCCAGCTCGGCCGCGAGCTCGGCGACGTGCCCGACCGCATCGTCCTCGATCCGTCCGATCCGGCCGACCTGCGCGCGCTCAAGCGCGATCTCGTCTCGCGGATCGAAGTCTACCGCGCGGGCTGGAAGGCCATCGAGGACGTGGGCGCCGTGCTCAAGGACGCGCGCATGGGCCTTCTCGATTTCTACGGCACCGTCGACGGCAAGCTCGGCTGGCTCTGCTGG
>ERZ778022.4974-NODE-4974-length-11101-cov-5.171827_pt1 | contig 11101 bp, 11 predicted proteins | sample MGYA00375752_ERZ778022 | MGnify/ENA primary metagenome ERZ778022 (study PRJEB29350, sample SAMN05389826) | bioreactor metagenome | isolation source: Thiocyanate bioreactor | place: South Africa: University of Cape Town | collected 2014-04-04 ...
TAGGCGGCCAGCATCGACAGGACGATCTTGCCGATGGCGAAGCCGAGCCCGAGAATCAGTGAATGGCCGAGCATGGTCAGCCCGGCCACCTTGCCGGTGAGGCCGCCCTGACGGGTCAGCACCGTCTCGTAAGTCTCGGCGAAATGATCGCCCGGCACCAGCGTCAGGCCGTTCATGTGGATGTCGGCGGCCTCGTGCGTCGAGGTCGTGAAGGCGACGACGACGGGCAGCAGCATCATGAGCGAGCCGATGATCAGCACCAGGTGGTCGCGGAAATTCGTGCGGTACATGTGCGTCTCACCCGTAATGCACGCGGCGTTCCAGGAAGCGGAACTGGAAGACGGTCAGCACCAGCACGACGACCATCAGAATGACCGATTGCGCCGAGGAGCCGCCGAGATCGTTGCCGCGAAAACCGTCCATGTAGACCTTGTAGGTCAAGGTGATCGGATTGTTGGCGGCCTTGTCCTTCACCATCACGTCGATGACGCCGAAGGTATCGAACAGGGCATAGGTGAAATTGATGATCAGCAGGAAGAAGGCGGTCGGCGTCAGGAGCGGCGCCAGCACCGTCCAGAAGCGGCGCAGACCGTTGCGGCAATCGATGACCGCCGCTTCCAGCACCGAGGCCGGGATGCTTTGCAGGCCGGAGAGGAAGAAGATGAAGTTATAGGGGATCTGCTTCCACACGGCGACGAAAACCATGGCAAACGTCGTGTCCCAGTAATTCAGGCCCACCTTCATTTCCCAGCCGAACAAAGCGGCGAGGCGGACGAAGGGGCCGATATGCTGGTCGAAGAACATCATGCCGATCAGGCCTGCGACCGGGGGAGCGATGGCATAGACCGAGATCAGCAGAGTCTTGTAAGCAGAACTGCCGCGAATGACCTTGTCGGCCTTGACGGCCAGCAGCAGGCCTGCCGCCAGCGAAAAGAAGGTGACGAGCACCGTGAACAACGCCGTGAAGGCGGCAATGCCGAGGTATTCGGGCGAGGTGAGCGTATCGATATAGTTCTGGAAGCCGACGAAGGTCGAGCCGAAGCCGAAGGGATCCTCCAGGAAGAAGGAGGAGCGGATCGCCTCGGCCGAGGGCCAGTAGAAGAAAATGAAGATCACCGCGAGCTGCGGCGCCAGGAAAAGATAGGGAAGTAGGCTGGACGAAAACTGGGCGCGCTTCATCGACGACCTTTCTGCAACGAGAAGGACCGCCAGAGGCCGGCGATCCCTCGGTTTCGCTTGAAGAGTTTCGCGGCGGCGCGATCAGCCGGCGGTCTTGGCGAAGCGGGCGAGCAGGGCGTCACCTTCCTTCTTGATGGTTTCGAGACCGTCCTTGACCGAGGTTTCGTTGGCGAAGATGCGGTTGTATTCGCGTTCCATGATCTCGCGAATCTGCGGGTAGAAGCCGAGGCGATAGCCCTTGGACCATTCGCCCGAGGGCAGCATGAGCTGCTTGATGCCGACTTCGGCGACCGGCTTCTCGTTATACCAGCCTTCCTTCTTGGCCAGTTCGTAGGCCGCCTTGGTGACGGTCACGTAGCCGGTTTCCTTGTGGTAATAGGCCTGGATTTCCGGCGAGGTCAGGAACTGGAAGAAATCGGCGACGCAATTGTTTTCCGCATCCGGCTTGCCGGCCATGGCGAACAGAGCCGCGCCACCGATGAAGGAATTGGTGCCGGCACCCTGGATCGAGCCCCAATAGGGCAGGAAATCGGCTGAGAAGGGCATCTTGGCGGTCTTCTGCAGGCCGCCGAACGAGCCGGAGGAACCGATCCACAGGGCCGCCTTGTTTTCCTCGAAAACCTTCTGGTTGTCGGACCAGCCGGCGCCGTAATAACCGAACCAGCCCTTGTCGGCCCAGTCCTTGAGCTTGGTGAACATCATTTCCAGCTTGGGATCGGTGACGTTCAGCGTCGTGCCTTCGGTCGTTTCGTAGCCGTTGTTGTTGGAGGCGAACTGGACGTTGTTGCGCGAGAAGAAGTTTTCCGTGAATTCCCAGGTCAGCTGCGACTGGACGAGCGGCACGAAGCCGGCTTCCTTCAGCTTCGGCGCGATGGCTTCGAAGTCTTCCCAGGTCTTGGGAGCCTCGACACCGGCCTTCTTCAGGGCATCGGTGTTGATGTACATGATCGGCGCCGAGGAATTGAACGGCATGCCGACGAACTTGCCGGACTGGTCGGCATAGAAATAGCGGATGCCGTCGAGGAAGGCGTCGCGCTCGAATTTATGGCCGGCCTTGAGGATCAGATCCTCGGCCGGGATGACGGCGCCCTTGGCGTTGATGATGGTGGCCGCACCCGCATCGAAGACCTGCAGGATGTTCGGCTGCTCGCCCGAACGGAAGGCGGCGATGCCGGCGGCGAGCGCCTCTTCATAGGTGCCCTTGGAAACCGGGGTGATCGCGCAAGCGGTTTGGGCGGCGTTGAATTTCTTGGCGACTTCGTTGATGACCTCGCCGTTCTTGCCGCTCATGCCGTGCCACCAGGTAATGTTGGTGGTGGCGGCAAACGAAGTCGTGGCCGAAAATGCGATGGCCGTCACGGCCAGGGAAATTTTCTTCAACATGGGCTCTTCCTTTTTTAGCGCCGGTCGTCGGTTGGGAAGAGCGATTAGTCCCGCCATGTGACCCTTCGATAACAGGGCGATGACAGGTTTTTGAAATCCCGCATGGCGCGGATCGAGTGGCAGGCGGTCAACATCAGTAGCAGTATGAAACCGGTGACCTTCCGATGTGCCGACGGGGTGGTCCAGGCTGACGGACGATATGGATGCGGCCGGAAAGCTTGACTTTCCGGCCGCTTTTACGTGCGAGGGGTTACCTAGGATGTCTGGAGCATTTCCGGCGAGCTTGGGTTCACTGGAAATGCTCTATGTTTTTGTTTCCGCATTGACCGATGCGAAGCGACAAGGCTCCGCTGGATTGCTTTAGCGTGTCGCGCCATAAACCCATGCGACGGCGGCCACCAGCGCCATGGCCGTCAGAGGCCGCGCGCTTGCCCAGCGGCGAAGGGCGCCACCGAGGTCGCCGGCCCGAGCGGGATCGACGCCGGGATCAGCGATGCGGACACGCTCGGCCTCGTCTGTATCCGCTCGTCCCGCGGGGATCGACGTGACCGTGTGCGACACCGGGTCGGACGCCGGAAACGTATCTTCGAGCGCCGTATCGAGCGCGCCCTTGGCATCTCGCCGGCGTTGCCGCGCCTGTTCCATTTCCATGGACCGGACGGCGGGGGATTCCTGGGGATTGTTGATCATCTGTCATCTCCGAGAATAGCTGGTGTGTAACGCGGTCTCTTCCGCGAAGTTCCTCGCCGACGCGCTGTTCCGATACGATTTGTGCACGGCGGCGGAATCCCGCCCAAAATGCGAGGTACTGCTCTCGACGCCGCCCGGCGCTCTCCTACATTCGGCGGAAACGTGTTCGGGAGGCACTCATGGCAGAGAGACACACGGTCTCCGCGGAAATTCTCGATCGCGCCATCCGGATTGCCTGCGCGGCGCATGCGAGCCAGAAGGACAAGGCCGGCGAGCCGTTCATCGCGCATGTCGAGCGCGTGGCGGCCGCAGTGGAGGGGACCGGCGCGAAGACGATCGCCTATCTCCACGACGTCGTCGAAAAGGGGGAGGGCTGGTCGCTGGAGCGCCTGCGGCAGGCAGGTTTTCCCGAGGCCATCGTCCGTGCCGTGGAGTCGCTGACGCGTCGGCCCGAGGAGACCTCGGACGAGTTTGCGCGCCGCGCGGCTTCCGATCCGCTGGCCCGCCCCGTCAAGCGCGCCGATCTCGAGGACAATCTCCGTCAGGCCCGACGGGCCGGGTTGGATCCCGGGAAATATCGCCGGGGGCTGGAAATTCTTGGGGCGGTCGATGGAAATTGAGCAGAAGCGCTATCCTTGCCATCCGGCGGCAGGAAATTTGACCTCAGAGGAAGTCGGCGATCTTGGCGAGGTCGGCGACGAAGCGCTCCTGGTTCACTGCCGCCTCGGGACGGTTGAGGGTTCTCAGCAGCGCCGAGGGGTGGATGGTGACCAGCACAGGCGGCATGTCCGGCGTCTTCAGGACCGCGCCGCGATCGCGCGTCACCTTGGCGCCGCGCCCGAGCAGGGAATAGAGCGCGGTGGCGCCGAGCGCCACGACAAGCTGCGGCTTGACGAAGCGCAGCTCCGCCGCCAGCCACCAGGCGCAGGCCTGGACTTCCCCGACATTCGGCTTGGAATGGATGCGACGCTTGCCGCGCGGCTCGAATTTGAAATGCTTGACGGCATTGGTGACGTAGCAGAGGTCGCGGTCGATGCCGGCCTTCTCCAGGCACCGGTCCAGCAACTGCCCGGACGGACCGACAAAAGGCGCGCCGGCCAGATCTTCCTTGTCGCCCGGCTGCTCGCCGACCAGCAGCACCCTCGCCCTGGGCGGGCCTTCGCCGAAGACCAGATGGGTGGCGTTGCGATAAAGATCGCAGCGGCGACAGTCCTGGGCCGCCGCACGCGCACTGCTCAGCGTCTCGACTTCCGGGCCGGGGGTTGCGAAAGCCGGACCTTGTCGCGGCGTCAGCATCGTCCCGCTCCTCCGGTCATGTTTCCAGCCTGCCCCAGGCGGGATCCCAGTGGGCGCCGGGCATCAGTTCCACGAGGATCGGCGCGTCTGCGTCGTTATGGCTGCGGGCCAGTGTGAAGGCGGCGTCCGGTTCCATTTCCTCGCCGGGAAAGATCGTGTCGTCCTCGTCGCCGCTGCCGAGCTGGCGCACGAAACCCCTGACACGGCCGCCGGTCGGATAAAGCCGGACGACCATCGCACCGGATGCACGGTCCTGCGGGTGAAACACATGATAGGTCATGGCGATGTCCTTTCGGGTGACGCGGATTGTCCGCGCCTTTCCCGGTCAAACCATCGATGTCCGCCGATGGTTCCCGAAGGCTCAGCCAGGACGGCCTTGTCCACCGCCTGGAGGTCGATCTCGTAGCGGCAGGTGCCGGCGAGCACTGGCTTCCCATGCCGCGCGGAACGGCGGCGACATCGAAGCCGCAGCCATTGTCGAAAATGACCAACGTTGCAATGCGCGCCACGGACGGAGCGGCGGCGTCCTTTTCGACCATCCTGCCCCGGCCCGGTACGGGTGTTTTCATGGCACCGCGCCGAAGCATTCATGTCAAGCTGGAACACGACAAGCTGGAAAACGCAGGGAACAAAATAGGCTGCCGCCGCGATTTTATCGGATCGCGCCGCAGAAAGATCGCTGACTATGGGACATCGCGCGGATCGAGGCGGCGACCGGGATTCTTGCCGTCACCACAGGAGAATTTCGGCAAGCATAGGCATAACAGGCTGGGATTCGCCGCCGCGGGTTGTTAAAGGCGATGGCAGGGCTACGGCCGCAACTGGAAGAAAGCAAGCTGACATGGATATCTTCACGGCCGCCGGCCTGACGGCGCTTCTGCAAGTCATCGCAATCGATCTCGTTCTGGCCGGTGACAATGCCGTGGTGATCGGTCTCGCGGCGGCGGGCCTCGAAGCCACCCAGCGTCGCAAGGCGATCCTCGTCGGTATTCTGGTCGCGACGGTGCTGCGCATTCTCTTCGCCACCATCGCCGTTCATCTGCTGGCGATCATCGGGCTGCTGCTGGCCGGCGGCCTGCTGCTGCTATGGGTGTGCTGGAAGATGTGGCGCGAGCTGCGGTCCGGCCAGAGTGACGAAACGGAGGCGGAGAATGCGGCCGCCCCGAAGAAGTCCTTCGCCCAGGCGGTCATGCAGATCGTCGTCGCCGACGTCTCCATGTCGCTCGACAACGTGCTTGCGGTCGCCGGTGCGGCGCGCGAACATCCGAGCGTCCTGATCGTCGGCCTCGCTTTGTCGATCGCGCTGATGGGCATTGCCGCGAACTTCATCGCCCATTTGCTCAACAGGCATCGCTGGATCGCCTATATCGGCTTGGCGATCATTCTCTATGTCGCGCTCGACATGATCTATCGCGGCGCCCAGGAAGTCATGCCCTATGTCGCGGCGGCCGCCGGCTGAACATCATCCCAGGCCGATCTTGCATGACCCGTTGCGCAAATTGAATTGGCCAGCCACGTCGAGTCGCAGCAATGCTTTGCGCCGATGACAACAGGTGCAATGAGGAAATCATGGGCAGGATCGTCTATGTCCACGGCGCGTTCGTTCCGGAAGAGAAAGCCCGGATCGGCCTTTTCGATCGCGGCTTTCTGTTCGGCGACGCCGTCTACGAGGTGACGGCGGTGATGGCCGGGCGGATGATCGACAACGATCTGCATCTTGCCCGCCTCGAACGCTCGCTCCGGGAGCTGGATATTCCGCTCGGCCTGTCCGTCGACGCGATCGTCGCCGTCCAGTCGGAGCTGATCGCCCGTAACGGCCTGCGGGACGGCATCGTCTATCTGCAGGTGTCGCGCGGTGAGGCGGATCGCGATTTCCTCCATGCAGAGACGCTGGTGCCGAAGCTGATCGGTTTTACCCAGGCAAAGACCCTGACCGGCACCAAGGCGCAGCGCGAGGGCATCGCCGTCGACCTGATCGCCGATCCGCGCTGGCAGCGGCGCGACATCAAGACCACCATGCTGCTCGGCCAGGTCATGGCCAAGAAGACGGCGCGGGCCGGCGGCTTCGACGACGTCTGGCTGGTGGAAGATGGCTGGGTGACCGAGGGCGCTTCGTCGACTGCGCATGTCATCACCGCCGATGGCCGCATCCTCACCCGCGCCGCCTCTCAGGCGACGCTGCCCGGCTGCACCCAGCGGGCGCTGGCCCGTCTGTGTCAGGCCGAAGGCCTGAGCATCGAGGCGCGGGCGTTCACGCCGGAGGAGGCGCAAAGTGCGGCGGAAGCCTTCCAGACCTCCGCCTCCAGCCTGGTCATGCCAGTGGTGCGCATCGGCGACCGGGTCATCGGCGACGGCAGGCCGGGGCCGATGACCCGGCGCCTACAGGCGCTCTATCTGGAAGCGGCCGGGATTTCGGCCTAGAACGGCGGACGCTTTGGGAGATCTGGGGATGAAAACGGCGCGGGACTGGGGATTGATTGCGCCTGGCAGGCTGGAGCCGGGCCGGCACAATGCGATCACGGATGTGCCGGGTGTCGCGGTCGGCCACCGCTCGCTGCGCGGCGAGGGGATTTTCACCGGCGTCACGGCCATCCTGCCGCATGAGGACGATCCGTTCCGCCTGAAGCCGCGCGCGGCGGTCGAAGTCATCAACGGCTTCGGCAAGTCGGCGGGGCTGATGCAGGTGGCCGAACTCGGCACCATCGAGACGCCGATCCTGCTCACCAACACATTTGGCGTCGCCGCCTGCACGCAAGCATTGATCGCCCGCGCCATCGCCGCCAATCCGCAGATCGGGCGCAAGACCTCGACGGTCAATGCGCTGGTCTGCGAGTGCAATGACGGGGCTATCAACGACATCCAGGCGATGGCCGTGACACCAGAGGATGCGGAGGCGGCGCTGGATGCCGCCAGCTTCGGGCCGGTGGAGCAGGGGGCGGTGGGGGCCGGATCGGGCATGACCGCCTTCGGCTTCAAGGCCGGCATCGGCACGGCCTCGCGGGTGATCCGCATCGCCAGACGCGATTTTACGCTCGGCACGCTGGTGCTCGCCAATTTCGGCGCAGCCGGCGATCTCGTCCTGCCGGATGGCCGCCGGCCCGATCCGCGCGCCCCGGCCAGCCCGGAGCGCGGCTCGATCATCGTCGTCATGGCGACCGACCTGCCGCTCGGCGACCGGCAATTGCAGCGCGTCGCCCGGCGTGGCGCAGCCGGTATCGCCAGGCTCGGCGCCTTCTGGGGCCATGGCAGCGGCGATGTCGTGCTCTGTTTCACCACGGCCGGTCCGGTCGAGCACGAGCCCGCCAAGCCGATTTCCACCCAGGAGCGGTTGTCCGACACCCATATCGATCTCGCCTTCCGCGCCGCGACCGAAGCGACCCAGGAAGCGGTGCTCAACGCATTGTGCCTTGCCCCGGCGACCCCGGCGCGCAACGGCCGCCTCTATCCCGCCCTCGCCGACTGGCTCAAGGAGAACTCATGAAAGTCTTCATCTCCGCCGATATCGAAGGAACCGCAGGCATCGCCCAATGGAACGAGGCCGATCGCTCCCATTCCGACGGGGCCGAATTCCGCGCCCTGATGACCGGCGAGGTGATCGCCGCCTGCGAGGGCGCGCGTGCGGCCGGGGCCACCGAAGTGGTGATCAAGGACGCGCATGACAGCGGCCGCAACCTGCTTCTCGACCGGTTGCCGGATTATGTGCGCATCGTGCGCGGCTGGTCCGGCCATCCCGACGAGATGATGTTCGGCATCGATGCGGGCTTTGCCGCCGCGATCTATACCGGCTACCATTCCAAGGCCGGTACGGAGGCCAATCCGCTTGCCCATACCTCGAACATGCGCATCTCGCGGCTGCTGCTGAATGGCGAGGTTGCCTCCGAATTCACCTTCAACACGCTTTGCGCCGCCCGTTACGGCGTGCCCTCGGTGTTCCTTGCCGGCGATGCCGGCATTTGTGCCGAAGCCCGCGCCATGGTGCCGGGGCTGGCGGCGGTGGAGACGCTGGAAGGGAAGGGCAAGGCGACCATCTCGATCTCGCCCGCCTGGTCGCGCCGCCTGATCCGCGAGGGCGTGGCGGAGGTGTTGTCGGGCGATTTCACCCGCGCGCTGCCTGCAATGGCGGATCACTATGAGGTGGTGATCGAGTTCAGCGATCCGACCTGCGCCTATCGGGCCGGCTGGTATCCGGGCGCGAAAGCCCACGGTCCTCGCGCCGTCGCCTTCGAGCACAAGGATTTTGCGGAGATTTTACGCGCCCTGCTGTTCCTCAAGGTGTAGTCAGGCCGGCTCGCGTTCGAGCAAATTCTTGGCGATGCGCCAGAGGTCGTCGACCTTGCGGTTGCGGCTGGCGGCGTGGCGATAGAGGCGGATGTCGAGATCGAGGTTCCAGCCCTCGTCCGCCGAGGCGCGGACGAGGCGGCCGGTCTCGATCTCGTCGCGCGCCAAGCTTTCCGGCAGCCAGCAGATGCCGGCGCCCGTCATCGCCATGTTCATCAGTCCGGCGCTGATGGTATTTTCATGCGTGGTGCGGCGGCGAAACGGCGGACGGCGCAGCAGCAGGCGCGACAGCGCCACGCCGAAGAAGGAATTGAAGCCGTAGCTGAGATAGGGGACCGCGAGCCGTGGCTCGGCAACGGCACGGTCCAGAAGGTTGCGCCCCGGTTGCGGCGCGCCCGACATCACGACCGTGGGAGCGACCAGCGGCACCAGCCGGTCATGGGCGACTGTCAGCGCGGCGAATTTCCCGCGATCGAGATGGAAGGGCACTTCCGGATGCGCATAGGTGAGGAAGAAATCCGCCTCGTCGCCGACCAGCGACTCCAGATTGGCCTCGATACCGCCGCGGTCCGGCATCAGCGAGGTGCTGAAGGCCCCGCCTGCCTTTTCAAGCGCCTTCAGCCAGTGCGGGAAGAAGGTGACGGTCAGGGTGTGCAGCGCCGCGAAACGCAGGAGGCCCACCTCATGCGAAGGCCGCAACGTCTCGCGCGCCGCATACAACGTGCGGATCGCCTCCTGCGCCACGGGCAGGAAGTTTCGCCCCGCCGGTGTCAGCTCGGCCGGCATGGTGGCGCGGCTGATCAGCGTCGCGCCCATCCAGCCTTCCAGTTGCTTGATTCGGCGGCTGAAGGCCGGTTGCGTGACATTGCGCATCTCGGCGGCGCGTGAAAAACTGGAGGTGTCGGCAAGTGTCACGAAATCCTCCAGCCATTTGATCTCCATTTTCCCCGCCTTCCCCGTTTCGTGCCCAGTGTCGGCATCATAAGTCTTTCAATCGAAATGGGTATGCCGATTTCGCATGGCATGTTGCGAAAAGCGAATTGGCCAAGCGACGCGCGAGCTTCCAGGTTGTGTGCGAATAAAGGCGGCACCGCCAGCCAACCGGCGCCGAGAGGGGAGTTGTGAATGGCAATCGGAATTCATGCCGATCTTATCCTGCATGGCGGCCGCATCTGGTGCGGCCGGGCGGAAGGCAGCGTCGAGGCTGTCGCCGTCTGGCAGGGCAAGGTTCTCGCTACCGGCGGCAATGCCGATATCCTCGGACTTAAGGGGCCGCAGACCGAGGTCATTGATCTTCAAGGCCGCTTTGCCTGCCCCGGCCTGATCGACAACCACCTGCATCTGGTCTCGACCGGTATCGCCATGGGCTGGGTGGATGCCACGCCCGCGACCGCGCCGACACTGGCCGCGCTGACGAAACAAATTTCCGATCGCGCCGCGACGACGCCGAAGGGCGGCTGGGTGCGCGCCCGGGGTTACGACCAGGTCAAGCTCGACATCGGCCGCCACCCGACCCGCGAGGAACTGGACGCCGCCGCGCCTGATCATCCCGTGCTTTTGACGCGGGCCTGCGGCCATGTCTCCGTCGCCAATTCGATGGCGCTGGCGCTTTCCGGCATCACCGAGGAAACGCCGGTGCCGGATGGCGGCGTTATCGGCCTGACCGCGGGACGACTGAACGGTTTCCTGGCTGAAAACGCCCAGAACCTCGTCAAGGCCGCCATGCCTGAGGCGACCCTTGAGGAGGTGATCGACGGCATCGAGCGCGGCGGCAAGCATTTGCTTTCCTTCGGCATCACCAGCTGCATGGATGCCGCGGTCGGCCATGTCGCCGGCTTCGCCGAAATCCAGGCCTATGAAATGGCCAAGCTTTCCGGCCGCCTGCCGGTGCGCGTCTGGCTGACGCTGCTCGGTGACCCCGGCGTTTCCATCGTCGAGGATTGCTGGCGGGCGGGGTTGATCTCCGGCGTCGGCGACGACATGCTGCGCGTCGGCGGCGTGAAAATTTTTCTCGACGGTTCGGCCGGCGGTCGCACCGCCTGGATGACCAGGCCTTACGAGGGCGAACCGGACAATATCGGCGTGCAGATGCTGCCGGACGAGACGGTCGAGTCCATCGTTCGGGATTGCCATGATCGCGGCTATCAGATGGCCTGCCACGCCATCGGCGACGGGGCGATCGAGCAATTGATCACCGCCTACGAGAAGGCGCTGGCCGCCAATCCCGATCCCGACCGCCGCCACCGCGTCGAGCATTGCGGCTATTCGACCCCGG
>ERZ778022.4977-NODE-4977-length-11097-cov-5.661203_pt1 | contig 11097 bp, 11 predicted proteins | sample MGYA00375752_ERZ778022 | MGnify/ENA primary metagenome ERZ778022 (study PRJEB29350, sample SAMN05389826) | bioreactor metagenome | isolation source: Thiocyanate bioreactor | place: South Africa: University of Cape Town | collected 2014-04-04 ...
GCATCCGCTTCTGGCCGGGCTTCAAGGGCCGCGACGGATGCCGCACGCCGATGGTCTGGGAAGGTGCGACAAGCCAGGCGGCATTTTCCACCGCCAGACCCTGGCTGCCGGTGCCGCCGGAGCACCTGCCGCTCGCCGTCGACATGCAGGAACACGACGCCGGCTCGGTGCTCGCCCACTACCGCCAGACGCTGGCCTTCCGCAAGTCGCTCGACATCATGCTGGACGGCAGCATGACATTCCTCGACACCAACCAGGACGTGCTAGCCTTCACCCGCGAAAAGGACGGCGAAACGCTGCTGTTCGTCTTCAACCTGACCCGGGAGCCGGTTGTCTTTACCGGTGCCGAGCACCTGAATGTCAACGAGCTGATCGCTTGGCCGGGTTTCTCGCCGGTCTATGCGGACGGCGACATCCATCTCGATGCGCTCGACATGTTCTGCGCCCGGCTTGGGTAAGGATATCAAGCCAACGCGATGCAAATTGAAATATCCCATGGGATGTATTAGATTGACTGCCAATGAAGCGTGTCGTTCTTGATACGAATGTTCTTACGGCAGGATTGCGAAGTCGCAACGGAGCGTCTTTCGTGATCCTGAAGTTGATCGGTCAGCAACGGATCAAGCCGCTCGTCACGGTATCGCTTTTTCTGGAATACGAGGCGGTGTTGAAGCGGCCGGAGCAGATGAGCGCTCATGGACTGTCGGAACTGCAGGTGGACCAGCTTCTGGCCGGGTTTCTGAGCATTGCCGAACCGATAGACGTTCATTTCCGGTGGCGGCCGCAACTCTCGGATCCCAAGGATGAGTTGGTTCTCGAAGCGGCGGTCAATGGACGTGCGGAGGTCATGCTGACCCACAACTTGCGGGATTTCGAAGCGGTTCAGCGCAAATTTAATCTCGGTATCATGAGGCCGAGCCGGTTTCTGGAGTTGATACGATCATGAGCATCAATACTTATCCATTAAAACTGCCGGCCTCCATCAAGGCGGCGGCGGCGCGGCTGGCCAAGGAGGATGGGGTTTCCCTCAACCAGTGGATCGCCTCGGCGGTGGCACAGAAGGTCGGTGCGATCGAAACCGCTGCGGAATTTCGCAAGCGTCGAGTTGGCGACGTCGGACCTGACGATTTTTTGAGATCGCTTGACGCTGTCTCCGATGGTCCCCCCGTCGAGGGCGATGAACTGCCCGGCGGCTGGAAATAGCTCCGCCTGTTCGATGCAACAGGGCCTGAGGAAAACGGGGTGAGGCAAAGCCCCACCCCATCAGTGATCAGATATTGTCGTTCAAGATCTCGCGCAGCTTGCCAAAAATCTCGTCGATGTGGTGCTTTTCGACGATCAGCGGCGGCGACAGCGCGATGATGTCGCCGGTGGTGCGGATCAGCAGGCCCTTTTCATAGGCCTTCAGGAAGGCGGTGAAGGCGCGCTTCGTCGGTTCGCCGGCGATCGGGTCGAGCTCGATGGCGCCGATCAGGCCGGTGTTGCGCAGGTCGATGACGTTCTTGCAGTCCTTCAGCGAGTGCAGGCCGTCTTCCCAGTAGGAAGCGAGTTCGGCGGCGCGGGTCAGCAGGCCCTCTTCCTTGTAGGTGTCGAGCGTGCCGAGCGCGGCGGCGCAGGCGATCGGGTTGCCGGAATAGGTATAGCCGTGGAAGAACTCGATCATGTGCTCCGGGCCGTTCATGAAGGCATCATGGATCTCGGAGGTGACGAAGACGGCGCCCATCGGGATGACGCCGTTGGTCAGGCCCTTGGCGGTGGTGATCATGTCCGGCTTGACGTCGTAATATTGCGCCGCAAACGGGGCGCCGAGGCGGCCGTAACCGGTGATGACTTCGTCGAAGATCAGGAGGATGCCGTGCTTGGTGCAGATCTCGCGCAGCTTCTGCAGGTAGCCCTTCGGCGGAATGAGCACGCCGGTGGAGCCGGCGACGGGCTCGACGATGACGGCGGCGACGGTCGAGGCGTCGTGCAGCGTGACGATGCGCTCCAGCTCGGTCGCCAGGTCGCCGCCGTGCTCCGGCTGGCCGCGGGTAAAGGCGTTCTGGGCCGGCAAGTGGGTGTGCGGCATGTGGTCGACGCCGGTGAGCAGCGTGCCGAACATCTTTCGGTTGGAGACGATGCCGCCGACGGAGATGCCGCCGAAGTTGACGCCATGGTAACCGCGCTCGCGGCCGATCAGGCGGAAGCGCGAACCGTTGCCCTTGACGCGGTGATAGGCGAGCGCGACCTTCAATGCGGTTTCGACCGATTCCGAGCCGGAATTGGTGTAGAGCACGTGGTCGAGGCCTTCGGGGGCGATGTCGACGAGGCGGTTGGCCAGTTCGAACGCCTTGGGATGACCGAGCTGGAAGGCCGGGGCGTAGTCGAGTTCGCCGGCCTGGGCGCGGATCGCCTCGGTGATCTTCGGGCGGCAGTGGCCGGCATTGACGCACCAGAGGCCGGCGGTGCCATCGAGCACCTGGCGGCCGTCATGCGTGGTGTAGTGCATGTCCTTGGCGCCGACGAAGAGCCGCGGCTCCTTCTTGAACTGGCGGTTTGCCGTAAACGGCATCCAGAAGGCCCGCAGGTCGTTGGGTGTGGCATTCGAACGGTCGGACATGTTTCCTATACTCCCGGGCCATATGTTTGACGGGTGGCCTCTCCCGGTTCGGGGCGCTTCGCGCCGGTTTTGGTGGCGCTCAAATTACCAGCGGTCCGGCAAGCGTCAAGTTGGCAGGATTTTCATTTGGCGCTTTGAGGAGACTTAACCTTTTGGCGTTATGCAGTGGGACGCTGTGGCCGGATGAACGGCTTGAAAAGGTTTGTCATGAAGACACTCTGCCGCCCCCGTGCCGTGAGCGCGGTCGCAATCATGCTTGTTTTGTCCGCAACGACCCTGCTGGCCGGGGAAGCGGACGACGCGCCCGTCTTTCGGGCAAAAATCGAAAAATTCTGGTCGACCCCGAACGTCAAGCTGCGCCGTGAGAAAAAGGCGCTGTGCGCCAGTGTGCCGGTGGGCACGGGCAATGCCTGGGATGCGCTGGTGGGCATCAACGGCGTTTCTATCGCGGCGGGCAAGACGTATGCCCTGACGTTCAAGGCCACCGCCCGCGGCGACGGCGCGGCCGAAACCGTCAGGATCGTGTTTCAGGAACCCGCAGAGCCCTGGACGGTACAGGCTTCCGGCAGCATCAGCCCCGGCGGCGCGATGCAGCCTTTTTCGCTTCCCGTCGTTGCGGAGAAGGCAGGGCGGCTGCAGCTTGTGTTCCAGCTCGGTGGACAGGCGCAGCCCTGGGAGTTCTGCCTTTCCGGCGTGACGCTTTCCGCCGCATCGGGTGCGGCTCTTCCCGAGCAGAAAGACAACCGCACGCCGATTGCGCAGGATGTCGAAAACCCGATCAGGCTCAACCAGGCGGGTTTCTTCGCCGACGGGCCGAAACGGGCGACGATCATTTCCACGTCCAAGGTTCCTGTGACGTTTCGCCTGAAGGATGCAACCGGCGCGCCGCTGGGCGAGGGCGAGACGGAGGTGCGCGGCCTCGATGGCGATTCCGGCTACGTCGTGCATATCGCCGATTTCTCCAGTTTTCCGCAGGCCGGCGAGGGCTACCGACTGGAGACGGACAAGGCCACGAGCCACCCCTTCGCCATCGGCGATGCCGCCTATCGCAAGCTCGCGGTCGATGCGCTCTCCTGGTTTTATCCGCAGCGCAGCGGCATCGCCATCGATGGCGCGATTGCCGGCGCGGCCTATGCCAGGCCTGCCGGGCATCTGGCCGAGGCGCCGAACCAGGGCGATACAGCCGTTGCCTGTCTCACCGGCGCAGTGGCGCGCAAGCTCTACGGTCCGGACTGGTCCTGTGCCGGTCCGCGTGATGTGCGCGGCGGCTGGTACGATGCCGGCGACCACGGAAAATATGTCGTCAACGGCGGCATCGCCGTGGCGCAGATGATGGCGGCCTTCGAACGGGCGTTGGTCTTTTCCGCCGAAACCTCGCCGCTTCTGCGCGACGGTTATGCACGCCTTCCCGAAAGCGGCAACGGCCTGCCCGATATTCTCGACGAAGCGCGCTGGGAACTGGAGTTCCTGCTGAAGATGGTGGTGCCGGAGGGTGATCCGCTGGTGGGCATGGCCTATCACAAGGTCCATGACGTGCAGTGGACCGGCCTGCCGATGCTGCCGCATCTCGATCCGCAGCCGCGGGCGCTACACCGCCCGTCCACCGCCGCGACGCTGAACCTCGCCGCCGTTGCCGCACAGGGCGCCCGGCTTTTCCGACCCTACGATGCCGCTTTTGCCGACAGGCTGCTGGCAACGGCGCGCAAGGCCTATGATGCCGGACGGCGGCATCCGGACCTGTTCGCGCCGGTTTCCGACGGCAAGCAGGGCGGCGGCGACTACGACGACCGCACGGTCTCCGACGAATTCTACTGGGCGGCGGCGGAACTCTTCATCACCACGGGTGATTCGGCCTTCCTGAAAGCCTTGCGTGATTCGCCGCATTGGAACGGCCCGGTTTTTGACGCGGCCGGTTTCGACTGGCGGTCGGTGGCCGGTTTTGCGCGGCTGGAACTCGGCCTGTTCGGCAAATCCCTGCCGGAGGCAGACCGCCAGACAATCCGGCAGTCGATCGTTGACGCTGCCGAGCGATTCGTCGGGCTGCAGCAGGCGCAGCCGTTCGGTTACGTCTATAAGACGAAAAGCGGTCTTTTCGCCTGGGGTTCGAATGCGGCGATGCTGCAGAACCTGCTGGTGATTGCCGCCGCCTATGACCTGACGGGAAAACGCGACTATCTGCAGTCAGCCCGCGAGGGCATGGACTACGTGCTGGGCCGCAATGCCCTCGATCTCTCTTACGTCACCGGTTTCGGCAGCGCCTATTCACGGCAGCAGCACAGCCGCTGGTATGCGCACCGGCTCGATGCGTCCCTGCCGGAGCCGCCCGCCGGTTCCCTGGCCGGCGGCGCCAACGAAACGCTTGTCGATCCCGTCGCCAAGGTCCGTCTCGCCGGCTGCCGCGGTCCGCATTGCTACATCGACGATATCGGTGCCTGGGGCGTCAACGAGATCGCCATCAACTGGAACGCCGCCCTCGTTCAATTCGCCTCGTTCCTCGCAGATGCGCGCTGAAGCGCGTCGCGCTCTTTCAGATTCGCTCCTTGTTTCTGCATGTCGCGTTGCACAACAGGCTTGGGCAAGCTCGCGATGCGAGTGTCCGGCGGTCAAGACGACCGGCCCGATAACAGGGCAGTCTTCGGCCGGTGCCTTGTCAAGACCGGCGGTCAAGCCATGCAGGTTCGGCCTCTCGTGACGAGAGGTGGAACCTGCTCTTCTCCTGAACTTCATGGATCTAAAAAAGCGGCTCATTTTCACGGCCGCTTGTGTCACGATTGTCCGCGCGTTCTCTCCGGAACGGTTTTCAGGCTGCGGATTTGCTTTTTTCGGTCTCGCAGTAGATTTCTTCCAGGGTGTCGAGCATCTTGATGACGGCTTCCGAGGTGCTGGAATAATAGATGGTCTGCGCGTCGCGGCGGGTCTTGACCAGCTTCTGTGCCCGCAGCTTGGAAAGGTGCTGCGAAAGGGCCGACTGGCTCAATCCGACCTGGTTGGCAAGCACGCCGACCGGCACTTCGCCCTTCACCAGGCTGCAGAGAATCATGAGGCGCTTCGGGTTGGCCATGGCCGAAAGTAAACCTGCCGCCACATTGGAGTGGTCCGATAAAGTCTTTGTTTTCATCTTGTTCTCTCTACGCTCCGTCCCTCAGGCGGCGAGCGCTTTGCAATGATCAAATAAACAAACGGAAATGTATCAGCACGAAACGAAGATTGTATATACCTAAATTTCACGTATTGAGTATACCATTTTAGATATATAATAAATTATGTCTTGCTGCGTCGGGAGCGATGTTTCGTACTCCAGCCGCACCCCTTCATCGGCGGAAACGAGGTCCAGCCCGGCGCTGTCCAGGCCGGAAATGCGCCAGTCCCCGGCCTTTGCACCACAGGCCTTGACCGCGAGTTCCGTCGCCACGTCCGGTGCCAGGGCTTCGATGGCGGCGATGGTCGCGGCCTCCTCGGCGGCGAGGGATTCGGATGTCGCAGCATCGTGCAGCAGGTCCGATGCAGCGAGAAGATAGGCCCGGCCGAAGCCGCCGTTCAGGCTTGCCGATTGCGGCACGAGGCGGAAGAAACGGAAATCCGGAAAATCGATGTAGAGCTTCGCCTTCGGGTGACGGTTGAGAAAACGCTGGCGAATGCGCCGGTGCGCCGGCGTGTCGCGCTCGACGCCTTCGGCAAGGCAGAGCGTCGTCAGGCGGGGATAGGCGAGGGGATCGCCCTTGCCGGGCTCGCCGGTGAGCAGCGAGGCGCGGGCATCGGCTTCAAGCGCCTTGGTGTGGGCCGACAGCCCTGAAACGAGGATGGTCGGCGTGCCGTCGCTGTCGGTTGCCAGGAGAACGCGGCTGGCGGAAGGGAACCCGCCCTCCGGCTCGATGACCGCAAGCGCGGCATGGCGGACGGTGTGGATGAGGCTGCGGGCAAGCTTGCGCGCTTCGTCATCGGTGTCGCGAATGACGGAAGGTTTGTCGGCCATGGTGTCCCTTGATTGTCCGGGCAACCGCGGCCGACCGGGGACGGTCAGGCCGTCTCCTTTCGCCGGTGGCGCGTGAGGCCCTCGATGATATCCTGGGCCGAGATCGTGCCGATAATGGTGCCGTTGTCAACCACGCCGATATTGCCGGGCTGCCGGGTCAGCGCGTCCAGGATGTCGACCAGCGGCGTGTTGGCGCGGGCGGTTGCCGTCACGCCTGCTCCATTGGCCGGGGTGCCGACACCCTGCTGCATGACGTCGCCGGCCGTCAGCATGCTGATCGGGTTCATGTTCTGCACGAAATCGGCGACATACTGGTTGGCAGGGTTGCGGACGATGTCCTGCGGCGTGCCGCACTGGATGATCCGGCCGCCTTCCATGATGGCGATGCGGTTGCCGATGCGGAAGGCTTCGTCGAGATCGTGGCTGACGAAGAGGATGGTCTTCTTCAGGCGCCGCTGGAATTCCAGCAACTCGTCCTGCAGGCGGGTGCGGATCAGCGGATCGAGGGCCGAGAACGGCTCGTCCATCAGGAGGATCGGCGCGCCGGTGGCGAAGGCGCGGGCGAGGCCGACGCGCTGCTGCATGCCGCCCGAGAGTTCGTTGACCTTGCGGTCGGCCCATTTCGACAGGTTGACGAGTTCGAGTTGTTCGGCGACCCGCTGCTTGCGTTCGGCATCGGGTACGCCGGCAAGCTCCAGTCCGAAGCCGACATTGTCCGCCACGGTGCGCCAGGGCAGCAGGGCGAATTGCTGGAACACCATCGACACGGTGTGCATGCGGAATTCGCGCAAGGCCTTCGGCGAACAGGTGTAGGGGTTGATGGTGCCGGATTTCGAGGCGACGCTGACTTCGCCGCGCACCACCGGGGCAAGCCCGTTGACGGCGCGCAGCAGCGTCGACTTGCCGGAGCCGGACAGGCCCATCAGCACGAGGATCTCGCCTTCGTTGATCGTCAGCGAGGCGCCGGCGACGCCAAGCACCAGGCCGGTTTCCTGGCCGATCTCGTCGCGGGTCCTGCCGGCGTCGATCATGGCCAGCGCCGGCTGCGGCCGGTTGCCGAAGACGATGTCGATATTGCTGAAGGTAACTGCGGTCATGCGCCATCTCCCGCATCTGAGGCCCGGAACATGCGATCGAGGATGATCGCCAGGATGACGATGCAGAGGCCTGCCTCGAAGCCCTTGGCGACGTTGACGGTGTTGAGGGCGCGCACCACGGGTACGCCGAGGCCGTTGGCGCCGACGAGGGCAGCGATGACCACCATCGACAGCGACAGCATGATGGTCTGCGTCAGCCCGGCCATGATCTGCGGCATGGCATAGGGCAGTTCGATCTTGCGCAGGATCTGGCCGCGCGTGGCGCCGAAGGCGGCGCCCGCCTCGATCAGCTCACGCGGCGTGGCCGACACGCCCAGATGCGTCAGCCGGACGCGGGAATGGCGAAGAGCACGGTGGCGATCAGGCCGGGCACCATGCCGAGGCCGAAGAGGATCAGCGCCGGGATGAGGTAGACGAAGGTCGGGATCGTCTGCATCAGGTCGAGCACCGGCCGCATGCCGGAATAGATCCAGGCGCGGCGGGCGGCGGCGATGCCGAGCGGCACGCCGACGACCATGCTGACGCCTGTCGAGGCGAGCACGAGCGCAAGCGTCTCGGTGGTTTCTTTCCAGTAGCCCTGGTTGATGATGAACAGCAGCCCGAAGGCGGTCAGCGCCGTGATGCCGACGGACCGGCGCAGCCAGTAGGCCAGCGCCGTGATCACCGCGACGACGATCAGGGGATGCGGGCTCTGCAGCAGGAAGAGCATCGCCTTGATGCTGTTGGACAGAATGAAGGCGAGCTGATCGAAGAACCAGCCGCCAGAGGTGGTCAGCCAGTCCACGAAGATCTTGGCCCAGGGGCCGATCGGAATCCGGTAGTCGGTTAGCCAGTTCACGCGCGCCTGCCCCTGTTTTCGGAAGTCTGCGGAATCGTCACGGTCGGGGAAAAGAAGGGCGGCTCGCGCCGCCCTTTTTCATCCAAGGCTCAGAGGCCGAGCGCGCCCTTGACAGCGGCAAGGCCGTCGCCGCCGTCGCGGGTGGTCACGCCGGCAAGCCAGGGCTCGATGGCGGCACCGTTGGCCTTCAGCCATTCGGTGGCGGCCGCTTCCGGCTCGGCGCCGTCGTTGAGGATCTTGCCCATGATCTCGTTTTCCATCGCCAGCGAGAACTTGAGGTTCTTGAGCAGCGTGCCGACGTTCGGGCATTCCGTGGTGTAGCCGGCGCGGACATTGGTGAGGACCGTCGCGCCGCCGTAATTGGCGCCGAAGACGTCGTCGCCGCCGGAGAGGTAGGTCAGCTTGAAGTTGGCGTTCATCGGATGCGGTTCCCAGCCGAGGAAGACCACGGCCTTGCCGTCCTTGTCGGAGCGGGCGACCTGCGCCAGCATGCCCTGCTCGGAGGATTCGACCACCTCGAAGCCCTTGAGGCCGAAGGTGTCCTTGTCGACCATGTCGATGATCAGGCGGTTGCCGTCGTTGCCGGGCTCGATGCCGTAGATCTTGCCTTCGAGGTCATCCTTGTGGGCGGCGATATCCTTGAAATCCTTGATGCCGAGTTCGGCGCCCTTGGCATTGGTCGCCAGCGTGTATTTTGCGCCTTCGAGGTTTTCGCGCACGGTTTCGACCGACTTGTCGTCGCGGAAAGGCGCGATGTCGGCTTCCATGGTCGGCATCCAGTTGCCGAGGAAGACGTCGATGTCCTTGTTCTTCAGCGAGGTGTAGGTGACCGGCACCGACAGGACCTTGACGTCAGGCGTGTACCCCAGGCCCTTGAGGATGACGGAGGCCGTTGCCGTCGTCGCGGTGATGTCCGTCCAGCCGACATCGGAAAAACGCACGGTCGAGCAGCTTTCCGGATCGGCGGCGAGCGACTGGCCGGCGCTCAGGGCAAAGACGGAAACGGCAGCGGCGAAGGCAAAGCTATTGATTCTTTTCATTGCTTAACTCCCAGTGTTGTTTTTTTGGTTCCCAAGCCAATCACCAATATCCTACAATTTCAAGCGTCCCGCGTGCATTTGCGGCGGATTGGGGGATCGCTTTGCGACGTTTTGCGCAATGTTTATTTCGCAAACAGGCGCAATGATGCGGTGTGTGGAGTGTGGATGGTTTCGCCGTGACGGCATGGCGAACGGCGTGAAGGGAGAAACCCATGAAAATGCACTGTCTGATCGCGGCGATGCTCGTCGCCGCGTCCGCCCTGCCGGCGCTTGCGGACGGCGATGCCAAGGCCGGGGCAACCGTCTTCAAGAAATGCGCCGCATGCCACACGGCCACGGAACCGACGAATCGGGTCGGGCCGTCGCTGCTCGGTGTCGTCGGCCGTCCCGTGGCGACGTTCGACAAATATCGTTATAGCGAAGCGATGAAGGCCTTCGGCGCCGGCAAGGTCTGGGACGAGACGCTGCTGACGGAATACCTGCCGAGCCCGCGGGCGCTGGTGCCGGGAACGATCATGTCGTTTGCAGGCCTGAAAAAACCGCAGGACATCGCCAACCTGATCGCCTATCTCAAGGACCCGGCGGCTGCGCAATAGCGTCGGACAATCCCGGCCGGGCGGGCAATTCGGTGATTTAAATTTTTTGAATTTTTGTTCTCCCTTGCACGTTGAGACGAGGATGCCACATTCTGCAGACGAGATGGCAGTCTTGGTGGGGAGACGACGGTTTCCGGTTGCCGAAATTGTTGTAAGCTCGGCGAGCACCCTGGCCGCGGCTGCCATGAACGTGCGAGATCAATAAGGGAGACGACCGAATGGCCACGCTTCAGTCTTTTGACAGCGAGATCGAAAAGACCCGCAGCATCGTCAACGATATGCGCGGGAAGATGGAGCGGTCCGGCGTTCTGCTGGATCAGTTCGCCAAGGCCGAAACCAAGATCGGCGATGCCAATTTCGACATCGAGAATGCCCGCATCCAGGACGTGCTCAACCAGCAGAAGGTGATGGAAGGCAATATCGCCGACCTGATCATCGGCCTGGAGGATGCCACCAACGTCTTCGGTTCCGAATTCGAGAGCATGAAGAGTTATACCGGCTACGAAAAATTCATCGGCATCTTCTCCAAGCAGAAGATGCAGCGCATGCGCACCGACCGCGTGCGCAACATGTCGCTTGCCGGCAACCTGCAGGAACTGCTGTCCAAGTCGGATACGATCGTCGGCATCCTCAAGGAGCAGCGCATCATCCTCGACCAGCGTTACAAAAGCTCGGAAACCAGCCTGGTGCAGGTGATCGAGCGCCGCAAGTCGACGGTCGCCAATCTGGAAGCGGTGCAGAAGCGCATCAACGAACTCAATCCGCTGCTGATGGATCTTGAGAACCGCATCGCCGCCTCGACGGAGCAGAGCGCCCGCGCCCAGCTGGAAGGCGAACGCTCGGCGCTCGCCACCGAATATAACCAGATGCAGGCGAAGGAGCAGGAACTCCTGGCCGAAAGCCAGACGCTGGAACGCTACACCTCGATGTTCCAGACCTTCGTCGATTCGCTCA
>ERZ778022.4984-NODE-4984-length-11089-cov-2.935110_pt1 | contig 11089 bp, 5 predicted proteins | sample MGYA00375752_ERZ778022 | MGnify/ENA primary metagenome ERZ778022 (study PRJEB29350, sample SAMN05389826) | bioreactor metagenome | isolation source: Thiocyanate bioreactor | place: South Africa: University of Cape Town | collected 2014-04-04 ...
GGCAGGCCGATGCGCATCGGGCCGGACTCGACGCTGCCGTTGACGCTGTAGTGGCCGGCCATGGCGCCGACGATCGCATCATAGCCCGGGAAGCCGCCGAGCGGACCTTCGGCGCCGAAGCCCGAGACCTTGCAGTAAATGAGGCGCGGGAACTTCTTCGCGAGCTCCTCGTAGCCGATGCCCCACTTCTCCATGGAGCCCGGCTTGAAGTTCTCGATCAGCACGTCGGCGCCTTCGAGCAGCCGCAGGAGGACCGCGCGCCCCTCGGGCTGTGCGAGGTCGAGACCGACCGAGCGCTTGTTGCGGTTGATCCCAATGAAGTAGGAGGCGTCCTCGTCATGGAAGGGCGGGCCCCAGTCACGCACCTCGTCGCCCTGCGGCGGCTCAAGCTTGATGACGTCGGCGCCATGGTCGGACAGCAACTGCGTCGCGAACGGGCCTCCCAGCACGCGCGTGAGGTCGATCACCTTGATGCCGGCGAGGGCGCCGGCGCTGCTGGGGGCGGTCATGGCATGTTCCTTCGGGGCGTTCCGCGGCCGATAGCGGCTTCGTGATTGACGCGCGTGCTCGGCCGCGCCGCGGTGCCGGCGCGGCCGCCAAAGGATTGTCTACAGGCTCTCGCGCCGAGCGCAAGCGCCGGGCGCAAGGGGCAGTCCCGCGAGGGTTCGCTCAGGGGGCGTCTTTGCGGATCAGCCGGTCGACGTTCAGCGCGCCGCCGCCCGCTGCCGCGAGATAGAGGAAGACGAAGGTGTAGAGCACGGCCAGCTCGCCGCCGTTCAGGATCGGATAGAAGCTGCGGCCCGCGTGAGCATAGAAATAGGCGACCGCGCACATGCCGGAGGCGATGAAGGCGGCGGGGCGCGTGAAGAGACCGAGCACGAGAAGCACGCCGGCGACGAGCTCGATGATGCCGGCGGCACCGGACATGGTGGCCGGTGAGGCGTTGTTCATCGGCCCGACCGGAATGTTCAGGTATTTGGTCGTGCCGTGCTGAAGAAGCAGCAGGCCGGACATGATGCGCAGCACGCTCAGCAATTGGGCAGAGTAGGGTCGCAGGAAGTCCATGATCATCCTTTCGATTTGATGCGGCAGGCTCAATGGCTCGGCTCTTGCGGCCGATTCGCCGGCGGGCCGGCTGCCGGACCATTAAGTGTACGAGGGAAATCGACAATGACGATCTGGCGCGTCACACGCCGAATTGACCAGGCGTGATCGTTGCGGCCCGAGGGTGCGCGCCGGCCGCTCGCGCCGGAGCTGCACACGATGCCGCGTTGCCGCCAATTCGTCGGTTGCAGGGTAGGGGGAATAAGGCTAGATCAGGGGCCGTCGGCGCGGTCCTGCGCCGGTCTGCTGCCGTAGCTCAGTGGTAGAGCACTCCCTTGGTAAGGGAGAGGTCGTGAGTTCAATCCTCACCGGCAGCACCACATAATATTTCGCTTTATTTTCAAATACTTAGATATGCTCATCTGAGTTATTAGGACCGTATTGGGAACGTGTTTGGAACGGTCCACGATCATCCCGAGCTGCCGGCAACAAGGCCGGTAAATCGCCTCCTTCACGAGCAGCAACTGAGCGAGCTTGAGAAGCGGATGCGAGATAAGATCTGCCGCAGCCTCGGGATCTCGGAGCAGACGTATTACAAATGGCGACGTGAGTATGGCGGTCTGAAGCTGGACCAGGCGAAGCGGCTCAAGGAGCTGGAACGCGAGAACGAGCGGCTGAAGGAGGCCGTCTCCGAACTCACGCTCGACAAACTGATTCTGAAGGAAGCCTGACGGGAAAATACTAAGCCCTTCCCGGAAGCGAGCGTGCGTGGCTCACGAGCGCTCGCATCGTCCCGTATCGGAGCGGCGTGCGTGTGCTGTCGTCGGGCAGTCGCGAGCGACGCAGCGCCGGACTCCGAAGGTGCGTGATGACGAGGCCGTGCTGACCCAGGCGATTATTCGGCTTGCCAAGCAGTATGGCCGGTACAGCTATCTGCGCATCCGCGAGATGCTCGTTGCCGAAGGCTGGCGCGTGAGTGTCAAGCGCGTCTATCGCATCTGGCGCCGGGAAGGGCTGAAAGTCCCCAGGAAGCAGCCGAAACGCGGCCGTCTCTGGCTCAATGGCGGATCGTGCATCCGTCTGCGGCCCGAGCGGGCAAATCATGTGTGGAGCTACGACTTCGTGCAGGATCAGACCGAGAACACCCCAGCCATGTTCGTGTTCGCGGTGATGCACTGACGTTCGTGGATGGGTTGCAGCGAGCGGTTGGCTGCTGCCGGAAATTGGTGCATGTGAAGAACGCACCGAGTTCGGCAAAGCTCACTGCAGGACAATTTTGTGACGTTGGGGGAGCGATGAAAGCTTTCAGTTTTTACCATCGCCTTATCGATTCCTATGCCCGCTTCTCACGTTCCTTCAGCACCATTCGATCCGACGACCTAAAGTCTGAGATCGATCGTCAGTACGACGCGGGACGTTTCTGGCCGGACGCTCTGCTGTCCATCAACCCTCGATTTCTTCAGGGACCAACGGTAGATGAATTGGTCGCTTCCGGAGATCTCGACGAAGCGACGAGCAAAATATTCCGGTTTGGGCCAACGCCACTGCGGTTTCATCGCCACCAAGCGCAGTCCATCGCCAAGGCGCGCGCGGGCCAGAGCTATGTCGTCACTACCGGAACCGGATCGGGCAAGTCGCTCTGCTTTTTCGTGCCGGTGGTCGACGCAATCGTTCGCGCACGAAAAGCGGGCAAGGTGCGTAGAACCAGCGCGATCATCGTCTACCCGATGAACGCGCTAGCGAACAGCCAGATCAACGAGATTGAGAAGTTCATCTCCCAGTCAGGTCTGCCCGCAGAGAGCAAGCCGGTGGTGCGACGTTACACAGGCCAGGAGAGCCAGGAGGAACGGCAGCGGATCGCAGACAACCCGCCGGACATTCTACTCACCAACTTCATGATGGCCGAACTGCTCCTGACTCGGCAGGACAGCCTCGACACCAAGGTCATCGAGAACGCAAACGGTTTGGATTTCATCGTTCTAGACGAGTTGCATACCTATCGGGGTCGCCAGGGTGCCGATGTCGCCATCCTCGTCCGCCGCCTTCGCAACCGCTGCACGCCAGACAAAGCGCCGATCTGCATCGGGACTTCGGCCACCATGGCGAGCGAAGGATCCGATGCCAACCGTGCACAGGTCGTGGCGGATGTCGCGTCGCGTCTTTTCGGAGCGTCCATCGGCCCGGAATCGGTCATCGACGAGTCGCTTGAACGGGCAACGGACGATTCGCTGAAGCTAGACGACGTGCGGCCGAAACTCGCGCCCGTGCTGACAGATGCACTTCCGGATGTGCTGACCGATGAGGTTCTGAGAAAGCACCCTTTGGCGGTCTGGACTGAATTGGCGATCGGTCTGGATGACGCGCAGGAGCTCAAGCGCAAGAAGCCGATTCCCTTCGAAGAGGCCGTCGCGTTCTTGTCAAAGGACAGCGGCGTAGAGGTCGAAACCTGCCGAAGCAGCCTCGAGGCATTTCTAACCCGCATCAGCCTCCCGGAAGCGGAGCGGGGCGGCTCGGGGACAGGTGCATTCCTGGCCTTTAAGCTTCACCAGTTCATCTCCGGCGCGGGCGAGGTTTTCACCACGCTGACCGAAAAGCCCAGAAATGTCCTGTTCGAAGGTCAGCTCGAAGACCCCAGCGCGCCGGGCCATCGCCTCTATCCGACCCGATTCTGCCGAGAATGCGGACATGAGGTCCATGTCGTCACCAAGACCGAGGACGCGGGCGAGGTCCTGTTTCTGCCGAGGAACATCGACGATGCGCCCCTCGATGATCAGGAGGGCGACGCTGCGGGCTATCTGATCCCTACGAGTGAGGGGGATTCCGACTACGCCTTCACAGGGGAGATCGAGACGTACCCCGAGGATTGGCGCGAGGAACGCAATGGCATCGAGCGGCTTCGGGCGAACAGGAAACGCCGGATGCCTCAGATGGTCACGGTGGCTCCGGACGGGCGGTACGATGCATCGGGGAGGAGCTTTTGGTTCATACCCGGCAAGTATGGATTCTGCCCGTGCTGCCTCGATCAGCCTCACCCCAGCATGCGGGAACGCACCAAGCTTGCGGGCCTGTCGGGCGAGGGCCGCAGCTCGGCCACGACACTGCTCGTCTCGACTGCGCTAGAGTGGATGAATGGGCGCAACAGCGGCGTACCCAAAGAGAAACGCAAGCTCCTCGGCTTCACCGACAACCGGCAGGACGCCGCCCTTCAGGCGGGCCACTTCAACGACTTCTTGTTCGTCAGTCTCCTGCGCGGCGCAATCCTGCGGGCCGTGGTTGATGCTGGAGACGATGGCATAACCGAGGACGAATTCGGCCTGCGGGTCGTGAAGGCGCTCGGATTTACTGCAGCCAACAAGGATGCGCGCATCCACTGGATGCTGGATCCCGAGGCTGGCGCTGTGATCCGCGAAGACGCTCAGCGTTCTCTGGCGAAGGTTCTTGCCCATCGGCTCTGGACAGACCTGCGTCGGGGCTGGCGCTACACCAATCCAAGCCTCTCCGTCCTCAAGCTGATCGATGTCGCGTTCATTGGGCTCGATGCCATCGCCGAAGATACAGAGCGTCTCACGGCCGTCTTGCCAGACTTGGGGGCGCTCGACGTGCCCATGCGCAAGGAGATGTTCAACAAGCTCCTCGGCGCCATGCTCGACGGTCTGGCTGTCGGTACGGAAGCGCTCGATCTGACCGTCCTAGACACCGCCGCACAGAAGTCGCGGCATCTCCTGCGCGTCCCTTGGGCCATCGACGCAAAGGAGACGCCGAGAAGCCGCACGACCCTGTTTCTGCAAGCGCCTGGCAAGGACCGTGTGGGGCTGCGGGAAGAGCAGACAATCGTTCGGGCGGGGCACAATTCCCGTATCGCGCGCCTCATCAATCGCACCAGCGTCATGGGGACCAAGCTAGGCAGGGCGGACTATCTGACGGTTATGACGGGCCTGATGGAACTTCTCGCCCGTGAGGGGCTCGTGTCGCGTGTCGATGTTGAAGCGGATCTGCAGGGGTGGCGTTTGTCGCCGTCAGCCGTTCGTATCGTGCCCGGCGAAGCCGTCCGGACAGGTACGGTGCAGGGAAACCGCTACTTTCATGATCTCTACAATGAGATCGCTGTCGATCTGAAGGCTGGGATAAGCAGCTTTTGGGGGCTTGAAGGTCGTGAGCACACGGCCCAAGTGTCTCAAAAACAGCGTGAATGGCGCGAGTGGCGCTTCCGCTTCGAGAAAGAAGATCGGGAGAACCTCGCTAGCAATGTCGCCGATCTCAAGGCGGCAGGAGAGTCCGAACAGTTTCTACCCGCTCTATTCTGTTCGCCGACCATGGAGCTTGGCGTCGACATCTCGGCGCTCAATGCTGTCTATCTACGAAACGTGCCGCCAACACCAGCGAACTATGCCCAACGCGCTGGTCGTGCCGGTCGCTCCGGACAGGCCGCTGTCATCGTGACTTATTGCGCCGCTCAATCGCCCCACGATCAGTATTTCTTTGAGCGGCGCAACGAGATGGTGGCCGGCGTTGTCCGACCACCAGCGCTCGACATCACCAATGAAGAGCTAGTCCGCTCGCACCTGCATGCTGTGTGGCTCGCGGAGACGAAGCTCGCCTTGTCTCCCGACATCCCGGAAATCCTCGACTTGACGCAGACGGGTTACCCGCTGAAGCCAGAAATCCACGACGTCATCGACCGGCCTGAGCTGGCGACGGCGGCGCATGCTCCGATGAAGCGGGTTCTCGACCAGATTCTTGCTTTCGTGGAAGGCCGGAAGCCGGCATGGATGACCGAGCCGGATGAGTTCGTCGCCCAGGTGGCCGAGTGCGCGCCTTTGGAATTCGATCGGGCCTTCGATCGTTGGCGAGAGCTCTACAATTCGGCCCGCACTCAATTGATGGAGGCCAACGCCCGCTCCGAGATCACTGGTCTCTCGGGCACGGATCGTCGCCGGATCAAGGCCGCGCAGATGCAGGCGAGCGACCAGATCACTATTCTCGAACAGGGGAAGGCCTCCAATGGCTCGGATTTCTACTCCTATCGCTATCTCGCAACGGAGGGCTTCCTGCCAGGCTACAATTTCCCCCGGTTGCCGCTTTACGCCTTCATCCCCGGCGAGGGGAAAGCCGGCTCGTTCCTCCAGCGAGCTCGTTTCCTGGCCATTTCGGAATTTGGACCGCGCAGTCTGATCTATCACGAAGGCCGCGCCTACCGGGTTATGAAGGCGAAGCTGCCACCAGAAGTCCGGACCGGAGACGGGGCGGAACTCGCAACCCGAGACATCTACATCTGCTCGAACTGCGGCGCCTGTCATGACAGCGAGACCGAGCGTTGCCACGCTTGCAACAGTCCGATGGCAGGCGAGGTGCCGGTGCAGCGGACGCTCAGGATCGACAACGTAGAGGCCGCGCCGGCCGAGCGGATTACCGCAAATGACGAGGAGCGCGTCCGTCAAGGCTTCGACATTCAGACCGTCTTTTCCTGGCCAAAACGCGACGGCCGGGCGCAGATTACCGAGGCCGACTTCCATTGCGACGATGCTTCGATTTTCAACCTGCAATATGCTAACAGCGCCGAGATCAGCCGAATCAACAAGGGACTGAAGCGGCGCGCAAATCAGACCGTTTTCGGTTTCTATATTGATCCGCGCAGCGGCTACTGGGCGAAGTCGGATGATGAAAATCCCGAGGTCGATGTTCCGCCGGACGTCGTGAGGCCAGTTCGGATCGTCCCTATCGTTCGCGACCATAAGAACGCGCTGCTCTTCCGTTTCAACGAGCCTACGGCCTATGCGCCCGAGACGATTGCGACGGTTCAGCACGCCCTCATGAGGGGCATCGAGGTCATCTTCCAACTGGAAGAGGGTGAAGTTCTCGGCGAGCCGTTGCCTGCTCGCGATAACCGTCGCGCCATCCTGGTCTATGAAGCCGCAGAAGGTGGCGCCGGCGTGTTGAGCCGTCTGATCGAGAACCCGCAGGCGCTCGGTAAGGTCGCGCGCGAAGCGCTGACCCTGATGCACTTCGACAAGGTTGATGAAGCGATTGCAGCGGGCGACGCCACGCTGCTCGTCAGCCGCGATGGGGAGGCCTGTGTTCGCGGATGCTATCGCTGCTTGCTCTCCTACTTCAACCAGCCCGATCACGAGCTGATCGATCGGATGAGCGATGAAGCGAGGCAAATGTTGGTCGATCTGGCGCGCGGGCAGATGGTCCTTGCCACAACACCGCGTCCATCGGCTGAGCACGGAGGATGGGCGAACGCCTTCAGGGACGCTGGGCTTCCGCCCCCGGATGGTTCCGCTGTCCGGTTTTCGGATCGAGAGATGAGCTTCACTTGGCGCAGTCACTTCGTCGCTGCTTGCGTTTCTCCGCTGACCGAGGCAACGCGGCAGGAAGCCGAGGCCAAGGGCTGGACGCTATTCGATTTGCCGTCAACGGCTGCCATGGACGTGCCTGAGGCGATGATCTCGATGTTCGGGGGAACGTCCCGATGACGGCGAGTTTTTCCCCCGGAGATCTGGTCCGTGCCCGCGGGCGCGAGTGGGTTGCCTTGCCGTCGCCCCAGGACGGCATTTTGGCGCTTCGTCCGCTCTCGGGCAGCGGGAACGACACCGTGATTCTCGACCCGCAGCTCGAGATACTTCCGGTCCAGCCCGCTCGTTTCGATCTGCCTGCCGATGCCACGGCAACGGTCCAGGCGAAAGCGGCGCTGCTCGCGGATGCGATGCGTCTGACGTTGCGCCGCGGTGCGGGCCCATTCCGGTCCGCCGCGCAGCTCGCCTTCGAACCGCCGACCTACCAACTGGTGCCTTTGCTCATGGCGCTTCGCTTGCCGGTTCCTCGCCTGCTGATCGCGGATGACGTCGGCATCGGCAAGACGATCGAAGCCGGTCTGATCGCGCGGGAGCTGATTGACCGGGGCGAGGTAGATGCATTCTCGGTGCTCTGCCCGCCACATCTCGTCGAGCAATGGGTTGGGGAGCTGAAGGCACGCTTCGGAATCGACGCCGTCCCGGTCACGTCCGCCCCCGCGAGCCGGCTGGAACGCGGCCTGCCGGTCGCTCAGACCTTGTTCGATGCATATCCCTTCACGGTCGTCAGCCTTGACTACATCAAGGCGGAGAAGCGCCGCGAAGGATTCGCGCGCGCCTGCCCGGATTTCGTTATCGTCGATGAAGCTCATGCCTGCGTCGGCACACAACGGGGGCGGCAGCAGCGCTTCGAGCTTCTATCTGGACTGGCTCGGAATTCCGAGCGGCGGATGATCCTTCTGACCGCGACGCCGCATTCCGGGGGCGAAGAGGCCTTCGCGCGTCTTCTGTCCCTGATCGATCCGTCATTTGCGTCGATGGACTTCGAGGACACGCGGTATCGAGAGCGTCTTGCCCGCCACTTCGTGCAGCGACGCCGGATCGATCTCGTTTCAGGCGATTGGGATGAGGAGCGCGTCTTCCCGAAGCATGAAACGACAGAGTTCGCCTATCGTTTGCCCGACGCACAACGTGAGTTCCAAGAAGCGGTGCTCGACTACTGCCTCGGCATTGTCTCTCGGGTAGTAGCAGCGCAGCGAGAACGCAGGCTCGCCTTCTGGTGCACGCTGGCCCTGATGCGTTGTGTCGGCTCTTCGCCGGCCGCCGCGCTCAGCGCCCTGCGCAACCGCATGTCGAGGGACAGCGACCGGCTCGAGTCGCAGATTTATGATGATGACGGCGACGACGAGGACGCGGTCGATCTTGAGCCAGGCACGACCTTTGATGCCGATCCGAATCTTCTTGCCTTAGTGAAGCGCGCCGAGGATCTGCTCGGCAAAACCGATCCTAAGCTGGCCGCCTTGGTCGATGCGCTGGCGCCCCTCGTCAAGAAGGGCGCAAATCCCGTTGTCTTCTGCCGCTATCTGGCGACGGCCGAGTATGTTCGTGACGGCCTACGCAAGGCATTCCCCAAACTGACCATCGCTGCTGTGACGGGCGTTCTCACGCCGGACGAGCGTCGCGATCGTGTCGCTGACATGGCTACTGCGGACGACGAAAAGCCGGTCCAGCGCATCCTTGTCGCGACGGACTGCCTGTCGGAAGGCATCAACCTTCAGCATCTCTTCGACATGGTCGTCCACTACGACCTGTCCTGGAATCCGACCCGGCACCAGCAGCGCGAGGGGCGTGTGGACCGCTTTGGCCAGCCGGCGGAACTCGTCCGATCGATCATGATGTTCTCGCCGGACAGCGCCATCGACGGCGCGGTGCTCGAGGTCATCCTTCGCAAGGCCGAGGAAATCCGCAAGGCGACGGGCGTGACTGTGCCGCTCCCAGAGGAACGGGGGCCGGTGACGGATGCGCTGATGGCGTCGATGATGCTGCGCCGTGGCGTTTCCCGTCAGCTTACCCTCGATCTTCGTCTCGACGACGGGGCCAAGGTCATGGAGGCTCGTTGGCGCGACGCTTCCGAAAACGAAAAGCGATCCCGCGCGCGTTTCGCCCAGAATGCAATGAAGCCGCAGGAGGTCGCGCCGGAATGGGAGAAGGTCCGCACGCTCCTCGGATCTCCCGCGGAGGCGAGGCTCTTCGTCGAAAGGGCAATGGCACGTTTCGGCGTACCACTGGAGCACAGCAAAACTGTGCTCTTAGCACATGTCGATGCTCTCGATGCCGGCCTGCGCCAGCGTTTGACGGAGCACGATCTCAGCGGATCGGTGCGCCTGGCGACGGCCGAGCCGGCACCGTCGGGAACAGCGCTAGTTACTAGGACACATCCGCTGACGGCCACACTTGCCGAAGCATTGGTCGAGGCTTCGCTTGATCCGGAGTCGCTTTCTAGTCTCGGCATCGGCCGGGTCGGTGCTTGGCCGACTACCGCCGTCCAGCATCTTACTAGGCTTGCGCTTCTGCGTATCCGGTTCAAGCTGACTGTCCATGCCCGCAAGGAGCGATTGCTGCTGGTGGAGGAAGCGGTGCTCGTCGCGGTCCAAGGCGGCCAGATAGTGGCGACTGGAGAAGCTGCCCGAGAATTGCTCAATACGGCAGCCGCTTCCGACCTCGCACCTGTCGCACGCGACAGATTCACCGCCAAGGCGAAGGAGGACTTGCCGACCCTGCTCGAAGGGCCGATCGCCGACTTCGTCCAATCACGCGCACAAGAGCTCATGGCTGACCACGCTCGCCTCCGGGCCGCGTCAGGGTCCGCCTCGCGCGTTACCGTGGAGGCGGTGCTGCCGCCGGATGTGATCGGTCTGTTCGTGCTGATGCCGGGAGAGGCCTGAGCCATGGCGCGCAAGCCCGTCACCGACATGTCCGCTTGGCCGTCGCTCACCCTCGAGGGCAATCTCGTCGCGCCGGCAATGATCGCCAACATTGACCGCCGAAAGGCCCCTGAACAGTCGGAGGCAGACTATCGTATCCGCAAGGGCCTGACGATCCGCGAGGAAATCTCAACCGCCTTCCGCGTCGGTCAGTCCCATTTCGACGCCTTTGCGAAACTTCGGGATCCCTCGGTCGAGGCGACGCGGCGCTTCGTGCGGGCCTTTCTCGCGGAAACCTTCGGCTTCGACGATCTCGCTCCAGCCGACGGCGTGATCGCCTTTCTCTCTGGCGGCCGAGTCCCCCTCGTCGTCGTACCGCCTTCCGAGGAGAAGCTTGATAGGCGCAGCCCTACGCTTTCGATCGATCGTTCACGGTCCCCTGCCTTCGCGCTTCAGGACTATCTCAACGACAGCAATGACGCGCTGTGGGGGCTGGTCACGAATGGGACCGTACTCCGTCTCATGCGTGACAACGCCTCGCTGACCCGGCCGGCCTACATTGAGGCCGACCTAGCCTTGATTTTCACGAACCAAGATGCCGCCTCCTTCGCGGTTCTTTGGTCGTTGATCCACCGGACTCGGTTTGGCGTCGTCGGCGCGCCTGCAACAGATTGCGCGCTCGAACGCTGGCGTGAGGCTGGATCGCGCGAAGGCGAAGCAGCCCGCGACCGACTGGCGTGCCAGGTTGAAGCTGCGCTCAGGGTGATCGGTTCCGGCTTCCTCGAAGCCAACCCCGATCTTGCCTCGCGCCTGAGGTCGGGCGAAGTC